>Ga0187851_10001804_pt1 | contig 19971 bp, 15 predicted proteins | sample June2016WEW_6_10_FD_132997 | JGI IMG/M metagenome (GOLD analysis project Ga0187851, IMG submission 132997) | Peatland microbial communities from SPRUCE experiment site at the Marcell Experimental Forest, Minnesota, USA - June2016WEW_6_10 | ecosystem: Environmental > Terrestrial > Soil >...
ACCCGTGCTTCTGGAGCCGGTGCGTGTAGGTGTCCGAAGTGGGGTAGTAGTTGCCGCGATCAGCGAGCGCGGCGAATCCATGCCGCGTAAGAATGGCCGCAAATGCCACACGAATGGCGGCAATATTCCCATGGCCCCCCATCTCCGCGACGAAACGCCCGCCTGGGCGCAGCACACGCCGTACCTGTTGCATCATTTCGTCCTGACCGCGTACCCAATGCAATACGGCATTGGAGAAGACCGCGTCGAACGCCCGATCAGGGTAGGGAAGCGCCTCGGCTGATCCATGATCGGCGGCGACCCCACGCCCGCGAGCTGCCGCCACCATTTCGAGGGAAGCGTCGATGGCGGTCACGAGCGCTCCGGTCGCGGCGATGCGCCGCGTCAATTGTCCGTCACCGCAGCCGAGATCGAGAATCCGCTCACCCGGCTGCGGCGCGAGCCACTCAATCACTCCTCCAGCCAGCTCGTGGACAAAGGCGCCATCTTTTCCGTAGGCAACGGGATCCCAGGTTTGCGGCATTGTCGGCCTCCACTATTCAAATGCGCAACCCAAGACAGGAGAATCGCTGCAAATCACCCGACACGGAGGAGATGGCCAAAGTCACTTGAACCTGGCGTTGGCCCTGCGCCCCCAACCTTACGGCAGCGGTTGTGAGTGCAGAAGAAACCAGAAACTGGCCCTGAGAAATCCTATGCATAGAGCATTCCCGCCTGGTGTCGAGACCCCGCCCGATTCTAAATCGATTGCACCGGCAGCAGCGTCAGGTCGTCGACCAGGCCGACTTCCTTTTGTACAAACGGCTCGCCGTAGCGCACACCTGCCACGAGTCCATAATGGCGCGCCTCGGCAAACGTCCGCTCGCGAATCTCTTCTTCTGGCACGAACAACCCGCTGCCCGCAGATTGGTTCGCGTATTGCGAACGATAAGCCATCAGTGCCAGATGCCGCTGCTCAACAAAAGGCGTGATGTCGATGATGAAGCTGGGGCGAACGTCGGCATACAAGCTGGCATAAACGATTTTGAACGGCCGGTGCGGCTCCGTGCCTGTGTCGATCTTCGTCAGACCGGAGAGAAAACAGGCTTCGTAGCCAAGTGAGGCGACGATGGCGTGGTCGGGATGGCGCGCTTGCCAATAAGGAAGGATCACGACGCGAGGTCGCAGCTGGCGCAGAACGCGCACGATGGAGATGCGATTCTCCAGAGTGTTGGCGATCGCTCCGTCGGGCAAATTGAGAGCCTGCCGCCAGGGGATACCGAGAATGCGGGCTGCTTCCTCGGCCTCGTGCGTGCGTTCTTCCGCGGTGCCGCGGGTTCCCGCTTCACCTTGCGTCAAATCGAGGATGGCGGTGCGCAGGCCGCGCGCCCCTGAGCGCAGAAGCGTGCCCCCGCATGTCTGTTCCACATCGTCGCGATGGGCGGCAATTGCGAGGACGTCGGCGCGAAATTCGTCAGGCGCAGCCATCTCGCCCCTTGTTCACTTGATCATGTTGAAGCCCGGCTTGCTCCGCATCGCCCGCTACATCGGTGATCCCACTAATACACTGTGTTATCGGTGTCAGTGATGGCGTCCATGTAGGCTACATCGTAAGCCGTGCCGGTCACCGTAACGTACTGGTTGTCGAGCGATGAGCCGTCCTTGGTGGAATAGATGTACACCTGCCCGCCCTCCGCTGTGTAGATCTTATGCAGGCCGGTAACAGCGGCAATTCCGGTAGCGTCGCCGATGTAGGGCTCCAGCAGCACCACCTGCTTCGTCGAAGTGTTGTACATGGTCAGACAGCCGTATCCGGCCGCTGGATTGGTCGCGTAGCGCACGCCGGTGGTGCAGCCGGTCATGCCAATCCACAGGGTGTTGTCGTCGGCTTCAAGCATGCGGCTGGTGGCGCCGGGTTGCCCGTCGCTGATAGCCACCGGGCCACCCGCCGTATTGCTGGAGAGATTGACGACAGTCAGATTCCCGCCGAACAACATCTGACCGTTTATGGTTTGCGGCTGCTGCCCCACAACGTACATTGTAGAGGTGTCGACGAGCGCGTTGCTCGCTCCTCCGGGAATCGGAATATTGACCATGGGCGCCGCGTTTGGATTCGGGCAAGAGCCGTTCGCGGGAAGATTGCAAGGCAGCAGGCCTGATTGCTGGCCGAGTAGAAAGATCGTGGGTGCGACGGGTACGAGGGAAACGGAGGCTTGAGAGCCGCCGCATTCAGGGCCGCAATTCAAAATATAAGCGGTGCTTCCATCTGCCGAGAAGACAGCCTTTACGGGACGATCAAACACCAGGGGCTGGCCGTAGTAATTGCCCGTGGAGTCCAAGTTGTCGGGGCTTTGTATCTGAAACAGGCACCAGTTAGGTGCATTCTGCGGCTCACAATCAACAGCCGCCTTTGGCCAGGTAGAAGGACCCCCGGAGTAGCTCTGTGTTTCAGAGGTCGAGAGCTGGCGCGGATAGTAGGCGTAGTTGGAATTCTGAGCAAAAGCAAGTGCGACAGAGCCTCCCGGGTTCACACTCACCCGGTAAACGTCGGGCAGGCTCAGTCCCGCGACCGATCCACCGGCCTGATTGATCGCAGAGAACACGTGCGATGACTGGCTCGCTGCGAATGCGAAAACCCTGTTGCGGGTAATGAAAACGCTGGACGACTGACCAGAAAGACCGGTGACTGTCCCGCTGGTCTTCTCCTTTGAGTAGTCGATCAGTGTGAAGCTGCCATCGCCGGCCCCATATACCGCCCCCAACTGCTCCTCAGGCATGTTCTGAATGGTAATGGGTAGTGCGCCGCCGTAGCCGCTCACACCATAAGAGGACGGTTTCCCGTTGTAACCGTCGCGCTCGTCGTAAAAGGCGTCGACGATGATGAGAGAGCCCTTGGCCAGTGAGCCGGGGTTCTGAACGGCGATCTCAACGCGGTTCACCAGCTTGCTGGGCGGCAAAACGCGGCCATCGAAGTAATAAGTGGTGCCACATCCTGCCAGCACAGCCGCGACCGCCAAGGCCGCAACGGCACTGACCCAAAGACTTCTCTTCCTCAAAATAACAACCTCAACTTAGAACGCGGAAAACCGCGGTGAATGCAAAAAATCAAGACGACCTACGCACCTGGAGAAGGCGAAATTCTTCAACCGAAAACCAGCTTCCATCTCGGAAATGACTCTCGAAGTATAACAAAGCAGGCGGGTCTGCCGAGGCGGCATCCGGGGCCGGGTGAAACGCGATTTGCGTCATCTGCGTGTCCGGCAGTGCGCAACCGGAGAACGGACGGTGAGCGGAAGATCGCCGCAATGAACAACGCTTGCAGAGAGTACGGCGCCGTCGGCAATGCGATAGCATGACATGAGAATGACCCGCTTTGCCAAACTGTTTGCCGACCGCCCGGTGCTTGCCGACGGTGCTATGGGCACACTGCTCTACTCGCGTGGCGTAGACGGCAGCAGATGCATCGATGAGCTGAATCTGTCGGAGCCGAATCTGATTCTCTCTATTCACGAGGAGTATCTGCAGGCAGGCGCAGAGCTTCTTGAAACTAATACTTTCGGTGCCAACCGTTTCCGACTGTCTCGGCATGGGTTGAGCGGCAAGAGTGCGGAGATCATCCGCGCCGGCGTGGACCTGGCGCGGCGGGCGGTTGAGCGACTGAAGGAAAAGCACGGGGGCAACGCCTGGGTGGGGGGCTCCGTGGGGCCTCTTGGAGTGCGGCTGGAACCGCTGGGGAGGATCGGTCTCGATGAGGCCCGGGCAGCATTCGCCGAACAGATCGGCGTTCTGGCGGGGAACAGCTCGGGGAATGCCGTCGATCTTTTGATCATCGAAACCATGCCCGCGTTGAACGAGGCACGCGAAGCGCTGCAGGCTGCAAAGGACGTTGCGCCCGACCTCCCGGTGCTTGTCATGGTGACCGTCGACGACGAAAGCGAGTGCCTCGACGGCTCTTCTCCTGCCCAAGCAGCGATGCTGCTCACCGAGTGGGGAGCCGATGCGATCGGAGTGAACTGCTCGACCGGGCCGGCCACGGTGCTCACCGCGATCGAGGCCATGCGCGGCGCGAGCACGCTGCCCATTGCTGCAATGCCCAATGCGGGCCTGCCCCGAGCCGTGGAGGGCCGCAACATCTACCTTTGTTCGCCAGAGTACATGGCCAGCTTTGCCCGAAAGGCGATGGCTGTGGGAGCGCAAATCGTGGGCGGTTGCTGCGGCACCACTCCCAATCACATTCGAGCCATGCGCTCGGCAATTCGCGCTCTTGATGAACAGGCTCGCATCGAGGTTTCGGGCACGGCGCCCGTGGCGAACACCGAGACTCCGGCCGCGCCGCTGGCGCAGCGATCCCGACTGGGCTTCTTGATCGCAGAGCAAAAATTCGCCGCCGTGGTTGAGATCGTGCCGCCAAAGGGTATCGATTGCTCGAGAGAGATCGAGGGAGCACGCATGATGGCTCGCCTCGGCGTCGACGCCATCAACGTTTACGATGCACCGCAGGCTTCTGCACGCATGAGCGGGCAGAGCCTCTGCATCCAGATTCAGCAACACACCGGGATTGACACAATTCTGCATTATGCCTGCCGGGACCGTACGCTATTGTCCATCCAGTCCGATCTGCTTGGGGCCTCGTCCATCGGTCTGCACAATGTGCTTTGCGTGACCGGCGAACCGACGAGGGTGGGAAATTATCCTGACGCTACTGCTGTGTTTGACGTCGATTCGATCGGTTTGGTGAACATTGTCGAACGGCTGAATCGCGGCCTCGACGTCGGCTCAAACGCGATTGGCACAAGCACGAACTTCGCCATCGGGGTGGCAGCCAATCCCGGTGCGCCGGATATCGAAAACGAGTTGCGTCGCTTTGCCTACAAAGTGGAGGCGGGAGCCGAGTTCGCGATCACACACCCGGTCTTCGATCTGCGCCTGCTTGAGATCTTCCTCGAGCGAACCCGCGATCATGGGATCCCGGTGATCGCAGGTATCTGGCCACTCGTGAACCTGCGCAACGCGGAGTACATGAAAAACGATCTGCGCCTTGCGATGCCCGAAGAAATCATGCTGCGCATGGCCCAGGCCAACTCACCCGATGCTGCTCGCGCTGAAGGGATCAAAATCTCCCTAGAGATGGTTGCCTCTGTCCGTCCCTATGTGCAGGGCGTCCAGGTGAGCGCACCTTTCGGCCACTACGATGTGGCCGCCGAGGTGATTGCCAGCGCATTGCCCAAAGCGCCTTGAGCTGCCAGCTTGGGAACTCCTAACACCTTTGCGTACTCTGCAAATTGTGCGAATCTGTGCGATCTTAGGCGTATCCCCGCATTGATTTCATTCGGACCCTGAGCGGGCGAATGGCCGGGAAGGCTGGCAATGGCCGAAGAGCTGAACTTCGATGGCCCAACCGAAGATCTCGATGTCTTCGAATGTCCCAAGTGCGGCGAGACGATCGACACTTCAGCCGACGTGTGCCGGTTCTGCGGCGCGAAGGTGGATCACAAGGCCGCACAGCAGGCCGCCCACCTGCTCGCCAGGGTCGATGAGGCGTGTAGCGACGCGAGCTATCTCCGGAACACAGTTGTGATCGTGTTGATCCTGCTGGGAGGCGTTGTCTTCGCTCTGGTGCGTCAGCCGCGTTTCTTTGTCCTTTTCGGATTTGAGAACACGCTTCTGGGTTTCTGCGTCCTGGTCTTTTTGCTCTGCCTACCATTTCCCCTCTGGGTCCTTCGCTGGTGGAGGAAATACGCAAGTCTTACTACCGACGACGATGACTTTCAGAATGCGCGAAAGGCAGTAAAGGCTGTGGGAACCGGAACAGCGGCAGCCTTGCTCACCTTCGGTTCGCTTTTCTGTCTGGTTTTGCTGTTAAGGATCGCGCACCGGTAATTCGCCACTCGAACTGGCGCCACAAGCCCCAGCGAATTGTGCGCATCACAGTGCGCGCACGCGATCGGGTATCCTGAGATTCGAGGGAAATTGCACCGCCATGCCGTCATTTGAAGAATCGCTCAAAAGGCTCGAAGCGATTGTCGACCAACTGGAAAAGGGCGACCTTGCGCTGGAGGATTCGCTCAAGCTCTTCGAAGAGGGGGTTGGGCTGTCGGCGGCCTGCAAGCAGCAACTCGATGCTGCCGAAGGCAAGGTCCAGATGCTGGTCAAACAGCGCGATGGCTCGCTGAAGGCTGAGCCCTTCCTGACGGAGAAGCCGGAGTAATCGAGAGAACTTGGGGTTGGCTTACGAGTTTGCGTTTGGCATTCTCTGCGTGCCCAATTGCGACGCGAGCCCGAGCAGCGCCTCATCTGTGTTGCGCGCCGCGGCCAGCTGGGCTCCGCCGCGTGCGCTGGGGATGGCAACCGCGGGCACGCCGGCAAGACTGGATGGAGCCGTGTAGCGAAGCAGGTGAGCGCGTGTCTGGCCGTGGTCGGCGCCGGCCTCAAGGCGAGCCACCGGCGCACAAGGCAACATGAGTAATTGGTATTTCGCGAACAATTCATCCATGCGTGCGCGAAATTCGGCGTGACGCTGTCGTAGCCCGGCAAGCTCCGACGCGCTCAGGCTCGCGCCCCATCTCAACCGGTCGCGTATCGGCGCTTCGAATTGTTCGAAGTGGCCGGCGTGAAGATGCGCTGCCTCAGACGCCTGAAGAGGCGCGAAGATTTCCACTGCTTCAGCCCACCACGCCGGTTCGATGCGGTGGCTCTCAAGTCCCAGCGCCTCGAGTTCGCGAATTACCCCGCGAAATCCTTCCACGACCGGGGGCTCGCAATCGTACAGAAAGTTGTCAGCGACGTAGGCAAAGCTCCTGAAGGCTGTAGCGTCGGGGGCACCTTTCTCCGCGGGTGATTCGGCAAAAGGCGCGGCGAGCAAGGGCGCGTCGCGCAGATCGGGAAAGAGCCAGCCCAGCGTATCGAAAGACTCGGCCAGATGCGCACCACCGCGCCAATCGCCGCGCCCCAGCGAGGAACGGTAGCCGGCAAGCGAGCAAAGAGCTGCCGGGACGCGGATCGAGCCGCCGGTGTCAGTCCCAATCGCCGCCACTGCAGAGCCTTCCAGGACGCTGGCCGCAGCGCCGCTCGAAGAACCGCCAGTGAGCGCGCCGGGCCTGCCCGGCTGAATGCAATCGCCAAACTCGGGATTCTCGCCGGTAATGCCATACGCCAGTGCATGAAGGTGGGTTTTCCCCACGATCACCGCACCGGCCGCGCGCAATTGCTCTACAAGCCAAGAATCGCGCGCCGCGGTGCCGTTCAGATCGCGATAGAACCGCGTGCCACAGCTCGTCGGCGAGCCAGCCAGGTCAAAGCAGTCTTTTACCGAAATTGGAACTCCCCAAAGGGCGGGCCGGTCGTCACCGAACTCGCCGCCGATACCGCGAGGCACCGCTTCTGCGCGAGCTGCCTCCGCGCGTGTCCACGCTGGGTCCTGCCAGAGGTATGTGTTGCGGCCGACGTTCCGGTTGACGCGCGCAAGCGCCTGTTCAGCCAGCTGAGATGGCGATATCACTCCGTCCGCAAGCTCTTGGCGGAGATCGTGGATCGTCCATGAAGGGTCCGGAAATCCGGCGATTTTCTGCATTCTGGGCCGTTGACGCGAATGTTTTTGACCGTTTTTGGCCGCGATTTTCAGGGCGAACTGCTGATTATAAGGAAGTTAGTATCAAAAATATGCCCAAAAGGGGGCTCCTATTTTTTTATTTTCCCACTCGGCGGCGGGAGCTAACAGAGGGCAGTGACCCCGGAGTACATCGACTCGGATTCCGGATAGTCCTCGCATGGAATGATTGTGCGGCAACCGGCGGAAATATTCTGCAAAACGGCCGAAATTTTTTCGGCAAGTGAATTCATAGGCTTGCAAAGGAAAGTCTTGGACTGGGACTTGACGAGACTACCATGCTCGCTTTGGCCGTCTTACGTGGCCGAGGACCAAAGCTCAGAGTGAACGTGGGGACGCCGGTTCGAGGCGTCGCATGACACCGGAGAAACTCGCCGCAGATCAGAAGTCTAGGTGCAGCGACATTTGAATCTGACGTGGGCCACCGATGGTGTGCTTGGTGATGCCAAGGCCTGCCGGGCAGTTGAAGAAGCCAGTATTGGCGCCATACGGATTGCTTTGGCAGTCGTTGGTCGGCCCCGCCTGCGTGGGCTGGCTGGAGTTGATGGCAACGGGAACATTGTTGAACAGTTGGTTTTGGTTTACGTTGTTCTGCGGGATGTCGAAGCTGGCAGTGTTGGTGAGATTATACACATCGAAGGTGTAATGCAGATTGAACTGCTCGTGGATGGGGAAATCCTTGGACAGGGATGCATCGGCGCGGCGCTGCCACCCCTGCCGGAAGATATTGCGCTGGCCGCTCGTGAAGTTGCTTTCGAATGGATCGCCGAGGGGCACGCCCATGTCGCCGACCGCAATGAACGGGATCGTGAAGCAACTGGCCTTGAGCGCGGCACCTGAATGGGTGATTGGGTTGTAAAACGCTCCGTTCTGGCCGGTGAGCGCATTCTTGCGCGTGCAGCCGGCGGTGGTGTCGAGGGGCACGATGGGATTCGTGATGCCATTAAACGTGCTGTAGAAGACGCTGCCCACGGCGCCTGAGTAGTCGATGACGCTGTAGGGTTGGCCGCTCTGGATGATGGCGATGCCATGCAGGCCCCAGCTATTGACGATCTTGCCGGCGATGGAACTATCGTTCAGGAATTTGGGCGATGTATATCCATAGGTAAAGTTGAGCACCTGAGTGCGGTCGAAATCGGCGGAGCCGTAGCCACTGCGCAAATTGGTTGGGTTGTTGCCGTTGTAAAAGAGACCCAATCCGCTCTGTTCGTCGGTAGTATGCGAAAACGTGTAGGAGACGCCGGCCTGGAACCCGTGACTGAGGCGCTTTTCAAGGTGGGAAGTGAGCGCGTGATAGGCGGAGATCCCAGCCGCGGTGTAGGACTCAGATTCTGACGAATAGCCAATGAAGGGCACGCGCAGATCGACGTTGCCGCCTTCGTAATTGTTCAGCATGGGGCCGTAAGCGCAAGCCGATTGCCCCGGCTGATTGACACACATCGGAGGAACGAAGGCTCCTTCGGCTTGGGTCGGGTCGAGAACGGTATACCCATAGCTGAAGTACTGGGTCGCGAGGCCGCCGGGATGTGTGGGGTTGGTGGGCGTGGCGATATGGGCCTGATTGAAAGGAATCGGAATCACCTGGTGACGGCCAAGGTTCCCCACATATCCGATCTCGAACATCAGGTCGTTGCGCGGTTGGTATTGGATATTGAGCGTGAAGTTGATGCTGTAAGGCAATTTGTTCCCGCGATTGTAGACGCCGAGAATAAATGGCTGTTGCGCATTGGAACCGGAAACGGTGCCATCGATAATCTCTGCGGCATCGGGCAGATAATTCGCGATGTCGGAGGCTTTGGGGTTGGCTGGGCCGGCCCCTAAGGTCGTACCCCACGGGGTTGCAAGCGTGTATTCCGCGCCAGCTGAAGGAGGAGTGAAGTAGTCTCCACTGCAGATCGGGATGTAAGCGAGATAAAGATACGTCGGGTCGGCTGCGTTGTATGACGAGGAGTATGGGCAGTGCTGCTGGGTTACGAACGGAGGTGTCTGCACAATCCCGTAGGGGCCGCCTTCGATCTCGCCGGCGGCGTAGCCGGGCGAGAGGTAGGTGAAGAGTTCGCCGCGGTCATAGTAAAAGCCGCCTCCTGAACGGACCACCAGCTTGGAGTGAAACATCGACGGCTGCCATGCCAGCCCAAGCCGCGGTGCAATGCCCCACTGGCGGCCGGTCAGAGTGGTTTTGCTTACGCCCTGCGTTCCGTTCCTGTTGTTGCCGGCAATGATGAAGCCGGTGCAATCTGTTGAGTTGGAAGAGGCGCCGCTGGCCGGAGTGAAGGAATCGGACGCAACCGAATAGCAGTAGAGCGAGGGATCGAAATTGAACAGGTTGCCGTGCTTCTCCCACAGGCCGCCATTCCAGTCGTAGCGCACTCCCGCAGTGATGCTCAAATTTGGCACTACCTGGAACTTGTCCTGGATGTACAAGCCGGTCTCGTTGGAGCGGAGATAGCGATTGGCGTTGCCTTGCAGGTACGTCGAAGCTGTGAAGAGCTCTGTCGTATACGGTGTCACCCAGTTATCAAGAAACGAGACAAAATCGGGTGAGTCGACGCTGCCCGTACCCGTGCGGCGGTCGCGCAGATCGAGTTGTGTGTACGACCAGCTTCCGCCGAAGGCCACCGAGTGACGGCCTTTGGCCAAGATCGCGGAGCCGGACGGCATGATGCGGTTCTGAAACATTCCCGTGTTCTCCGCCTGGTACTCGGCGTCTGGCCCAATGGAAAGCGAGGGATCGACCAGGCCATAGAGTGGGCCGGTTGGCGAGTCGAACTGGTCGCCCAGTGCGTCGTTGATGGTGTAGCCGGGAAAGTAGCCGCCGAAAGCGGAGGTGATGCCCGAAGCCGGCGTTCCTGCCTCGCCTGGGGCCCAGGGCTGATCGTTGGTGGCGTAAACCTTCTCGCGAAGCACGCCGACGGTCTCAGAGATGCTGAGGCTCGAGCCGATGGTCTGGACGTTGTTCAACGAACCAACCTGAGAGCCGGTATCCATATGCCCCGTAAATCCGGGAACATTCGAGTAAGCGTAAGGCGAACTGGAAGGATCGTGCTGGTAGTAGTATTTGGCGGCCAGAATATCTTTGGCGCCAACGTTCCAGTCGAGATCGGCGACCGCCTGATCGGAGGTAAATCGCGAGGTTCCGGGCAGGAACGCGTTGTAGGGAGAATAGACATTGGGATTGGCATTGGGCAGAGCGCTCGGCACCAGATAGTTTCCCGGCTCACCGGGCAGAGCAGGCGCCGTGAGCAACGCATAGGCGACGGGGTTTCCCGCAGCGCCGAAGTTATTGAATGTGCCTCCGTAGGTGGGATCGAACCCGAGGTATTGCTCGTAACCGATGTTCGATGTCCAGTTATTCTCCGCGGCCGAGATGATATTCGACGCGCCGCGCCCTGTGCCGGAGCCAATGGGGCCAGAGTTCAGTCCCGGGGGCACGTCGAGTAACTCGTCACCTGTCTCCTGGTCGGCGATATGCAAGTGCTGATAACTGATAAATCCGAAGATCTTGTCTTTGATGATCGGACCGCCGAGCTCTCCGCCGGCGATGAACCGGTGCAGGTCTGGGTTCTTGTCGTTGGCAGGAATGTTGTCGTCCTTCTTGAAGAAGAAGGGAGCGGCATTGATCCAGTTCGTTCCGCGGTGCACCCAGGCTTCACCGTGCAGCTGATTGGTGCCGGACTTGGTGCTCATGTCGATGTGCGCCCCACTGTCAGAACCCTGCTGAGCGTCGTACATCGAGGCGTTTACGCGCACCTCGGCAATCGTTTCCGGCGCGGGAGTGGGAATGGCGTTGCCAATTGCCAGGTACACAGAAGCGGCGCTGGGAATTACCCCGCCCGCAGCATTGTTAGCCTGTCCGGTGTTGTTCACCACGCGGAACGAGTCTACCTGGCTGGTGGTCTTGCCGTTGAAGAGATTGCTCCCATCAACGCCGTTGAGCAGGAGAGCATTTGAAGTGTCGCGTTGGCCGTTTGCCCAGATGGGGGCGTTGCCGAGGCCCGAGTTCGATCCCGTACCTCCGGGCAGCTCAGCATTCACACCCGGCGAGAGGATGGCCAGGCCGGTGAAGCTTCCTGTCGGCAGGGGCACTGAGTCAATCTCCTGCTTCTCCATCACGTAGCCGTTGGTCGTGTCCACGGCGTTCATCAGCGGGGCGGCGTCCACCTCGACGGTTGTGGTGGTCTGGCCCACTTTAAGCGCGGCATTCACCGTGGCAGTGCGATCTGCCTGCACCGTGATGTGCGGCGTCTTCTGCGCTTCATACCCCTGCGCCGAAAAGGTGAGCGTGTAGGCGCCGATGGGGAGATCGACAAAGGTGTAGCTGCCCGCGGTGCTGGTTTTTGTCGTCCGCGTCAGCGATGTCTGTTCGTCGATCAGCGAGACCGTCACATTGGGGATTACGCCGCCTGAGGCGTCAGTAACCTCGCCAGTGATGCCGCCGAGCGTCTGTTGCGCGATGGCATAGGAGCAACACAGCACAGCGGCCGACACGAGGGCCAGCAGCCGGGAAAGCGGGAAAGGAAACACGCATGCTGAATTCTTCAAAGGAGGTAGCCTCGAAATTGAGATTTCCCCAGTGAGGATTCGGGGATCAAAAAAGTGATTTAGAGGTTAGAGAATGCCTGCGTTCTGGGCTATTGGAAGCCCAAACACTGCAGAAGTATTTAGAAAGACCAACCCCGATTGGCGGCCGGTCCCGGACATTTACACGGGTAACCCGTAATATTAATTGCCGTAACATAAAATCCATCTAAGGAATTTATGGATTTCGGTACCCGGTTTTCCTTGTTTTCCACACCGGATCAGGGGGTTGCGGCTTTGCGATGCCTGACCCAAAACCACGCCAGCCCGGCTGCGATGTAGGCGAGATAAAGATAGGGAATTCGTCCGTGGATGGCATCGGGCGCGGAGCGAAGATCGTAAAGGCCGATCAGTAGGATGACCACGATGGTCAGCAGGCTGATTGCAACAACCGCGTAGGAGTGTTGACCGAGCGCTCTGCGCGCGAAGGGAAGCGACAACGCCACCAGCGCGTACGCAGTGAGAAAACCTAGGACAGCCATTGACCCGAGCAGGTCGTAAATGGAGTAACCGGTTACGCCTTCCTGGGTCATGATCGACACAACGGCAAACATCAGGGCTGTGGAGAGGATGATTCCAGCGCCGGGAGTGCCGTGACGCCGGCTAGTGCGCTCGAGACCGGCGGGCATCAAGCGATCCTTGGCCATCCGCATCAGGACCCGGGCCGCCGCGGTGGCACAGGCCAGCACGCAGGCAAACATGCTGACAAAGGCGCCGAAGTCGATGCCGACCCCGAGCGGCGAAACACCCGCCTTGCGCGCGAGCAGGTGCAGGGGGCTGGTGGTTTCGCTCAGCGCGGTTGACTCGCCGCGGAAGCCGAGCACTTCAGAGTACGCGCAGAGCATGAAGAACACGCCGGAGAGAAGCGCGCATTGGATGACGGCGCGTGGGATGGTGCGCAGAGGGTCACGCGCCTCGCCGCCCAGCGTGGTCGCGCTTTCGAATCCCACAAAGCTGAAAATGGACAGGACCAGCGCCGTGCCGAGCGAAGAAAAGGAAGTGCCCTGCAGCCGGAACTGCCTGGTGTCGAATTGCAGGCCCAGGTGAAACGCCAGCAACGCCAGAACGATCAGGATGAGGCCGACCGAAACAGCCTCGATCCACAGCATTACTTCGGCAGAGAGTTTGACGTCGCGATAGGCAATGTATCCCGCGATCGCGCACACGATCGCGAGGGTGGGAACACCCGGCGGCGACCAATGGAAAAACTGCTGCAGAAGCACTGTTGCGTAGTAGAGTGCACCGCCGGCGACAGAGGCGCCGGTTGCCAGATAAGCGAGCAACAGCCCCCACGCGGCTGCCGCGCCGAAGATTGGCGGCAGGGTATCGGCGGTGTAGCTGTAGAGCGAACCGGGGGACGCGGAGAGCCGCGCGAACCGGCTGACGCAGAAGCCGACCAGCAGCATGGAGACGGTGGCGAGCAGGTAGACAAACCAGGTGGCATTTCCGGCCAGGGCACAGACCAGCGGAATGGTGAGAGACGCCGACGTGCTGGGCGCGGTGGCCGAAACCGACTGGGCCAGTGTCTCAAGAGGCCCAAGCGCGCCCGCCCGCAATCCATAGCTCGAACCGTTCTCCGCGGCCGGATACACTTTGCCCGATGTGCCGGTTGCTCCGCTCAATGAATGCCTGCTTGCCAGTTGATTTCGGAGTTATCGTTCGATTGTGGCCTCGATGGTACCATGCGGCTCGTCGATGGGTACGAAGATGTGGTTGGGATTGTCCTGGCCGAACGGAGTGAGATTGGCCAGAAGATGATGCAGGTTGGGCAGGGAAAGATGGATGCGCGCGATCTCCGGCGCCGCATCAAGCGCCGCCTTGCCCATGTCGTAGAGAGTGTGCTGCACGCTCAAGCTGTTGTGCCGGGCAAATGTTTTCAGCAGCGCGGCGAGAATGCGCGCTCGGACCTGCGCGTAGTCCGGAGATCCGGAAAGAAAATCCCATTCAACCGTCGCGCTCGTGCCGAAGATGCGGTCGGTCGCCGGCTTGAGTGTGGTCAGCTTGTCCTGGATGTAACCGGTGAAAGCCGATTTGGTTGTTTTCAGGATGGTCAGCGCATCCACGCCTGAGGTTATTTCCCACGGCCCACCCTTCGCTCGCACGGCAAGAACCGTGTTTACCTCCGGCCCGCCCATCCTGAACGTCGTCGCCTCGGGCGTTCCATCGACAATCATGTGCTCCCACGCTTTTTCCTCGACCAGGATGCTGGCCTTCGATACCTGTTGATTGTTGTCGAGAAAATAGTCGCCTAATTCCATGGCGAAAGCTTCGATGGTTGCGGCCTTGGAGCCTCGCGCTACGTAGTACACGGTGTTCTTCATCGTGTCGGTGGGCAGTACTTTGCTGTTGTCGGCTTGGGTGAAGCTGCCTTCGAAGTCTCCATACAGCATCACGTGCACGGCCCACTCATTGAACTCGTGGCGATCGTCCAGTCGCGTAATGCGCGAAATCCTCACACGCGATTTTCCGTAGCGATTTGCACCCAGTTTGGCCATGGTCTAGCTTCCCCGATAGGTTGTGTAGCCGTTGTCGCTGAGCAGGAGCGGCAAGTGATAAGGCCCCTCGCCGGCGCAGGAAAAGGTGATTGCGATTTCGGGATAGATGCTCGTGCGGTGCATGCTGTTGAGGTAAGAGCCGGTATCGAAGACGAGGCGGTAAACACCGGCGGGCAAATCCTGCGCCAAGTCGCTGCAGCGGCCATCGGCGTCGGTCGCGCTGCGCGAAACCTCGCTCCACGGCCCCGATAGATCGCGCGCACGCTCTGTCGATGGAGCGCTTTCTCCCTCAAGGTGAGTCACTTCAATCCAGCCCTCGCCCCAACCTCCACTCTCCTGCTTTTCAAGCCGTACGCCAATGCCGGCAGCCGGTTTGCCGAGAACCGTATCCAGCACGTGTGTCGAAATTGTGCTCATTCCACCAACCACTTTCCCAATCGAATTTGCATGATTTGCCTCTGTTGTTCCGCAGCCTCACGCAGCTCCGCCTCGCGGCTTGAACTGAGCCGCCGCTTGAGAATCGACAGCATCTGCTCCGCGGTTTTGCCGGTAGCGCACACGATATACGTAAAGCCGAATCGCTCTTCGTAAATCCTATTGCCTTCGGCCAATTCTGTCAGAATGCTTTCCCTGGCTGTGCTGGCTTGTGATTGCTCCTGTTTCGACCACGCTGCCGATTGTCCTCCTGAATCTGAGGGCTCGCGCGCGCCGATGCGGGGATGGCAGGCGAAGGCCTCAAGCCAATCCGGCTCCTGCATGGTGCTCCACACGCGGTCCGCCATCTCGCTGAGCTCCGTCACATTGGCAATCGGTCGCGAAGTGATCATTCCTGCGGCCCAGCGTTTTGCGCCGGAGCAAGCGAGCATGGCTTGGCGAGCCGTAGCTTCATCCGCCTTGTTCCATGCCGCCAATACAGAGTTCACGCGCCCGACCCCTCACGCTGCAGCTCAAGCAAGAACTCGTCCAGGAGATTTGCGGCCACGCGGCGCCGGTACTCGGCTGTAGAGCGGATGTCATCGATTGGTTTGACCTCGGCGAACAGCGCGTGGCGCGCAGCGTGCGCAGTTTCGGGCGATGGCTTCTGGCCGAGCAAAGCTTTTTCGGTTTGATTGAGCCGCATCGGATAAGGCGCCAGGCTCGCCGCTCCTAGGCGAATCTCCCGGATCACACCTTTTTCAAAGATTGCGGTTGCGCCCAGTGCTACTTTGGCAATCGCCATAGCACGGCGCGTGCCCACTTTGCGCAGGTATTGTTTGTGGCCGGCGAAACGCAGCGGTAAGTGTATTGCATAGAGCAACTCGTCCGGAGCAAGCACGTTCCGCTTGTATCCGGTATGAAACTCCGAGTAAGGGATACGCCGCCGGCCGCGCACCGATATCGTCTCTACTTCTGCATCGTAGGCGAGGAGCGCCGGGGATGAATCGGCTGCCGGCGAGCCATTGACTAAATTCCCTCCCAGTGTTGCGCGACTCTGATTGGCGATGGAGCCGATCCAGCTCGCTGCACGCGTGAGCAATGGGAAGTCAGAAGCGATCGCCGAATCTCTGCGCAGATCGAGAAACGTCGTTGCAGCGCCAATGGCAATGGCGTCGCCGCGCGTTTCGATAAAACGCAAGTCGCGAATGCCCCACAGGCTCACAAGCCGCGGCGCATTGAGACGGCCGGCAGAAAATGCGACCATCAACTCTGTGCCGCCGGCAATGGGCGTCCATTTACCCGGCTCAGCGGCGAGCAGCTCCAGCACCGAAGCCATGCTCCCCGGCGCGATCAGATCATGGACCTCCGCATTACCGCGCATGACGCGCCTCTTCGGGAGCAATGGCCGCGGAATCGTCGGCGGCGGCAATGACAACGGATTCGAAGATCCGCATGAACCCGGTGCAACGGCAGAGATTTCCCGCCAGTCCCTCGCGAATCTCCGCCAGGTTGGGATGTGGATTGGTAGCGAGCAACTGCGCGGCGGCCATCAGCATCCCGGGCGTGCAGATGCCACATTGTGCGCCGCCGCATTGCAGGAATGCTTCCTGCATCGGATGCAGCTTGCCGTTCATCGCCAGGCCTTCGACAGTCTGAATCTTCGCGCCTTCGGCTTGCAACACCGGGATCAGGCAGCTATTCACCAGTTCGCCGTTCATGCGCACCGAACACGATCCGCACTCGCCTTCGCCGCATCCTTCCTTGGTTCCTGTCAGGTGCAGGTCCTCGCGCAGCACATCCAGCAGCCGCTTCATGGGCGGCGCATACACTTCGCGGATTTCACCATTCACCGCGAATCGGATCGCAGGCCAGAGCACGCTCATAACGTGACTGACTCCTGGAGCGATTGGGCCGATTGGCCAGGGGCCAACCCGGCAAACAGATCCTCGGGCAACAGCGGGATCGAATTGAAGGCAAGTCCCGTGGCATCGCGAATTGCATTCAATATCGCTGGCGCCGGCCCATCGTGCGGCAGTTCGCCAATCCCCTTGGCTCCGTATGCCCCGTGGCGGAAGGGGATCTGCTCAAAGTACACGTGGATCGGCGGAATGTCTTCGGCTGTTGGCATGATGTAGTTGGTCATCTGGTTGTTGGCCATCGAGCCATCCTGCCAGACGACCTTTTCGTACACTGCGTAGCCGATGCCCTGCGCGATGCCGCCCTCAATCTGTCCGGCCGCCAGCACCGGATGCAGCACGCGACCCACCTCCTGCACCGCCCAGAACTCCTCCACCTCTGCAGAATAGGTGACGGTGTCGACGGCCACCTGCGCGACGTATACCGCCCATGCGTAGGCCGGATACGCCTCGCCGCGATACTTCTTGTCGTCCCAGTAGATGCCCGGCGGCGCTTCGTACCGGCACGTCGATAACACGGCGCCCTTCGCGGCACGGTAGCGCTCGCACGCCGCAAGGAATTCCTCCGTCGTATAGTTCGCCCCCAGCCCTGCGTGCTCACGCAGAAGCGCAATGAGCTGCAGGCTGGCACGTTCGACCAGCCGGCCGACCACCATCGAAGTGCGCGATGCGACCGTGGGCCCGCTGTTTGGTACCTCATCTGTATCGGGAGGCGCCATCGTGACTCGAGCGTAGTCGATGCCCAGCGCCTCTGCCGCAACCTGGGTGAGAATGGTGTTGGTTCCCTGGCCGAATTCGGTATTCGATACCAGCACGCGCACGTTGCCCTCGGGCGTTACGTCCACGCCGGCCAGCGAGTTCAAAACTACCTCGCCGGAGCCCGTGAATCCCGAGCCGTGATAGAAAGTCGCAACTCCCAGGCCGCGTTTGACGGCGCGGGCGTGATTTTCCTCGGCGAACCGCTTGCGCTTCGCGTAGTAATCGCTCTCTTCGAGAGCGCGGTCGAGCAGGCGATCCATGATCATTGGTTCGCGCATCACCTGTTCGGTGGCCGTGGTGTCTCCGTCGTGCAGGAAATTCCGGCGTCGCAGTTCTATCGGATCCATGCCGATGGCCGCGGCAATCTCATCGATGTGCCGCTCCATGGCAAAGATCGTTTGCGGCGCACCGAAGCCCCGGAAAGCACCAAACGGAACCATATTCGTGGCCCAGGCGCGCGAGTGGACGCGCACGTTGGGGCAGAGATACGGCCCAGTGGAATGCAGCGTGGCCCGCGATAGCACTGTGGATGAGAGCGTGGCGTATGCGCCACCGTTTGTGGCGAGGTCAATATCGATCGCCAGCAGTTTGCCGTTACCATCGAGTGCGGTGCGATGGCGCACGCGGGAAGGGTGCCGCTTGGTCGTCGCCACAAGATCCTCCATCCGGTCATAGACCATCTTCACAGGATGGCCGCTCTTCATGGACAGCAGCCCAGCGTGGCAGGCGAGATTCGACGGGTAGTCTTCCTTGCCGCCAAAGGCGCCGCCGGTCTCGGTCTGAATCACGCGCACTTTGCCTTCGGGCAGGTCAAAGACGCTGCGCAGCGACTTGAACACGTAGTACGGGCACTGCAACGAGCCCCAAACCGTCACGCCGGTCTGAGCGCTGTACTCAGCAATCATGCCGTTGTTCTCTATGTAAAGATGCTCTTGCGCGCCGGTGCGATACTCGCGCTCGACGATGTGCGCCGCCTGCGCCCACACCGAATCCACGTCGCCCTTTTCTAACAGGAAGCTCTTGATCAGGTTGTCGGCGCCCCAGACGATGGGGTCCTGGCGCTCGCTTTCCTCAATGGCGAAGATGGCCGGCAAAGGATCGTACTCGATCTGCACGGCGCCCACTGCCTCGCGCACCTTGTTGCGATCCGGATGCGCGATCAGCACGATCGGCTCTTCGCGATGGTTCACTTTGCCGTCGGCGAGGCAGGGCTGGTCGGCAGTGATCAGGTGGATATGATTCTCGCCGGGAACATCGGCCGCGGTAACGACGGTGAACTCGCTCCAATCCACGCTGCGATCGAAGGCGATGGAGCGGATGATGCCGCGAGGAATGGTGCTGCGCACGGTTGCGCCGTACCACATACCCTCGCGCTCAATGTCGTCGACATAACATGCGCGGCCCAGCAGCTTGTCCACGCCTTCTTTGCGGGGTACAGGTGCGCCAACAACGCGGGTTGTCGCAGGTGTGCTCACAGTTGGGGAAGCGAAAATCAGCGAACAGATTGAGGGTTAGCATACAACATAACGAAAGAACAGAGAACAGGGAGGAGAGAGCAGAGACAGAGTTCAGAGCGCGGGGCGAAAGAGTACGGAGCAAGGATCAATGAACGAACCGAAGCGCGAGGTGCTTGCGCCGGTCCCCTATCCAGCCAGCACCGCCAGCGTTCGCGACAGCACATGCACGCCGCTGCCGATCCACTCGGGCGAAGCGTATTCATCGGGCCTGTGGCTCACTCCGCCGCGGCAGGGAATAAACAGCATAGCGGTGGGAGCGATGCACGAAACGAGCGATGAATCGTGATAGGCGCGCGACACCATCCTTTTGTAGGTCTTGCCGGCTGCAACGGCTGAGGCCTCCAGAGCGGACAGGATCGCCGCATCGCACGATGTCGGCGGATCGGCATTGATCAGCTCCGTGATGATACGCACGCCACGCCGCTCGCTGAGATCCAGGGCAGCTTGGGCGAGTGCGGCGAGTACACCATCGCGCCGCGCGGCATCGATATCGCGCACGTCGGTGGTCATCGTCACACGCGAAGGAATGCTGTTGACCGCGCCGGGAAAGACCTCGCAAACGCCAACCGTTCCCACTGTATCGATAGCGCCCGTCGATTTTGCCGCAGCCTCAAGCGCCAGAACGAGCTCCGATGCTGCGGCAAGCGCGTCTCTGCGCCCGGGCATCAACTTGCCGCCGGCATGCCCGCCTTCGCCCTCAATCA
>Ga0187851_10001805_pt1 | contig 19951 bp, 20 predicted proteins | sample June2016WEW_6_10_FD_132997 | JGI IMG/M metagenome (GOLD analysis project Ga0187851, IMG submission 132997) | Peatland microbial communities from SPRUCE experiment site at the Marcell Experimental Forest, Minnesota, USA - June2016WEW_6_10 | ecosystem: Environmental > Terrestrial > Soil >...
CCGCGCGCCCCATCATCCTTTCCATGCCGTAGGCCGCGCCGACAAAATGGCTTTGGTTGATGCTTTGCGTGCCGCCCGTGCCCACGAAGATGTTCTTGTTGTAGCTGGCCATGCCGACCACTTCATGCGGAACAATCTGGCCGACGGACAAAATCAAATCATGTTTACCTGTCCAGATGAGACCGGCCAATTGCGCCTGCCAGGGGAAATCCACCGCGCCCCCGGACACCTGGCGCACGAACTCGGCCGGCACTTCGCCGATGGTGACAACGCCGGTACGCCAGTGGTGCACCCGGAACAGCGCAGGGGGCACGCCGGCATACATTTCGGCAAGCTGCCCCGGCGTCATCGGCGTGTGCGTGCCGAGCGCAGGCAAAACGTCCGTCAAACGCGGTCCGTAATAATCGTGGATGAGCTTCGTCAAAACCCCCGCTTGTGAATGCAGCCGCGTGAAATCCGGCGGCACAACCAACACCCGCTGGCGGGGGCCAAGGCGGTCCAACGCCTGGAACAGGCCTGCCCGCAAATCGTGCATGGACAATTTGTCCTCGGGGGAGCCTCGTTCAAAATACAGCATAATTTCCAACCCAAGTTACCCCACGGTCATCGGGGTTGGCAACGCTGCGCGCGGGTCTGCGATTTCCGTGGATCAGGAAAAAAACAGCCCCCGCATCAATCACGGAGGCTAATGGAAAAGTGCGGCGGATTTCGAAACGGCGTCACTCAGGCTGCGCCCAATTCGGAATAGGCCATGGAGTTAAGCCGCGACTGGGCGTGTTTGGACAAACCCGTAAACAGAAGCGACACGTGGTAGCCGGTGTGCTTGTTGCCGGAACAGGCGATGACCACCCCGCTGCACTGGATGGGGCTTTCTTCCCGCGGTGATTGCAGGGCAATCGTCATTTCCGTCCACAAATTGAACGGCGAAGGACTGCGGAATTCAACGCCACTTTTGTGAATCACCACCGAATCAGTGGAAAGTTCAAGGCGGGTTTGCCGCGCTGCGACTGTGATTTGATCCCGGACTAAACCATCGTTTCTGAATTTTCTAGCACTCATAAAGTCCCTTTAAATTAGCACGTGAAAGCCAAACGTCAAATTAGCAATCTCAATCCGCCAAATTAGCCTTTACCACTCGATCACGGCCGCGCCCCACGTCAGGCCGGCGCCAAAAACGACCAGCAAAATCAAGTCGCCGCGCTGGACTTTTCCCGAGGCGACGGCTTCGTCCAGGGCGATGGCGACCGAGGCGGCCGACGTGTTGCCGTAGCGGTTCACGTTGACGAACAATTGCTCCGGCGTTGCGCCGAGACGTTCGCCCACGGCGTCAATGATACGGCGGTTGGCTTGATGCGGGATGACGCACTTGATTTTGGAAATATCCAGCTCACAGCGGCGCAACGCCTCCTGCGCGGCCGTACACATCGCCTGAACGGCATTCTTGAAGGTCTCACGCCCCTCCATTTGCAGATAATGCAGTTTCCCCGCCACGGTTTCGGCGCTGGCGGGCGAACGGCTGCCACCGCCCGGCATGAATAGCAGATTCGCCTTTCCGCCATCGGCGCCCATCACCGCGGTCAGCAAACCGTGGGCATGGGGACGATTTTGCAGAACCGCCGCGCCCGCGCCGTCGCCGAACAGGACGCAGGTGTTGCGGTCCTGCCAGTTTACGATCGAAGAAAGTTTTTCCGCGCCAATGACCAGCACCGTGTCATAGGTACGCGACATGATGAATTGCTGTCCAATTTCCAGGCCGTAAATGAAGCCCGAGCAGGCCGCCTCCAGATCGAAGGCGGCGGCGCGGCGCGCACCGAGTTTTTGCTGGACCAGGCAGGCGGTGGACGGAAACGGCATGTCCGGAGTGATGGTCGCCACGACGATCAGATCAATTTGTTCGGCGGTGACGCCGGCCATTTTCATCGCCCGTTGCGCCGCCTTGACCGCCATGTCCGAGGTGTATTCGTTCTTGGCCGCCACCCGCCGTTCCTTGATGCCGGTGCGCGTGGTAATCCATTCGTCGGACGTGTCCACCATCTTTTCCAATTCCGCATTGGTCAGAATTCTGGCCGGCACGTAGGAGCCGACGCCGGAAATGGAACAGGTGCGTCCCTGGAAATTAAACCGGGCGCGGGGATTTTTGAATTTCGGACTCATGCGGAAACCGGACTGGGAATTTCTGCGACCTCCAATTTTTCATTAGCGCGGGCGATTTCGCGGGCAATGAGTTCATTGACTTGATGCTGCACTGCGTCGGCGGTGACCTGCAAGGCGCTGGCGACGGCACGTTCGCGCGCCGAAGCGTGCGCCTTGAACACGAGTCCATTGAAGCCGAGCAGCGGCGCGCCGCCGTAAACTTCCGGGTCCATCCGCTTGCGGATGGACTGAAACGCGCCCTTGGCGAGAAACGCGCCGATCTGGCGCTGGGCCGAGTTCATCAACTCGCGCTTGAGCATCGAGAACATGGCCACCGCGAGGCTCTCGCAGGTCTTCAACACGATGTTGCCAACAAACCCGTCGCAAACCACCACGTCCACGTGATCCTTGAACAAATCGTGTCCCTCGACATTGCCGATGAAATTCAAATCCAGCCGCTGACAAAGCTTGAAGGCTTCGAGGGTCAGTTCATTGCCTTTGGAATCCTCCCGGCCGATGCTCAGCACGCCGACGCGGGGATTTTTGTGCCGCAAAACCTCGCGCGAATAAATGCTGCCCATCACGGCGAATTGCGCCAGGTGAATGGGCTTGCATTCGATGTTCGCACCGGCATCCAGCAGGACAAATTCATTTCCCTGACGGGGAATGACCGTGGCGATGCAACCGCGGTCCACCCCGGGGATGCGGCCGACCTTGAATGTGGCCGCAGCGAAGATGCCACCGGTATTGCCGAGTGAAACCAAGGCGTCCGCCTTGCCCTCGTGGACCAGTTCCGCGGCGCGGGCGATGGAACTGTCGCGCTTTTTGCGAACCGCGCTGGCCGGCTTGTCCTCCATCTCGACGACTTCGCTGGTGTGAACGACGCGCACACGGTGGTCGCGAAAACCACGGGCCGGCAGGGCGGCGTGAATTTTATCCTGGTTGCCGACCAGATACAGGGCCGTGATTTTCTTGTTGCCTTCCAGTGCCCGTCGGGCGCCTTCAATGACAACGCCGCACCCGTGGTCGCCGCCCATGACATCCACCGCTATTCGCATAGATGAGAGAACGCGGAAATTTACCGCCAACGAACGGTCGATCAAGCGCCGGCCGTGACACTCAATACCTGACGGCCTTTATAATAGCCGCAGGCGGGGCAAACCCGATGCGGCACATACGGCGCGGCACATTGCGGGCAGACACCCAGTTGCGGCAGCTTCAACACGCTGTTGTAAGCACGGCGCATGCGCTGCCGGCTGTGAGATGGTTTGCGCTTTGGAACACCCATAATAAAAATTCACAGTTCTAATTTATCCAATTCAGTCCACGCGGATGGGTCAATGCCATCGGCGTTTTTTCGAACCTTGCCCGTCTTTGTTTTCAATCCGCCACATTCCGGTTTGCACAGCGGATGCCGCGGAAATTCCAAGAGCATATCTTCGCGCACCAAAGGCGTCAAGTCCACACAATCGTTCACGACGGCCACCTGATCCTCACCGGTAAACGGCAAAAGGCACGTCCATTCCTTCAATTCCAGGGGACGCGTGAAGGGCTCCAAACACCGTACACAGTGGCATTCCAGCATGAGCCGCAGCGAGCCACGAACCAGCAGGCCGTCATCCATTTTTTGAACCTCAAGGTCATAGCGCAGCGGCCGGGTGACCTGAATCATTTCGTCGCCCAGGTCCAGATCCAGTTCGCCCACGGGCAATTCGCCGCGCAACGATGCGTTGTGCTCCTCCAGGTGGCGCAGATTGACGGTCAGCGGCATGATTCACCCCGTTCAAGATTTTCCGGCTCCGGGAAATTTTTTGGCCAGGGCGGCCCGCACATGCGCGGGCACGAACGCACTCACATCGCCGCCCAGCCGCGCAATCTCCTTCACAATGCGCGAGCTCAAAAACGTGTAAGTGTCCTTGGGCATCATGAAAATAGTTTCAATGTTTTCATTCAGCTTGCGGTTCATCAGCGCCAGCTGAAATTCAAATTCAAAGTCCGAGATCGCCCGCAGTCCGCGCACAATCGCCTGTGCCTTCCGGCCCACCACATACTCGATGAGCAGGCCGTCAAACGAGTCAGCTTCGGCCCCCGGCACATGGCGCACCGCCTGTTTCACCAGGGCGAGCCGTTCGTTGAGGGTAAACAACGGGCTTTTGCCCTCGTTCTTCGCCACCGCCACCACCACACGATCAAACAATTTGGCCGCACGCTGAATCACGTCCAAATGGCCGTTGGTCAACGGATCAAAACTGCCGGGATAAATCACCGTGCGCATCACCGTCACTCTAGCACGCGGGTCAAAATTGACGAGGAGGAAAAAATCATTTTATCTCCGGTGTCTGCCAGGGCACTTCATAAACCCGCACGGCGGCGCGGATGCCCTTGACGGTGACCGGGAACATTTCAATGCAGGTGGCCGCCAGCGCCGGATCGTCGCGGAGCAGATGATGGTAGGTGGTATCGCTGATGATGATGCGGCCGCTGCCGGAAATGCTTTCAAGGCGGCTGGCGACGTTCACTTCGCGGCCAAAGATGGTGTAGTTCAAAATATGCGCGTCCGAACCCATCAAGCCGACCGTCACCAGACCGGTGTTAATGCCCGTGCCGAGCTGAAGCGCGGTCAATTCAGGCAGGGGTGGCAGGCCGGCGGAAACCCGCATCCGATTTTCGGCTTCGCGCACGGGGGTTTGGGCCAGACGTTTCTGGTTCAGCTCATGAACGGTGCGTTGCGTGTCAATGGCCGCGCGCACACAGGCCAGGGCATGCTTTTCATTTGGGGTCGGCGCACCCCAGAACGCCATGACGCAGTCGCCGATGTATTTGTCCAGGGTACCGCTGTTTTGTTTCACCGCGTCCGCCACGACGGAGAGGTAAAGATTCACGGTGTTCAGTATTTCGCGGGCCGATTCATCAAAATACGCCTCTTCCGTTGCGGTGTCCCACCGATGCTGGCGCATGAATTCCGCCACGCGCTCCTGAGTTTCGTCGGTCATTGCGGTGAAGCCGCGGATGTCCGCGAAAAACACGGTCACCTCACACCGGGCGCCGCCCAGCGAAAGTTTTTTGGCGCTGAGCAGTTCATTTACCACGTTGGGCGAAACAATTTTGGAGAAGACGGATTTGACCCGGCGCTGTTCGCTCTCTTCGAACGCAACGCGATAGGTGACCAGGCTCAGGTGCACGACCAGTATGCCCGCGACCGGAAACACCAACGGCAGCCAGATGAGGAACTCCACGAAAACCCAGAAACCGGAGGCCACATAGGCCAGCACCAACAGGAAGACCGCCGAGGATGCCACATCCACGCGCAATTGCCAGGTGAGAAATGCCGTCAAAACGCCCAAACAAACGATGAGGGCCAGTTCCATGTCCAGCGAAACGCGGCGGACAAACCGGCCGGTGATGATGGAGTTGGCGACGTTCCAGTGTTTACTCACCAACAGGGTGTCTCTTTCCAACGGCGTCGCCCCACGGTCGGTGAGGTCATTACCCTGGGCCGAAGAGCCGACCACCACCAGCTTGTGCCGGAAGGCGTTACTGAGGTCGTTGGTCTCACCCTGCAACCGCTCCATGTCCTGCCAAAGCAGGTTTTCAATCGGTGCGCAGGTAAGGCGCGGATCGTTCGGCCGCAACCGCCAATCGACATAAAAATAACCATCAGCGTCCACCGGAATGACACGCACCAAGCCATTAGAGCCCTGCAGGGTGATGCGGCCATCGGCTAAATCCACGTCGGCGTGGGCCAGATCAATTCCCAGTTCCTGGGCGGCGAGGACGATGCCCATGTGCCAGACGCGCTCGTCGGTGAAGGCCCTGGCTTTGGCTGGAGTGCCGGGCGGGAGTTTGTCACCGACAAAATCGGCCAGTTCAAAATTGGTTCCGGCGTCGATCGGCACCTTGATGATACCGCCATTCACCTGCGGCAGGATGATTTGATTCGCTTCAATCCGCGCTTTGCGCAGGTCTACCCCATACGCGGGATCAGCCTCAAGTTCCCGGAAGAGGGGATGCCAGTGACGGTAGATCCGAAAAGCCCTGGCGCGGCGGAGCACGCCGTCGGAGTCTTTCTCGGTTGTGATGTCCCCGAGCGCGAGCGCGTTGGTGGCGAACAAATCAGGCGGCATCAGGTCGGGGGTGGCAGCAAGAATGACGTTGGTGGCCAGCCGGCACTGCAACGCAAAAAAAACGTCGGAGTCGATCAAGCGATGATCGGCCATTTGTACTGAGGGATGGTCCGGCCGCAATTCGCCGAACTGCACATCGAAAGCGACGGCTTTGGCGCCTTGCGCCGAGAGCTCTTCGACCAGCCGGCCATAAACCTGGCGCGGCCATTTTAGCCCATAGCGGTATCCCAGGCGGCCGCTCTGCACGGCCGTAATACTGGAATCCTGAATGGCGACAAAGGCGAGATTGGTTGCCACCGGCGCGGGGAAATGCAGGGCTGTTCGCGCGCGCAAATCGTAGGTCACCGCCTCGTAGCGCTCCAAGAAGTCGGGTTGTAACAGCCGAACGACGCAAACGCACAGAAGAATCGCCACGGCCAAAAGGGCTGGCGTTCGCTGGATGGGTTTCAACTGCACCCCGCCGGATTAAACGAAAAGCCAGAGCAACTCAAGGCTGCTCTGGCTTTGTCATTCGCCACCAGGCGAATCAAAATCAGTTACAACTCGTTGTCGAGGTGCGGACCTTGCCCTCGTCGTGGTTATGGTGTTCGGGCACACCGTTGGGACATTGATACAATGTCACCAAGGACGTGAGCGTGACCCTGAAATTATCCAGCACATCCGGCAAGATGGGAATGGGATTGCCGCCCTGCGGGTTGGATTGAAACCCGGCATTGATAACGCTGGTGAACGGCTGGCCATTGACAAGCCAGGATTCCACTGCAGAACCGCCGCCCATGGCAACGACACCCGTATCCGCATCAGCAGTACCCCACGATCCGCGAATACCGGCGACACCATTGGGCATTTTGATGATAAACTGCGAGGAGGCGGACATTTTCTTGACGTTGAAGAATATGCGGCCCGTGCGTAAATCGAGTTCCGTGTCGCTGACCGTATCCACGCCGGTGTCATACTGGGTCAGTTTGTCAACGGCCACCACGGTGTTTCCCCACATGCGGACCACATTTTGCTCAACCATCGGTTTATAAGAAACCAATCCACGAACGTTGGGATCGGCGGCGGGCGCAATTGCGTCGGGAGCCGAAACGGCCTGGGGCATCGCCACGGCATCACCACTCAGTACAAGGTCCACCGATGAGTTGGCAGCACTTTGAACGATGGCGCCAGATCCAAGAATCTTGCCGACCAGCAACGGGTGCCAGACATTATCACCCAGGGAATATCGCGCCACGCCTTGAATGCGCACAACCGTCACCAAACAAGGTTTGACGGTCTGGGCAACAGCATTACCCCCCAGTGCCAACAGAGCACTGCCTACTGCCATCGCAATCAACGTCTGTATGTATTTCATAAAGCTACCCTTTCAGAACTAAACGCTTTTGTCAAACTATAAAGCCTGGTGGTCAAATGTCAAATGGTAATTTCAAAACGGCTGTTCCTAAAAGCCTGTGGGCAAAGGGTTTTTGGCGGAGGCGTTTTCCACCAGTTTGTGCTCGGCTATTTCCAAATAAGAACGGCCAATCACATTATCCTGCCAGTAAAGACGCATGGAACGCGTCAGCCACGTACGGGCGGCGGCGTAATCCTCCACCTGCACGTAATGCCAACCAACGTTGGCAGCCGTGTAATAGCCATTCGGGTCAAGCGCTTCAGCCCGACTGAAGTATGGCCAGGCTTCGGCGTGGCGGCCCAGCCAATCCAGGCACATGCCGTAACGCAAATAATCGTAACCTTCATGTGGATCCAGTATCATGCCGCGCCGATACCATTCCATCGCCGTTTTTGCCAGGTCCTCGTAATCCTGTCCGCCGTTGAAACTTTGCGTGCGATATCCCTCGCCAATATCGTAAGCCGTCTCAAAATTCATCGGCTCGGCATCAAACGCCTTTTCCAAGGCCGCCGTCCGGGCGGATGAAAACTCCGGCAGCTCCCGCGCGCGCGCCAGCCAGAGTTGTTCGTGACCCTGGCGCCACGCCTGACGCCCCAAATACACCACCCCCGCAGCCAGCGCCAGGGTCATTAATACCCTGACGGGAAGTCTGGACGTCAACCCGTGACGTTCCGTCGGCAATTGCCGGTCCGCGCTTAACAATGCCAGCCAGGTCGCGCCAAGAATCGCATTGGCTGGAATGTGGAGGTTGAAGTCCACCACCGAATGCACCGCCAACGCGAGCAAACCGGCGGACGCGCCGAGAAAAAACGCGAGCCGATTATCGAGGCTGCGGGGGGTTTCATTTTCGCGCGGCTGGCGAATATCCTTCCAGGTTCTGGTCAATCCCGCGCCAAAAACCACCATCCCCGCCAGGACAATGAAGCCACCGACCGTACCCCAGTCGGCCAGCAGGTTCAGATAATCATTGTGGACCCAGCCCGGACGCATCTGCATCGTTTCCGGGCGGTATTGACGGAAACGATAGTCGTAATGCGCCGGCCCGACACCCACCCAAAAATGATCCCGCCACATTTGCACCGCGGCACCCCACATGTCGTGCCGGACCTGCCAATCCAGTTGCATAAACGTTTCCGGGTTCTGGGCGCGTTGGGCATAGGTCAATGTCGGCGTCAGGTATTTTGTGGTGAAAACCGCGCCGCCGGCCAGCAGGAGAATTAACAGCCCTATCGCCGGCCAACGATGACTCCGCTGACAGATTAAAACGATCAACAGGGCCAGCAGCCCCACGCCCGCCGCCACCCAGCCGCCGCGTGAAAACGTCACCGTGATACCCGCCAGCATGCCCAGGGTCGCGTAAACGAGCAACGCACGCGTCAGCGGCCGGACGCGTCCCACCAGCAGGTAAGCGACCGCCATCGGCAGGAGCAGTTCAAGAAACCCGGCAAAGTCATTCGGCGAAATGTAAGTTCCCGAGCCGCGTCCCGGGTACGGCGAGGGGTAAGTCCACACGTAATAGGAGTGCGCCAGAAATTGATAAATGGCGTAGCCCGAAATCCCCGCCGCCAGAAAAATCAGCGTGAAGCCGATGATTCGCGCCGATGCCGGGCGACGCAAATTATGAACGATGGCGAAGAATAAAAACGCATACAACAACACCTGGATCAGCTCCAGCCGCGCCACATATTCGATGTCCGCCGTGAGATAACGTCCGATGGCGTAGAGCGTGAACGCCAGCACCACCCAGCCCGTCGGCGGCCAGGACCACTGCGGCGGGGGACCGAACCAGATTCGCAACGTCCACAACAGCATCACGCCCATAGTCAGTCCCTGGACCACCAGGAATGCCCACGCGTCCACCGCCCCCATGGCCAGCGGGCCAAAAACCAAAATGGCCAACACCAGCGCCAGAATTCCACACTCCAAAAATTTGTCCAATCTCTCGCGGGGCATTTGCAGTACACAAAATGACCAGAAGCAAAAAGAAATTCAACCACGGATAAACACAGACGGACGCAGATACAAAACAAAAGCCATCACCGCTAAAAGTCTTATCCGTGTTTATCCGTGCCCATCGCGGTTAAAACTTTTTTCTTTCTGGAAGTTTCAGGACGGAATTCCAGGATTTCCCCCGGCTGACAGTCGAGCGTGTCACAAATCGCATCGAGCGTGGAAAAACGGATGGCTTTGGCCTTGCCGGTTTTGAGGATGGAGAGGTTTTGTGGCGTGATGCCGACGGCGTCGGCCAGATCGTTCAGCCGCATTTTCCGCTGCGCGAGGACCACGTCGAGATTGACAATGATGGGCATAAACTTAAACGGTCAATGCCTGTTCTTCCTGAAGTTCCTGCGCCTCGCGGAAGAACCAGGCGACAAAAAAAACAATCAAGCCCGCAACGATTCCGTCTCCCGAGACGATGATATTGCGGGGAGAGAAAAGGCAGACCTCCACCAGTCCGGAAATGATTTGAAGGAGCCCCAGAACGATCCACCATTTACCTGCAGTTTCCAAATAGCGGACGGTCTGCCAATCAAACAGGTGGCCGTCCTTGAGCCGGGTGAAAAAACGAAAAAAATTCAGCGTGACCATGAAACCAAACGGCAGGGTGGCCAGCATGCTGCAGTTTTGAAAAGTGACGTGCGATTTCAATCCTGCGTTTGCGGCGGCAAGGGGAATGACTACCACGGCCGCCAGCATTCCGGCCGCCTGAACAATCAAGGCGGCCAGCAGAATGGCCCGCACAACCTTGCTGACAGCTTTGATCCGGTTCAATCGCGGGCTCGTTTTAGAGGCATTTTCATTCGAATTCATGGCGCAAACATAAACTCAGACTTTTCGTTTGTCAACTGTTGTTTATTGTTTTTCGATAAATATATTCCGCTTAACAATAGCGTGTTGGAGTTCCTGCTTCAGCTTGTCCGTATCGCATGCTCAAGCGTGAACTCCAACGCGAAGGCTGTAAAGTTTGAAAAGGAATTTACCACCGTCGTTTCCTTCGCGTTCTTCGCGCGACATTTTCTGCTGTGGCAAATTCCGGCGATTCGCCTTACCCTGTCCAATATTTATGACTGATCCGCGTTACAAAAAACTGGCCAGGATGCTGGTGGAATATTCGACGGAATTGAAAAAGGGCGACCGCGCGTTGCTGGACATGATTGATGTGCCAGATGAGTTCACCATCGAACTTATCCGCGCTGTGCGCCTGGCGGGCGCCACACCGCTCGTGGAAGTCCGACACACGCGGGTTTCCCGCGAGCTGCTGCTGGAAATGAACGACCGGCACGCCACCCTTGTACGCGACCTGGAACTGTTCCGCATGAAAAAGGTGCAGGCCTATATCGCCATCCGCGGCAGCGGGAACGCGAGCGAAAATTCCGACGTGCCCGGCCACCGCATGGCCCTGTTCTCGCGCATCACGCGACCGGTGCTGGACTGGCGCGTCAATAAAACGCGCTGGTGCGTCCTGCGCTGGCCGACGCCGAGCATGGCCCAGGCGGCGGGCATGAGCACGGAAGCCTTTGAGAATCTCTATTTTGACGTTTGCACGATGGATTACGTCCGGATGGCGCGCGCCATGGTTCCGCTCGAGCGCCGGATGAAACGCGCCGACCGGGTCCACCTCAAGGCACCCGGGACGGACCTCACCTTCAGCATCAAGGGCATTGGGGCCCAAATGTGCAAGGGCGACCGCAACATTCCCGACGGCGAAGTGTTTTCCTGCCCGGTGAAAACTTCCGTGAACGGCGTGATTCAATTCAACACGCCGACAATTTATTCGGGCACGAAATTCGAAAATGTACGGCTTGAATTCAAGGACGGCCGGATCACCGGCGCGACGGCAAACAACCCCAAACGATTGAATGAAATCCTGGATACGGATGCGGGTGCGCGCTACGTCGGCGAATTTTCGCTCGGTTTCAATCCTTATATTTTGAGCCCGATGTGCGACATTTTATTCGACGAAAAGATCGCCGGTTCCTTGCACTTCACGCCGGGCCAGGCCTACGAGGAATGCGACAACGGCAATCGCTCGGCGGTGCACTGGGACATGGTGTTGATTCAGCGCAAGGAATGGGGCGGCGGCGAGGTATGGTTCGACGGCGAACTCATCCGCAAGGACGGCGTGTTTGTCCCGAAGGATTTGAAGCCGCTAAATCCGTCGAACCTGAAATAACCGCTAAATCACGTCTTTGAGGATCGCCAGGAACTGCTTCATCGCGGGGGAAAGCACCTTGTTCTTCTTGTAAATCATGGCCAGCGGCCGGAAGAAAGTGCCGTCCTCGAGCGGCACGGCGGCCAGGGTCTGCTTGGCGACTTCCTGCGCGACGGTGCCCTGCGGCACAATGGAAACGCCCGCGTCAATTTCCACCGCGCGTTTCACCGTTTCGATGTTGTCAAATTCCATGACGTTGTTCACGCTCACGTCATATTCCTTCAAAATTTTGTCCAGCGCCTTGCGCGTGGGGATGTCGGGTTCGAACCCGATGAATTTCTGCCCGATGAGTTGCTTGAGCTTGATCGCCTTCAACTTGGAAAACGCATGCTGCGGATGGCAGATGAGCACCAGCGGTTCCTTGCGCAGCGGGATGATTTCCAGCTTGGCATCCTTCACCGGATATGCGACGAGCCCCAAATCCACGACGTTGCCCAGCACGTCTTCATAAACCTGGTTGGCACGGCGGTATTCGACATGAACGTTCACCGTCGGGTAAACCTTCATGAACTTTTTGATGTAAGGCGGCAGGTCGTGCAGACCGATGCTGTAAATCGTCGCCACGCGAATCGTGCCGGAAATGATGTCCTTCAATTCCTGCAGTTTGCTGTGCAGGGACTCGTAGGTCTGGATGATTTGCTTGCTGTAATCGTAAAGCACCTGGCCTTCGCGCGTGAGGCGAAACTTCTTTTTGCTGCGCTCGATGAGCAGGGATTTAAACGTGCGTTCGAGCGAACTGATTTGCTGGCTCACGGCCGATTGGGTCACGCCGTTGATTTGCGCGGCCTTGGTAAAGCTTTCGGTCTCAGCCAGATCACAGAATACTTTCAAGCTTTCGATTTGCATGGGTTATTTGTTTAGCAGAAAACCTTAACATCAGTCAACATTATGTTCCACAGTTTCAGGGGCGAGTGCCTGGCGCACCTTGCCCAGCAATTCACGGCTGGTGTAGGGCTTTTGCAGGAACAACAGCCCGATTTGCTGGTCCGCCGGCAAAACACAACCGCTCGCGCATAAAATGCGGATCTTCGGCGAGAGCTGGCGGATCCGTTCAACCAGTTCGCGGCCGCCCATGGTGGGCATCACCAGGTCCGTCACCACCAGATGGACGTTCGCGTCATCGCGCGACAGCATCGCCAGCGCCTTCTGGGCGCTGTTGGCGGTCAGCACATGATAACCGGAATCGGCCAGAATCGTCTCCGCCATCGTCAATAAAATGTCCTCGTCGTCCACCACCAGAATGGTCTCCGTGCCGTTCAGGTTCTCATCCGTGTCCGTGCTGGCCTTGACGAATTGCTTTTCCGCCGGCAGATAAACGCGCGCGGACGTGCCCGTGCCCGGCTGGCTCGACACCGCCACGCCGCCCCCGTGATTGGTGACGATGCCGTAAACCAGCGCCAGTCCCAGGCCGCGGTGGTTGCTGCCCTTGGTGGTGAAGAAAGGCTCAAAAACCCGCGGCAGCACGTCGGCGTCAATGCCCTTGCCGTTGTCCACAATTTCCACGCACACGTACGTGCCGGCACTGAGGTGCACATTGCGATCCTGCGTGGCCTCGGTCAACTCGATGTTCCGCGTCTGCACGGCGACCTGTCCCGTGCCGTCGAGGGACTCCACCGCGTTTTCCAGAATTTTCGTCATCGCCTGCTGCACCTTTGCCTCGTCGAAACGCACGGCAAACAATTCCCGCTCAAACTGGGTGTGCCAGATGATCTGGCCGGCGTTGGCGTTGCGAAAAAATTCAACGCAACGCTGGGTGACGTCGTTCAGGTTGCCCGGCGGCACGCGCCGGTTCTGTTGTTTTTCCTGCTGGCTGAACACGGCGAGTTCGTTCGCAATTTCCGCCGCGCGGGATGCCGATTTTTCCACCTCCATCAATGAATGCCGCCACGGATGTCCAGGCTCGGCCTTGCTCAGCAAAAATGACGTGTGGCCCAGAATGCTCGTCAATGCGTTGTTGAAATCCAGCGAGATCGTGCGCGCCAGTTGCAGGGCGCAGTCCAATTTCTGCTTGAGCGCCAGGGCCGCGTCCTGCTCGACCTTGTTTTCAACCGCGGGCGATCCCGGCGCGGCTGCCGCCCCTGGGTTGGAGGTGGTACTGGCCGGGGCCGGAGGCAGGGTGAGCGGCAACAATTGCAGGACAAACCATTTCCGGCCATCCTTGGCGAAGGTGCAGATGGAAACGCTGCAGGCGGCGACCGGGCCGTTCGGCACGCGGAATTTCAAATTCATCATCGGCACGGGGGCGTGGTCCCACCGCGTGAGAAAATCCACTGCCGTCGTCCCATTCTCCGGCGGCCAGATCGTCGATAAGAGCGGCGCATCGCCCGACAACGCCCCGCCAAAGGCGGTCGTCGCCGCCGAATTCGCGCGCATCACCACGCCATTGCCGTCCACCAGCAACGCCGGCCACGGGGCGCTCTCCAGACCGAATATGATTTCCGGCTTCATCCCGCTGCGAAAACCTCAGACTACGTTGCCCGTCAAAAATTTCAAGGCATGTTCACCAATGCCGACGGCAAAAAGCTTTCGCCCGGCCCAACCCTGATACCGATCAGGGCGCGGTCGTTCCCCACCGCCGCCGCGCCTTATCAGTTTCGCCATATAATCTCATGAATTTTTTCAGCAATTCCACTGCCAACCCTTTCACCCGTTCCGCGGCTTCCAGCACGTCTGCATGCAATAAGGGGCTCCGGCCCCGGCCCGCCGCCCGATTGGTGATGCAGGATACCGCCGCCACCCTCAATCCGCATTGCCTCGCCACCATCGCCTCCGGCACCGTGCTCATGCCCACCGCATCCGCGCCCAGGCGCGCAAACGCGCGGATTTCCGCCGGCGTTTCGTAACTCGGCCCGCTCACGGCCAGATATACACCGTGGCGGAGCTTCAGGTTGGCACCCTTTCCGGCACGCAACAAAAGCGCGCTCAACCCCGCGTCATAAACCTGCGTCATGTCCACAAACCGGGTTCGGCCGGGCACCACCGGGCCGCGTAACGGATTCACGCCCATCCCATTGATGTGGTCGGTCAAAACCATGAAATCGCCGGGCCGGAATTTTCGGTTGATGCCGCCCGCCGCGTTGGTCAGGAGCAAATCCCGGATGCCCAACGCGGCCAGTGTCCGGATGGGAAAGGCCACCTGCTCCATTGCATACCCTTCGTAAAAATGCGCGCGCCCCCTCAACACCAAAACCGGCGTGCCGCCGAATTTGCCGAAATTCAATTCGCCCGCATGACCACCGACGCCCGGAACCGGAAAGCCGGGAATTTTGGCACAGGATATTTTCCGGTCCACGTCCAACGCGGCCAGGACGTGATGAAATCCGCTGCCCAGCACGATGGCGAGTGCCGGGCGCAACGATGAAAGTTTCTTGAGTTGCGCGGCTGCAGTTTGGGGCAGGATGACCGGATCCATTCACAAACCTCTCATAAAAACAACGGTGACAGCCAGACAAACAGCGAAGATGAATAAGATGCCGATTGCGGCCGCAAAATGGCCCGAAAGCAGACTCGCGCCAACGGCCGCAATGACCAGTTGAAACAGCAAAAGCGAAATAATTTCGTAGCGACTCCAATCTTCGAGGTGCGTGACTTTATAAATAAGTCCAACCATGAGTGCCGGGATGATCAGCCCACGGGCACCCAGCGGAATGAAAGTTACAACCACCCAAACGCTCGCGCCTTCAATCAGCGAAGCAACAGCGGCTATCAACGCTTCTCTGCCGGGGCTTTGCAAAGTGAGGTCCTCTTCAATCAAAGCGAAAAAAATATTCAACAGCAGCAGCGCAATGCCTAGCGTCAGGAAAGCCAGCGCCCAAAATATCAAAAGATGTAACACGGATTGCACGGCTTGATTTCTACGTTTTTTGCCCTATGATGGCTTGCTCGATTTATGGAATTGAACAATGACGAAATTCGCCGCTATTCGCGACACCTGATTCTGCCGGAAGTCGGCCTGGCGGGCCAAAAGAAAATCAAGGGCACCAGCGTCCTGTGCATCGGCGCCGGCGGCCTCGGTTCGCCCATCGCCATGTACCTCGCCGCCGCTGGCATCGGCAAAATTGGCATCGTGGATTTCGACACGGTGGATTACTCCAATCTGCAACGCCAGATTCTGCACACGGACGCCGACGTGGGCCGGCCCAAGGCACAATCGGCCAAGGAAACCCTGCATGGCATCAACCCCCATTGCGAGGTCGTTCTCCACAACACACGCATCACCTCCGAAAACGCGCTCGACCTCATCCGGCCCTACGACATCGTGGTGGACGGCACGGATAATTTCCCGACGCGCTATCTCACCAACGACGCCTGCGTCCTGCTCAAAAAGCCGAATGTCTATGGCTCGATTTTTCGTTTCGAGGGACAGGCCAGTGTGTTTGCTCCGCATCTGGGCGGACCGTGTTACCGCTGTCTGTATCCCGAACCGCCGCCGCCCGGCATGGTGCCAAGCTGTGCGGAAGGCGGCGTGCTCGGCGTCCTGCCCGGCATCATCGGCTGCATCCAGGCCACGGAAATTTTGAAACTCGCCATCGGCAAGGGCAGTTCGCTCGTCGGCCGGTTGCTGCTGTTCAACGCGCTCGACATGAAGTTCCGCGAATTGAAACTGCGCCGCGACCCGGCGTGCCCCGTTTGCGGCGAGCATCCGACCATCAAGGAATTGATTGATTACGAAATGTTCTGCGGCATTGTGCCCGTGCCGGTGACGGCGAACCCCGATGAAGTGACGGTGCAGGACATGAAGAAGGCACTGGACGATCCGAAGCTTGGCATCAAGGTGATCGACATCCGCGAGCCGGACGAATACGAAATCGCGCACATTGACGGCGTGCCGCTCCTGCCCTTGAGCCAGCTCCAGCAACGCTTCACCGAGCTCGACCCGAACCAGCAGTATTATCTGCACTGCAAGGTCGGCGCGCGCTCGCTTCAGGCGATCGGTTTTTTGAGACAGCAGGGGTTCAAATACCTCAAGAGCGTCAAAGGTGGCATCAACGCATGGGCGGAAGAAATCGATTCCAACGTGCCAAGGTATTGAAATTGTGACCGACGATTTGCAAAAACGCATTCAGGCCGCGCTCGCCAATCCGCAAAACATGGGCGAGCTGGCCGGCGCCGACGCCGTCGGCACGGTCGGCAACGCCGATTGCGGCGAGATGCTGCGGCTCTGGGTCAAGTTCAAGGAACAGAACGGCAAAAAGGTCATTGACCGGGCCACGTTCCAATCGTTTGGCTGCGAGACCGCCATCGCCGTCGCCAGCCTCGCCACCGAATTGATTCGCGGCAAGACCGCCGAGGAGGCGCTCGCGCTCAAGACCGAGGAACTGGCCGGCGAACTCGGCCCGCTGCCGCCCATGAAAATCCATTGTGCCCAGCTCGTCGAAGGCGCGTTGCGGTCCGCGCTCGAACCGCAGAACGTGGAAACAAAACCAGCCCCAGCCTCCGGCGCGCCGACATTGCTCGACAGTTTCTCCAAACCAAAGGAAGGCGTGAAACTGACATTTCTGGACGAGGATAAAAGGTAGGGACGCCGCGCTGAGGCGTCCGGTCGGCGCAGCGCGCCGACCCTACCAGCACATTTTCAGCTTCCCATGCGCGGTGCTTTCATTAAAGTTTCCGCCATCAAAAGGTGCTTATGAAAATCATTCAAGAATTCAAGGCTTTCGCCATGCGCGGCAATGTCGTGGACCTCGCCGTCGGCGTCATCATCGGCGCGGCCTTCGGCAAAATTGTCAGCGCGGTGGTTTCAGACATCATCATGCCGCCCATCGCCCGGCTCGTCGGCAATATTGATTTCACCAACCTTTATGTGTCGTTGTCGGACAAGGTCACGCAGGCGCAGACCGCGTACGTGACGGATCCTAAAAACCTTGGCGCGCATATGCCGTTGCTCGACGCGCAAAAAGTCGGGCCGGTGCTGGCTTGGGGCGATTTTATCACCGTCACGCTGAACTTCATCATCGTGGCGTTCTGCATTTTTATGATGATTAAACTCATAAACAGGGTGATTCGCCACGAGGAAGCGGCGACCCCGCCCACGGCCACAGAACAACTCCTTACCGAAATCCGCGACCTGCTCAAAAGCCGGCCGTAAGTTGGGAGGGTCGCCGGGTCGGCGACCCAAATTTCAGGGACGGCGGCACGCTGTCCCTCCCTTAAGGTTTTTCCTCCCGCAACTTTTTCAATGCCGCCAGGGCCGCGTCGGTCTCGGCGGCCTTTTTGCTTTTGCCTGAACCGCGCGCCAGTTCCATCCCGTCGTGCTGCACGATGCATTCGAACACGCGGTCATGGTCCGGTCCGGTGGCGGAGACAACGTGATATTCCGGCGCTTTGGGCGAGCGCGCCTGCAACAACTCCTGCAACTCGCCCTTCGGATTTTCAATCGTCGGTATCACGCTCAATTTGCCGAACGCCGCGCTGAATTCGCGCAGGATGAACCCGCGCGCGGCATCTAAACCGCCGTCCAGAAATATCGCGCCCAGCAGGGACTCAAACGCGTCCGCCAGTGTGGAGGCGCGTTCCCGCCCGCCGTTCGTTTCCTCACCGCGGCTGAGAATCAAGTGTGCGCCGACCCCAAGTGCCCGGGCGTGTTCGGCCAGCGTGCGGCGGTTGACGAGCTTGGCCCGCGCCTTGGTCAGGGGACCTTCGTCGAAAGCGGAATATTTGTCGTATAATTCGTGCGTCAACACGAGTTGCAACACCGCGTCGCCGAGAAATTCCAGCCGTTGATTGTGCGCCGTCGGCTCGCCGCTTTCATGCGCCACGGATGGATGCGTCAGCGCCAGCTGCAACAGATCTTCGTTGCGAAACGTGTAGCCGAGACGGATTTGGAGTTCGGCAAGGTCAGACATGAATCAGGTCGAAAACCTCCAGCATTCAATCCCGCATTGCGGAACCGAACACCCAACGGACTCACATCGGCCCGCGCATTGAATGTTGGATGTTGGATGTTGAATGTTCGATGTTTTCAATTTTGAACAATCGGCTGATTTTCCGGCGCGGGCGCGGAAGTTTCGCCCGCCGGCGGTGGCGCCGGGGGATTCAATCCCTGTTCGAGCAAGGCGGCCACGTCGCGCTGGACTTCCTCCAGTTGATCCAGCCGCAAGACCGGGTCGGTGATGGTGAACACGTCACCGGTCCCGGACTGCTCGTAGATGAACACGCGCCTGCCTTCGCGGACAACCTCCTCCTTCACCTTGAGTATGCGTTTGCGTTCGAGCATGACGGCGAGAATGTAACCGGCGGGGGCGTAGCGCGGATCGTTTTGCTTGATGAGCTTCCGCAGCAACGTCTCGGCGGTGTCCTTCTGAATCGCGTCCACGGCCGGCACGGGCGCTTCGTAGATGCCCTGCCAGTGGGAAATAAACCCCTTGCGCTCGCGCGCACCGTCGCTGAACTGGTTTTGCCAGCAGGCCTCACAGACGTCCGACCGGCGCAAAAATTCCGACTGCTCGTCGAACAGCAGCGTATGAAACGCCTCGCGATCGGCAAACGGTCTGCCGCAGGCCTCGCAGCCCGCCGCGCGGGATTGAATGTTCCAATCGTTCATGAACACCCAAATTTAACCACGAATGTGGTGGATGGACACGAAGAAATTTTCTGTTTTGACACGGATTACACGGATTAACACAGATTAAAAACCAGGAATTGTATTTTGGGAATCCGTGAAAATCCGTGAAATCCGTGTCTAGCCGGCGAAATCAAAATCCGAGCAGCTCATGAAATAATGGCAGCGCGGACAGCGCAGCTTGCACTTCTCGTTGATCAACTCGTGCCCGCACTGCGGACAAAACCGCCAGTGCTCGCCGGATATATTTTCGCCGGATGACGTGATACAAACCGTCCTCTCGGCCACGGATTTTGTGGATTTCTGCTTTGCCTTTGGCATGACTGGCGGTGCGTTACTGTGCCCGGCCGAACTTTTTCTCCAGCTCGCGGTAATTCATCTCAATCAGCGTCGGGCGGCCGTGCGGACAGGTGTACGGCATGGCGCAGCGGCGCAAATCCTCGACCAGATTCTCCAGTTCCGGCCCGCCGAGCGGGTCGTTGGCCTTCACCGCGTGGCGGCAGACGGTCTTGGCGACGGTGTGCTCG
>Ga0187851_10001807_pt1 | contig 19905 bp, 17 predicted proteins | sample June2016WEW_6_10_FD_132997 | JGI IMG/M metagenome (GOLD analysis project Ga0187851, IMG submission 132997) | Peatland microbial communities from SPRUCE experiment site at the Marcell Experimental Forest, Minnesota, USA - June2016WEW_6_10 | ecosystem: Environmental > Terrestrial > Soil >...
CAGCGCTGCTGCGCGCTTACCGGCTGGGACACACGTGCTTCTCCGACTGGCTCCTCAAGGAGCTGGCTCAGCAGGCAGCTGAAGCCCAGATGATCACCGCCGCCACGCTGAGCATGTCCAAGATCGTGGCCGGATACGTCGACCAGACCTCCGAAGAGATCGTCGCAGCTTATGCCCGCGAACGGGAAAACTGGCTGCGGAACCGCAGCACCGCGCGAGCCGCCCGGATCCGTGACCTGCTTTCCGGCGAGCGGATCAACGTGAGCACGGCAGAGGCCACCCTGGGCTACCGGCTGCACCAGTACCACGTGGGCGTGGTGTGCTGGGCGGGCGACGCCGCCGCCACCGTGGACAACATCACCCGGCTCGAGCACGCGATCAGCCACGTCGCGGGGAAGACGGCTTGCTCCGATCCTGTCTTCCTGCCCCGCGACGTATCCAGCGCCTGGGCCTGGCTGCCGCTGGGGATCCGGGACACGTTTGACGCCGCAGAGGCCAGCACAGCCGGCGTGGACGGCGACATCCATTTCGCGTTCGGCGATGCGGCCAGGGGCACCACGGGGTTCCGCCTCACCCACCAGCAGTCCATCGCCGCCCAGGCGGTCGCGCTCGCTACGGGATCTCCCCCGCCGCGCGCGGTAACGTTCAGCGAGGTCGCGCCCGTGGCGATGATGCTCGGCTCCCCCGACCTGCTGCGGGCCTGGGTGCTCAGCACGCTGGCGGGCCTGGCCGCCGACGACGACCACCACGCCCGCCTGCGTGAGACCTTGCTGGTCTTCCTGCAGAGCGGGGGCAGCTACAAGACCACTGCCGAGAAGCTGATGCTCCACAAGAACACGGTCCAGTACCGGATCCGCAAGGCGGAGGAGAGCCTCGGCCAGGCGGTGGGCGAGAACCGCCACGACGTGGAGCTCGCGCTGCGGGCCAGCCACTGGCTTGGCGCGTCAGTGCTTCAGCCCGGTGCTGCGCAGGCCGCTGCCGACCGAAACCACGATCCCTGACCCGCGCGTGCACTGACCGGCGCCGGGCTAAAGGCCGACACTGCCGGCGTACGGCGCTTGGCGAGGCCACACCGTCCATGGCTGGCGTGACAACCCCGCGGCCAATCCGCGGTGGCTGCGCACAATGTGGTCACCGTCCTCATCGCGGCTGTCCGCAGGACTAACGCAGGGGGCGCAAGACGGTCGGCGAGGCTAATGGCGGGGGCGGTCGCCGGGCCTACACTCAAGACCGCCGCTAGGGGTTGGAGGCGGAATGAACGCTTCACGTCAGATGGTCGCGGCCAGGGCATCGCCGCCATCTTCGAACGCCTCTGAAGCAGTGGATTGGCCCCGGCGAAAGGCGGGTCGATGCCGATGACGGACCAGGCCAGCGGCTCTGTTCTGGCCCCCGAGACAAGCGGACGGCATCAGGTGCTCGTGGTGGGCGGCGGGTTCGGCGGTGTGAACGTGGCAAAGGCACTGGCTCACGCCGACGTGGACGTGACCATCGCGGACCGGACCAACCATCATCTGTTCCAGCCGCTGCTATACCAGGTGGCGTCCGGGCTGCTGAGCGAGGGCCTGATCGCGCCGCCGCTGCGCCGGGTGATCAAGGGTCAGCGCAACGCCAGGACCGTCCTGGCCAACGTCACGCGCTTCGACCTGGACAAGCATTTCGTCTATGGGGTGACGCCGGACGGCCGCAAGCTGCACCGGCGCTACGACACCCTGGTCGTGGCGGGCGGCGCGACGCATGCGTACTTCGGCAACGACCACTGGGCCGACTTCGCGCCGGGGATGAAAACCCTTGGGGACGCCCGCAAACTGCGCAGTCACATCCTGAACGCGTTTGAGTGTGCCGAGACGGTCCCGGATCCGTCGCCGCGTAAGGCAATGCTGACATTCGTCGTGGTCGGCGCCGGCCCGACCGGGGTGGAATTGGTCGGCCAGGTGGCGGAGCTCGCGAAGAAAGTGCTGCCGCGCGAGTACCGCTGGGTGGATACCGCCAAGGAGATCCGGGTCATCCTGGTCGAGGCCGGCCCCGCGGTCCTCGGCCCGTTCCATCCCAAGCTGCAGCGCTACGCCCGCAAGCATCTGGTCAAGCTGGGCGTCGAGGTGCGGACGGACACCACGGCCACCGACATGGACGCCGACAGCATCACGGTGAAAAGCCCGGCCGGGCTGGAGAAAATCAATGCCCGCACGAAGATCTGGGCGGCCGGGGTACAGGCATCACCGCTGGCCAGCATGCTCGCCGAAGCGACCGGCGCGGAAACCGACCGCGCCGGGCGGGTCGCGGTGCTGCCGGACTGCACGCTGCCTGGCCATCCCGAGGTGTTCGCCATCGGCGACATGGTGTCGCTGAACAAGCTGCCCGGCGTGGCCCAGCCCGCGATCCAAGAGGGACGCTACGTCGGCAAGGTGATCAGAGCCCGGCTCGACGGGGACGCGAACGTGCCGCCGTTCAAGTACTTCGACAAGGGCAGCATGGCCACCATCGGATACCGGGCGGCCGTGGCCGACGCGTCCGGCGTCCGGTTCACCGGTTCACCGGGGTACCTGATGTGGAGTTTCATCCACATGCTCTACCTGATCGGCTGGGGCAACCGGCTCAGTACCCTGCTGGTGTGGCAGCGGTCGCTGGTGTTCACCAAGAACTACCCGCAGCGCGTTATCACCTTCGAGCAGGCGCAGGCCGGGGTCAGGTTGAAGTAGTTAGGTATCGCAATGCACGCAATGCAACGTCGACGGACAGCCAGGCCAGCCACCGGCGGTGCCCGGCGCGCCGCCTGACCAGCTGAGTTTCGCCGCGCCGTCCATCTGCCTGGAAGGCCTGGCTATGCCATGTGACACGACCACGGTTGTGCTCGGGGAATCACGCCGGGCCCGGGATTCGTGACGAGGAGCCGATGCCTGAGCACCGACCGCGGCTTAGGCTCGGCTGAATGATCGAAGACCATGAGCACCGACACCGATACGATCGGCTCAGCCGCGGCGGATGCCGTGTCGGCGCCGCTAGACATGCTGCTCACTGATGCGGCCTTCGGTGCGCTGCGCCGGGTGAACCCGGGCGGCTTCGTCCTGCGGCTTGCGGCGGCGCTTGCCACCCAGCCCGGGCTCGTCGCCGGTCGGGGACCGCAACTGCTCGGCGAACTGGGCCGCATCGCGGTAGCAACGCTGAGGCTCAGCCGTCCCGGCCGGACCACCGGTTCACCGACCCGGGATGGATAGGCAATCCGCTGCTGCGCCGCGTGGTGCAGGCCCACCTAGCGGCCGCGCATATCTATCGCGGCGGCCACCTCGAGCTGACCGCGGACGCAACGGGCATGGCGCCGATGGGGAGAGGTTCCCCACCGCCGAAAGGAGCCGAGGGTGACTCAGGATGCGAATGTCTCAGATCCGCAAGGCGCCGCGCTCACGTCCGCGCTGCTCAACCGGCTGCCCGCGCTTACCGACGAGCTGCTGAAGTGCGTACTCAAGCAGAGTGAGATCGACGGCAATCAGAGTGACATCTACGGCGACGACCGCCTGGTTCCCATCGATGATCTGCACCGGTCGTTGCAGGACAATCTCACATTCATGGTCAGCAATCTCGGCTGCGCGGGGTCGCACGATCTGGCCGCCCCGCGGCGAACCGGCCGGCGGCGGGCCGAGCAGGGGGCGCCGCTCGCCGCGGTACTGAGCTCGCAGCAGGTCGGCTTCCGGTTCATCTGGGACACTCTGGTCGCGGAGGCACACCAGACCGGGATCGTTTCCGGCGCCGAACTGGTGAGCCTCGCATCTGAGGTGTGGATGCTGAACACCCTGTTCACCACGGAACTGGCCACCGCCTACCGGGACGCCAGGACCGAGCTGGTCCTTCGCCAGGACCAGGAACGATCGGCGCTGGTCGAGGCGCTGCTCGTGGGGCGGATCGCCGACACGGCAACGGTGTGGGAGGCGGCCGATCTGCTGGGGCTTCCGTACCAGGGCGTGCTCGCCGTCGTGGCCGCGGAGGTCCCCGCGGCCACCCGGCACGCGTTGCCGCGGCTCGAGAGCCGCCTGCATGTACGGGGAATCGGGTCGGCCTGGCAGCTGCTGGCCGACCTCCAGGTGGGAATCGTGTCGCTGAGATCGCGGCGTAACACCTCAGCGCTGGTAGAGATCCTGCGTTCGGGCGCTGTGGCCCGAGTAGGGGTGAGCCCGGTGTACACCAGGCTTGAGCGCACGTCGGAGGCGCTGCATCTCGCCCGGATCGCCCTCGCTAGCTCACCGGCGGGCGACCCGAAGGTGAACGTGTTCGATGACGCCCCGCTGCCCGTTCTCGTGGCCAGCTCCCCGGCGACCTCGGACCGGATCGCGAAGACGATCCTCGGGCCGTTGCTGGAGATCAACCCGGACGAGCGGGACATGCTCCTGAACACCCTCGCTGCGTTCTTCGCGTTCCAGGGCTCCGCGATCGAGGCGGGAAAGCATCTGTACTGCCACCCCAACACGGTGCGCCACCGGCTGCGCCGGGTCGAGCGTCATACTGGCCGTTCGCTGCAGGACCCCAGATCGTCAGCGGAACTATTCGTCGCACTGGAGACGCTGCGCAGGCTGCCCGAGCCGGCCGGTGGCTGCGCCTGAAGCGGATCGCATCAGGCGAAGGCGCTCTGCCCGGTGATGTCGCGGCCGACGATGAGCGTCTGGATCTCCGCGGTGCCCTCGTAGGTGACGAGCGCCTCCATGTCGCACAGGTGGCGCATGACGTGGAAATCCAGCAGGATGCCGTTACCGCCGAGGACGTCGCGGGCCAGGCGGCACACGTGACGGGCCTTGACCGAGCAGACGTACTTGGCCAGGGAGGCCATCGTGTCGCTCATCTTGCCGTCGTCGATCAGCCGCCCGAGGCGGATGCAGTAGAGCTGCATGGCGGTGACCTCGCCGAGCATCTGGACGAGCACCGACTGGATCATCTGGTTCTTCGCGATCGCCCGGCCGAACTGGGTCCGCCGCTGAGCATAGTTGAGGGCGATGTCGTAGGCGGCGACCCCGTGTCCGGCCGATCCCCAGGCCACGGTGTTGCGGGTGCCCTTGAGCACCTTGGTGACGTCGGCGAATGAGTTGCAGTTCTGCAGCCGGGCATCTTCGGAGACACGGCAGTCGGTCAGGGTGATGTCCGCGTTCTGCGTCATCCGCAGCGAGACCTTGCCCTCGATCTTGGACGCGGCGTAGCCGGGGTTGTCCTTTTCCACGACGAACGCCTTGACCTGCCCGTCGGCTGTGTCACGGGCGAAGACGACGATCACGTCGCACCACACGGCGTTGCCGGGCCAGCGCTTACGGCCGTTGATCACCCACTCGCTGCCGTCGCGCCGCGCGGTGGCCTCGAGGATGACCGCGTCGGACCCGTGATCGGGCTCGGTGAGCGCGAACGCCCCGATCTTCTCCAGCCTGGCCATCGGCGGCAGCCAGCGCTGCCTCTGCTCCTGCGAGCCAAGCAGGTAGATCGACTGCATCGCCAGCCCGACGTGCACGGCAAAGAACGTCGCGATGCTGCCGTCAACCCGGCTGAGCTCATAAGACAGCAATCCCGCGCCGACGGCCGACATCGGCGTGGTGCCGTAGCCCACCATGGTGTCGCCGACGATGTTCAGCTCGGCGATCTTGGGCACCAGCTCGAACGGGAACTCGCCCCGCTCCCAGTACGGGTTGACGACCGGCAGTATCTCGGTTTCGCCGAACTTCCGCACCTTGTACATCAACTCCAGCTCATCCTCGGTGAGCTGTTCTTTCATCAAGAAGTAATCGGTCTCACGGGCGAGCCCGATGTCCTGCGCCAGCGCGGTGACTGTTGTCGTCATGGCCAAGCCCTCCTGTCGGGGCAGTCGACGGCAACGTAACGCGGCCGGATCGCCTTGTCGAGGTGCCGGGCAACAACGACCGGGACCACCCGGAGTGATCCGGCACATGCGGCCGCGATGTCCAGGACGGCGGAGGTCACGACTGCGACTGGCCCGGCGAGAGGGATCTCCCCGAGCCGCTGAAGCCGGCGAACTGCGCGGTCACGCAAAGCCGCGGGTGAACCTCGTCAGGGACCTCAGTTACTCCTGGCGTGGCAAGGTGGTGCGTACGGCGCCTGCGGCTTCGTCTTCGGATTCGTAGATGTGCGGTGCGACGCCGCGTGATTCGAGCGCGCTGCCGAGCTTGGTGCGCATGAACGCGCTGGTGGTGAACCGGGTGACGCCGTGGAAGTAGGTGTCGTCTATTTCCTGCACGGCGTCGAGGTAGGCGTCTTCGAGGGCGCTGTCGAGTTCGAAGCCGTCATAGTTGACCACGGCGTAGACCTTGTGGCCGAGCGGCCCGCAGATCTCCCTGATCTTCGCTACGACATCCTCGATTACCTCCGCCGACTTTACCGGGAGATCCTCGAAGTTCAGGTACAGGATGTTGCGCTCGTCATCGTAGCTGAACCGCGCGTCGAGGGGCAGCCGCAGCATGTCCTCCCGCAGGCCCATCGGGTCGGGCCGGAAGATACGGCGGTCCATCTCGCGTGGCTTGGTCACGATCGGCTTGAACGCCATCTTGGCCAGGATGTCGCGTTCGATGTCGATGCCGGGAGCGACCTCGGTCAGCTCCAGGCCTTCGGTGGTGAGGCGGAATACGCACCGCTCGGTGATGTAAAGGACATCCTTTCCCTGGCGCGCGGCGTACGGCCCGGAGAATGTCCGGTGCTCGACCTCCTCGACGAACTTCTGGTACTGTCCGTCGCGCTCGATCAGCAGCTTGCCTCCGGCGACCGAGACCTGCAGGTCGCCCGCGGCGAAGGTGCCGAGGAACAGCACCTTCTCCGCGTTCTGGCTGATGTCGATGAAGCCGCCCGCGCCGGCCAGCTTCGGGCCGAACCTCGATACGTTGACGTTGCCTTCCCGGTCGGCTTGCGCGAGCCCGAGGAACGCCGCGTCCAGGCCGCCGCCGTCGTAGAAGTCGAACTGATAGGGCATGTCGATGATCGCCTGTGCGTTGGTGGCCGCACCGAAGTCGCCACCGCCGGCCGGGATGCCGCCGATGGCGCCGGGCTCGGCGGTCAGCGTCATCAGGTCGGCGATTTTCTCCTCGGCGGCCACGGAGGCGACCCCTTCGGGGATGCCGAAGCCGAGGTTCACGACGCTGTTCGGCCGCAGCTCCATGGCGGCGCGCCGGGCGATGATCTTGCGATTGCTCAGCGGCATCGGCGCGAGCGATGTCAGCGGGACCCGGACCTCGGCCGCCAGGGCCGGGCTGTAGGGGCTGCCAAAGGTCTGCGGGTGGTTTCCCGGGCCCGTCGCCACCACGATGCAATCGACCAGCGCGCCGGGTATCTTCACCTGACGCGGGTTAAGGCTGTTCACCTCCGCGAGCCGCTCCACCTGCGCGATCACCAGCCCCCCGGAGTTGTGCGCCGCCATAGCCACCGACAGCGTGTCGCAGGTCAGCGCCTCCCGCTCCATCGTGATGTTGCCGGCCGGGTCGGCGGTGGTGCCGCGAATGATGGCGACATTGACCGGGAACGCCTTGTAGAACAGGTACTCCTCGCCGCCGATCTCCACCAGCTCGACGAGATCCTCGGTCGTCATCTCGTTCAGCTTGCCGCCGCCGAAACGCGGATCGGCGAACGTGCCGAGCCCGACCCGGGACAAGTGCCCGGGTTTCCCCCCGGCGATATCCCGGTACAGGTGCGACATCGGGCCGAGCGGCATGTTATAGCCCTCGGCCTGGTTGCCGGCCACCAGCTGGTACAGCGCAGGTACACCGGACCAGTGCCCGCCAATGATCCGCTTGACCAGGCCGGGCTGGGCCAGCCGGTTGGCGCCATCGGATGCCCAGTCGCCTGGGCTGACGCAGAACACCAGGGTCAAATCGCGCGGCCTGCCGAAGGCTGCGGACTCCTCGTCGGTGGCCCCGAACAGCGCGCCCAGCTCGTGGACGACCTCAAGGGCGAGGCCAATTTCGAAGAACCCGCCGATGGCGACCGTGTCGCCGGCGCGGACAAGCCGGACGGCCTCCCTGGCCGACACGACCTTGCCCGTCGAGCCAGACCGGGCAGTCGGGACAATAGACCTGATACTCATCGGACCGCGCTCCCTTGATAATTACTCCTGCGCTTGGTAATTGGCGGCACTACCGGTAGATCACAACCGTCTCGATGACGCAGGCCGGCCGATCCGACCCCTCGAGCTCGACCAGAATCCCGAACGCGCACTCCAGGCCGGCCTGCTTCTGCTCGGCGGATACCAGCCTGACGTGCCCGCGTATCCTGCTGCCGACCGGCACCGGTGCCGGGAAGCGAACCCTGTTGACGCCGTAGTTCACCGCGGCCGTCACCGCGTCGATCTTGAGAACATCGTCGAGAAACACCGGACAGAACGACAACGTCAGGTAACCGTGCGCGATCGGGCCCCCGTAGGGGCCCTTCGCGGCGCGCTCCGGCTCCACGTGGATCCACTGATGATCATGGGTGGCATCGGCGAAGATGTTTACCTGGTGCTGGGTGATCGCATGCCAATCGCCCGTCCCGATCTCCTGGCCGACCATGCCGAGCAGGTCAGCCAGCTTGCTCAACTGAATGGTCACCGCGCTCCAATCCGGCTAGCCCGACAGGCCGCTCCTGATCGCATCGGCGTACATCGAAACCAGGTCGGTCACGAACTTGGTCTGCGAGCGGGCGACAGCCTGCGGCCAGTCAAGCGGGCTGCCGCCCGCGATCTTGGTTTCGAAGTCGGCCATATCCTGCAGGGCTTTCTCGTACCCGTCGACGCTTTCTCGTACCCGTCGACCGCGCCAGCGGCGCTAGCCTGGTCGAGGACCTGCTGGTTGAGACCGCGGATGCGCTGCGCCGCGGCCTCGTCAAGCACCCCGGTCACAGGTACGTCCGAAGCGGCCTCGTCGGCGGTCTTGACGAGCGCATCGGTCGCCTCCACCGCCCCCGGCGTCAGCGCGAGGTCACGCCCGGGTTTCAGCGCGTCCGGATCGACCATGCGCGGCACCCGTGGCGAAGACGACATGTCCCGGACGAAGGCCCGCGCGCCGCGCACGATGCTCGCCCCGCCGGTGTCGATGACGGCCTTCGCCGACCCGGGATTCACCATAAGGACGTTGCTGGGGGAGATGGCCTCGACGATGTTCTCGGCCAGGAACCGGATCTGCTGGTCGCTGCGCCAGGCGAGCCCGGCGTCGTCCACGAGTCCCGCCACCGCATCGCCGGTTGCCAGGTAGGCCTGGACGAGCCGGCGCAGCCACGGGTTGTGCGTCCAGGCCGGGTCGGCGAACCGCCGGTCGCCACGCTTCGGCTCAACGGCGGACCTGCCGAGCGCGACGCGGTCGAGCTCACCGACCATGATCGACAGCCGGCGGCCGACCTTACGGGGCCTGCCGGCCAGGCTGGCGGTGAACTCGACGCCGGGCCGGCCGGGCAGCCAGCGTCGCACCGGCCCGGCTCCTACGTCGATCAGCAACTGGTCGAGGGGCGCCGCCGCGTTGTCTGCGTTGGCCTGCGCAGTTGCCATCGCCGATCTCCAGGGTGAGACACCGATGCCCGCGTGGTGGTAAGGGTGTGTTCGCTATGACATTGCCCTCCCTGGCGGGGGCCGTCGATGGCTGGAGCGACAACACGATGCCAGATCCGCGGTGGTGGCGCACAACGGGGTCACCCGGGATACGGGTCAAACCTGCCGCCGGGGAACAGTGCGCCCGGGGCCAGGTTCAAGGCGGTCACTGGGGCGGCCGCCGGACAATATCCGCGGTAGGACTTGGTACCAGGGAACATAGACGACGGGTTTCATCACCGTGATGATGGAGCTGTGCTCGGCGTCCGCGCGACAAGGGTTTCCGGCTGGGAGGCGCCAACCGGCCCGAACTTCTGTTCGGCGACAAGCAAGCGTCCCAGGGCGCACCGCGAGCCTGATGACGAAGAGCAGAATGCAGGCGAGGGTGGGCTGCAGGCCCCGGCATGCTCCGTGGCGGCGCAGCGGACGCGCATAGGTTAAGGATGGCGTGATGAGCGACGACCGTGACACCACCATCGCCACCGCCACCGTGACAAGTGAGGAAACGCCGTACGGTGTGCGCATCAACACGGGGGGCCATGCGCTGCGTGGCGACGAACCGGTCGACCACGGCGGCGGCGACACTGGTCCGGCTCCGTTCGGCCTGCTGCTGTCCGGGCTCGGTGCCTGCACCGCGATCACGCTGCGAATGTACGCCGAACATCAGAGCTGGCCGCTGGCTGGCGTGGATGTCGAGCTGACCTACGTCGTCAAAGACCGGAACACCAGGTGGATCGACCGGCTGATCACCCTGCACGGCGCCGACGAGGACCAGCGCGCGAAGCTGGCCGAGATCGCGGAGAAGACCCCGGTCACCAGGGCGGTCCGGGCGGGAACCGGGATCCGTACCACAACCGCGGCAGTCTGACCGGTGGCCACGCACGCGACGGAGCAGCCCAGGCAGTGGGGCGTGATGATCCCATGACCGAGCGGATCGTCGTCATCGGGGCGGACGCGGCCGGGATGAGCGCAGCCTCGCAGGCCAAGCGAATCGCAGGCGACGCGGTCGAGATCGTCGCGTTCGAGCGCGGAGAGTACAGCTCCTACGCTGCCTGTGGCATCCCGTACTGGGTAGCCGGCGATGTCGACGGGCCGGAGCGTCTGGTCGCCCGTTCGCCGGACGCACACCGGCGCAACGGCATCGACCTTCGGATGCGAACCGAGGTGGAGAAGATCGACCTCGCGGCCGGACGGGTGCTCGCTCATGACCTTGCCGCCGGGCGGTCGTTCCGGGAAGGCTTCGACTCTCTGGTCATCGCGACCGGCGCGGTCCCGGTGCGACCGCCACTGCCCGGCGTGGACGCCATCGGCGTGTTCGGCGTGCAGACTCTCGACGACGGTACCGCGCTCCTGGCGGATCTGCACCGCGCGCAGCCGCGGCGGGCCGTGGTGGTCGGCGGGGGCTACATCGGCGTGGAGATGGCCGAGGCACTGGTGCGACACGGGGTCGCCGTCACCGTCGTCGATCAGGCCGCGCAGCCGATGACCACGCTCGACCCGGACATGGGGGCGGCGGTAAACCGGGCCATGGAGGACATCGGCATCGATATGCGCACCGACACCGCCGTCATCGGATTCGAGACCGGCAGCAACCACAGGATCCGCTCGGTGCTGACCGCCGACGGCTCCATCCCGGCCGACGTCGTCGTCCTCGGCCTCGGGGCACGGCCGAACACCGCGCTCGCACAAGATGCCGGCCTGGCGCTGGGCGATCACGGCGGCCTGCGCACGAACATGCAGATGCAGGTTCTCGGCCACGAGAATATCTGGGCCGGCGGCGACTGCGTGGAGGTCCTCAACCTGGTTTCGGGTCAGTACCAGCATGTGGCGCTCGGCACCCACGCCAACAAGCAGGGCCGGGTCATCGGGCACAATCTGGCCGGCTCCTACGCCACGTTTCCCGGGGTGGTCGGCACGGCGGTGAGCAAGGTGTGCCATCTGGAGATCGCCCGGACTGGGCTGCGCGAGCGCGACGCCACCCGCGCCGGATTCAAATACGTGACCGTAACCGTGCGGTCCACGACGAAGGCCGGCTACTTCCCGGGTACCCAGCGGATGAACGTCAAGATGACCGCCGAACGCTGCACCGGACGTCTGCTGGGAGTGCAGATCGTCGGTCAGGAGGGATCGGCCAAGCGGATCGACACGGCTGCGACAGCGCTATGGAACCGGATGACGGTAGAAGAGATGACCGCCCTGGACCTCGCGTACGCTCCGCCGTTCGCCCCGGTGTGGGATCCGATTCTCGTGGCGGCACGGCAGGCCGCCGGGGCCGTGCGCCAGGCCGGCGACGGCCGGCGATGACGCGCCTTTCATTCGCGTATAACAGTGGCGGCTCTCCTCACCGCGTCATTCTCCTCATCGCTATCGCTCGACTTCTTAGCGCCGGCCGGGAGCTTCAGTTCCCACGGTCAGCCATCAGCGCTGCGCCGACCGATCGCGCTGCGGATTTTCGGGTATCCCAAGGGCGGCGGTGTTGCTGCGTGTTGCGAGCTTCCTCGTGCCCGCTGTCTATGGACTGTCTGGTTAGGGGACCCGGCCGCGCAGGAATTTCCCGATCTGCTCGGTGGCGTCGGCTGCCTCAGGGGTGCCGAGCAGGAGCTGGTAGACGTGGGGCAGGCCCTCGCCGATCTGCAGGGTGACGTCGGCCCCGGCTGCGGCTGCTGCGGTGGCCAGGCGTTCGGAATCGCTGAGCAGCAGGTCGGCCGTGCCGACCTGGATGAGCAGCGGCGGGAGCCCGGACAGTGCGGCGAACAGCGGCGAGGCCAGGGGCGTCTTGGGGTCAGCCCCGGCCAGGTAGTCGGAGGCGAACTGACGAAGCATGGCGGGGGTGGAGATCGGATCCTGCTCGGCGCGCTCGGTCATCGAGGCCCCCGAGCTGGTCAGATCCACCGTCGGGGACATCAGTACGGCGGCCCCGGGCAATGCCTCTCCGGCGTCACGCGAGGCCACGAGCAGGGCGACGGCGAGCCCTCCGCCAGCCGAGTCGCCGGCCACCGCTATTGAGCCTGGGCTCAGGTCCTGGCCGGTGCGCAGCCAGCGCCACGCGGCCAGGACGTCATCGATGGCGGCAGGGAAGGGATGCTCGGGGGCCAGGCGGTATTCGGGGAACAGCACCCGCATCCCGCTGGCCCGTCCCAGCCGGGCGGCCAGCTCGCCGTCGCTCCGAAGCGACCCGAGCTCATAACCTCCGCCGTGCAGGAAGAGGAGCACCCGGCCGGTGTCGGTTCCCGGGGCGGCCAGCCAGTGGGCGGGCACCCCGCCAGCGGTCACCTCCGTCACCAGCACGTCGTCAGGCACCGGATGAAGGCGGTCCCCGGGGACGAAGTCGGCGCGAAGCTCTTCCAGCGCCGGCGGGGTCTGGCTGGCACTGGCCTTCCGCCGGTCCCTGAGGGTGTCGATCACGTCCTGCATGGCCTGGCTCGGCATGTCGGCATCTCCTTTGGCCTGGGCTGCCTGTCTGATTCAGCATTGTGTCGCTTCGGTAGCCCGGCCAGGATGCCGGCGCTTCGGCCGATTGCTCCTGACCATCACGCTGGCCACCCCTAACGACCGTGTTGCTGCACCTCTGCCGCCGAGAGCTGCGGGGCCAGACGACCCAGCCGCCGTACGCCCCGGTCCGGCCCGGCATTTCGCCTCAACGTACGTACGGCCAGGCTGCGGGCATTGCGAACCTGGGAACGGGACGACCCTCGAACCTCAGCCGGCCGATCGCCGCCCCGCCCGGCCGGCGCGCCGGCCTACCCGGCACCGACGGCCACCGTCCACGAGGCGCCACCAAGGCCGGCCCCTACCCGCGCGGACAGCGGAGGTCTGGAGTCTCTTGCAGCTCAGGCGCCAGCTCCGTCGCCAGGCGTCCTCGCGCAGCACGCGCCGAGGCGACGACGCCCTCACTAAGCAGTGGCGGTCTCACCATCCGGGAACACTTCGCTGAGCCGCCCGGTACTGACGTCAAAAACGAATCCCCTGACCGGAACGTCCGGCGAGATCCACGGATGTGACCTGGCCTTCTGGATCTGCTCCTTGGTGTTAGCCTCGGCGTCGGTGAAGCTGTAGAATTTAGCCGGCGCAATCGGCGCCCGCCCTGTCTCTTTGCGGAGCCGGTCCTCGAACTCGCTGTCGGTGAACCTGAGCATCCCGCAGTCGGTGTGATTGATGATCATTATCTCCCGGCTGCCCAGCAGCCTGGTCGAGAGAACAAGCGACCGGACCGCGTCGTCATCGATCACGGTGCCGAAGTTCCTGATCATGTCGACATCGGCATCGGCGAGACCCAGCAGCTGCCCGATGTTGGTTAGCCGGGGATCCGCGCAGGTGACGATCGCGATCTGTGGCGCCGGCGGCTTCGCACGGCCGGGATCGTAGTCGTTGGCGATGGTCGCATTGGCGCGCAGCGCCTCGTCGATGATACTCATGACCCTTTCTCCTTCTCCTTGGGCGTGCCGGTTCTCCCGGTCGCGTCACGACCAGCCTGCTGAGCTTCCCGCCGGGCACGGTCAGGTCGAGCCCGCCCACGGCCACGATGCCGTCCGGGCACTGCTTCATTGCCTGCCCGGAAGTGATCACAGCCGGGCCCCTCCGGTCATCGGCGGGCTGGCACTGACCCCAGGATCACGCTCGCGGCCGGGCCGTCGCGCCCGTGTAAGTCCCTGGCCTACCGGCCAGCAGCGGTCCGGCCAGCGAACGACTCCGACTGGGCCGGTAACAGCCAGGTTGGCGCTGCACACTGGTCATGTGCGGATCACTATCCGGGTGCGGCCCGGCTCAGCCCATCCGGGTGCCGGCGGCGAACATGCCGGCGCCCTGGTCGTGCGGGTGAGCGCCCGGGCCGTGGACGGCAAGGCGACCGAGGCGGCGCTGGCCGCGGTGGCCGACGCATTCGGCGTCCGCCGCAGCGCCGTCACGCTGGTGTCCGGGGCATCAAGCCGCACCAAGATCGTCGATATCGCCGCGGGCGACCTACGTATCCTCGCGGACCTACTGGCCAGAACGGGCCAAAGCTGAGCCCGGACTTGGGGGCGGCCGAGGCAGCCGGCCTGCGCGGGGATCACTACGATCGTCAAGCCGACACCGGTTCCGCCGCGCGGAGGGATCATCCTAAGTTTTGGACGTGCCTGTTGCTGGCCGAGAACAAAGCGCCGGCGGCCGCGGTGCGAGCGCCTCCGGCCGGGGTTACAGGTGGGAGGCGAGCTCGGTGACGATGTCCGCGGCTGACTGTCGCTCTTTCGCCAGTGCGACGCCCTGTCCGGCCCACATTGAGAGCGCTTCGATCTGACCGGTGGTCCCGGCCATCGGCGGTGCTGGTTCGTAACGAACGATTGCTTCGCCGGAGGCGAAGCGCGCGATCACGTCGCCCGCTCCTGGCCGCTGGCCGTCCGGAGGGCGGCCCGCGGCCTCCCACGCCGTGGCCGTTGAGTTGCGGAGCGCGCGGTGGGGAGCATCGGGCCACCCGACGTCGTACAGGTTGGGGTACCACTGCGGATCGGTCTCGGCTCCGGCGACCCGGAGTACGGGATCAAGAACCTGCTGGTGCGTAACCTGGAGCACCTGTCACCCGGGCAGTTCGCCAAGGTCATGGACACCCTGGGGAAGGACAGGTACGGGCAGGAGATCGCCGCTGTCTGGATCGCGAAGGAAAAACTCCGCCACGCGCTGAACCTGCGGGCACGCATCACCGGCTCTGCCCCGTGCGAGCGCGGCGTCCGCGGCCGGCTGGCCGCCTTCTACGACTGGTGCGCCCATAACGACGACATTCCCCAGATCTTGTCCCTGGCTAAGACGATCTCCCGGTGGGAGGACGAGATCGTCTGCGCGATCCTGACCGGAGTCACGAACGCCACCTCAGAAAGCCTGAACCGGCTCGCCAAACTCGAAGCCCGCCTGGCATACGGCTTCCGCAACCCGGCACACCAGCGCCGGCGGGTCCGCATCGCCTGCACCCGCGGATACCGCCGCCGGTCACGCGCCGCGACCACCAGCATGACACGAACGGTAACCGGACGGAAACCCGATCCCGGCTAACTTCGAAGAGCCGTATTACTGCGGCGGCGGGGTGTAGCGACGCCGGTGGCACAAACGACGGCAGCTAACCTTTTCCTTCTGACTAATTTTATTGTTCCTCCTTTCATGACCATTAGCTTACTTACCAGACGCGCACATAATCGATCACCATCTGGGCGGATGAAAAGTTGGCCGGGACTGGTCCGCCACCCTCACCGCCTACCGCCAGATTCAGGATCATGAACGCTGCCCTGTTGAACGGCCAGTTGGGCAGGTCCGACGGTCTCACTGTCAGGTAAACCTTGTTATCCGTGCTGAACTGGAGAATATTCTTCTCCCAGTGCAGGTGGCACACGTGCCAGCCGGTGTCGACCCCGCCCGGAACCGGCGCCTCTTTGCGCGTATCCTGCCCACGGTTATTCGCAGTATGCACCGAAGAGTTAGGCTGCCACCCAGGCTGGCCGTAGACCTCTATCATGTCAATCTCACCGCATCGCGGCCAGCCGACCGAAAGGTAATCATCTCCGATCATCCACCACGCGGGCCAGGTCCCGATTGCCCGTTCGAACTTTATCCGCGCCTCGAAGTCGCCATGGTTGCGGGAGAAAATCCCCTGTGTCGTCAGGCGCGCGGAGGTGTAGGCAGCGCTCCCCGGCGGCCCGCGCAGTGCCCTGATGACGAGGTGCCCCTGGCCGTCCAGGTAGCTGTTCGCGCGGCTGTCGGTGTACGTCTCCAGCTCGTTGTTATCCGTCCACCGCCCGAGGTCGTAGCCCCATTTCGATGGATCGGGCGCCGCACCGGCCGGGCCATTGAATTCATCTCTGAATACATATGACAATGGCGCCGTTCTCTCCTTCGTTTCCTCCCTCACCGTGTACACCCCGGTCGCAGCCAGGCCAGCTAGGGCGAGCAAACCTGTCGCTCGCCCTAGCACCGTCCGGCGTGTCAGTGTCAGTTTGAGCGCCCTATGCTAACACTGGCCGGATTGTTGTCGGTGTCCGCGCCGACTGTGCCGCCGCTGCCCGCGATAGTGAACGCCGCGTTGGAGATGTTAGCCGCGAGGTAGGATGCGCTCTGCGCACCGTAGCCAAGCTCCAGCCGGTAACGGACATGATCCGCATGGGCTGTCGCCTCGTCACCCTTGGCGATGTACTGAACGAAGATGACACCAAAGGTGCTGACCCAGTAGGAAATCAGCCAGGGGTCGTCCCCATTGCCCCAGGCACCGAACGGGGCGGCAAACACGGTGGACGGCCCGCTGGCTGTCACACCCGCCTCGGACTTTATCTCCGCCAGCCCGGCCGTCATTTCAGCCGTCACGCGCGCCTCGTACTGCTCGTCCGTCTGGCCGAAATTCCAGATGTAGTACTGGTAGGCACTATCCGTCATGTCGGCCTGGTCAAGACCAACCAGGCACGACGCGGGGGCGTACGGCATATAGGCATGCCCGCATTCACCCGCATGGAATTGGATCATCCAGCCCTGGCTGGCCATCGTCTGGATGGTCGACCATGGCGCGTAGGCGGTACCGAATTGGGTATAATCCTGATTCGCGTACCCGGTGACCACGAACATCACGGCGTGGAACCCGTACTTCCGGAGGACCGGGGTCGCCTGTGTGTTATTCGGGAATCCGTCATCGAACGTGATCAGGACCGGCTTGGCCGGGAGAGTCTTGGCCGTCCCCGCCAGCCAGGCCGTATACTGGCCCGGCGTGATGGTCGCATAGCCGTTACTCGACAGCCAGGCCATCTCCGCCGTGAAATTGGCCAGCGTCGTGTTGTAGTAGTCGACCGAGCCGGCCACCGAAGATGGTGTGCCGATGCCGTGGAAGCACAGCACGGGAATCTGCTTCACACTGGACGACTGCACCGATGCCGCCGTCTCACCAGCACCGCTGCTGCAAGACGCGGTGGACACCAGGCCCAGCACCAGCACTAGCGGGAGAACCGCCAGTGCAATTTTATGCACGATGATTCCTTTCTTAACGCTGACGGCGGATACACCTCTACGCAATTCGGGCGCGCGTCCCGCGCTGCTGGGTTCCAGTCACCATCACACGTGGCCTCACCGCTGATCGTCCGTCAGCGATCGAACGAACCGGCATTCCTGGAGTGTCCATCGCTACGGCATGAGCTACTTGCGTAGCCGGATCATAACAGTTTGAATATCCCCATATCACTGAGCGTATACAGAGACTGAATCGCTGGGGTCTCCTGCCCCGGGTCACCACGCTGATCGGGAGGCTGTGCCACGTCCGCTACACCCCGCGCGGAACCTCCTATTTACTGCACCGGATGGGCTTCACCCCGCAGGTGCCCGTCCACCAGGCGATAGAGCGTGATGAGGCCGCGATCACCGCGTGGCGGGCCCAGATGCGCCTCGGGCCTGGCCTCTGGCCTGGCCCTCGCCGTCAGGCCCGGCGCCGAAGGTGCGCCCATGGAGCACTCCCCTAGGCGACAATGACAGCAGGCGAGACGGGTGATCACGCCGGGCAGCTGGACGGACAGGAGGCTCACCCATGGCGGAATTCCTCTCGGCGGATGAAGCGGTGGCTCGGATCCCCGACGGCGTCACGCTCGGGATGACCGGCATCGTCATGTGCGGGGTCGCCGAGGAGGTGGCGGTCGCCATCGAAAGGGCCTTCCGGGACCGCGGGCACCCGCGGGACCTCACCCTCGTGCACGCCGCCGGCATTGGCAACTGGCAGCACAGCGGGGTCGCCCACCTCGGGCACGAGGGCCTGGTCACCAAGTGGATCGGCGGCCACACCGGCGCGGCCCCGGCGATGGCCCACCTCATCGAGGAGAACCAATGCCAGGCCTATTGCATCCCCCAGGGAGTCGAGGCCCAGCTCTACCGGGAGATCGCCGCCCACCGCCCAGGCCTCATCACCCACGTCGGCATCGGCACCTTCGTCGACCCCCGCCTCGGTGGCGGCCGGATGAACCGGGCGACGACCGCCGATTATGTGAAGGTGATCGAGATCGAGGGACAGGAGTACCTCCTGTACCCCTCGTTCCCCATCGACGTGGCGGTGATACGGGGCACCACCGCCGACGAGCTGGGTAACGTCACCCTGGACGAAGAGGCGCTCCTCCTGGGCCAGCTCCCGATGGCCGAGGCGGCCAGGAACAGCGGCGGCATCGTGATCGCCCAGGTGAAGTACGTGGCCCAGGCCGGCACCCTGCACCCCAAGCATGTGCGGGTCCCCGCCCCGCTGGTCGATTACGTGGTGGTCGCCTCCTCTCCCGAGTTTCATCCCCAGACGGCCGGCGGCTTCGACCCGGCGCTGTCCGGGGATTTGCGGGTCCCCCGGACAGCGGCCAAGCCGCCTCCCCTGGGCGCGCGCGCCGTGGTGGTCCGGCGCGCGGCCATGGAGCTCGTCCCCGGTGCGGTCGTCAACCTCGGCGTCGGCTATCCCGACGCCATGGGCGGGCTGGCCGCCGAGGAGGGGGTCGACGAGATGGTGACCCTCACCACCGAGCCCGGCGCGGTGGGCGGTGAACCGGGGGCGGACTTGTTCTTCGGCACGTCGCGCAACGCCCAGGCACTCATCGAGCAGGCGGCCATGTTCGACTGGTACGACGGCGGGGGGCTCGATATGGCCTTCCTGGGCCTGGCGCAGACCGACCAGCACGGCAACGTCAACGTGAGCCGCTTCAGCGGCCATGACGTGGGGCCAGGCGGCTTCATCAACATCACCCAGGCTACGAAGACCGTCATCTACTGCGGTTCGTTCACCGCCGGAGGCCTCGAGGTCGCAACCGGCGACGGCCGGCTCCAAGTCACCAAGGAGGGCAGATTTAAGAAGTTCGTCTCGGCGGTGGAGCAGATCACCTTCAGCGGCGCCGAGGCGACCCGGCGAGGCCAGCGGATCCTGTACGTGACCGAACGCGCCGTCTTCGAGCTGCACGAGGGGAGGATGACCTTGACCGAGCTCGCCCCCGGCATCGACCTGGAGCGCGACGTGCTCGCACAGATGGAGTTCACGCCCGTGGTGACAGAGCCGCTGGTTCCCATGCCCGGCCACCTCTTCTACGAGAAGTGGGGAAAACTGCGGTCCATCATCACCGGGCCGCCGCCCCGCCCGCGCAAGCCGTAAACGGCCCCCACGGAATAACCGCGGCTCAAGCCGGGCTGCGCAGGCTCGGGCTAAGGCTCCGTTTTGCCCCAGCCTGAACTCCCTCTACCCGCCCGGGCGGGAATCGCTAGGCTGACGCCTTGCGGCCTTCGGCCTGCCGCTCGAAGACGCGGACCGCCTGCTCCACTGACAGCCCCTTCGTCTCGGGCAGCCACCGGTAGACGAACCCGATGGCCAGGACCGCGATCACAGCGAAGCACACCATCACCCAGCCCAGCCCGATCGCGTTATGCCA
>Ga0187851_10001808_pt1 | contig 19900 bp, 14 predicted proteins | sample June2016WEW_6_10_FD_132997 | JGI IMG/M metagenome (GOLD analysis project Ga0187851, IMG submission 132997) | Peatland microbial communities from SPRUCE experiment site at the Marcell Experimental Forest, Minnesota, USA - June2016WEW_6_10 | ecosystem: Environmental > Terrestrial > Soil >...
ACTCCACGGAGTTTCTAGAGACACAGGGATTCATCACCACTCGCGTCAAAGTCGATCGTCAGGGTTTTATCGACCCGGCGGACGTGCGGGCGGCCCTTACCGACCAGACTGTTTTGATCGCCGTCCACTTTGTCAATCATGACATTGGCACGATCGAGCCCATCCGCGAGATCAGTGAAATCGCCGGGCGGGAAGGGATCGCCTTGTATGTGGATGCCGAAGCAGGGGCTGGATGGCTGCCCATCGACGTGCAGGCATTGGGCGCGCACCTGCTTTCCTTCTCGCCGCATCGTTTTTACGGTCCCAAGGGCGTTGGTGTGCTCTACCGCAATCGGAGGGCGCGACTGGCCAGCCTGCTGCACGGCGGGGGACAGGAAAACGGCTGGCGCTCCGGGATCGAGAATGTGCCGGCCATCGTTGGCGCCGGGGTCGCCGCCGCAGCGGCCCTGCGGGAAGGGGCGCATTGGAGCGCGCATTCTCTCCGTATGCAACAGCGGCTGTGGGACGGACTCAGGGCTGGAATTCCTTACGTGCAACTGAACGGGCCTGAGCCGGGGTTGAGACGGGCGCCGACGAACCTGAATATTTCCACTGAATTCATCGAAGGGGAAAGCCAGGTGTTACTCAGCGACATGCACGGCATCGCGGTAGCGGGCGCGATGGGATGCGTGAGCAAATCGATCAAGGTGTCCCATGTGCTGAGCGCGATTGGTTTGTCCCGCGCGCTGGCCCAGGGCGCCGTTATGATGTCACCCGGCAAGGATAACACCGAAGAAGAGATGGATTACGTTATCGAAACGTTTGCAAAAATCGTGGGCAAACTTCGCGGTATGTCGCCCACCTGGGATGAATTTGAAAAGGGCACGATGGATTCAATCATCAGCCCGAGACAACGGCAGTGACAGGCGCTGGCAAACAAAGCCGCGGGAGTTACACGAGAAACTCGCGAAACTCCCGACGGCCCGGCTTAAAATGTTAAATGGATTGGAGGTGGATCCTAAAGCGTGCTTTTTCCCGAGGCTTTGGCCTTGGCCCAACGCGCCTTGGCGGCGGCGCTCAGCCTGGCCCTGGCGGCGGCGCTGAAGCGTTTTCTCTTCGGCGCCTTGGCGGCGCGCACGGCACCCGCTCCGCGTCTGAATCTGGCCCAGCGCGCCTTGGCGGCGGCGGCGATGCGCGCGCGGCCCGCGGCGGACATGCGGCGCTTGCCGGTCTTCCGGCCTTTGGTTCCAGGCGGGCGCCCGGCGCCCCGGCCGCCGATGGACGTGAGTTGCGCCTGGAGGCTTTCAATTTCTTCCATGATTTCAACGGCTCGCTTTAATTGAGCCACCGTAAGGTCATTAATATTTGACATGATGAGTGAGTAATAAGGCAACGGGGCTGAATGTGTCAACATCCTTCATAACATTTTTTTAAAAAGTTATTCACATATTTTATAACGGAGCGCGCTTGATTTGATAGGTTGGCCTATTACCAATTGGGATTGTAGCAACCACCTTCAGCGGGTAAGCCGTTATGTGCCTAGGTTTGCATACCAACCCGACATTAATTGGCGCCTGGAAATCAATTGTCACATAGGCATAACCGACAATGACTAGAGTGCCGGCCTGCCGTGAAATAAATGAGTGTTGGCGGGATGACTGCTACGCGTGAACAGGGGAAACGGTTTGCGGAGTCTTGAGGCTGCCGTTGCTTCCCGTCTTTTTCAAAACCGTGGCCAGTTTGTTTTGGTCCACGGGCTTGGCGATATAATCGTCCATCCCCGTGGCCAGGCAAAGCTCGGCATCCCCTTCCATGGCATTGGCTGTCATGGCGATGATCCGGACGCGATCGAGACCCTGAGCCGATTCGATCTGCCGGATTTTTTTGGTGGCTTCGTAGCCATCCATTCCCGGCATCTGGCAATCCATAAAAATGATTTGATAAGGATGTTTGCGGTGCGCTTCCACCGCTTCGAATCCGTTGTTGGCCATAGCCACCTTGTAGCCGAGGTTTTGGAGTTGCTTCGCGGCCACGATCCGGTTGATGGGGTTGTCTTCGGCGAGAAGAATGCGAGTGTCGCTTGGCGCCATGAGCTGGTGTTCGGTGCTGCTGCCGGGAGAATCCGGCGCAGGCGTCGCGGCGTTGCCGGAAGGAGTAACCGGAGAGGATGGGCGACCGGCATTGTTTGGCTTTCCAAGTTTGACTGTAACGGAGAAGGTGGAGCCTTTGCCCGGACTGCTGGCCACGTTGATGGCGCCATCCATCATTTCCGCAAGTTTTCTGCAAATGGCCAATCCCAAGCCCGTGCCGCCGAACCGGCGCGTGGTGGAGGCGTCCGCCTGGCTGAAGGATTGAAAAAGTTTTGTTTGATCCTCTTCGGAAAGGCCGATGCCGGTATCGGTGACGGCGAGACGCAGCTGGATATCGTCCGCAGTCTCGTCGAAGCGACTGACTTCCAGATCGACTTTACCTTTCTCGGTAAATTTGACGGCATTATTGAGAAGGTTGAGCAGGATTTGGCGAATGCGCGTGGGATCGCCAACCAGGGTGGAACCGATGCACGGATCGATGACAAAACTCAAGTCAAGGCCCTTGGCTTGAGCCTGCGGAGCGAGAAGCTTGACCGAGCTGGTGATAGTTTCATAAAGGTCGAACTCCACTTTTTCAACCTGCATCTTCCCGGCCTCGATCTTGGAGAAATCGAGAATGTCGTTGATGATGCGGAGGAGGGAATCGGCGCTGGTTTTGATGATCTTGCAGGAGTCGAGTTGATCAGGCGTGAGGTTGGTGTGAAGCAGCAGGTCCACCATGCCCAGGACGCCGTTCATGGGCGTGCGGATTTCATGGCTCATATTGGCGAGGAAATCGCCTTTAGCTTTGCTAGCCATAAGGGCGGTCTGGGCCAGTTTCTGGGTCTTCTCTGTGGCGAGAATGAGTTCATGATTGGCCTGGGCCAACTTGGAGTTGGTGGCTTCCAGGGCCGCTGTTCTTTCCAGCACCATTCTCTCGAGATCACACAGGCGAAGCTGGGCCTGCTGGTAAAGACGCCATTTTTCGGTCATCAAGATGGCCAGTTGCAGCACTTCGATGCAGTCGAAAGGTTTTTTGAGGATGACCAACCGGTCCGAGTAGCCCAATCTCTGCAACATTTGCTCCCAGGAATAATCCGAGAAGGCGGTGCAAATAACTACTTGCAGGTCGGGATACTTTGCCCAAATCGTGGCCGTGGTCTCGACGCCATCCCAGCCAGGTGGCATGCGCACATCCACGAATGCCATGGCATAAGGACGGTTTTCGACCAGGCTCTTTTCGATCAGCTCGAATCCTTCCTTGCCCTGGTAGGCCGAATCAATTTCAAACCGCGGCAGCTTGGACTGGTTTTCGGCCTCCCCGAACAACGCTGCCTCGGTGGCACGCAAATCATCCTGGCCGCTCTGACTGGGAAGGAGAATTTTGCGAATATCCGCATGAATGGCCTTGTTGTCGTCAACCACAAGGATTCGACGATTTGATTGAGGATCAATATCCATTTTTTCGGTTGCTATCATTCGCTCAAAAATAGCATCGGCAGAATGCGAGAGGCGCTTTAGGGGATTTTCGAGCCTCTTGCTGTACGCGGGAGGCGCTCTTTGTTGCGGCGGCGCCGCCAATGGGCGCCATGGTACCCCTTACGGAAGGATTAGAACCCATGCTGTACGGCGTGGCGCAGTTTCTGCTGGATTGCTTTCTCGCGCTCGGGAGCGAGGATTTTCGCGCCGTTGTGCTCCGTGACGTAGAAACCGTCGATGGCCGCGCCTTTTTCCGTTGAGATTTTCGCCAGATAGACGTTGAGGTTCAAACCGGCCAGCGTGCGTGAAATGTCGTATAACAATCCCGGACGATCCTCGGTTTGAACGTCGATAATCGTTCGAACGTCGGAGGTTTCATTGTCCAGGGAGATGACGGTCGGGATGCGGTCGCCTTCGATGGATTTGTAAGGGGACGGCGCGGTTTTGGTTTTGGCGATCAACGCGGCCAGGTCGATGGTTGCTCCCGTCAGGACCTTGTGCGCGAGATTTTCAAACGTGTCCCGTTCCTCGCGATTGGCCAAAAGGGCGGTGCGTGCGTCCGTAACCCAAAACGTGTCCAGAATGACGCCATCGTAACGGGTCAGGATTTCGGCGCTCAGGATGTTCAGGCCCGCCGCGGTCAGGCAGCCGGTGATCTGGCTGAAGAGACGATCCCGGTCCCAAGTGCATACGATCACGACGGTATAGCCGCGGTCGGGCTCATTGTGCCAAGAAATAACTGGGGTAAGCGCGTTTTCTTCATTTTCCGACAATTGCAGACGGATGAAGCGATGGACGTGAGTGACGTCGCGCAGGATTTCCTGGGCGTCGCTGATTTGCAGGTAGCGGGCGGGGACGTTGTTGAAATGGGCCTGGATTTCCGCCGGGTCAAAGGTTTGCGGGGCCAGGCGCTGGACTTCATCGGCCAGCAGTTCGCGCTGGCGGGCTTCGGCCAGAAGGAACTCGGTGCCGCCGGTCAGAACTCGGCGGGTTTTTTCATAGAGCCGCCACAACACAGCTTCCTTGAAGCCGTTCCAGAGTTGATCACTGGTGCCCATGGAATCGGCGAAGGTGTGCAGGGTGAGCAAATCAAGGTATTCCACGCTCTGAATGCGGCGGGCCAGCCCGTTGATGACGGCGGGATCATCCAGGTCGCGGCGCTGGGAGATTTGGGCCATGGCCAGATGGTTTTCGATGACCAGGCGGAGGGTGTGCGTTTTGGCGCCATCCAGGCCGAGCCGGCGCGAAACGCTCAAGGCGACCTTGCCCCCAATCTCCTCATGATGGCCGGTGCGGAAGGCCTTGCCCGCATCGTGCAGGAGCAATGCGAGGTAAAGAATGTACGGGAATTCGATACTTTGAAATAATTCCGCATAAGCGGCGAAGGGCGGCTTGTTAGCGTGCCAAACCTGGTCGAGTTTTGCGATGCAGAAGAGGGTGTGTTCGTCCGCGGTGTATTGGTGATAGAACTCATGTTGCACCAGGCAGGTGAGCCGGCCGAATTCAGGCAAGAATTTGCCGAGGAACCCGACTTCGTGCATGATGCGGAGGACCGGGGCGACGTTGCCGCGCTGGTCGAGGATTTCCAAAAAGGTCTCGCGCACATGGGGGTCGCGCAGAAAGGTGTTGTCCACCAGCGACAACTGATTGCGGATGAGTTGGGCGAGGTCGGGATGCAACTTAAGATTGCGCTGCTGAGCGTGCAGGAAGACGCGCATGAGGCGTTTCGGACTGTCGCGAAAGATGGTGGAGGTGACGGGCAGGATTTCGCCGTCGATGAAATTCAAGCCATCGACCGACGGTTCGGTCTTGCGGACGGGTTTGGACCGGAAGAGCCGGCGCAGGGAGAGCCTTCGCTGGGAAGGAGGCGGGAAGAGGGCCAGGCGGCGTTCGAGGGTGCGGGTGATCAAATCGATGTTGCGCGTGTGGGTGTAGAAATCGCCCATGAAAAGCTCCAATCGCTTGGCGGGGGAGCGCTCCTCATAACCCAGGTTCAGGCCGACGGAGGGTTGCAGGCTCTTGGCCAGAATATCCGTGGAGCGATCGAGGTAATACTGCAACTCGGTGCGGACGCGGAGTAGAAAGCTGTAGGCGGTTTCCAGTTGCTTGCTTTCGCTGGCGCTGATCATGTCCTTGCTTTTCAGCTCGGCCAGCGTGCGGGTGCGATGTTTGAAGTAGGCCATCCAAAGCAGGTTCTGATAATCGCGCAAGCCGCCGCAGCCGTTTTTGATGTTAGGTTCCTGCATGCAGGCGGAATTGCCGAATTTGGCGCGGCGAGTCGCCTGGTCCTGCAAGCGGGCGATGATGTATTCGTTCTCAAACCCGACGACGCACTTGATCAGGAGATTGCGCTGGAAGCGGTCAAAAAGCCCTTGATCCCCGGTGATGAGGCGGGCTTCGATCAGGGAGGTTTTGGACTGCATATCGCCATTGGCGACCCTGACGCAATCCTCCACGCTGCGGGCCGAATGCCCCACTTTGAAGCCCAAGTCCCACAGAGTATAGAGCACGCCATCGATCAGCGCGCGCAAGCCCGGACGCGCCTTGCCTTGGGCCACCATGTCGGTTTCGTGCAGGAACATGATGTCGATGTCGCTATGGGGGTTCAGTTCGGCGCGGCCATAGCCGCCCGTGGCCACCAGGGCAAACGCCGGCCAGGACGTTTTATCCGGCGGCGGCGCTGCTTGCTTGATGCCTTCCAAAATGTAACGCAGCAACAGGTCAATAATGGCGGAGCGCGCCTGGCAAACGACGCGGCCTTCGCCCCCGGCGCGATGGACAATTTTCAGACGGTGCGTTTCGACCTTGAGGAAGATTTTGAAGCGCGTCAAATCATCGCGGGGATGGGTCTGGGCGGGCAAGATCAGGCGCGCGGCGGCGCTGGCCTGGATTTTTTCGAGCAGTGTCGGCATCCGCAATCAGAATAGGGCAGTGGCAGGAGCGGCGCAAGCAAGCGGGTTTCAAGGCTCCCGGGTCAATTGCCAGGCCGGATCCGGGTCGAAAGCGGTCATGGCCCCGGCGATTTTCGCCGTTTTTGGACCCAGGTTTCTTTCAAAGATTTTGCCCTGTTGATTGACAATAAAAGTCATGATGCCCGAGTTGTCCCATTGCGCCGGCCAGGCCACCAGCGCGAAGCCGGCGATCATGCGGCCATTGATGATGTAGCTGTATTTGCCCCCGGCGGCGTGACGCCCCTGCCGGGTCAGTATTTTGAAATAATAGCCGTGGTAAGGCTTCTGGGCGCTGGTCATGATCTTGGTGTCGTGGCGGTAGCCTTCACCATGCGCCGCCGCAATCAGCGGTCCGAAAGGACTGATTTCCTCCCCTGCCCCGGCGCGCCAGTAAAGGCCGTCATGCTTGCCCGGATTGCTGCGCAGGTATTGGGCATATTGCAGCACTCCATCGCCAAGGCGATCCTTGCCGGCGTACTCGCGCTGGGCCTCGAGGTAGGCCCGGCAAACAGCAATGGCCCCCAACTCGTTCATGCCAATGCGGCGGTTGAGGATTTCCTCCCGGCCGGCCGCGGTGTCGAACGACCAATGGCCATCGTGCCGCACCAGCGGAATCGGAAACGGCCAGGCATCGTTGCCGATGTCCAAAGCGATCTTGTCGCCGGATTCCCGGTTCAAATTCACTATCTCGGAAAGCCTTTTCACAAAAAGGGCGAACCTGTTGCTGGCCTGAACGGGGTCGGCCGAAACAAGCGCGCGCGATTCCGGCCCGAATATCGTGTCGAGCGCATTGGTATCCTTGGCCAGGGTCGCCGCAGTCAGGGCCTTGACGGCGGCTTCCGGGGTGGGAAATTGCTCCGCCTGCGCGGCCCATACGGACCGCGGTGCCGTCAGCACGGACATCAGCACGCCGCACAAGCCGGTATAACGGACGAATTTGAAGAAGAAGGATTTCATATTAAACCTCAACGCCGGCCTGAGCCTTCTGATCGGCTTGAACCGACGCTCATGCTGCCCCGGCTTTCCTGGCCGCGGGAACTGGATTCGCGGACTTCGCGCGAGCTTTGCGAACCGCCGAACAGACTCTCAGAAGGTTCGCTTCTTTGAACCGGGCGCGACACTTCGGGCGCACGGCTGGTCACGGCCACGCGGGACGCCTCGGCAGGACGCGCGGCTTGCCGTGACTCAGGCATCCTTGAAGCAGGCAGTCTGGGCGCGGCATAGGCGCGGACGACCGGGCGGCTTTCATAGCCGCGATCTCCGCCGCCCACGTAAACTGAACCCGGATGCGGCTTGGGGCGCCACAGATTTCCGTTACCGGGAACGAGTCCCTGGCGTTGGCCCGGCGGAAGATGCCACCAGCCATCAGGACGCCCATGCCCCGGTCCCCAGGCGATCAAATGATGGCGCCTCCAATCCCAATCGAAGCCCAACCACAACCCGATGGGGAAACCGATCCCGAAGGTGCAATAGATGCCGGGCTGATAATAGATGAGGTCCGGCTGATAATCCGGCACATATAGGTCATTCGGATCAGCAGGATCAATGTCGATTGTACCGCCATCGCTTTGCACATTTTCCTGCGGAGTGCTGGGAAGATTCCCCAAAGATTGGGCCTTGGCCCGCAGGCGTTGGATGGAGTCCATGACATCGGCTTGTTGATTGGCAAAGGCTTCGCCAAGCTGGGTGGTCCAGGCGAGATTATCGTCCATCCATTTCAGGACAGTGGGGTAACGGGCCAAACCCTGCACGCTGGGGTCCCAAGCCTGGGCGGAGATTTGATTCGGATCTCCGCCCCCGCTGATATAGCGTTCCGCCATCACGATTTGGGGTGACAAAGTCGAAGCTGGCAGAATGAGGCCAATGAGGGGGTCTGGATAAAGGGCAATGGGGCCGAGCATTTGATCCAAATCCGCAGGGGACCACACCGCCGTGGCCGGGCCAGGGGGAGGTGCGGCATCTTGAGCGGAGCATTGCATCGACGCACCCGCCAAGGCCAGCAGCCAGGCAGCAACGACTGCCATCTTCTTCATGACTGTATGCTGGCGCATCTTATCGAATAGTCAAGCCCCGCTCCGCAAAATTGATAATTGATAATGGATAATTGACAGTGGGGGCATTTGTCGAGATTCTTTACAACCCCGGCACGCAACCGCATGGAAACAGAATCACTTTGATTCACTTTGAGTCGTATGACCGGCTGAACCGTTAGTTGTTTTGTAAGGCCTTCCTGCACAGATCTTTGCATACGATTTGTCCGCCGGAGCATTGGTTTGTTGTGGTTTTAACTAAACTAATCATAGTTTCACTGGCGCAGCCTCATGGGGATTACGATTATAATTGGGATTGCCGAAATAGGCCGGCACGGAGCAGCCACAAGCTGCCCCCTGCATTGCACGGATTTTGGCATTTTAAGATTATTTCATCTATTCGGTTGACAGGCCATGCGAATTGACAATGGGGCGGGTTGGGCTCTCCGAAAATATTCATTGTCAATGATCCATTATTTCAAAGTTCATTATATGAATACTACTGTTAAAATATTGTTTCGTCAACAGATTTTTAAAAGAATTATCAAAGAATATGATATTTTGATGGAAGGCACTGCGCATCAAAGGGTTGAGAATTTCGAGGAAAGTGCGTATTAAGAATTAAGAAATGGCTGAGCAGTTCCCGGCTATGCACTCCCGGGCAATACGTCTTTCAGGCTTTGGGACCACGAATGGCGCGAAACGAAGGGGTGGAGGAATTGGTTACCGGCTGTGTTTTTCGAGGAGAGCTTTTAGGTCGGAGCTGTTGAAATGCTTGTTGCGCTGATAAAGGTCGATGATGTCATCCGCGGATGGGTGTCTGGGGAATGCGCGCATGATTTCTGAAACGGTAACGAGCTTGCGCCAGTCTTTCTCAGCGCCATCTGCGGCAGTATCCGTGCGCTGCTCGCATAGTGGATTCTCCCATTCCCCCTGGCATTTGTCCGAAGCCTCGTCCAGCCACTCTTTGACGCGGGCATCAAGGGCTTTTTGTTGCTTCTGAATCCGGGGGTATAAATGCTCCTGCCCGTTGGCGCACAGCCAAATGGCCTGGGCAATGTGATCGAGGCGGGCAAGGACATTAAGACAAGTTTTTTCACCTTGGGCATTTGTGCCGACGAGGCAGGCGCCCCTCGCCGGGGTCCACTCGACGACGAGGTCCTTGGGCTCGCATCCGGCTTTCTGGCAAAGCTGACGAATGATTTGAATCATTATGTGAATATCGGGCAATGGGATTAATTGAATACACATATTTAGTGATTCCATTGGCAAATATTGCTGATGGGTGCATTGAGATTAGGACACCGCCGACAGAATTGGCAGATTGCCTTTCCAGTCACTGACGGTAACTTCGGCGGGATGAAATGCGGAAATCACAAAACTGATTTGGGGGGCTGCCGCTGGCTGGCGATTTGGGTGACGCTGACGTCGGGTTGTCTCATGTTTTGCTCCAATGCCGGGCACGCTGACGACTTGCCCAGTGATACGCCGAAGACGTTTACGCCCAAGACCGACAGCTTCGACTACGTGAAGCGCAAGGAGATGATACCGATGCGCGATGGGGTGAAGTTGCGGACTTTCATTCTGGTGCCGAAAGGCGCAAGCCAGGCGCCGATGCTGCTCACCCGCACGCCCTATAACGCGTCGGATCGGGTGTCGCGCTTTAATAGTCCGCATCTGGCGGCGGTTCCGCAAATGGAGGACACGGCTGCGGCGGCCGGGTACATCATTGTTTATCAGGACGTGCGCGGCAAATACGGGTCGGAAGGCGATTATGTGATGACCCGCCCGCTGCATGGCCCACTCAACCCGACTGAGGTGGATCACGCGACCGACGCTTACGACACGATTGATTGGCTGGTGAAACATGTGCCTGAATCCAACGGGCGCGTCGGCACAATCGGCGGTTCCTACGAAGGGTTCACCACCGTGATGTCCACGGTGCATCCGCACCCGGCGCTGAAGGTGGCGGCGCCCTTTGCGCCGATGGTGGATGGGTGGATGGGGGACGATTGGTTCCACAACGGCGCTTTTCGGCAGGACGGAGCGCTGGCGTACTTTTATGGGCAGGAGGGGACGCGGTCGAGCGAGGAGAAGTGGTGGTCCGGATTCCGCGACGATTACGATGAGTACCTGCGGGCCGGTTCCGCGGGCGCGATGGCTGCATCCCGCGGGCTTGAGCAGGTCGGCTTCTGGCGGGCCGTCGCGGAGCATCCCGCTTACGATTTGTTCTGGCAGGACCAAGCGGTGGACAAGTTGCTGGCCAAGGAGCCGCTGGAGGTGCCCATGCTGATTGTCTCCGGGCTGTTCGATCAAGAGGACATTTATGGCGGCCCCGCTCTTTACAAGGCGCTGGCGGGCAAGGACCCAAATGGCAGGCTGGTCCATCTGGTTTTAGGCCCCTGGAACCACGGCCAGGGGCGGCGCGAAGGCCGCGGCATCGGCGAGATTCAATTCGAAGGCGACACGGCGACGTGGTTCCGGCGCGCGGTGATGCAGCCATTCCTGGATCATTACCTGAAGGATGCGCCAATGCCGGACTTGCCGCGCGCCCTCGTGTACGAAACGGGCGCGGACCAGTGGCATCGCTACGACAACTGGCCGCGATCCTGTGCCGAAGGATGCCCGGAGCATGCGCGCAATCTTTATCTCCTTCCCGGTGGCCGGCTCGGGTTCGAACCTCCAGCCTCTTCCAAGACGGAATACGACGAGTATGTCTCCGATCCGGCAAAGCCGGTTCCATACCGGCAACGGCCCACCATGTCTTCGGACCCGACTTGGGGTGAATGGCTGGTGGATGACCAGCGTTTCGCCGCCTGCCGTCCGGACGTTCTGGTCTATGAGACCGAACCGCTCAAAGAGGCGCTGCGGGTTGCGGGCGAGCCGATTGCCCGGTTTTATGCATCCACCAGCGGAGGCGATTCGGATTGGGTGGTGAAGATCATCGACGTCTGGCCGGAGGAAGTGCCCGACCATCCCAAATTGGGGGGCTATCAGCAGATGCTTTCGGCCGACATCCTGCGGGGCTGTTACCGGCTGGACGCGGCCCGGCCGGAGGCGATCAAGCCGGGGAAGGTCCTGCCCTATCGGCTGCGATTGCCCAATGCGAGCCATATGTTCCTGCCGGGGCACCGCATCATGGTGCAGATCCAATCGACCTGGTTCCCGCTTTACGACCGCAACCCGCAAAGCGATGTGACGAACATCATGTTCGCCAAGCCCGGCGATTTCGTCAAAGCGACGCAGCGCGTCTGGCACACGCCGCAAAACCCAAGCTTGATCGAACTGCCGGTGACTGCGGGGGCCGCGAACTGACGGGGGCTGGGATAGTTGCATTTCGCTTTTTTGGCACCTGGCTGCCTTGGGAAAAGTGCAGCAATCGAAAAGATTGAGAATTGGTCATCTGTTATGTAAACAGTGAAGGGCACCCGGCCGTTTGATTCCTGCATAATTGAGTTGCACAATAGGGGCGGGTTTGGCTTTATTTATGGGCTTGGCATTGGCCATGAAACGAGAGCGCGTGACGAATATTTACTCCGGGCATGTTCAAGGGATCGGGTTTCGTTACGCGGCGCGGGTCTTGACGGCCAGTTTCGAGGTGACCGGGACGGTGCGCAATCTGCCTGATGGACGAGTGGAATTGGTGGCGGAAGGCGCGAGAGAGGAATTGGAAGCCTTTCTCCAGGCTGTCCGCGACTCGGACGTGGGGCGTTTTATACGGCAGGAACAGACCCTGTGGTACGAGGCAAAAAATGAATTTCGCGGTTTTGAGATCATGCATTAAATTAGAGTGGGACAGGACAAGATGAAGTACGCGATTATTGCAGACATCCACGCCAATTGGGAGGCGTTCCAAGTCGTATTGCAGGATATCGAGAAACAGAAATGCACGCATATCGCCTGCCTGGGGGACGTCGTGGGCTATAATGCCAATCCCAAAGAGTGCCTGGACAAGGTCCGGGCCATGAATATCCCGACCATCAAGGGCAACCACGATGAGTATTGCTCAACGGATGAGCCGCTGGAAGGTTTCAATCCCCACGCCGCCGAAGCCGTCAACTGGACGCGCAAACAACTGAATGCGGAGGACAAGAAATGGCTCAATGACCTCAAGTACGTCCGGTTGCTGTCCAATTTTACCATTGTCCACGCCACGCTGGATGGGCCGCAACGCTGGGGCTATGTTTTCGAGAAACTGGCCGCCGCCGCCAGTTTCACCTATCAAAACACGCCGGTTTGTTTTTTTGGCCACACGCACGTGCCGGTGGCGTTTATACGTGACAGCGTGGTGCGCGGCGGCACTTACTCCAAATTCAAGGTGGAGGCGGGGCGGAAATATTTTGTCAACGTCGGCGCCGTGGGTCAGCCCCGCGACGGCAATCCCAAGGCGTCCTACGTGGTTTATGACATGGACGAAGGCTCGATCGAGTTGCGGCGGCTGGATTATGACATTCCCACCACCCAGAAGAAGATCCTCGCGGCCGGCCTGCCGGCGCGGCTGGCGGAACGGCTCGCGGTGGGAAAATAACCGGGGCCGCGGGAACGCCCGCAGTTGAAAATTCTGATTCTCAAACCCAGTTCCATGGGCGACGTGATTCACGCGTTGCCGGTGCTGAGGTTGCTTAAGCGGCATTTTCCCAAGGGCGAGATTTACTGGTGGCTGGATGCGGCCCTGGCGCCGTTGCTGGAAAAGGACCCCGACCTGACCGGCATTATTTCCTTCCACCGCAAGCGCTGGGCGGCGCCGCGGCGCTGGCCGGAGATTGGGGCCAGCCTGCGCCTGATGCGCCAGGAGCGTTTTGACTGGGCGATTGACCTGCAAGGGCTGGCCCGAAGCAGCCTGTTCGCATGGCTGGCCAATGCCGGGTTGACCGTCGGCCTGGATAATTTGCGCGAGGGTTCCCGCGAAGGAGCGCACGCCTTGTACGACCTGACCCCGCCACGCGCACCCGGGAACCTGCATGCTGTGGACCGTTATCTGGCGGTCCTGCCTCTTCTGGGCGTGCCGGTGCATCGGGAATTCGAGTGGTTGCCGCGCCGTCCTGAAATTGCCGCCCAAGTCGAACAGAAATGGCATCTCACCGGCACGCGCTTGGTTGCGCTGTTGCCGGGAGGACGATGGGAAAACAAACGATGGCCCGTTCAATACTGGATTCAACTGGTCAAACTGATCTGCCAGAACCCGGAAGCAAAATTCGTCATCCTGGGCAGCAAAGACGAGGGCGCGCTCGACGAGACTATAGCAGCAGCGGCCCCCGAGCGATGCCTGAACCTGGCCGGGCACACTTCGCTGGCTGAAATGATCGAGTGCCTTCGCCTGAGCCGGTTGGTCATTACGAACGACACAGGCCCGATGCACGCCGCCGCCGCCTTGGGGAGGCCGGTCGTGGCCCTCTTCGGCCCGACCAACCCATTGAGCACCGGACCCTATGGGCAGCCTGGCAACGTGTTGCAAAACAAGGAGCTGCCTTGCGTGCCGTGCATGAGCCAGAGATGTTCCTACCGTGAGCCGTTGGCTTGCCTTCGTTCGATCAACCCGCAATCGGTGTTTCAACGGGCACGGCAGGCGTTGGAGGCCGGGCGGTGAAGGGCGGGGCGCGGTCCATGATGTTCGAGTTCCGCAATTGAAAATTGGCAATCGAAAATGTGTGATTTGTCATCGGGCCCCGGCCCAAACCGGCTTGTCATTCTCGTGAAAGAGGATAAATTCATCCCATGTTGAAAGTGTTGCTATGTGTCTCTCTTTTGCTGGGCGGTATCAGCCTGGGGGCAACTACGGTGGAGTTGAAAGGGAGGGCTGCCGTCACCGGCAGAATCCTGGAGGACAAGAAGGATCAGATTATTATTGATATCGGCTACACCGTTCTGTCGATTCCGAAGAGCCAGGTGGTCAAGCTGCTGGATGACAACGCCAAGGCCGCCAAAGCCGTGACCGCGCCGGCCATGGAGCGCGGTTTTTATTCAACCTCGGTTGCGCCGCCGCCGGAACGCAGCGTGCGCGAGCTGGCCAATGAGTTGGGCGAGGCGGTGGTGCAGGTGCGCACACCGGCCGGTTTGGGTTCGGGCTTCTTCATCAATCCCGAAGGATTTTTGATCACCAACTTCCATGTGACGGAGGGCGAAACGCAGATATCCGTCGAGGTGTATCTGCAGCGAAACGGCCAGATCGAACGCAAGGTTTACAAGCAAGTCCGGATTGTGGCCTTGAACAAATTCGCGGACCTGGCCTTGCTGCACATCGAGGACAAGGACGCGCCAAAATTCTCCTGCGTGATGCTGGGCGATTCCGACAAAGTGGCGGTGGGCGACTCGGTCTTTGCCATCGGCAGCCCGCTCGGCCTGGAGCGGACGGTGACGGAAGGGATCGTGAGCACCAAGACGCGGCAATTCGAGGGCACCCTGTATTTGCAGACGACGGCGCAGATCAACCCCGGCAACAGCGGCGGGCCGCTGTTCAATTTGCGCGGCGAAGTCATTGGAGTGACGAATATGAAGATCACATTCGGCGAGGGCCTGGGGTTTGCCATTCCCGTGGAAGCGGTCAAGTTTTTCCTGGACCATCGCGAATCCTACGCCTACGACAACGACAACCCGAGCAATCCGTATCGCTATCTGGAACCGCCCAGCCGGACCAAGAAAGCCGTGTCGCAATGACAGGTCCCGGCTGAATTTATGCCGCATCGCTTCATCCTGGTCCTTGTCCTGGGCGGTTTTTGCCTGGGAGCGCGCGCGGCCGTTTTGCCGGCTGAGAAGCTGTTGCCCAAAGACACCGCTCTGGTGGTCACCATGCCGGACGGCCGGGCTGGCTGGAGCATTCTGACCAATTCACCCTATGGCCGGTTATGGCAGGATCCGGCGGTCAAACCGTTCAAGGACAAGTTTCTCGACAAGTTTGGCAGCGACGTCCTCACGCCTCTGGAACGGAGCCTGGGCATTCATTTTTCGGACTACAGCGGGCTGGCGCAGGGGCAGGCAACCTTTGCCCTGCTGCCCATGGCGGCGCCGGAGAGGCCGGAGAGCCATTTTGCCCGGCTGTTTTTGCTTGACACAAAGGACCAGGCCGCCCGGCTCCAAACCAACCTGGCGGACATCCGGCAAAAGTGGGCCGCGGCCGGCAAGCCCATGAAGACCCAGAAGATCCACGACGTTGATTGCGTCACGCTCCTGTTCTCGCCCGAGGAGCTTTCGTGGGACAAAATCATGTCTCCTACGAACCGCGCGGCGGGAGGGGACGATATTGCGGGCAAGGCATCCACCAACAAGGTGGAAATCACTTTCGGCCAGGCCGGTTCCTTGTTGCTGGTCAGCGATTCGCCCCAGGCCATCGAGAAGGTCCTCATCCGGCAAGCGGGTGGACTTTTGCCCGCCTTGGAAGAGCAGCCGGCCTTCCAGGCTGACTTTGCCGGCCGTTTGCGCGGCGCGCCTTTGTACGCCTGGTTCAATGTCAAGGATTCGATCGATATCCTTACGAAAACTCCCGCCAGCGACGACGCGGATGCCGTCAACGAGCCGGCGCTCAAGCCTGACTCCCCGCTGGTCGCCTGCGGGCTGACCGGTCTGACGTCGGTCTGCGTGGCGTATCGGAATTTGCCGGAAGGACTGGGCGCGCAGCTCTTCATCGGAGTGCCGGAGAGCAAGCGGCGCGGGCTGGTCAAGGCCCTGGCCGGCGAAGCCCTGGACGCCAGTCCGCCCGCTTTTGTTCCGGCGGACGTGACGAAATTCTGGCGCTGGCGCATCAACATTCCGCACAGTTGGGCCCAAATCGAATCGATGTTGAACGATCTGAATCCCCAATACAGCAGCGTGATCAACTTCGTCCTGCAAACCGCCGGCAAGGACAAGGATGAAAAGTACGACTTGAAATCCGAGCTGTTGGGCAACCTGGGCGATGACATCATCCATTACGAAAAAGCGCCGCCGGGCAATACCCTGGCGGATTTGAATTCCGCGCCTTCACTTTTCCTGATCGGCTCCCCCGATCCCGGGAAACTGGCCGCGGCGTTGAAAACCGGCCTGGGTTTCCTGGGCGCCATCAAGGATCGCGAATTTCTCGGGCGGAAGATTTACACGCTGACTCCGACCACCCAAAGCGCAGGCCCGTCCCGCTCCTTCAACTTTGCCGGCAGCGGCGGCTACGTCGCGCTTTCAGGCGATCCTGGGATTTTGGAGGAATTCTTGCGGAGCAGTGACAGCAAAGGCAAAACACTGGGCGACACTCCCGGACTGGCCGATGCCGCGCAAAAAGCCGGAGGCATGGGCACCGGCTTGTTCGGCTTCGAAAACCAAAACCTGGCCATGCGCACGCTGGTGGTGATGTTCCGCACGCAACCGGTTACGGTGCAGGAGATTTTGGGGGCGACCAGCGGGCTGGCCGGCGGCGTCAATACCGCGGATGAAGCGGTCAAACTGCGGCAATGGGCCGATTTTTCCCTGCTGCCGCCTTACGACACGATTTCGCCTTATTTTTACTTCTCGGTTTATTCGGGCGGCTTTACCCCCGATGGGTTCAACATGACCTTCTTCGCCCCCACACCGCCCAAGTTGAGATAAGTAAGAATTATGAATCAGGAATTAGGAAGTGAAGAACAGCTTCGCGCCTGGCGCTGGCTCATACTTCTGAACTCATAATTCTTAATTCTTACTTTTCTTTATTCCTGCGGATAAACCAATATGCGGTCATGCACCAGCACGATCAGATCATTCTTCTTGTCACCAGTAACGTCGGCGATGACCGCTTCGCGCGGTTCGAGTGAGTCATTGCGCCGCGAACGGAAGGTGCGCTCTTCAAAAACCGGCCAGCGGTCCGCCGGCACCAGTTTGTGCGGTTTTTCGAAGGCCACCAAATCCAGGTAGTTTTTGGCCGTCTCCAAAAAGACAAGGTCTTTGCGCCCGTCATTGTTTAAATCCCCGTCCACCACGTCCGCCAGATGGCCGTCCTTGATGGGCGTTTCGTAACTGTCCAACTCGGAGAGATCCCAGACCTGCCCGCTCGTGGCCATGGTTCCAACCGCATTGGCCCCGAGGAACGCGATGCTGTTGGCGTTGGAAGAGCCGAGAGCCACGGCGCGCAACGAGGTGAAATCGCTCATCGGCAGCGGCACGTTGCGCACCACCTGCCAGACCCCGGCCGGGTCGCGCTCGCACAAGGTCAGCGCCTTCCGTTCGGAGTCAAACATAAAAATCGAGGCGATGGCGTTGGTGCCATTGCGCAGCGCCGCCGCCCCCGTGATGCGCGAGTCGCTGGAGGCGCCGTTGATCTGTTCCTTGACCACAAACGACCACTCCGGCTTGCCGTTGGTGCCCAAGCCGGGTTCGTTGGTCAGGACGACGGCCCGAATGAAATTCTTCTGCGCCAGCAGCAACTCCGGTTTGCCGTCTCCATCGACGTCCGAGGCGCTGACCCACGGCTCTTCCGTGCTGCCGCCGGGAGGGGGAAGGTCCACTTCGTCAAATGTGACGTGATCGGGCTTCTGGATGAGGAACTTGATTTTCTCGTAAGGGATCAGCACCACCAGATCGGCCAAGCCGTCCTGATTGGCGTCGTGAATCGTCATGGAACTGGGCGAGGCCTTGAATGCGTCGCTCAACTTCTGCGTGTGGCTTTTGCCTTCCGCCGTCAGGGTGATCAGCATGCGGTTGGTGTCCTGGTCCACAATGGCCGCCAAGGCCGGTTTGGCGTTGGGCCGCAAGGGGCCGACCGCCATGGTCAACGGCTGGCCGTCGATGGGCAAAATCGTCGGGAAGGCAATCCGGCCCTTTTTGTCCAATGCCGTGACCCCGATCTGATGTTCGTCGCGGCTGAGAAGGAAAATGTTTTGCGTGCCGTCTCCTTTCCAGTCGCTGACCGCGATTTCGCTCACGCCGGTCAGGGTTGGAAACGTTTTCGCCGCCGCCAGGGTGCCGTCGGGTTTCTGCAACTGCACGGTCAATTGCCCGCTGTCAGGCTCGGCCACCAACAGATCGGGCAGCCCGTCGCCGTTGATGTCGGCCCACAAGATGCCGCGATGGGCGCGAGAGGTGTTGTTCAAGGGAAAAATCTGGAACTGCCCTTGTTTGAAAGAGCCAGACAACGGCTCGGCGGGTTTGCGCACGAAGTTCCAGACCTGGGCGCGCCCGGAATTTTGGGCGATGGTGACAAGCTCCGTTTTGTGATCGCCCTCCAAATCGTCCGCCAGGTAGGCGCGGATGGGAGGCAGCGGGAAATAAATCTCCGGGCCAAGTTCACCGTCGGCGTTTTGCAGGCGGAAGCGGAACGGATTCGGGCTGTCCCAGTTGATTAGCAGCAAATCGTCGCGTCCATCGCCGTCAATGTCCAAAACCTGCACGGCCTTGACCGCGCCGGAGAAGGGTATTTTGCGCGGCTCGCCCAGGGAATGGTCGGCTTGCTGGGGCAGGAGATAAAGGTTGTTCTCGCCCAGCAGGATCAAATCGGTCAGCTTGCTTCCTGTGAGGTCGCCGGTGGCCAGCGCGTTGGCCGTCAACTGGCCGTCGTTAATCGGCCAACGTTTTGGCGTGCTCCAATTGTTGCTGCCCTGGTTGTAGAGCACCACCAATTCCTTCGGGTCGCCGTAATAAGCCAGGTCCGGCCGGCCGTCGCTGTTCAAGTCCGCCACCGCCAGCGAGTAAATTCTTTTTTCCGAGGGGATCGATTCGATGCGAAAACGCGCGTCGGGCGGCAATTCATTCATCTCCGGTTTCACGCCGGGCCGGGCGGCGGTGACGTTGGTCTTGCCCGTCTGATTATAGAGCAGCTCGATCTTGGAGCGCGCGTTGTTGACCAAGATCAAATCGGTCAAGCCGTCGCCGTCAAGGTCCGCGGCATGAAGCAGGGAGATGGAGGGGTCAATAGGAAAAACCTCCGGGCCGGTGAACCCGAAGGAGGCCAGCTTGTCCTCCGGCGGCGGCGGCGCGCCCAGCACAGCGGCGCAGGCCATAAGACCAGCGCATAATCCCGGCAAGATGGAACTGCATTTCAACATGGCGCTTCGAAAAATGCCATTGCCTCAGCGCCTTCGCCAGCTTTATTCATGGGGCTTTATTCATAGGGTTCAGCTCAGGGCGAGGTGATGCGGTAGAAGCGGCCGGGGCTGTTCGTCTGCAACGGTTCGCTGAAGAAGAACGAACCGTTAGTGAGAATGTTGGTCTGGAGCGGTGTCCAAACGGGATTCGCCAGATTGGTGCTCACTTCCACAACGACGGCGATGTTGGTCGCCCAGGAGATCGTGAAACCAAACGCGTTGCTTTGCACACCAAAACTGGGGCTGTTGTTCAGACTGAGGAGTGAAACGTTCTCCGATACGTTACGCGGTCCTTTGGCGTTTTTCTTTGGCCAGACGGAGGGATAAGCCCACCCATTTTTCGGTCAGCTCTCGGAGCCGCTTGTAGTTGGCCA
>Ga0187851_10001810_pt1 | contig 19876 bp, 18 predicted proteins | sample June2016WEW_6_10_FD_132997 | JGI IMG/M metagenome (GOLD analysis project Ga0187851, IMG submission 132997) | Peatland microbial communities from SPRUCE experiment site at the Marcell Experimental Forest, Minnesota, USA - June2016WEW_6_10 | ecosystem: Environmental > Terrestrial > Soil >...
GGCGCTCGATGCCGGCCATTACAAGTACACCGACAACGCGAAGGATGCCGTCGAGGTGCTGCGGGCGGCGCTCGGGAAGGAGGCCGACGGCAGCGTCGTCATCGTGCAGGTCGGCTTTAGCACCAACCTGGCGCACCTGCTGGAGTCCCCGGGCGGGCGCGATCTGGCGGCGAGGAAGGTGAAGCGGCTGGTGATGATGGCCGGCGACTTCACGGGCGGCGGTCCCGAGTACAACGTCGTGACCGACATCCCGGCCGCGCAGAAGGTTGCGCGCGAATGGCCGACGGCGGTGGTGTGGAGCGGCTTTGAAGTGGGCCGCACGATCAGGTACCCGGCCGCCAGCATCGTGCGCGATTTCGGCCCTCCCGGCGCCAATCCCGTGGCAGACGCCTACCGCGTCTACCAGAAGATGCCGTATGACCGCGAGACCTGGGACCTGACCGCGGCCTTTTATGCCGTGCGCCCCGACGACGGCTATTTCACGGCCTCGCCGGAGGGAGGAGTGAGCGTCGACGATCGCGGCATGACCAAATTCACGCCGCAGGCGGGCGGCCGCCACCGCATTCTGTCGGTCGATGACGCGCAGCGCGCGCGCATTCTGGAGGCGTTCCTGTGGCTGTGCACGCAGCCACCGCGCGGGCATTGAGCCGGCCCCAATCATGAAGGACACCGCGAGAGGCGGGGGCAGCGGCAGCGGCGAGAGCCGGGTGACGCATGTTAGCCTGAGATTACCTGCATGAGCGAGAAGCCCGAGATCCAGTATCCGCCTCTGCCTCCGCTGTCCAAGTGGCTGCCCGTGCTGGTTGTGGCATGGTTGTTCCCCGGCGGCGGCCACTTCTACCTGAAGCGCACATATCGCGGCCTGATTCTCTCCGGCTGCATCCTGGTCTCGTTCGCCATCGGCCTGATGATGCGCGGTTATATGTTCCAGCCCGCCGGCGGCGATCTGCTGACGACGGTAATTTACTACGGCGGCTTCCTGGCCAATCTCGCGACGGGCCTGCCGTTCTTCATGACCAAGTGGTTCGGCTACGAGTCGGCCGACGTGGCCGGCCACGTTGTGGATTACGGCACGAAGTTTCTGGTCGCGGCGGGCCTGTTCAACATTCTGGCGATGGTCGACGCCTGGGAAATCGCCGTCGGCCGCAAGGATTGAGGAGCGCGACCGCGATGAAAATGGCCTTCACCCACTTCGAGACGACCCTCTTTCTGGCGCTGTTCGCCTCGGCCGTGCTGGGCGTCGTCACCAAGAAAACCGACCGCGAGCGCCTGATGTACGGTCTCACGTCCTTCGGCTACTTCCTGGCCACTGTTTTCGGCCTGGGCTGGCTGATGTATCTCGGCCACCGCTGATCCACGCGTCGAGCTTAATCGGATGGGCCGAATAGCGGTCCCAGCCGCATCTAATCTGTTTGCTCCGTGCCAAACGGGATGATCGGTGGAGTCCCTATAATGAGAGCAGTTCCCGCCCTGGTTCCTCACAGATGAAGAAGTTCTACCTCGAGACGTTCGGCTGCCAGATGAACGTGCACGACTCCGAAAAAGTCGTCGGCACGCTGGAGAGCCGCGGCTATGAGCAGGTGGAATCGCCCGCGGAGGCCGACCTCGTTCTCTATAACACGTGCAGCATTCGCGACAAGGCGGAGCAGAAGGTGTTCCATCGGCTGGATCAGTTCAAGCGCGCGGGCGGAAACAACGGCAAAGTCTATGGCGTGCTCGGCTGCGTGGCCCAGCAGGAAGGCCAGCGCATTTTTGAACGATCGCCCCACGTGGGTCTCGTGGTGGGCTCGGCCAGTTACTCGAAACTGCCCGAGTTGCTGATCCGGATCGAATCCGGAGAGCGCCGCGTCACCGGCCTGAGCCTGGACACCGAGGAGGCCTTCGAAACGCCGATGACGCGGCGCGACAATCCGCATCGCGCCTACATTACGATCATCGAAGGTTGCGACAAAAGCTGCGCCTACTGCGTGGTGCCGTTCACGCGCGGACCCGAGCGCAGCCGGAGTTCCGCGAGCGTGATGGCCGAGGCCCGTCAACTGGCCGCAGCCAGCTGGACGGAGATCCAGCTACTCGGACAGAACGTCAACTCGTACCGCGATCCAACGCCGGCGGGTTGGGACTTCGCGCGTCTGCTGGAGGAAGTGGCCGGCGTCGCCGGCATTCGCCGCGTGCGCTTTACGACATCGCATCCGCGCGATTTTGTGAAAGAAATCGTCGACGCCGTCGAGCGCAACCAGACGCTGTGCGATATGGTCCACCTGCCGGTACAGTCGGGCTCGACGAAGGTGCTGAAGGCGATGGATCGCCAGTACACGCGCGACGAATATATGCGCCGCATCGATTGGATGAAGAACGCGCGGCGCGCCATCGCCATCTCCACTGACATCATTGTCGGCTTCCCGGGCGAGACCGAAGAGGACTTCGCCGAAACGCTGTCGTTGCTGGATCAGGTGGAGTACGATTCGATCTTCAGCTTCAAATACTCGCGGCGCCCCAACACGCCCGCTTTGGCGCTCGGCGATCAGGTCCCCGACGAGGAAAAAGGCCGCCGCCTGACGATCCTGCAGGAGCGTCAGCGGGCCATTCAACTACGGCGCAATTCAGGCCTGATCGGCAGCGAACTGGAGGTGCTGATCGAAGGCTTCAACGGCGCCACCGGGCAGTGGATTGGGCGCACGTCGCAGAACCGGGTGCTGAACTTCACCGCGGCGCCGCGCGCCGATGGAGCCGAGCCGCAGAAGAGCGAAGTGATCGGACACTACGTGCCGGTGCGGGTGCAGCGGGCCGGACCGAATTCGCTGGCCGGCGAATGTTCGGTGGCTTTGTAAGCGTCGTTTTCGCGGGCGCGCTCCGGCCGGTTCTTGCGGCGGGCCGAGTTTAGTAGTCTGAGGAAGGGGCTGACATGGAGATTGAGATGAAGATCCGGGGCCTGATGGTCGATCCGGTCACCAACACGCCCATCGTCATCCTGCGCGACACGAGTGGCAACTCGATTCTGCCAATCTGGGTCGGCGTCTACGAAGCCAATGCCATCGCCCTGGAAATCGAGAAGGTCACGACGCCGCGGCCGATGACTCACGACCTGATCAAGAACCTGCTCACGGGCGTCGAAGCCACGGTCCACAAGGTTGTGGTGAGCGAGCTGAAAGACGAGACCTTCTACGCCGTGATCTGGCTGGAGCAGAATGGCGAGCTGATCAGCGTCGATTCGCGCCCCAGCGACGCGCTGGCGCTGGCGCTGCGGCTGGATTGTCCGATCTATGTCGAAGAGCAGGTGCTGCAGAACTCGCGCAGCGCGGCCAACATCAGCGACAAGGTCACCAACGAAGAGCTGAAGCGCTGGCTCGAGGGCCTCAACGACGAGGACCTCGGCCGCTACAAAATGTAAGAGACGGCGTTGCTCCCCAATCTGGTTCTGCAGTTCGAGCGCCTCGCCGCGGCGGAAATCCAGTTGCTTCCCGTGCCGGAAGTCGTAACGCATTTCGTATTCGAACGCGAAGGTTGCGTGGTCCTGGTCGAGCGCCGCGGCGAAGGCTTCGGCTCCATCGGCTCGCCGGGTCTGCTCACCGCGGGCGGTTTCGCGGCGCTGGTCACGCGCGACGGCCAGGACTGGTTCGTCGGCAAAGGCGAATCGCGCGCGGCCGCAGGCGCGGAGGCCTCCGCCGCGCGACGCCTCTATCGCGACCTGCGCGACATTCTGGGATAAGCCCGCACCGGCCGAGTCAACGAGAGTGCGGCCGGCCGCGCGAAGCGGCGCGTTTCAAGCGCTCCGCACGATCACCTGATTGCCGGCAAACCAGGCTCGCGGCTTGTCGGAGTGAAACGGATAAGCGCGGATGCTCCAGCCGCCGTGGAACCAGAAGATGCCGAGGGTGTAATCCACGCCCGGGTGGATCAGAATGTTGGTCTGGCCATTGGTCAGCAACGCGCCGGGTTGCCCGCTGGCGTGCTGCAGGAGCAGGTGCCAGGCGACCGGCAATGGCACCAGGCAACTCTCACCGAAACGCTCGACGATCTGCGGCCCGCTGAGACGCTCGGTCAAATTGCGGGTCGAGAAGTCGCCCGGCGGCACGGGAGGGACCACGAGGTCGAGGTACGTGCGGCGGAAATTCTCGCCCAGGTAGCCGATGTGGACGGGCTCAAAGCCCACTGCGAAGTGGTCGCGGATGGAGAACTGGCCGCTGCCGGGGAAGTAAAACCGCTTCCTCGTGGTGTGGTCCATTTGCATGTGAGCCCTCACTGTCCATGGTAACTTCCCAGCCTGGAGACAACTCAGAATTGGATCCGCGCGGCGAGGGCGCAGCCGCAGCCCGGTGGAAAGAACTGCGGCTAAGCCGGCTCAGCCGGCGTGTGGCCGTAGGCTTCGTCCAACAGTTCGATCACGTGCACGACACGCTGGCCATGGCCGTGCCGGGCGACGCCGGCACGGAGCTGCAACATGCAGCCCGGGTTGGCGGTGGCGATGATTGTCGCGCCGGTGGAGTTGGCGTAGCCCAGCTTGCGTTCGATGAGCGCCGCCGCCATCTCGTCCTGCACGACGTTGTAGACGCCGGCGCTGCCGCAGCAGATGTCCGAGTAGGGCAGCTCTTTCAACACCACTCCCGGGATCTGCGCCAGCAGTTGGCGCGGCGCGTTGCGGATCTTCTGGCCATGCAGCAGATGGCACGAGTCCTGATACGTGACCGTTGCCTCCAATCGCCCCGGCGCTCTGGTCAGCCCCGCCGCAGCGAGGAATTCGTTCACGTCGCGCATGCGCTCGACGAATTGCCGCGCCTTCGCGGCGTAAGCGGGGTCGTGCTCCAGCAGTTCGTGATACTCCTTCAACGTGGAGCCGCAGCCGGCGGTGTTGCTGATGATGGCGTCGTAGTCGCCGGGCAGGAGCGCGTCGATGTTCTTCCGCGCGAGCACGCGGGCCTGCTCGCGTTCGCCGGAATGGACGTGCAGGGCGCCGCAGCAGGTCTGGTTTTCGGGCACGTGCACTTCGCAGCCGTTCTTCACGAGCACGCGCACCGTCGCCTCATGCAGCCGCGCGAAGAAGATGTTGGCAATGCAGCCGCCGAGCAGCGCCACGCGGTAGCGGCGCTGGCCTTCGGCCGGGAAGACACTCCCGTAGTGCGTGAAAAAACTCGGCATCTCGGCCGACGGCGCGAGCGGCTCGATGCGGCCGAGTTTTCCAAACGCCTTCAACACGCCGCTGCCCTGCACGAGCGCGCGCAGACCGCTGGCCTCGTAAAACCATAACAAGCCGCCGATGATTCGGAGCCAGCCGCGCGAGGGCAGGATGTGGCCGAAGACGAGGCCGTGCAGGAAGCGCTCCGTGGCCGACTCTGGGATCTTCCCGTGCGCCTTGGCGGTCTGGATCTCGGCCCGCGCCGCCTCGATCATGCGGCCGTAAGGCACGCCCGACGGGCAGGCGGTCTCGCAGGCCCGGCAGGCGAGACAGAGATCGAGGTGCTCGAGGTAGCTCGGCCCCATCTCCATCTGGCCCGTGGCGACTTGCACCATCTGGTAGACGCGCCCGCGCGGGGAGTCCATTTCGAGACCCAGTTCGCGATACGTCGGGCAGGCGTTCAGGCACAGCCCGCAGTGAATGCACCTATCGAGATCGAAGGCCGCCGGGGCGTCCTTATCACGTCCCGCGAGCACCGCCGGATACGGCGCGTGCGTGTCACAGGCGGCCATAGAGCCTCCCCGCGTTCAACCGGCGCTGCGGGTCGAACAGCAGTTTCAAGCGCTCCATGACCGTGAAATCGCCGCCGCAGTCGGGCCACAATTCGACCGTGGCGCGCACTTCGTCGCCCGACCATTCGACGACGCGAGTCCACTCCTTGGCGGCGGTCGCGAGCATCCATTCGCTCAGCGCTTGCGGGCTGTCGAAAGCCAGATAGGAAACGCCGTTGCCCGCGCGCGCCACGCACGCGCCGGGAGCCGAGTTCAACACCTCCGCCAGGGCGCACATGGGATGGCCGACGCGCACGATTGCACGCATCGGAAAGCCGTTGATCCAGACGCAAGCGAACTCCCGAATCATTGTCCAGAAGGCCTGTTCCGGTTGGCCATCGAGCGCCTGGGCGCCCGCGAGTTCGCGCCCGTAGCGGGCCAGCACGGCCGCGCTCGCTCCGGCGCCGGCGGCCAGTACATAGTCATGGAAGCCGATGGAATCCAGCCCGCACAGCTTCACCGCGGCGGGGTTCAGGACGTCGAGCGCGGTGGGCTGCAAGACGCTCGTGAGAATCCGGTCTCGTGCGGCGGCACATTCCTCGGCGCTCCGGCAGCCGATCAGAAAAGTGCGCGAGGCTTCGGGCAAAGGCGCGAGCCTGAAATTCACGGCGGCGATCGCGGCCAGAGTGCCGAAGCTGCCGATGAGCGCCTTCTGCGTATCCAGACCGGCCACGTTTTTCACCACCATGCCGCCGGTCTCGACCACGTGCCCGTCGAGCGTCGCGAGCGTCATGCCGATCACCATGTCGCGCGCAGTGCCGAAAAGACGCCGACGCGGGCCGCTGCAATTCGAGGCCACGACGCCGCCCACCGTGGCGCTCTCCGCGCAGGGCGGATCGAGCGCCAGCATCTGACCCTCGGCTGCCAGGATGGCGCTCAACTCACGCCACGGCGTGCCGGCCGCGACGCTGATGGTGAGGTCGCGCGGTTCGTACTGCAGAACGCCGCTCAGCTTGTCGAGACGCAGATCCACATCCGCGGCTGGCGCGGGGCCGCCCATGGCGTCCTTGCTGCCCGCGCCGCGCAGAACGATGCTATGCCCGGCCGCGGTCGCCTCCTGCAGGGCTTGCGAGAGTTCTTTCGCGCTTTCGGGCCGCAATGGTTGCATATTCAAAACAGGGACGATCGGGCCGAACCTATTATCTCCGATGCGCCGGCTCACTCGGGCCACGCGAGGTCTCCCACGCAGCCTGCAAGCCCGCTATTCTGAGGGTTTGTCCACTTCATCGCGAGAGAGGTCCACGCAGTTGAACCCCAGAATCGGAATCATCGGCGGCAGCGGTCTGTATTCGATGCCGGGCTTCACCGGCCAGCACGAGGTGCGCGTCGAGACTCCCTTCGGCGAGCCGTCCGACCCCTATGTTGTCGGCGAACTCGAAGGCAAGACCGTCGCCTTTCTGGCGCGCCACGGACGCGGCCACCGCATCAGCCCGTCGGATCTGAACTTCCGCGCCAACATTTATGGATTCAAGAAGCTGGGCGTCGAATGGATCCTCTCGCTCAGCGCCGTCGGCAGCCTGAAGGAAGAGCATAAGCCGCGCGATTTCGTGATCCCCGATCAATTCGTCGACCGCACGCGCGGGCGCGTGTCGACGTTCTTCGGCGAAGGCCTGGTGGCGCACGTCAGCTTCGCCGACCCGGTTTGTCCGCACGTTGCCAGGCTGCTCTACGACGCCAGCGTCGAGAGCGGCGTGAAGGCGACTCTCGGCGGCACGTACCTGTGCATGGAAGGCCCCGCGTTCTCGACCAAGGCAGAGTCGAACCTGTATCGGAGCTGGGGCATGGACGTCATCGGCATGACCAACCTGCAGGAGGCCAAGTTGGCTCGCGAAGCCGAGATCTGCTACGCCACCGTCGCGATGGTCACGGACTATGATTGCTGGCACGCTGAACACGCCGCGGTCACGGTGGCCGACATCATTCAGAATCTGAATGCGAACGCGGCGAACGCCGCGCAGGTCGTCCGGAGCGCCGTGCGCAACCTGCAGCTGGACTCGGCACGGGCGTGCGATTGCAGCCACGCCCTGGCGCACGCGCTGATCACCGATCCGAAAACCGTGCCCGAAGCGACGCGCCGCAAGTTGGAGTTGCTGGTTGGAAAGTATCTCGCCCGCTGAACTCGCGCGCACGTTGCTCGACGACTGCCTGGCCGGCCGCGAGACCGACCCGGCGGCCGTCGCTCAACTCGCCGGCCTCGCCTTGGATCAGGACGAAGCCATAGCGCTCATCGCCAGCCGGGCGCTGCTGGGGACGCTGGTCGAGGGTATGGCCGACCGATTCGAGCCGGCGCTGTGCGGGGCCTACGCGCACCTGTTCGCGCCGGTAATCACGCGGGCGCTGCCGGGCCTCGATGGCGCAGCCCTGACAGCGCGCTACGAATCCGTGCGCCGCGTCCGCCCGCCCGCGTTCGAACCGGCGGAGGTCTTCGTGTTGTCACGTGTCACGCTGGGCGCCGACATCGCCGTCACCAGCATTCTGATGGATGGCGCGCGGCAACGCTTCCCCGAGGCGCGGCTGTGGTTCGCGGGGCCGCGCAAAGCCTGGGAGCTGTTTGAAGGTGCGGGCGCGCGCTGGTCGTTCCTCGATGTGCCGTATGGCCGAACCGGTTTGCTACGCGACCGGCTGGCGCCATTCGACGCTCTGCGGGAAGCGCTGCAGCGCCCCGGCGTGCTGCTCCTCGATCCCGATTCGCGCCTGACACAACTAGGGCTGCTGCCGGTGTGCCCGGCCGGCGCGCATTATCTTTTTGAAAGCCGCGGCTACGGCGGCGAAACGGCCGCGACGCTGCCCGAGTTGGCGCGCGGCTGGGTGCGTGAGACCCTGGGCGTCGAGCGCGCCGAGCCGTGGTTCCATCCTAAGTACGATCACGCCCTGCCGGGCCGAGCCGTGGCCACGGTCAGCTTCGGCATCGGGGAAAACCCAGCCAAGCGCGTGCCCGATCCGTTCGAAGAAGAGACCCTGCGTTTCCTGGTGGAATCGGGGTGGCAGGTGGTGCTCGATACCGGCGCGCCAGGTTCGGAGGAGGACCGGCGTGTGCGGGCCGCGGCCGCGCGCCTGGGCGCCGCGGGCGCGGGCATCGCGCTGCACGAAGGCAGCTTCGCGTCGTTCGCGGCGTTCATCGCTTCGTCGCAGCTTTACGTCGGCTACGATTCTGCCGGCCAGCATGCCGCGGCGGCCGTCGACGTGCCGCTGGTGTCGATCTTCGGCGGATTCTCCTGTGAACGCATGCTCGAGCGTTGGAGCCCGGATGGTCTGGGACCAAAGCGCATCATCGCCGTGCGCGAGCAAAGCGTGGCGGAGTTGCTGCGGCTGACGCGCGAGGCGATCTGCGAAGTGACCGGGCGCGCTTCCTGAGCCGCTCTACCATTCGCAGCTCGATCTTCTCGCCTGGAGCGATCTGCTATGCAATGCCGTCCCTGATAAAGAGACGCGGCACAGGCCTACCCGCCCATGCGTACCACCGCCGCGGTCCGCTCAGACGACTGGCGCTTCGACCTCCACCAGCGGCTTACGGTACTTGCACTCCTTGTTCGGGCATTCGGCGAAGTGGCCCGACTTGAGGCGCTTCTCCAGCAGGTACTTCGACCCGCACTGCGGGCAGATCTCGGCGATCGGCCGGGACCACGCCACGAAGTCGCACTCCGGGTAGCGGTTGCATCCGAAAAACGTCTTGCCACGCCGCGAACGCCGTTCGATGATTTCCCCCGTGCCGCACAGCGGGCAGGCGACGCCCGTCGTCTTCTGACGCACATATTTGCACGTCGGGTAATTCGAGCACGCCGTGAATTCCCCGAAACGTCCCGTCTTGATCGCCAGCGCGTGGCCGCAATCGGGACATTTCTCTTCCAGCAGCACGTCCGGTTTCTTCTGCGCCCCGCCGATCTGCTTGGTGGTCTTGCAGTCGGGATAACCGCTGCAGGCGTAAAACGTTCCGAAGCGCCCTTTCTTGAGCACCATCGGACGCCCGCAGTTCTCGCAGTACTCCTCTGCGTCCTGCTCGGTCACTTCGACCGGGTTTTCGCCGTCGCCGATCTGGTCCGCGTCCAGTGAGATCTCGCGCGTGTTGGTGCAATCCGGATACCCGGTGCAGGCCAGGAAATAGCCGTGCTTGCCCCACTTGATCACCATCGGCTTGCCGCAGCGGTCGCAGCTCTTGTCCGTGGCGATCTCCGTCCGCTTGATGTCGCGCATCGAGCGCTCGGCCTCTTCCAGGTCCTTCTTGAAGCGCCCGTAAAACTCCGACAACGCGTCGGTCCAGCCGATCTTGCCATCCTCGATGCTGTCCAGTTCGTCTTCCATCCTCGCCGTGTAGGTGACGTCGAAGATGTCGTTGAAACTCTCCACCAGCAGATCGGTGACGATCGTGCCCAGGTCCGTCGGCGCGAACTTGCCGCCCTCCTTCTTGACGTAGCCGCGCTCCTGTATCGTCGACAGGATCGAGGCATACGTCGAGGGCCGTCCGACGCCGTCCGACTCCAGTTCCTTCACCAGCAGCGCCTCGGTGAAACGCGGTGGCGGCTCGGTGAAGTGCTGCTCGGGGTTGATCGACTTGAACTTAAGAACCTCGCCTTCGCTCACCTGCGGCAGCCGGTTCTTCAGCTCCTCGTCTTCCGCGTCCTTCTGGTCCTTGCCCTCTTCGTACACCGCCAGGAAGCCGTCGAACTTGGGCACCGACCCGGTCGCGCGCAGCAGATAATCGGCGCCATCGCGGCCGCGCGCCGTCACGTCGATCGTCGTCTGGTCGAACACGGCCGGCGTCATCTGCGATGCCACGAAGCGCATCCAGATGATGCGGTACAGCCGCAGTTCGTCCTCGCTCAGGTACTTGGCGATCTCGTCCGGCGTGTGCAGAACGCTCGTCGGGCGGATCGCTTCGTGCGCGTCCTGCGCGTCCTTCTTGGTCTTGTAAACGTTCGGCGTCGCCGGCAGGTATCCGTCTCCGAAACGCTCGCCGATCAGGCCGCGCACTTCCTGCAGGGCCTCGTCCGCGACGCGCGTCGAGTCGGTTCGCATGTAACTGATCAGGCCGACTGAGCCTTCCTCGCCCAGTTCGATGCCCTCGTACAGCCGCTGCGCCAGACCCATCGTGCGTTTGACGCTGAAGCGCAGCTTCCGCGCCGCCTCCTGCTGCAGCGTCGAGGTGATGAACGGCGGCACCGGGAAACGCCGCTTCTCCTTCGTCGTGACCGAGAGCACCCGGTACTCGCTGCCCCCCACAGCCGCCACGATCGCCTGCGCCGCGGCTTCGTCGCCGATCGCCACGTTCACGCCGTCGCGCTTGGCCAGATTGGCCTTCAGCACCGGCGGCTTTTTGCCGTTGAGGTGGACTTCGATCGTCCAGTACTCCTGCTTGATAAACGCCCGGATCTCGCGCTCGCGCTCGACAATCAGCCGCAGCGCCACGGTCTGCACGCGTCCCGCCGACAATCCGCGCCGGACCTTGTCCCACAGCAACGGGGAGATCTTGTAACCCACCAGCCGGTCCAGCACGCGCCGCGCCTGCTGCGCGTCCACCAGGGCCGTGTTCACCTGCCGCGGGTGGTCGAACGCCCGCTTCACGGCATTGGACGTGATTTCGTTAAACGTGACCCGGAAGATCTCCGGGCCGCCGGCCTTCTTCGATTGCAGCTCTTCCTGCAGGTGGTAACAGATCGCCTCGCCTTCGCGGTCCGGGTCGGCCGCGAGGTAGATCGTGCCGGCGTCCTTCGCACTCCGCTTGAGCTCGTCGATCAGTTTCTTTTTGCCCTCGATCACCACGTAGGTGGGGCGGAAGTCGCGGTCCACATCGACCGCGAGATCGTTTTTGGGCAGGTCCTTGACGTGGCCCAGGCTGGCCTTGACCACGAAGTTCTTGCCCAGGTATTTGCCGATCGTCTTCGCCTTGGCGGGCGATTCGACGATGACCAGAGATTTTGACATAGAGACGGTTTCAGGCTACTAGACGGAGGATGGTGGGAGCAAACCCGCCGATCCGCGGCAATTACGGCTCCCCACCATTAAGGATACATAAGCTGTCAAGTCACATTTGGGGCGCCCGGAGGCGCGGCGCGGCTCGGCCTCAGATGCCGCGGAGGATTCGGGCGGGCAGGGAAAAGAGCGCGCCGATCAGATCGAGAACGCCGCCGACGGCCAGGCCGAGGATGCGAAAAGGCAGCAGCAGCAGCCAGATCAGCGGGCACAGGACCAGCGCGATAAGGGCCAGCGGCCAGCAGAGCACGGCCAGAATCAGGAAAAGCAAGATATGGATCATCGTCGGGAACTCCCGTGTCAAGGAAGACGCGAATGGCCTGCCGTTTGTTCCGTGAAGGGGCGGTCGCGCCAGGCCAGTTGGGCGAGAACCGAGGTCAGGGCCAACTGGCAGTCGATGGCGCGCAGGTCGCGCTGCCAGATGCGGTCGACGATCTGGGCGGGATTCAGGCCTGCGGCGGCCAGGGACCGCACGCGCTCAAGCCGGCGCAGGGCCTCGGCGCGGGTGCGCAGGCACCAGGCGTCCAAACCGGCGAAGGGCTGGCCGTGGGCCGGCAGGACGCGGGCGCCGGGCAGCGCCTGGAGCCGGTCGAGGGCCAGCAGGAAGTCTCCAAAGCAATCGTGGCCCTCAATATAGCCGATGTGCGGGAAGATCTCCAGGAGCACGGTGTCGCCGGAGAACAGCAGGCCGCGCGCGGGCAGATAGAAGCACACGTGGCCGGGGGAATGACCGGGAGTATGAATCACTTCCAGGGTCCCGAGGGCGGTGGGGAACGAGTCGCCGTGGTTCAGGAAAAGTGCGCCGGGGAGCGGCGGAAAAAGGGCGAACAGACGCGCGGCTGCGACGACGACCTCGGCGACGCGGCCGGGGTCCGCGCCGGCGGCGAGCAGAGTTTCCCCGGTGCGGTCGGCGGCGCCGGGGCGGAGGATCCAATCGAGCAGATCGACGTCGGCGCGGTGCACGCGGATGGGAGCGCCGCTCAGGCTCGCAAGCTGGGGGGCGTTGCCAGCGTGGTCAGGGTGGACGTGCGTCAGTAGGATCTGACGGAGTTGCGCGGGCTCGACGCCGGCGTGGGCCAAGGCGGCGGCGAGTTCGGCGAAGACCGGCGGAAAACCCATGCCGGTGTCGATCAGAATCCAGCCGTCGGCGGCGCGCAGCAGGTAGACGTTGACGAAGGCGGGCCCGACGGGCATGGCGAGCGGGATGCGCCACAGGCCGGGCTCGATCAATTCAGGCGTCATGAGGATCAGTTGTTAGTGTATGCCGAGGGCGGGGACGGGCGTCTCAGCCGCCTTTCCAGGCGGCATGAAGGGGGCGGCGCGAAAGGGGCGGATGATAACTGGGTTTGGGCGAACGACTCTGCTTTACTCCGAAAAACGCCAGCCGCGCCTAAGACGCCGGCGCCCGCAGCGAAGAAGCCCTAACCCGCGCGCCCCGGCAGCGCGTTGGCCGCGGGACACACCTGCGGCGTCCGCAGCGGACGCCTTGGCGTCGCCCTCGGGCTGTGGGCGTGGTGGTCGTGATCGGAGAATTGGCAGGCCGCGGTGTCCCCTGTGCGGAACCGGGGTGAGTCCCCCTTGGGGGTGGGAGTCCAAAGCGGCAGCGGCCGGGGCCGATGACTACGAATAGTCACCTGGGTGTCGTATGTTACTGATAAACAGTGACTTACAAAACCAGATGACTACTCAGTAGTCATCTGGACGAAATTTCGGGATAGCGCGGACACACCTACGGCGTCCGCGGAGGACGCCTTGGTGTCGCCCTCGGCACCGGGCTTGGTGGTCAAGTTCGGAGGCGAGTGGGCCTAGGTGTCCCCCGCGCGAGAGGGGATTCCGTTCAGTCGAGTGGTTCGCGGGACGGGCGCGGGCGAAGAATGCGGGCTGGATCGCGCGGCAAGGCAGGCGTAGAATTGCGGCAACATGAGCAGCAAAACGAAGCCCGCCGGAACGAAGACCGCAGCCGGGATTGCGGCCGAGGTGCAGGAGTTCTGCCGCGCGCACGCGGATGCAACGGTGGTGAAAAAGTACGGGCGCTACTTCGTGGAAGGCTACGACGCTTACGGGGTGGATTTCCGCATTCCGGAATACGACGCGCAGCGCAAGGCGTGGATCGGGCGGCTGAAGGAAGCGGGCAGCGACGCGGTTTTTGAGGCTGGCGACCGGCTCATGAAGACGGGCAAATACGAAGAGGGGTTTTGCGCGATCCGCTTCGCAGCGGACTCGCGCGAGTTCTACACGCCGGAGGCGTTCGAGCGGATCGCGGGGTGGTTTGAGAGCGGGATCGCGAACTGGGCGCTATGCGATGTGCTGTGCGGAGAGGTGCTGAGCCAGTTTCTATTGGACAACATCGTGGAGCTGAAGGCGCTGCAGCCGTGGGTCGAGTCGGAGCACAAATACCAGCGCCGGGCGGTGCCGGTGACGCTGATCAAGACGTTGAAGAGCAGGCGCGATTACGGGCCGTTGTTCGCTCTGATCGAGCCGTTGATGAGCGACAGGGAGAAGGTGGTGCAGCAGGGCACGGGGTGGTTCCTGAGAGAGGCGTGGAGGCTGCAGCCGAAGCCCGCGGAAGCGTTTCTGATGTGGTTCAAACAGACGTGCCCGCGGCTGATCGTGCAATACGCGACGGAGAAGATGGACAAGGCGGCGCGGGCGAAGTTCCGGCGCACGCGCTAGAGCGCCTGAGCGGCGTGGTAGCTGCTGCGGACGAGCGGCCCGGATTCGACGTGGGAAAAGCCGAGCGCCAGGCCCGCGTCGCGATACATGTGGAACTCCTCGGGCGGGACATAGCGCAGGACCGGCAGATGGGCGGGTGTGGGGCGCAGGTACTGGCCGATGGTGACGACGCGGACGCCCGCGGCGCGCAGGTCGCGCAACACGGCCAGGACTTCTTCTGACGTTTCACCGAGGCCGAGCATGAGGCCGGACTTGGTTGGAATCGCGGGGCACATCTCCGACGCGCGGCGCAGGAGTTCGAGAGAACGCGCATAACGCGCGCCGAAGCGCACCTGGCGGTAGAGCCGCGGCACGGTCTCGACGTTGTGGTTCAAAACGTCGGGCGCGGCGTCGAGCACGAGCGCCAGGGCGTCGTGGGAGCCCTGGAAGTCGGGGATCAGGACCTCCACTTTGCAGCCTGGTAGACGCTCGCGAATGGCGCGGATGGTGGCGGCGAAGAGGGCGGCGCCGCCATCGGATCGGTCGTCGCGATTGACGCTGGTGACCACGGCGTAGCGCAGGCCGAGGGCGGCGCAAGCCGCGGCGACGCGGCGCGGTTCGTCGAGGTCGACCTCCAGCGGGACGCCCTTCTGCACATTGCAGAAACCGCAGCGGCGGGTGCAGACATTGCCCAGAATCATGAACGTGGCGGTGCGATGATTCCAGCATTCGCCGACGTTGGGGCAGGCGGCGCTCTCGCAGACGGTGTGAAGATTCAGGCCATCCACGAGCGACTTCAGATCGCGGTAGTTGTCGCCGGCCGGGGCGGGCGCGCGTAGCCAGCGCGGGCGCGTGGGTCTGGCGGAACCGGTGTCGATGGAAACGAGCACGGCTATTCAGATGATAAACCGGGCGGGTCCGATAGGGGCCCGGGCAGGCGAAGTTGCCCCGCTGCGGCCATTTCGAGGCGCGTTTCGAGGACCATCGAATCGTCCCAGCGCTCCCAGCGGAAATCGGTTTGGCCGGCCAATTCGAGCGCCCGGCGCGGAATGAGGCCGATCAACTGCGAGCCTGCGAGGCCGACGCCCTCGCGCGCCGCGGCGTCAGAAATGGCGTGGAAGACGACGTGGACGGGCGCGAGCTCGAAGTCGGTGATGGTGGTGGTGACCTGGGCCAGGCCTCGGCTTTCCAGGAACACGCCCAGCGCCTTGACGCCGGGCAGACCGCCCGAGGAGTCGCGGATGAGGCGGGCGATGCGCCGGGCGACGGCGACGTCGGAGGTTTGCAAATTCACGTTGTAGGCGACCAGGAGTTTGCGCGCGCCGATGATGGATGCGCCGGCGGTGGGATGGAGCGCGGGCCCGCCGACATCGGGGCGCCGGTATTCGTCGGTGAGAGCGGCGGTTTGCAGAAGCGCGAAGCCGCCCTGGCGGATCTGCTCGAGGCGCGTGCGGTCGGGGTGGCGGGCCGCGGCGTCGTAAAAATAGACCGGCACGCCGTTGCGCCGCCAGTGCTGCTCGCCGGCCGACCGGGCCAGAGCGGCGCATTCCTCCAGGGTGACGCCGCGCAAAGGCACAAAGGGGATCACGTCGGCCGCGCCGACACGCGGATGGACGCCAGCGTGGCGGGTCATGTCGATGAGCCGGGCGGCGACCCCGGCCGAAGCGACGGCGGCCTCCACGACGGCTTCGGGCGGTCCGGCGAAAGTCAGCACGGAGCGGTTGTGATCGGCATCGGTCTGCAGATCCAGAAGCAGGATGCCGGGCACGGCGGAGGCGGCGCGGGCGATGGCGGCGATGACGCGCGGATCGCGCCCTGCGCTGAAATTCGGAACGCATTCGACCAGGCGGCCGGCTAGGATCCCTGGGGCCACGTGACTTCGCCTCTCTGCCAGACTACCGCGCCGCGTTTCACGACCGCTTCGACGGGGTTGACGCCGACCAGGACGGGCAGGTCGCGGAAGTCGGGCACGGCGAGCACGAGGAAATCGCCCTGTTTGCCGGGCTCGAGGGTTCCACAGCGATCGAGCAGGCCCAGCGCGGCGGCGCTGTTGACGGTGGCCGCGGTGAGGGCTTCGGCGGGCTTAATGGCGTAGAGCGCGCAAGCCAGCGAGAGGACCATCGGCATGCTGGCGATAGGCGAGAAGACGGGGTGCCAGCCGGTGGCCAGGGCGACGATGGCGCCGGCGTCGATCAGCTCGCGGGCGGGCTCGGGATCGCGCCAGCCGTTGTAGCTGAGAGTCGGGCGGAGGATGGCCGCGGTGGTGGATTCGGCCAGCGCCAGACGGGCGTTTTCAGAGAGATGGGAGAGGCCGGAGATCGAGGCGGCGCGGGCGCTGAGGGCGAGTTCGACGGCCGAGTCCGCGGCGAGTGGGCCGCGCGAGACGCCGAGCCGCAGCCCGTGGCGTCCGGCCACAGCCAGGCAATCGTTGGCCGAGTAATCGTCGAGGATGCCGCAACCGAGGCACACGCAAGCCGCCTGGACCGGGTCGCGGCGGGCCAGTCGCGGCAGGAGCAGGTCGGCCACCCAGCGGACGTAGTCGGCCTCGAGGCCCTCGAATTCGGTGAGCCCGGGCTGGCCGAGCAGCAGCGACTGCGTGACGTCGATGGGTCCGCCGTCGAGACGCGAGGTGGCGCGCAGTGCTTTCGAGCCGGGGTTTTCTTCCAATCCGATGCCGGCGTGGATTTCCACAGTGCCGGTGCCGTGCCGCACCATCTCCTGGAGTACGCGGGCGGCATGAAAGGCGAGCTTTCCGGCGGGGGCGGCGCGGCATTGGCGGGTTAACGACTCCTCGACCTGGCGCTCGACGGCGGGCGAGCGGGTTTGGGCCGGCGAATCGGGGTCGAGCGCGGCTCCGTGCACGGGCAGCCCGGTGACGAAGGAGAGCGGATCGACGAACGAGGGCAGGACGACCTTGCCGGCGACGTCGAGTTCGGAGGCGCTGCGGGCGGCGGCGAGATTCTCCACGCGGCGCGCTGGGCCGCTTTCCTGAATGACGCCGTCGACAATCAGAATGGCGCCGTCGGGGATCACGCCCAAGTCCTTCATTTGCGGCCCGCGGCGGGGCCCGGCGGGCCCGCGCATCGTGAGCAACTGACGGGCTCCGCGAACTAATAGCGCGCTCATCGCCGGGGAGCAGGTTCTTGGGGCGTAGCGATGAGTCAGCCGGCGGCTGCGCGGCGCAGGGCCGCCGCGAGCCTGTGGTCAGCGTGCACGATGTGGTTCCACCTCCGTCGGCATCGATCGTTCAAACAAGAATGGCCCTCTCCGTTTGAAACGGATGTGCAAGGCGGCGTCTACTCGCGCCGTAGACCGCGCCATTCCCGTTCGCGCCAGAAGCCGGCGAATCGCCCGCTGCCCCAGGCGACTCGCTTTCCACGATCGGCCGCCGTAAACTTCCAGGCGTTACCTGATTCAAGCGTATCGCCATTTGCGGCAGATCCAATCGATTCCGATTTGAAAGTCAGAAATGGGACACGCGTTCCCAAGCCGGCGGGTGCGGGCTGTGGATGCGCCCGCGCGCTCGACCGGCCACCAGGCGCGGTGGGGCGGTGGGTTGCCGGCGGCGCCGGCGCGGATGCGGACTTGTGGCGCGAGTGGCGTCTACTCGGATTTCAATCCCGCCTTGGTCAACAACTGCCGCAGCGCTTCGGCCCCGCCCGCGCCGCGCTGCGTGCCGGCAATCGTGCCGTCGCGGTCGATCAGAACGTAGAGCGGATAAGCGTGCGCCGCGAACAGGGCGGCGAGGTTGGTGTCCTCGGTGGCCACGATTTTGCAGGCGCGCGGCGAGTCCTGCAGGTACTTTTTCACCTTGGATTTCGATTCGCCGACGTTGACCGCGAGGACCACCAGGCCCTGGCTCTCAAAGTCGTGGACGATGGCGTCTACCGCCGGCTGATCGCGGCGACAGAAGCCGCACCAGGTGGCCCAGAACTGCAGCAGGACGACTTTGCCTTTGAGCGATTCGTTCGAGAACTGCTCGCCATCGAGGCTCTTGGCGCGAAACCTGGGCGCGGACTCGCGCGTGTCGATGGCAGCAGCGAGGCCGGCGATGAAAAGGGCAGTCGCGGCTGCCAGCGCAGCGCGGCGAAGAACCAGCGGGCGTGCCAACATGAGCCGATCCTATCAAAGCGTTTCGCCAACGTCGCCGGAATTCGAGCGGCAGAGCGCTACTGGGGCATATCAAACAACGCTTATGAATCCATTTGCGAAACCGGGATCGGCGATTGGGGCATCTGGCCCAAGAACGGCCGGAATGCGATCCCAGCCGGCAGCGCAAAGATGTGAAGCGCCCACCACATAGGGACCTTCGGCTCCGAAACAATGAAATGGTATCCAGATTGCAGTAGAATCAAGGCGAGTCCTTTTTCCAATGACATCAAGAATCAAGATCACCCTGGATGGGAATGAAGCGGCAGCCTATGTGGCCCACAAGACGAACGAAGTAATTGCGATTTACCCGATCACGCCGTCCTCGCCGATGGGCGAGTGGTCGGATCAATGGTCGTCCGAAGGCAAGCCGAACATCTGGGGCGCGATACCGAGCGTTGTAGAAATGCAGAGCGAAGGCGGCGCGGCCGGCGCGGTGCACGGAGCGCTGCAAGCGGGCGCGCTGACGACGACGTTCACCTCGGCGCAGGGCCTGCTGCTGATGATTCCGAATATGTACAAGATCGCCGGCGAGCTCACGGCGACCGTGTTCCACGTGGCGGCGCGGAGCCTGGCGACGCATGCGCTGTCGATCTTCGGCGACCACCAGGACGTGATGGGCGTGAGGGCCACGGGGTGGGGCATGCTGGCCTCCAACTCGGTGCAGGAAGTGATGGACATGGCGCTGATCGCGCAGGCGGCAACACTCGAAGCGCGCGTGCCGTTCATCCACTTTTTCGACGGCTTCCGCACCTCGCACGAGGTAGCGAAGATCGAGCAATTGACCGAAGACGACATGCGCGACATGCTGCCCGACGATCTGATTCAGGCGCACCGGGCGCGGGCGCTGTCGCCGGATCATCCGGTGCTGCGCGGCACGGCGCAGAACCCCGACGTGTATTTCCAAGCGCGCGAAACGGTCAACACGTTCTACGATAAATGCCCGGCGTGCGTCGAGAAGGCGATGCGGCGCTTCGAGCAGGTGGTGGGCCGGAAGTACGAGCTGTTCCAGTACGAAGGCGCGCCCGATGCCGAGCGGGTGGTGCTGCTGATGGGCTCGGGCGCCGAGACGGCGCATGAGGCGGTGGAGGCACTGGTGGCGCAGGGCGAAAGGGTCGGGCTGCTCAAAGTGCGGCTCTACAGGCCGTTTTCGATCCAGCACTTCCTGGCGGCGTTGCCGAAGAGCGTAAAGACGCTGGCGGTTCTCGAACGCACGAAGGAACCGGGCGGGCCGGGCGAGCCGTTGTATCTGGACGTCATCACGGCGCTGAGCGAGGCCCAGACGGCGGGCACGCTGCCGTTTGCCGCCATGCCGCGAGTGATCGGCGGGCGCTACGGCCTGTCGTCGAAGGAATTTACGCCGGCGATGGTCAAGGCGGTGCTCGAC
>Ga0187851_10001811_pt1 | contig 19868 bp, 19 predicted proteins | sample June2016WEW_6_10_FD_132997 | JGI IMG/M metagenome (GOLD analysis project Ga0187851, IMG submission 132997) | Peatland microbial communities from SPRUCE experiment site at the Marcell Experimental Forest, Minnesota, USA - June2016WEW_6_10 | ecosystem: Environmental > Terrestrial > Soil >...
GCAACGCCCTTGCGCTTCGCTAACCCTTCACCTCCATCAGGTTGGGTAGAGGACTTTCACCTCCAAGATGTCATTCATGCACGGCGTACCGCAGAAAGGCCTCCGCTGATAGCGGAGGCCTTTTTTCTTAAACTGAATTCGGGGCCTGAACAACCTGGCACCCTGCTCACACTCTTGTTATGAACGCGCCTGGCACGAGCGGCAAACATAATCCGCTACTTTAAACCCAAGCGGATTCTCGAATCGATTGCCACACCGGCTGCAAGTGACATACTCCATTTGAGTCGTTCCAGTTATGGGCGCGGGCTGCGTCGAGGAAGTCGGCGGCCCGGATGCCACACTCTGTTGCGACGTTGGCGCAACCGGGGAATCAGTGATGCCCTTGAGGCCTTCCTTGAAGCCCTTCAGACCCTCGCCCAATCCCTTGCCCAACTCCGGCAACCGCCTGGCTCCAAAGAGCAGAAATATAACTACAGCTAGCACCAACAGGTGCCATGGCTGGAGAGCATCACCAAACATACAACTACCTCCGCGCAAAGCGCTCTTGCCGCCGCGCACTTACAGGATTAATTGTCGCACAAAGCCGGGTAGGCACGCAGGGGCACACCAGGCTAGTTCACCTGCGCCGGCTTGCCCAGCCTCTCGGTCACCATCGAGTAAAAGGCGCGCAGGTCTTCTTCATCGCCCACGGTAAGCCGGCGGTAAACCTTCATCAAAGGAAAAAGCCGTGAGCCGCGCACCTCGATGGATGGAACCGCCATTGCGCCGCCGGGATACTGCGTCATCTCCCAACTGCCGGCATAGCGGCGCCGCAATACCTCGCCCAGGTAGCTTCCCCACAGCCGCACTTCGAAGTCCAGGTCCAACTCCGGGCTCTCGCCCACCACGACCAGAATCTCGTCCAGGCCGTCGATAGATTCTGAGGTGAAATCCAGCTTCTGCTTGAACTCGTTTGTAGCGCGCTCCGACGCCGCCCGCGCATAGCCTTCCATCATCCCCCCCAGGTCGGGGAAGGTAGACGATTCCAGACGTTTGCGCAGATCGGCAGGTTTTTTCATCTAATACCAAGAGTAAACGTTCCGGCGGCGCCTTGCAGAGACAGCGGCGCAGGGAATGACAAGGCAGCGATATTCCTGCAATGTGGCTCGCGGCGCAGGTTTGTGGCAAACTGAGAACAGTCGTGGAGAGTTCCCTTGAAGACCTTAAAGATTTTCGCCCTTGCCGCCCTGCTCGCCCTGAGCGCCGGCAGCGCCCGTTCAGCAGGGCGCGAGATCTACCCCGATCCGTCACGGGCCAAGGCTGACCTGGCCGCCGCTCTCAAGAACGCAGCCAGCGCCCACAAGCGCATTTTGCTGGACTTTGGCGGAAACTGGTGCCCCGACTGCCAGGTGCTGGACATTTACTTCCACAGTCCGGCCAACCTACGCATTCTAGAGGCGAATTACGTGCTGGTCCACGTGAACATCGGGCACATGGACGCCAACCTGGACATCGCCGACCGCTACCAGGTTCCGCTGCAGAAGGGCGTGCCCGCTCTGGCCGTCCTCAGCGAAACCGGCAGACTTCTTTACAGCCAGAAGAGCGGGCAATTTGAAGCCATGAGCCGCATGGAAGCGTCGGCCGTGACCAGCTTCCTGGTGCAGTGGAGGCTGGAGCAGCCCTGCTCAGTTGTGATGGTGAACTGCTGAAGACTCGCCGAGTGAATAAACAGCCGCTCGCCCGGCTGAGGTTGCCGCAAAGAACGCGTCAAACTCAGCTTGGAGTGACAGATTTGTGGCTATCCGCTTAGCTCGGCGGCGCGAGTTGCTTGGTGTTCTGGTAGGTGTAGATAATGCGGTGCGCCACCGTGATGGTAGAGAGCACGGCCAGAACCCACAGCACCGGAGCCATTGCGCCCCAGTGGTTGAACAAGGCGCCGATAATGATGAGGACAATGCGCTCCGGCCGCTCCATGAATCCCACCTTGCACTGACCGATGAGAGCCTCGGCGCGAGCGCGCGTGTAGCTGACCATCAGCGAAGTGACCATGACGAAGGCCACCAGCACCACGTAGCGGAAACGGTTGATGCGGCCGTAGTAGACCAGCAATCCGAAGAACAACACCACGTCGGAGTAGCGGTCGATGACCGAATCGAAGAACGAGCCGAAGACGGTGACCTGATTGTTGCGCCGCGCCACGCGGCCGTCCACCATGTCGAAGATGCCGGCGCCGAAAATCACCATGCCGGCGTAAAGAAACATCCAGTCGGCGTTGGCTGCGTTGGCGTGGCCAAAGAGAAACGCGGCCACGATGTTGATGACCAGACCGATGAAGGTGAGCACGTTGGGCGAGATGCGGGTCAGCGCAAGGCCGTGAACAATCTTGTCAAGTAGCCAACCGCAGGCGCGGCCGAAAGCGCTGGTCCAGGTCATTCCTATCTTCCCTATTGCTGTTGTGCGCCGGTGGCGTCGCCGTTCTGGCCTTCGCCTTTCGCGGCCTCATCGTGAATGGTGGTCAGTTTCAGAATCTCCAGCTCGCGCTTGCCGTTGGGGGTGACGATGGTAGCAACGTCGCCCACACGCTTACCCACCAGCCCGCGGCCGATGGGCGAGGTGGTGGAGATGAGCCCCTTCGATACATCAGACTCCTCGCTGGTCACAAGGCGGTAAACGATCTCTTCGTTTTTTGTGGTGTCGAAAACCACAACCGTCGAGCCAAAGCCGGTCTTGTCCCTGGGGATGTTAGACAAATTCACAAGCGACAGCTCGGCCATGCGCCTCTTTAGCTGGCCCAGGCGTGCATCCACAAAGGTCTGGCGCTGCTTGGCCATGTGGTACTCGGCATTTTCCGAGAGGTCTCCCATGGCCACCGCTTTCTTGATCTCGGCGGGCAGCTCATGCTGAAGTTCGTGCTCGAGGAGTGCAATCTCGGCGAGAAGCTGCTTTTTGATGTGTTCGGGCATGAATGTTCCGTGGCGGCGAGCAGGATTGACTTCGCTCGCAAGAGATGAAGAACTCAACTTCTTATTATACGCAGGATAGCGGTCAGGAAACTAAGGGAATGAGCTCCCTGGTCCCTATTCCCTGTTCTTCATTCCGTCCGCCATTCGCGCAGATTCATGGCTAGAATTGTGATCAGTGGATCAGTCGGCTGCGTCCATAGCGGGTTGGAGCCGTCAGTTCCCAAGGAGGAGCAATGGAACTGGACTATTTCGTAGTGGACGTTTTCACCGAGACGGCGCTCACGGGCAATCCGCTGGCTGTGGTGATGAACACCGCGGGGCTGGACACCGAGCGGATGCAGGCAATCGCGCGCGAATTCAATTTGTCTGAGACCACATTTATCGAGCGCAGGCCGGCAGCGGTCGAGCAAGCCGAGGGAGTGCGTGTGCGCATCTTCACTACACGCGAGGAGTTGAACTTTGCCGGCCATCCCACGTTAGGCACGGCCAGCGTGCTCAAGCGCCAAGCGCCAGAAACCTTCGCGGGCGATACAGCGACGCTCCGGCTTAACGTGGGTCCGGTGCCGGTGCGTTTTGCCGGCCAGCCCAGCAGCTCCCGGGACCTGTTCGGCGAGATGACGCAGCCTGACCCGGAGTTTGGTGTGGAGCTGGATTGCCAAGAAGTGGCACGGCTGACAGGGCTAAGCCTCGAAGACCTTGATCCAGCTCTACCGCCGCAAATCGTCTCCACGGGCACGGCCTTCGCCATTGTGGCCCTGCGCTCGGACGAGTCTCTTGCGCGCCTCAACGTGAACCCGAAGGAGTCCATGGCGTGGCTGAGCAAGAGTGGTGCGCGCTGGTTCTATGCGCTGGGGCCGACCGGTTCCAAGACGCCTGCATGGCGCGCAAGGATGCAGTTCAACGGAATCGAGGATCCGGCCACCGGCTCCGCTGCCGGATGCGCCATCAGCTACCTGGTAAAGCAAGGAGCTGTCGCGTCGGATGCGCGCATCCATCTGCGCCAAGGCGTCGAGATCAACCGGACAAGCGATCTGTATCTTTCTGCACACTTCTCTTCGGCGAGGGTGACAGAAGTACGCGTCGCGGGCAGCACTGTTCTTGTAGCAAAAGGACGGCTTTTCCTGTCGTGATACACATGCTTTCAACAGGATTTCATCGTTGCAAGTGTTTATATGTCTTGAATCTAGCCAATTTCCACCGGTCGCCTGAGAATCGCAAGTCAGATTTTCGCTTCGTCTTCCCTCTTCACACCAGCTTCCATCCCTCGTACGCTTGGCCTTCATTGAAGGAATTTAGCCGGTCCCTTTCCCGGTATTGACCCATGCATTATTTGTAAGTCGATCGTGAGAAGAAACAGCCGTCCGTTCATTGAAACGCCGGTTGCCGCATTGCAAATTCGCCGTGCCCGCCAGGGCCAAGTGCGCACCATGCAAGGCAATCCGGCCGCAGAAAAACGGCACCTTCGCTCTCGTTCACAGGGCCATGGAGGCAAATCGCGCCAACCTGCCATCTAGAGCGGGAGGGGTGAACACTTCCTTGACGGATCAAAAATTGCACGAAGGAGTTCACCCCGAGAACCATGCGACCCAAGAAAATTATTCTCTGCGTTGACGACAACGAACAAGAGCTCTCTGTGCTCAAGTTCATGCTGGCCACAAACGGATACCGCGTAATTTCAGCCTGCAACGGGCAGGATGCTATTAGTGTCTTTGCCGAGACCCCGGTTGACCTGGTGCTGGCCGACTTTGCTATGCCGCAGATGAATGGCTCCCAATTGGTCGAGCGGCTCAAGCAGATTGCGGCCCATGTGCCTATGATTCTGCTGGGCGATCCGCAGAAGATGGCCGGCGAGATGCACTCGGCCGATGCCCTGCTGGCCAAGAAGAACTGCACGCCCCAGGAGCTGCTGGAGCGCATCAAAGTGATGAGCGCCCGCAAGCGCGGCCCTCGCAAGGGCTCCCAGAGAATTGCTCCCGTCGTCGAGCTGGCCGTGGCGTCGTAAAAACAGGGACTAAGGACTAGGGCCTCGCTTCCTCCCCCTTGACTGCATCGCTATCCAGTGGGATACTCGCCAGCTATACCGAACCTGGAGGCTTTTTCCCTCCTCCAGTGAATGGTTGTCTTTATGGATCTGATTGTTTTGCGTATCCTTTTCGTGGCTCTTCTTGCCGGAGTCTGCTTTTTCCTTCATCCATTCGGCATGACGGCATGGATGAGTGCGAGCGCGGGCGCGGGGGCGGCCTGCGCGGTAATTGTCTTCGAATTTCGTGTGCGGGCGCTCAGCCTGAAACGGCTGATAGGCGCGGTCGCCGGCAGCGTGCTGGGCATCATTGGCGCTGCGCTGTTCTGCCTGGTGCTGCGCAGCGCTCCGCTGAGCGGGTCTACTTCAGCCGCGTTGCAGATTTTCGTTCTGCTGCTGATGACCTATATCGGACTGCTGGTGGGCGCCAACAAGGGCGACCTGCTGAACCCGGCGGCGCTGGGAATGGTTTTCACGGGCGACCGGCCACTGCGGCGCAGCGCCAAAGTGCTCGACACCAGCGTCATCATCGACGGCCGCATCGCCGACATCGCCGAGGCCGGCTTCATTGACGGCATGATGGTGGTGCCGGAGTTCGTGCTGCGCGAGTTGCAGATTGTGGCCGACTCCACTGACGGCTCCAAGCGCCAGCGCGGCCGCCGCGGCCTCGACATGCTCCAGCGCATGCAATCCAACCCCGCCATCCAGGTGCAGATTGTCGCCGACGACTTTCCCTCCATCCGCGAGGTGGACCTGAAGCTGCTCGAGCTGGCCAAGAAGTGGGAGGCCAAGGTCGTCACCAACGACTTTAACCTGAACAAGGTGGCCCATCTGCATCGCGTCGAGGTGCTGAACATCAACGACCTCGCCAACGCGCTCAAGCCCGTTGTTCTGCCCGGTGAGAAGATGACCGTGCTCATCCTCAAGGAGGGCAAGGAGTTCAATCAGGGCGTCGGCTATCTGGACGACGGCACCATGGTGGTAGTCGATCACGCACGCAAACTGATCGGCAAGTCAGTCGAGATTTCAGTCACGAGCGTGCTCCAAACCGCCAGCGGCAAAATGATCTTCGGCAAGATGGAAGAAAACGGCAAGATCAGCGAACCGGGAAGGCTGGGCCCAGTGGAGATTTCGCACTAAAGCGTGGATTTCCGCCCTTTCGCAAAGAGAGACAAAGGATGGGTCATGTGTCGCTTAAGAGGCGTCCCTCAATACTTCTGCACCTTGGGATCGATCTCATCGCTCCAGGCCAAAATTCCGCCGGCGAGGTTGACGACCCGCGGATAGCCTTGCTGCTTGAGAAACTCCGCTATGCGCTGTGAGCGGACGCCCGAGCGGCATTGCACGATAATCTCGCGCTCGCGGTCGATCTCGGCTAGCCGGTTGGGCACATCGGTTTGGGGAATCAGCATTCCGCCAATCTGCGCAATCCTGTATTCGTAAGGTTCGCGCACGTCCAGAATGTACACATCCTCGCCGGCATCCATGCGCCGCTTCAGCTCCTTCACGCTCAGTTGCGGAATTCCATTCTTCACGGATTTTTCCTCAGGGGCTTCCGGCACAATGCCGCAGAAATGCTGGTAATCAATCAGTTCGGTCACGGTAGGATTCTCGCCGCAGACCGGGCACTCGGGATTCTTGCGCAGCTTGAGTTCGCGGAAGCGCATGGTCAAGGCATCCACCAGCAGCAGCCGGCCGATGAGCGAATCGCCTTTGCCTAGAATAAGCTTGATCACCTCTGTAGCCTGGATGACTCCCACCAGTCCGGGAAGAATGCCCAGCACTCCGCCTTCTGCGCAACTGGGCACCAGGCCCGGCGGCGGCGGCTCGGGATAGAGGCAGCGGTAGCACGGGCCTGTCTCAGTGGCGAAGACGCTGGCTTGCCCCTCAAATCTGAAAATCGAACCGTAGACGTTCGGCTTGCCAAGCAGCACGCAGGCGTCGTTGACCAGGTAGCGTGTGGGAAAATTGTCCGTGCCATCGGCCACAATGTCGTAGCCCTTCAGAATCTCCATTGCGTTCGCGCTGGTCAGCATGGTCTCGTGCTTGACGATATTGATTGCCGGATTGAGCGCCTTGAGCTTCTCCTCGGCCGAGTCCAGCTTCTTGCGCCCAATGTCTTTGGTCGAGTGGATAATCTGGCGCTGCAAGTTGCTCGCATCCACCACGTCGAAGTCCACCAGGCCCAGCGTTCCCACGCCCGCCGCGGTCAGGTAAAAAGCCAGCGGCGACCCCAGTCCGCCAGTACCCACGCAAAGCACGCGCGCGGCTTTCAGTTTCTGCTGGCCCTCCATGCCCACCTCGGGCAGGATCAGGTGGCGCGAGTAGCGCGAAAGGTCGTCGGTGGTCAGCTCAGGCAGCGCGGTCGGCTCATTCGTGACAGTCATGGTGTCCAATTCTCAAGTTGATGTTGCAGGTGTGGTCAATTCAATCTTCTGCGCCGAAGGCGCGTCTGCCTGGACGGCAAGTCCCGGGCATTTTTGCCGTTCAAATACAGGTTAACAAAAACGAACGGCTCCGTGGATGCCGGAGCCGTTCGCGCCTTACCCAGGGTCGTGTGCGGAGCAAAGCTAGTTGTGCTTGGGCTTCTTTCCTTCCGTCTCAGGCTTGGCGGCAGCCTTCGGCGTCCAGAAATCCGGATCGGCCTTGACCCACTCGTCGGGAGGGTAGCTCTGTGCTGGATTGACGGAGTACAGCTCATACCGGTCGGAGTCGATGGCCTCGGAGCGGAGTTCGCGAGCATCCCTTCTGTCGGCCTCGCTCAGAATCGCCGTAAACTTCGGCTCTTCCGCGAAACTCTTGTCGATATCGGCCATTGATTCGTCGGCAGTGAGGAAGACATAGGAGCCTATCTGCTCGCCGTACTCGATGCGGTATGCGCCCCAGTGGTTGCTGCTCCCCGCTCTGTCGTTGGCTGCAATCCACACCTTCACCAGGTCCTCGAATTCCTTACCGTGGCCGGGACGAACGTGCACGATGCGGGCTTCCATATAACGGGCATGCGGGTTGGGCCCATGGGGATGAAAGCTCATCTCGGGCACGTATTTAAAGAACAGCTGATTGATGCTTTCCAGCAGCTCGCCATCGGCTTCGTTGATGCGATCAAACTCCTCCGCGTTCGTCTCGAAGACCTTGCTGGCCGTCTGCATTGCCTCGAAGGAGTCAAAATGTGAGATGAAGAGGGCCCGCGGCTTGCCGGACATCGCGTTGAAGGCTATGTAGTGGATGGGGAAATTGGCCTTGGCTGCGGCCTGAACAAAGGCACTTTCCGTTTTGTCGTGAGCCATGCCGCCTTTGCCGGGCTTGGTGTACTCCACGATGACCTGCATGTACTTGGGCGCACTAACGGCTGGCGGGGTTTGATCTTGTGCCGCGGCCAGCGAACCGCTGGCAGCTACGAGGGACAGTCCCAACAGAAAGGGGCTGAACTTGTTCATGGGTAAAACCTCCTGGATTTGGCTCGGAGATCGGACGCGAAGAGGAGGGGGAAGCCTGGGAAGCGCGTTTGCTCCAAGTGTTTGTGATTAAACCGGCCCGACCGCAGGGATGTAAAGAGATTTTTCGATGCGCTGCAAATACTTTAGCGGCATCGCGGGATTTGGACGGCGAGCTCCAAGGGCTTTACGCGTAGCGCGGTGGCCGCTCGGGGCGTTGCGCAGTCAGGCGCAGGCCAGTTTGGCAGGCTCTGGCTCAGGGAGCACGCGGCCAGGGAGTCTCAGTAGTTGAGTGACAGCTTCGGCGCTCATGGGACGGGCAAAAAGAAAACCCTGGCCATAGCGGCAGCCCATTTCGCGCAATAGGCGATATTGCTCGTGGGTTTCAATCCCCTCGGCTACCACGTCCATGCCCAGCACGCGAGCCAGCTCGATGATGGTGCGCACAATCTGCAGCGGTTGATCGCCCTCGTTCATGCGGGAGACGAAAGAGCGGTCGATCTTGAGCACGTCGAAGGGAAACGAATGCAGGTAACTGAGGGAGCTGTAACCGGTGCCGAAGTCGTCCATCAGGAGGGAAACACCCAGCCTGCGCAGGCTGCCCAGGACTCCCATGGCGGTGCCCATATTGGGTATGATGCTGGACTCAGTCATTTCCAAACCAAGTTGACGGCTGGAGATGCCGGATTGCACGAGGACGGCTTCGACATGGTCGGCCAGGCCTACACGCTGGAACTGACTGGCGGAAAGATTGACGCCGACGCGCATGGAGGCGTGGAACGGGTCCTCGATGCACCATTTCTGAATCTGGGTACATGCCTCTTCAATTCCCCAATCGCCGATGGGCAGAATCATCCCGGTTTCTTCGGCGAGCGGAATGAAGTCCATGGGCGGGATGAGTCCACGCTCGGGATGGGCCCAACGAATGAGGGCTTCAAGGCCGATAATTTTGCGCGTGACGAGCTCAATCTCCGGCTGGTAATAGAGCACAAACTGGCCACGTTCCAGCGCGTGACGCAGATCGGCCGGCCTTGGCCAATCCTGGTTGGCGGACTCCGTGGTGTGGTGAGCGCGCCGAGGGCCTTTCCTGCCCTCGGTAAGGGAGTTGCGCAGCCTGCGTAGTTCCAACTGGCTCGATACCATGTCGGCCAGGCCCACCAGCGAGCGAATAACCTCCGGCTGTATCATCTGGCTTGGCTTTTTGCTGAAAACTGACAAACATCCGAGAATTCTGCCGTCGAAGGAACGCACGGGCACGCTGACAAAAGAAGCTGCGTTGTGGCATCTGACGCGCATCAACAGCCGTTCATGTTGAGGATGCGCAGAGATGTCTGTGACCATGAATGGGCCATCTTCGGCGAGCACGAGGTCGAAGATGGAATCCTTGCGCGGCAGTTCGCGAGTCGCCTGGCCCCAGTGCGATTTGATCCAGACGCGGCTGGCATCGGCAAAGCAAATCGTGGCCGCATCGGCGTGGAAGTACTCGGCAGCCAGGCGCGTAATGGTGTCGTAAGCGGGTTCGGGAGGCGTGTCGAGAATCCCAGTGGCCACGAGCGCTGCCAGCCGTGCATCTTCCTGCTGCCGATCGACTCCCTCAATCTCGAATTCTGCTTGTGGCATCTTGACTCCTGGCCCTTTGGCGCCCACAACAGCCCGGCTTAGGCGAAAAACAGCTAACCTGTGTGCTCGCTTGCTTTACAAGCTGTCAGAAGCTGTTGAACCGGCTTTCGCATTGAGCGCTTTCAGCAACGGTAACTGGATGGTCCCGGATAAACCCTGCCGCAAGCGCGTCGCATCTTCCTTATCGGTAAGGAAGCGAAGGTGCGCTAGGTTACCTCAGGTCTTCCAAGGGTGATTACCAATCCCGTACAGGAGGCATTAATCTGCGAATGAGGAATGTGTCATTTTAGTCCAATGATAGCCACGCCCGTCGGCAAATTGGCCGCTGATAAGCATTATTCGAAGAAGGCAGGCCGTCTGCCGGGCGAGCCGGCTGCAATTCTGGTCTTGCGCTTCGATAAGGCGAGACACCGGTAGAATCGAGTCCTGTGGCTGAATCGCCTACAACCAAACCCACACCGGCGACGCGATCCAGATGGGCGCGTGCCGCGGGATTGCTGCACCCGTCGCACTCGCACACGGCTTTCACAGCAACGCTGGTACTGATGGTCTCGGCCTTTTTATCGCGCATCATCGGGCTCGTCAAGGTTTCTTACGTCGCCTGGCTCTTTGGCAAGGGTATGGAAGCAGACGCTTTCAACGCAGCTTTTGTGCTGCCTGACATGATCTCGTATTTTCTTGTGGGCGGCGCGGCCTCCATCACATTTGTCAGCATCCTCACCCGTTATCGCGAAGCCGGGCGAGAGCAAGACGGCCAGCGGTCGCTTTCAGTGATTCTCACCACCATGTACCTGGTGCTCGGCGGGGCCGTCATGCTTGTCGAAATCTTTGCTCCGTGGTACATCCACCTGTGGTTTCCAGGCTTCGACTCTGAAAAGGCCGCGCTTTGCGTGAAGCTGACGCGCATCCTGCTGCCCGCGCAGTTATTCTTCTTTGCGGGTGGAATCTTTGGCGCGGTTCTGCTGGTGCGCAAGCAGTTTAGCGTGCAGGCAGTGGCTCCGCTGATTTACAGCCTCGGCACTATCGTTGGCGGCCTCCTTCTGGTGCGCCGCCTGGGCGTGACATCGCTGGCCATTGGCACGCTGGCGGGGGCGTTCTTTGGGCCGTTTCTACTGAACGCGTTCTTCGCCCGGCGGACAGGCACGCGCTACCGTGTTTTGCTCGACTGGCACGATCCGGGGCTGCGAGAGTGGGTGCGTCTCTCGATCCCGCTGATGGTGGGCGTTTCGCTTGTGAGCGCCGATAGCTGGATCATCGCCCACTTTGCCTCCAGGACCCCCGGCGCGGTCTCGCTGATGACCTATTCCAAGCAGCTATTCGCCGCTCCCGTCTCCATGCTGGCCCAGGCGGCCGGCGCGGCTTCCATGCCCTTTTTCGCCAGCTTGTGGAACCAGCAGCGCCGCTACGAGTTTGCCACCGGCGTGGCCGACTCAGTTTCGCGCGTAACCGCCCTGGGGTTGCTTGCCGGATCGGCTATGGCGGCTCTTGCCCTTCCGCTGGTCGAACTGCTGTTCATGCGTGGCCGCTTCTCGCTGAGTGATTCCCGGGAATGCGCCGCCTACTTCGTGGTCTTCTCCCTCAGCATCTTTCTTTGGTCGGCGCAGGCGATTTATTCGCGCGCTTTTTACGCCGCCGGGAGCACATTCATTCCGATGGCGGCGGGAACGGTAATCACCTTGGCTTCGCTGCCCGTATATGCGCAGCTGTACCACCTTCATGGAGCGATGGGGTTGGCAATTGCCTCCGACCTGGGAATCCTCGTGCAGACCTTGATGCTGGCTGTGCTGCTGCACTGGCGTCGCCTGGTCTCGCTGGCCAGCCTGGATTATGCCGAGCTGGGCCGGTGCCTGGTGGCCGGACTGGGGAGCGGCGCCGCGGTTTGGATACTGTGGGGAGTTCTGGGAGTGATGTTGAACAAGATTGCACCGGGGCGGATTTACTTGAGGGACATCACCGTGCTGCTGGCCGGCACGGCCCTTTGGGTTGCCGTCGTGAAAAGGGTGCTGGAAAAAAGTGGATCTGCGCTGCCCAGGGTGGCGATGCAGCGGCTGGGCCTGGAATAGAATGTGTTCCTAAGAATTCCGGTCCACTCGTCGCTATCTATTTATGGTGATTTAATTTAAGCGACATATCTTTCGTTCGATTCCCGCTCCATTTTTCGGATTTCCTAGCCTGAACCGAGAAACCGTCCTCCGCGCAAAAACGCACGCGCTCCCGGTGTTGGGAGGTGCGCGTGCGTTGGCGCGTGACCTGAAACGCGACTATACCTGAACCGGCTTGGGCGCCTCCGGCGTCACTGCGACTGCAGCTGCCGGCTTGGCATTGGCATCAGCCTTGCGGATGTCGATGCCTCCCTTGAAGAAGGCTCCATCCTCGATGCTGATACGCGCCGCGGTCACATCGCCCGTCAGAGCGCCCTCGGCGCGAATGTCAACCCGGTCGGAGGCGGCGATATTTCCGCGCACCTTGCCCAGTATGACGATTTCGCGGGCGGTGATGGTGGATGCCACCTGGCCGTTGCGTCCCACGGTAACGCGGTTGCCGGGAAGAGTGATGCTGCCCTCGATCTTGCCATCGATGAACAGCGACTCGGAGCCGGTGATCTCTCCCTTGATAATCAGGCCTTTACCTAGGGTGGCCTGGTCGCCGCCGGATGCAACCGGGGCGCGATTCGCAGGTTCAGCCGCAGGAGCAGGCGCCGCAGGGCGGGAGGGCTCAGGTGAATAGTTAGGTGTTGAAGGTCCGGAGGGGCTGGGTTTCCACATTGCGCTCAAGATGGTTCCTTTTCTGTCCTGACAGGACGGGCTTGCCAAGGCAAGGGCCTTTGCCGTGCGCCCAAAGTCTAAAAGAGTGGACAGCCGAAGTATACGCCCTTGGCGGCCCGGTTTGCGGCTAGTTTGCGGGATAATCTCGCCCCGCAGTCCGCACGAAAAACCTTGTTGCCGCCATTCTATGACAATCCGCCGCGCGTAGGCGAGTGCGAGGAAAAATTGGAGTAACTGTCGCCCAATTGGTTAATACTTTTAGGCTTGAGAAACACCCACTTGCGTCCCCTCGAACTTGTTGAGGCCAGATAGGGAGCAGCTTGGGCCCGCTGTACTCTTGATTTATGACTGATCGGGAATTGCTCACTCGCGTTGCTCGCTCTGCCGGCGGCAAAGCCGGATACAAGCAACTGGTCCGCGAGCTCAGCCTCGGCGGCGGGCGGGAGCGGCGTCTGCTTTTGGAGCAGCTTGCCCGACTGACTGTACGCGGCGCTCTCGTCAAGTTGGATCGCGAGCACTGGAGCATTCCCCGGCCGCTTGGAACGCGCGACAACCTGGCGGCCGGGCGGCTGGATCTGCATCGCGACGGCTATGGCTTTGTCCGGCCCAATGCGCGCCAGGCTGACAAATCGAATTCGGTGCAGGAAGATATTTTTATCCCACCGAACGAAATCAATAGCGCCATGCAGGGCGACCAAGTGCTTGTCGAGGTCGAGCCCCCCAAGGCCGATGGACGCCGGATGGGCCGGATTGTGCGCATTCTGGAACGGCGCAACCCTACTGTGGTTGGGGTCTTTCACTACGCACGCTCCGATCGCGCACCTGGACACACGGTTGTTCCTTTTGACGAGCGCATGACGCAGCACATTCTCATTCCCGCCGGGCAGGAGCTTCCCGCGGCCAATGAGTCCGCCACGCCACATCGCGTGCTTGGCAAGCAGGCTGCGCCGGCCGCTGTTCACGAAAACCTTGAAGGCCTGGTGGTGGATGTGGAGATTACCAGTTGGCCCACGCCGACGCGCCCCCCGGTGGGTCGTGTGATCGAGGTGCTGGGCTCGCCGGACGACTTCGGCGTCGATGTGGAGATGATGATCCGCAAGCACCAGTTGCCGCGGGTCTTTCCGGAAAACGTATTGGCTGAGGCGCGCGCCGTAGCACATCTCGACTGCTCCGCGGTTTTAACTCGTCAAGATTTTCGTGAGCTCCCGATAGTCACCATCGACGGGGAGAAGGCGCGTGATTTCGATGATGCGGTGCTAGTCGTCGAGCGCGAAGGCGGCGGCTATGAGCTGCAAGTGCATATCGCCGATGTGGCAGAATATGTGCGCGCCGCGACGGATCTCGATCTGGAAGCGCGGTTGCGCGGAACCAGCGTCTACTTTCCCGATCGCGCCATACCCATGCTGCCGCAGGAGCTTTCAACCAACATATGCAGCCTCCGCCCCGGCGAAGACCGGCTGGTGTTGAGCTGCATTATGCAGCTCGATGCAGCAGGCCGCATTGAGAGCTATGAGATTGTTGAAGGCGTGATCCGCTCTGCCGCGCGCATGACCTACACCGAGGTCTCCGAAATCCTCAACCAAAACGAAGAGGCACGCGCACGTTATGCCGCGCTGGTTCCGGGCTTCGAGAGAATGCACAAGCTTGCGATGCTGATGAACAAACGCCGCGAGGAGCGGGGCAGCATCGATTTCGATCTTCCCGAGCCGGTGATTGAATTTGACGAGGTGGGGCAGATGCGCGGCGTGACCAAATCCGAGCGCACCTGGGCCAATCGGCTGATCGAGGAGTTCATGCTGGCCGCCAACGAATGTGTCGCCACCTGGCTTGAAGACATGGGCGTGCCTTCGCTCTATCGCATCCATGAGAAGCCGGAGCCGCGGCGCGTGGTGCAGTTTGAAGAGCTGGCCGCAAGCTTCGGCTACACGCTCGGCCTTGGCGCTTTGCCGGTCAAGCGCATGCAAATGAAATCGGATCGTCGCGACGCTCTACGCACTGGGCGCAACGTCCGCACACACGAAGTGCCGGAAGACATTCTCGTCACGCCGCGCATGTATCAGAAGCTCGCTGCCAAAATCGAAGGCAAGCAGGAAGAGCGGATTCTGAGTTATCTGATGCTGCGTTCGCTCATGCAGGCGCGCTATTCGGAGACGAATGAAGGCCACTTTGCGCTGGCCGCGCCCACCTATACCCACTTCACCTCGCCCATCCGCCGTTATCCGGATTTGATTGTTCATCGCATCACCAAGGCGCTGCTCGGTGAGGGCGTGAGCGGCGAGGGTGCTGTGGCAGAAGGCCGCCACAGTTCGCCATGGACGCATCCGAACGAAGGCCTGAGTGAAAAACGGGTGCCCCACCCTCGCCGCGCTCTTGTTCTTGCGGCTAGGGTGGGAACAAAGTTCACTGGCGAACCACCCATCCCCGAAGCCGAACTGGCGCAGATTGCCGAGGAGACCAGCCAAACCGAACGCCGCGCCGCCGAGGCCGAGCGCGAACTGGTCGAGTGGAAGAAGGTTCGCTTCATGCAGGACAAGGTCGGCGAGGAATTTGCAGCGCTGGTGCTGAACCCCGCCAAGTACGGGCTCTTTGTCGAGCTGACCGACATGTTTGTCGAGGGACTTGTCCCCATCGACTCGCTGCGCGACGATCGCTACACGTGGCGCGAGAGTACTCATGAGATCATCGGCGAGCGCACAGGCCGCCGCTTCCGCGCCGGCGACCGAGTGCAGGTAATTCTGGATCGCATCCTGGCTCAGGAACGAAAGCTGCAGTTTTCGATTGTCGAAGAGGGTTTGCCGCTCGCCGGCAAGAAAGCGACCCCGTCCAAGCCCAAAAAGAGCAAGCGCCGGAACGCGGCTGCTCCCGCCTTCAAGACCAGGAAGAAGTTTGGCAAAAAAGGCAAGCGCCGTTGAAGACGATTTGCCCCAACGGCGCGGCCCAAAGACGTAGATGGCGCGGTCTCTGGATTCAACAGCTTCTCAGCCGTTCGCCTGCTTCTCTGCAAGATCGCCAATGAGCGGCAGCTTGAAGCGCAGCCCATTCAAGGCCTTGATCAGCACATATACCCAAATCACAAGAAGAACCAGGTTGACGAACGGGATAATAACCCATCCGATAACTGGAATGACGCCGAGCACAATATTGACGGCGAAAGCGGCGATGCCCAGAAAGATGGACTGCCAGGAGTGGAAGCGCACGTAGGGGTTCTTGTTGAATGGTTCAACGATCAGGAAAATGATCGCTGGAATTATGGTGACGTATGCCAGCGCGCCTGCGGCGTTGTCGGAGAGGCCAGACTGATTTGGTTCGGGCATGGTAGCTCCTTGAGGGTGAGATCGAACGTCAGTACGCCTGTTAGCTGTTGGCCTGCTTTTCGGCAAAATCGCCGATGACCGGAATCTTGAAGCGCTGTCCGTTGAATGCCTTGACCAGCACAATGACCCAGAGGATGAAGAACCCCAGACTCACCAACTGGCTCAGGAAGAACATGTACCAGCCGGCAAACGGCATCCTGCCGACAATGACAAGCGCAATATGGACAACAATCCAGGCAATGCACAGAAAGATGGATTGCCACGAGTGGAAGCGAATCAGGGGCTTCTGGTTGTAGGGCGCAACGATCAGGAAGATGATCGCCGGGATGATGGTGACATAAGCAAGTCCCGCGGCGGCGTTGTCGGAGAGGCCGGTTTGCAGAGTTTCGTCGGGCATGGTAGCTCCTCTTGAATAGAATCCAATTTGCGGAGAAAGGAGATTCAAGCTCAGCCGGATTACGCAAAACCGGGGAAATCCGGGCAATGATTTTCGAGGGGGAACGGCTCGGAACTGAGATTAGAGAAAATGCTGGCCCTCGTCATTGTCAAGCACAATCTAATTGGCTAGGAAATCGCCAACAGATCTGGCTACTTCGTCGAATCCCGTGCCAAATCTTGACCGGGACTTCTCGGCACCACCAGCAATGAAGAATAGTCCGCTATGCCGAAGCGACGGCCCTTTTCTCGGCGATTGCGCCGATGATAGGCAGCTTGAAGCGCTTGCCGTTCACCGCCTCGATTCCGCAAATAACCCACAAGAGTATCCAGGCAAGCCAGACGAGCCATGTGACGGCTACAAAGAGGGACTCAGAAAAGATCAAGCTAAAAGGCACAATAATGCCCTGCGCGACGATGAGGACAATCGCCACAATGGTGAGGAAGATGGACTGCCAGGCGTGGAAACGGACAAAGGGACTCTTGCTGTAAGGCGGGAGCACCAGGAAAACAATTGCCGGAACCAACGTGATATAGGCGATTGCGGCGGCGGTATTGTCGTGGATACCATGCTGATTTGGTTGGGGCATGGGGTCCCTTTCTTATGGAACTCGGGAATTGGCCTTCACCTTGAATACCTCCAGCAGACCTGCTATTCAGAGGCTTGTCAAGGAATTTCCATGAGCGGGAGTACAGGCTGTTGTCTTTAGCGAGGAAATGCCCTGGAGGAAAGTGCAAACGCTAAAAACGGCCCCAAATGGAGGCCGTTTTTGGCGCGTAGGGGTTGCTGGGTCTTTTTACCGGTTGGCCTGCCGCTCGGCAAGCCCGCCAATGATGGGCAGCTTGAAGAGCTTGCCATTGAAGGCGCTGATGAATACAAGTATCCAGACGACGAAGAGGGCCAGGCCCACCAATTGCAATACCGTCAATGTGAGGAAGACAGTGGACGGAACCAAATTCTGTACAAGTCCAACGAGGATGTCGATCACCGCCCAGGCAACGAAGAAGAAAATCGACTGCCAGGCATGGAAACGGACATAGGCGCTTTTCTTGAAGGGTTCAATGACCAGGAAGAGGACTGCCGGGATGAGGGTAATGTAGGCAATACCGGCTGCGGCATTGTCAGACAGACCAGACGGATTCGAATCGGGCATGGTGACTCCTTTGGCGTGAGGCTGCTTGATCGGGGATTGACGGCAATTGGGGAAACCGATAAAGCTCCAAGGAGATTGTGCGCGGTACCAACGGAACCCGTACGGTCAGAATAGCTCAAGTCATTGCAAGAAAAGGCTGACCGAAAGGGGACGTACCCGATCCAATACAATGGAACCAGGAGCGTATTGGATGGCACACATGGTGTTTTGCGTTCGCAACAAGAAGGAGATGGAAGGTCTGGATGAGCCTCCATTTGACTCGGAATTCGGCCAAAAGATCTATAAGAACGTCTCGAAGACCGCATGGGAAGAGTGGATCGGCCGGCAAAAGATGCTGCTGAACGAGTACCGCTTGCAGCCCTGGACTCCGCAGGCACAGCAGTTCCTGGTGGAGCAGATGGAACAGTTCTTCTTCAGTGAAGGCTCGGCTCTGCCCCAGGAGTTCGTACCGCCAGCGCATTGAAAGACAGGGATCAGGGGTCAGGGATCAACCGTTGCCTGGGCCGATATCATTTGCGGACAATTCTCTCTTCAGAGGCAAGCGCTTAAGGGTTGCCTCGTGTAAACTAAGTACGACTCCAAAGCTGGCTCCCCACGAGCCGGCTCGATTGTGTCGGGACGTGGCTCAGCCTGGTAGAGCACTCGCTTGGGGTGCGAGGGGTCGGGAGTTCAAATCTCCCCGTCCCGACCAACTTTAGAATCAGCGACTTACGGAAATTGTCTCCGTAACAAGAATCCTAACGCGAGGGGTCTTTTCTTGCAAGGATTTTCGCCTATTTCGAACGAATCAATGCGCCCGAATTCCGCTTACGGGCTTCCAGTCTCGAATCTCTCTATTTCAGTCGGTACAGGCCGCGCTCAAGTTGTACAAAGTGCTCCGTGTAGCCGCCCGGATTCCCCACACGATGTTTGGGCAGGAAAACCCCGGCGTAGTCCAAGCCCAACGCCCGATTCACATCTGCGGGGCGAAACGGCTGCACCAGCGCACCGCTTTTTGTGGCTTCACGAATGCGGCGTATTGTGGTTCGTTCTGCCAACACGATTCTCCGTCCCGGCGCTCGCCCTTCAAATCAAAGGTACAGAAAAGTCTGGCCGAAGGTTTCTTTGAGTCGCGTAAGCGTGGCCCGAATCTGTTTGCTCCGCATCACCTTGGAATCTCGTAACATCAGATGGTAAAAGCTCGCCCACATCACCGCAGCATCGTCAAAGCGAATCTCATCACGCGGTCCAATGATGGAATAACACTCTCCGTCCGGATTGACTGCCTTGCTAAAAGCGGGGTTGACAACTTCGCACGCTGAAACAAAGAGCCTACGCTCCGGCAGGTAGTTGCTAATTTCCTCGCCAAACTCCTTGAAGGGAACGTTGTCCAGAGTAAGGCAGACGTGAGTTGAATTTCCGTGGCAGGACAAGTGCAAATACCGCAACTTGGAATCGTAAAACCGTTGAAATATTTCTTCGGTCAGCTCTTTCCACGTCCGCACGTACCAATACTGGACCTCCTTGCCGCTTAGGGTGAGCATGTCCCTCAGAATCTGACCCTCGAATCGTTTCTTTCTTTCGTCTCGAAAACCTAGAGATTCGATGATAAACACACCGGGACGCGTCTTCTCTTCAGGCACAGGCGGTCCATTCAGGATTGCACCTAGGATTGAGCTTTTTTTGCTGGTTGCCATTTTCCTCCTTACACGATTGGCCGGTTTCCGAATCCCTTTACCAGCCCTCTATCGTTCCCCGGATTTGCTCATGCACGTTCCGGCCCCGCTCATCCTTCTTGAGGGCCATCAGGAACAATGCTCTGCCGCCGCCACCCTTTGCCCACACTTCCCCGAGTATCTTCTTTTCCTTGGAGTCGTCATTCGAGGCGTAGTCCTTGCCCTTGTACTCCACCACCAGCAGACGGCCATCCAGCGTTTCCGCCACAAAGTCCGGGTAGAAGCGGTCAGTTGAGGTCTGGAGCCAAAACGATGATTCCGGCTGAAGCGCCAAATTCCGCACCCATGTCCTAAGCCCCGACTGCGCATCCAGCGCCTCTGCGCAATCGCACTCTTCGCCCGTGCTCTCCAGCTCTCCCACCATCGGGTAGAAGTGTTTCTCAAAGCGATTCCGCCCCGTGTAATACCACTTTGCTGGGTACACATCCGGGAATCGGAAGGCATACTCAAAGCTGGTTTCTGGTGCGGC
>Ga0187851_10001818_pt1 | contig 19828 bp, 19 predicted proteins | sample June2016WEW_6_10_FD_132997 | JGI IMG/M metagenome (GOLD analysis project Ga0187851, IMG submission 132997) | Peatland microbial communities from SPRUCE experiment site at the Marcell Experimental Forest, Minnesota, USA - June2016WEW_6_10 | ecosystem: Environmental > Terrestrial > Soil >...
GCCGATGGGCGACACGGCCGGCATCCACGGCGGATGGATCCACATCCTCCACCGCTACCCCAGCGACATGGCGCAGAACTTCTGGACCGCCATCTTCGCCTTCACCATCAACTGGGTCGTCACCATCGTCGTCTCGCGCATGTCCGCGCCGCGTCCGGAGCCGGAGTTGGTAGGCCTGGTCTACTCGCTCACGCCCAAGCCCGTCGAAGCCGACAAGGCCTGGTATCAGAGGCCAACCGTCTGGGCCCTCGCCGTCCTCGCCCTCGCCGTCGTCCTCAACATCATCTTCGCCTAAGAACTGGAGTTCTCATGGGTCTCGACATTCGCATCCCTCTCGGCCTCGTCTTTCTGCTCATCGGCGGCATCATGGGCGCCTTCGGCCTCTACACCCACGGCGACGCCGCGCTCTACCAGAAGTCCCTCGGCATCAATATCAACCTCGTCTGGGGAGGCCTCATGTTCGCCTTCGGAGCCATCATGTTCTTCTTCGGCAAGCGCCACAAAGTCCCAGCCGCCGCCAACGTCCCCGATGCCGACCCCGGCTCCGCCGCCAGACCCGGCCACTAATCTATGCACATTGAATTCCAAATGTCGGAAGACGACTTTGTTTCGGCGGGCCAGTTCTCAAGCCATCGACGAACTACTTGGCGACGCATCAGGCTATGGCTTATCCGATTGAGTGGTGTGGTCTTCACAGTATTAGGTGCCTATCCCCTCTTACACACGGGGGGACTGGGAACCAAAGTTATCAATCTCTTCATCCTCTTATATGGACTCTTTCTTTGCTTCTATTCGGTGTTTACGAAGTTTCAATACAAGAGGAAGTTCCACAAGATGACTCAGCTCCACGGTCGGTATGTTCTTGAACCGGACGAGAGTTGTTTCCGCTACGTCGCACCTGCGGGAGAAACGAGGATGGACTGGAAGGTCTGGGGTTCATTTGCTGAAGATGCACGATCGTTTGTGCTCGTCCAGCGAGGAAGCACAGGGTTTATGCCCATCCCCAAGCGTGAACTAACACCCACTCAGATCACCGAACTCCGCGCCCTGTTTGAAGTTCATATCCCCCGCAAGTAGCTATTCGCGCACTCAATGCCGCGGAGGGACGACATACAGCAGCACTGCGAAGTAGTGCGCCACGCTGCCCGCCAGCACAAACAGGTGCCACAGCGCGTGGAAGTATCTCAGCCGGTCGTTGGCAAAGAAGACAATCCCCAGCGTATACGCCACTCCGCCCGCGCCCAGCCACATCATCCCCGGCAACGTGATCGCGGCCAGCAGCGGCCTTATGCCGAAGACGATGCACCACCCCATCATCAGGTACACCGTAGCCGACGCCGCCGGAAACCGTCCCAGCGCCAGGCTCTTGAACACCACTCCCGCCACCGCCAGCCCCCACACCACGCCCAGCAGCGTCCAGCCCGTTGGCCCGCGCATCGACACCAGCATGAACGGCGTATACGTCCCCGCAATCAGCAGGTAGATCGCCGAGTGGTCCAGCACATGGAAGACGTGCCGCGCCCTTGTCCGCACCAGCGAGTGGTACAGCGTCGAGCACAGATAGACCAGCACCAGCGTCGTCGCGTAGATGCTGCAACTCGTAATCAGCCATGCATCCCCGCGCGCCGCCCGCACGATCAGCACCACCGCTCCGGCCAGCGCGAACGCCGCGCCCACGCCATGCGTAATCGCGTTGGCCAGAATATCGCCCAGCCGGTACTCCGTATGCATAGCTCCAATCCTATTCCACGCGCTCTGTTGATAACATCGCCCCGCAGTCCCGCTCCAACCTTGCGATAATCAAAGCATGAAGCGCCGCACAATCGAGCACTACGAGATACTGCGCAAGATTGGCGCCGGCGGATCGGGTGTCGTCTACCTGGCCACGGACACGCTCTTGCAGCGTCCTGTCGTGCTCAAGCTGCTGAAGCGCGGCGCGCTCTCGCTGGAGCAGGTCCGCGCCACGCAACTGCGCGAGGCCCGCCTGGCCTCGGCCATCGACCACCCCAACGTCGCCGCCATCTACGACGTCGGCGAGGCCCCCTCCGAATCCGGCGGAGAGGACGAGGCCTACATCGTCATGCAGTACATCCCCGGCAAGTCCCTCGACAAGGTCATCGCCGAGGGCCCGGCCAGTCTGCAGCTCGCGCTCTCCGCCGGAATCCAGATCGCCGACGGCCTCTCCGCCGCGCACCAGCTCGGCATCTTCCACCGCGACCTCAAGCCCGCCAACGTCATGCTCACCGATGGCGGCCTCATCAAGATCCTCGACTTCGGCCTTGCCCGCCGCCTCAACGTGGACGAGACCGACTTCGACCCCACCAGCTCGGGCCCACGCACTCTTCCGCCCGCCGGGGCCACCTACACTGCCCGTGGCGGCACCATCGCCTACATGGCGCCGGAGCAGTTCGTCACCGGCCGCTCCAGCGTGCAGTCCGATGTATTCGCCCTCGGCGTCATCCTCTACGAGCTGGTCGCCGGACGCCATCCCTTCCACAAACCCGACGAGCCCGATTTCCAGACCATCCGCGCCATTCAGTTCAACGACCCGCCCAAGCTGCGCGAGATCGTCCCCGATCTTCCCGTCGAACTCGAATCGCTCATCCTGCGCTGCCTGGAAAAACAGCCCTCGGCCCGCTTCTCCTCCTCCGCCGATGTGCGCGAGGGCCTGCGCACCATCATGAAGGCCCTCCAGCTTGACTCGGTTGGAATGCCCGGAGACTCCATCTCGCAACTCCCCGCGCAGGGCAAGCTGGAGTTGGAGACGCCCGAGGTCGAGAAGCGCGCCACCGGCCTTCTCTCCATGCTCGCCGAGCGCTTCCGCGAGTCCGGTGCCACGGCCACAGCCAAGCACAACTCCATCGTCGTGCTGCCCTTCATCAACTTTGGCGCCTCGGCGGCGGCCGATCCCGAGACCGTCCCCGCCCCGCTCTACGGCTACGCCCTGGCAGACGCCATCGCCGCCCGCCTCGCCCGCATGACCTCGCTGGTCGTCCGTCCCTCCAGCTCCTTGATGGCCATCCCCGCCCAGCAGCTCGATCCGCTCGCCATCGGCAAAAAATTGCTGGTCCGCTTCGTCCTCGCCGGCAACTTTCTGCGCTCCGGCACCGGCTTCGACCTCAACTGGCAACTGCTCGACATCCCTACCCAGTCCGTTCGCGCCGGAGGCTCCATCAACGTCGCCTCCTTCGACCTCATCAGCGTGCAGACCGAAATATGCAACGAGGTCTTCTCCACACTGCAGGGCTTCGGCGATCTGGAGAACCCCGCCGCAACCACCGACGCCGCTCGCGACACCTCACTCTCCCGCGTCTCTCTCAATCAGAACCTCTCCGAGGAGTACCTGCAGGCCCGCGCCGTGCTCTCCTCCTTTATGTCGCGCACCGGATCGCTCGACGACCTCAACCGCGCCTGCGAGATGTTCTCGAGCGTCGTCAAGCAGGACGCGGACTACGCGCCCGCCTGGTCCGGCCTGGGCATCACCCACCTGCAGTACGCGCGCCACGGCCTGGGCGGACAGATGCACGTGCTGGAGGCCCGCCGCGCATTCGACCGCGCACTCCAGCTCGATCCCGGCTCGGTCGAGGCCAATCTCTACCGTGTCTACATGCTCCTCTCGCGCGGCGAAAAAGAGTCCGCCCGCCACGGCATCGAGCACCTCCTCCAGTCCGCCGCCAACGACTGGAACGTCCACCTCGTTGCCGGAATGACCCTGCGCATCGACGGCCTCTACGAAGAAGCGCTCGACCAGTTCAACACCTCGCTGCGCCTCAACCCCTCGAACGCCGCCATCATCTACAACCACCGCGCCCGCGTCTACCAGTATCAAAACCAGCTCGAACTGGCCGGCGAGGAGATCGAAAAAGGACTTACGCTGGAACCGCGCCAGCCGCTGCTGCGAATCTCCCTCGGCTACCAGCAGATGCGCCTCGGCGATCTGAATAGCGCCGTCCAGACCCTCGAGCAGGTCGTCGCAGACGAGCGCAGCCTGCGCATCGTCTTCCCCACCATCGCCATGTGCTACGTCCAGCTCGGCGACCGCGCCAAGGCCGCCAGCTTCATCCTCGAAGAGACCCTTGCCGCAGCCGAGGCCGACGGAGAGATGGCCTACCGCCTCGCCACATACTTCGCCGTCGATGGCGACGAGTCCGAGGCACTCCACTGGCTGCGCCGTGCCATCTATCTCGGCAACGAGAACTATCCCTGGTTCTCCAAGAACCCCGCCTGGCGCAAATTAAGCGGCCACTCCGACTTCGAGCGCATCCTCGAAGACCTCAAAAAATCCTACCGCCGCAACCGCTCCAACTGGAAGCGCCTCCTCGCCCAGCTCCACGACTAGCCCTCGCTGAACTCGCCAACCCCCGCATCTTCCCCTGCAGGGTTAGATCGGCAGCGCACCGGCGCGCATCCATTCTTCTGAAGCCTATGAAGCGGAATGTACTCATCTGCGGGTTGGTTGGCGGGGTCCTCATCACCCTGCTCAAGTGGTCGGAGTACCAGTTCCTGGTGCTCGAACACTCGCTCGAAATCTACGGCGGTCTCGTCGCCATCATCTTCGCCGCGCTTGGCATCTGGCTCGGCCTCAGGCTCACTGGCCCGCGCCAGCGCGTCGTCGTCAAGGAGGTCCTTGTCTCCGCCGGGGAGCCCTTCGTGCCCGACGACAAGAAGCGGGAGTATCTCGGCATCACCCGCCGCGAGATGGAGATCCTCGCCCTGGTTGCCCAGGGCATGAGCAACCGCGAGATCGCCGGCCGGCTCTTTGTCAGCGAGAACACGGTCAAGACCCATTGCAGCCGCGCCTTCGACAAACTAGGCGCCAGGCGGCGCACGCAGGCGGTGCAGCTCGGCAAGGAACTCGGACTGCTTCCCTGAACCGCTCACCCAAAAGATTGATTGTGTCCTTCCGCGGTCAAAATCATCCCAAAGGATGACGACAGCGCCCCCGCCTGCCGCGGTATGTTGGGTCCGCAGACAAATAAACCCTCAGGAGGCAGAAATGAAAAAGACCATTCTCACCTTCGGGCTCATCTCCGGCGTTCTTATCTCTCTGATGATGGCGGCCACCATTCCCTTCGTGGACCGTATCGGCTTCGACCGTGGCGAGTACGTCGGCTACACCACCATGGTGCTCGCCTTCCTTCTGGTCTTCTTCGGCATCCGCTCCTACCGCGACGACGCCGGCGGCGGTGCCATCACCTTCGCCCGTGGTTTTGCCGTCGGCATCTCCATCACCCTCATCTCGTGCGTCTTCTATGTCGTCACCTGGGAGATTATTTACTTCAACTTCATGCACGATTTCATGGACAAGTACGCCGCCTATGCGGTCGCCAGGCTGCAGGCCTCGGGCGCCAGTGCCGCAGCCGTCCAAGCGCAGATTCAGCAGATGAACAAGCTCAAGGTGCTGTACCAAAACCCGCTCTACAACTCCGCAATGACGTTCCTCGAGCCCCTTCCGGTCGGCCTCGTCATCACCCTCATCTCCGCGGCGGTCCTGCGCAGGAAGCCCCAACCGCAAGCCGCACAGTCGTCCTTGCCGGCTACATCCTGAACCGGCTCCCGCGAACCGCTGCCTGGACGCGGTGTAATCTGGCTGTCAGTCAGGAGGTGAGTTGTGACTCACGTGTGTACCAAACGTCCGCTGCTGGCAACGATCATCTGCTTCTATGAAGTCTTCGTCGTTGTACTAGTGATCGCTTGTTATTTCCTGCAACTGCACCTCGCTTCCTCCATCACGCACGCAGCGGTCAGCCACCACCCAATGTCTCTGCTCGCCGCAGTGTCATGGTTGGGTTATCTCCTTGCACTGGCCGCCGCCATTACTCTCTGGAAGATGCAGCGCTCGGCGTTTTACCTGCTTGCAGCTCGATTCGGACTCTCTCTAGTTTCGTTTCTCATCGCGCTGCCGCATCTTTTCGCGCACTGGCCGGCTCTCCCGCCAAAAAGTGATGGGGCAATCTACCTGACCCTAATCGCAATCCGTTGTGCAACCGGTGCATTATTTGTTGGCGGCTTGGTGCTCAGTGCTGCAATCGTCTGGTACGTCTACGGCATCACCTCACCCAAAAACTTCCTCCCAACAGTCTCCGAGCCGACCCCCAGCGCGTAATCTCTCGCAACAAAACAAGAGCCGCTCAGTTCATCTGAGCGGCTTTCGATGTATTCAGCGAATCAGCTTCCACTTGCGCCGGACTACTCCGTGCTGGCGCTCCCCGCTCCCGGCCTTGCCAGCCGCGCGCTCATCGGTGTGACGCGCATCGGCTCGGTCAGGCTGAAGACGACGCACAGGTCTTTGGGCAGATCGGCCTGGCGGTCCTGCCTCATCCAAACCGCCGTACTCACGCCTGCGCCCAGTCCCGCGCCGATCACCGCGCCCGGCACGCCGCCCATCGCCGCGCCCGCCGCCATTCCTCCCACGGTCGAGAGCGTTGTCATGGCGTCGGTCGCCTTCGGGTGGTCCTTGCGCAGGATCGTTCCTTCGCTGTCCACCTTGGTGTCGCCCCAGCTATTGGTGTCGATCACCCGCGCCGTCAGCATGTACCGCGATCCGTCGGGCAGCGTCACCGTGTGCGCCTCCAGATGGATTGCCGCCGACGCGCCCACCCGCTTGCCTCCGCGCACAAATGTCACGCGTCCCTCCAGCAGCGCGCCCGCCGGAACCACCACCTGCCCATCGCGCATCACCGGCTCGCTCACCTCGGCGCTGAAGCTCGTCCCCGGCTTGGTCGTCAGCGTGGACAGTTCCTCCCTCAGCTTCACCTTCACCAGCGTCCCATCGGGAACTTCTCCTGGCCGCGAAGGCACCCTCGTCACAATGCCTGTGTCTGAATTCTCCTTTGCCGCATCGCCAGCCCCGCTCAGCAGCAGCCGGTCAGCGCGCCCCGCCGTCTCCTCGGTCACAATGTTGGCATCGGAATCGAAGCCCGTCGCATCCTTGCCGCTCGCAGCAACACCTTCTATGCCAGCCGCCGGCGTGATGAACTTCGTTGCCGTCGCTCTGTGGTTCAAAGCCGTCGAAGGAGCTGTTGCGGGTGCAGCCGCGGCAATCGCCGCCGAGGGCTTCGCCGGTTGTACCGTCTGCACGGCAGGCGCGCTGCTGGCCGCATCGTCGGAGTCGTTATACGCGTCCGCCTTAATCACCGCCGGATCGGGCCGCGATACGCCCGTCCGCTCCTCCTGCGCCGTCCCGCTCGTCGCCGTCCGAGTCAGGTCAGCCCCGTTCTGCGCCATTCCCCTTGCGTCCTGCGCCGGCGCTGGCGTCGCAAACAGAACCCACGCCGCTGCCATGCAGACGGCTCCCGCGCTCTTGATCTCTCTCACCCGGATGATTCTCTCTACTCGATTCATGGCATCTCCCCCTCATTGGGACGCGAACAGTCTCCGCGCCCTGGCAGCTCTCGCGCCCGCGCACCCATCTGCCGGACGCGTCGAAGCGCATCCTGCGCGCGCCTCTCCATGCTCAGGGTAGAGTCTCCCGCCTTCGCGCTGCGCCGAAATCGCCGGCAGGGAATCCAGACAGCTAACAATCGCGCAATCGCCCGCAACTCCGCCTGCCGCGAACTTTCGCGCGCACAAAAATTACTCGCGCGCACAAAAATCGGGCAGCCCCTCCGCCGGCTGCCCATCTTTCCATCTTTTTCTATTGCGGATTCACTCTTGCCCTTACGGATTGATCCGGCCGCTCATCACTCCAAACAGCGCCAGCATCCCGCTGCCCAGCAGGATCAGCGGGGTTGGTTCGGGTGCCACGGCGGGTAAGCCCCACACCCGCAATCCAGCCTCAGGACTGCCGAAGGCAGTCAGGCCATCTTCCGTGGATGTCGTTGGGTTCTCGCCAACATCCAGCGCGCCATCTCCGCTGATGCTAAACGCGTAAACATCGCTCCCCGCATCGAGCGTAAGCGGCGACGGCAGATACAATTCCACCCAAGCCCTCTGCGAGACCGGAATCGCAACGCTGGTCAGCGTCGGATCCAGCGTCGTGTCGTCGAATATCTCTGAAAACAGCGTCGAGCCCGTCGTCAGATCGCTGATCGAATACGTTGCCGGTGCGCCGCTCGGATCGCTCATGAAGAACGCAAATCCATCAATTGTGGTGTTTGCGCTCGCCTGCACATCCTGGCTCAACGCTGTATTGGCGCCCAGCGTGACACGCGATGTCTCGTCCAGTCCAAGCACCAGTGAGTCGGCACGGGCGAAGATTGAAAAGCTCATGCACGCAATAACAAACAGGGAGAGTAATACACAGTGCTTCATTTGCATAAGAACTCCACGAGCGGCGTTTCGATAGGACCCCTTTAGAAGAGGATCTCTTGATTCGCCCCGGGGTTTTCATCGGGTACAGCTTCGTCCCGCCTGTAGGTACAGCATCATCAATGGTTGTAGCCCCAAACCAGAAACTGGAGCCAACGAATGAGCCGGTCCATACCCTCCCTGAATGCTGCGATGGATCTGTCCATTTCAAGCAAAATACAACATTGCTACCGTTCTCTTTCCCGGAATATAGGCCCGGCCAAAGGCAATATCAATGGATTGTTGCGCCGAATACCCGGCCATCGCTACCACTTTTGTGCTATCCCTCCATCTCTTCCTTCCCGGCAATCCCACTTTGCTAGAATCGAGAAGGTGAAGCACTCCGCCGACGAACTCATAGCAACCATTCATTCCGCCGCCGGACCGGCCATTGCCGTAGACCGTCGCGCAAAACTCAACGACCGCCTGCAACACCGCGTCGTCGCACAACCGAACGGGATCGATTCCGCATCCCAAAGTTTGACCCATGCAGCTCAACACAGCTTTTCTTCCCATAGGAGCAATATGACCGAGATCGTCTCTATTACAGCCCGCGAAATCCTCGATTCCCGCGGAAACCCCACCGTCGAAGCCGACGTCACCCTCTCTGGCGGGGCCAAGGGCCGCGCCGCCGTCCCCTCCGGTGCATCCACCGGAGAGCATGAGGCCGTCGAACTCCGCGACGGCGACAAGGAACACTACATGGGCAAGGGCGTACTCAACGCCGTTGAGAATGTCGAATCCATCCTCGCCCCCGAACTCGCCGGCCTCGACGCATCCAACCAGCGCCTGCTCGACTCCACCATGATCGCCATCGACGGCACGGAGAACAAGTCCAAGCTCGGCGCAAACGCCATCCTCGCCGTCTCCATGGCCGCCGCACGCGCCTCGGCCAACGCCCTCAAGCTGCCCCTCTACCGCTACCTCGGCGGTGTCAACGCCTGCATCCTCCCCACTCCCATGATGAACATCCTCAACGGCGGCAGCCACGCAGACTCCAACGTCGACTTCCAGGAGTTCATGGTCATGCCCGTCGGTGCCGACTGCTTCTCTGACGCCCTCCGCTGGGGAGTCGAGGTCTTCCACACCCTCAAGGGCGTGCTCAAGAAGAAGGGATACAACACCGCAGTCGGCGACGAGGGCGGATTCGCGCCCTCCCTCAAGTCCAACGAAGAGGCCGTCGAGCTCATCCTCGAAGCCATCGAGAAGGCCGGTTACACCCCCGGAGAGCAGGTCGCCATCGCCCTCGATCCAGCATCCAGCGAGTTCTACGACAAGGACAAGAAGCTCTACGTCTTCAAGAAGTCCGATAAATCTGAGAAGACCTCCGAACAGATGATTGACTTCTACGAGGCATGGACCAAGAAGTACCCAATCGTCTCCATCGAAGACGGCCTCGCCGAGGACGACTGGGAGGGCTGGGCGCTGCTCACCGAACGTCTGGGCCACATCCAGCTCGTCGGCGACGACCTCTTCGTCACCAACACCGAGCGCCTGCAGCAGGGCATCGAGAAGAAGACCGCCAACTCCATCCTCATCAAGGTCAACCAGATCGGAACCGTCTCCGAAACGCTGGAGGCCATCGAGCTGGGCCGCCGCTACGGTTACACCTCGGTCATCAGCCATCGCTCCGGAGAGACCGAGGACACCTTCATCGCAGACCTTGCGGTAGCCACCGGCGCCGGCCAGATCAAGACCGGCTCGGCCAGCCGCACCGACCGCATCTGCAAGTACAACCAGCTCCTCCGCATCGAGGAAGAGCTCGGCGAATCCGCCGAGTTCCTCGGCATCGAGTCCCTCAACTTCCAGTAGCATTCACCCTTGTTCGTCAATCGGTTTTTTGTTCGTCATTCTGGCGAAGCCAGAATCTCGGTATTTGTTTTTGCTCTTGCCGTCAGCCCCACTCATCGCGCTCTTCGCGATGGGTGGGGTTTTTCCTTGCCCCATCGCCGGAAGGGCACGCGTTCACGCGTGCCATATCATGCCCTCCCTTTACGTTTTCTCGTTCCCCCATACGACCGTCATCCCGACCGGAGCGGAGCGCAGTGGAGGGACCCCCGCATTTCGTCTTTGCTGTTGTTTGTTCTATGCCGTTGACTGTTTCTCCCCCGAAAACCCCAGCAAATTCCCTTGTCAAGACCCTCGACTCTCAAAAATCCAACTAACTCCCACCCTATCAACCAGTTCCAACATAATAATAGTTGGCATAGTAGTTTCCCTCCAACGCGTATAATTAAATCAGTAAGCAAAACCAAACAGACCCGGCCAATCGCCGGGCCTTCGCATTTAACCGGCCCCTGGCCCTCAACCGTCGCAACCAAGTCCAGACTAAGTCCAGACTTAGTCCAGACCTAGTCCAGAGAAGTCCAGACTTAACATGCCTTTTTTGAAGACTTTAGTATTTTTCGCACACAAAAGGAGAGAACCAGCATGACCGAAGCAACCGAACCCACCCGCATCTTCGCCTTAAATACGTATCACGCGCTTAGCGCGAGCGTAACTCTCATTTTTTGAATACTTTACGCTATTAGCACGGGTGGGGGTACATAATGATCGGCGCAACCAGCAACCGGCCAGGTGCCCCACCCATTGCGCACCCTGCGATGGGCGGGATTTCTCCTGCGGAGAAGACAGAACTTGGCTGTGGAAAACCCAGTTTTGCTTAAGGGCACGGGTTTACCCGTGCCGTAAATGCTGAATTTGCAATGCGGCTTTAGCCGCTGAGGTACGCTTTTGGAGCGCCCAGACTACTGCCGGGTGCCCCATCTTCGCGACGGCTTTATCGTCGCTAAGGTGGGGGATGGGCGTCGCGGAACTACTCCGCCGCCGTCTTGCTCCCCACCGGCCGCAGCAGCGGGAAGAGAATCACGTCGCGGATGGACTTCGACCCGGTCAGGACCATGGTCAGCCGGTCGATCCCGACGCCCTCGCCGGCGGTCGGCGGCAGACCGTAGCCCAGCGCGCGAACGTAGTCCTCGTCGACTTCGGCCATGGCCTCTTCGTCGCCGCGTTTGCGCTCTTCGATCTGCGCCTCGAAGCGTCGCCGCTGGTCGTCCGCATCGTTCAGCTCGGAAAACGCATTGCCGACCTCGAAGCCGCCAATGTAGAACTCAAACCGCTCCACCCACTCCGGCTCCCCCGGCTTGATCTTGGAAAGAGGTGAAACTGCAAGCGGAAAGTCATAAATAATCGTCGGCTGAATCAAGCGTTCTTCAGCAACCGCTTCAAATAGATCGGCTATGAACTTCCCAGGAGGTACGCCCTTCCGAATTTCAATTTGATATGCAGCCAGCGTTGGATAGATGCTACGGACGTGAACAGCTCCAGGAACAATGTTGGATAGAGGATCAGGCTTCGTATCAAGCGTTCGATCTATCCAATCGGTGAAAGACGCTGGAGTCTTGAGGTCATCTAAAGATGGCCTTGGTCCACGCTTATCATCCCACCACCTGATGATCGCATCCACCATTCTCAGTTTGGTCCACTTGCTGAGATCGATCTCAACGTCGTTGAATTTAGTCAGAAGCGAGTCGTTGACCTCTATCGCGACGAACTTCACCAGCTCTTCCGTCAGCTCCATCAGGTCGTGGTAGTTGCTGTAGGCCTGATAGAACTCCAGCATGGTGAACTCTGGGTTGTGGCTTGTGTCGATGCCTTCGTTGCGGAAGTTGCGGTTGATCTCATACACGCGGTCCATTCCGCCGACCACCAGCCGCTTCAGATAAAGCTCCGGCGCAATCCGCAGCGAGAGGTCGAGATCGAGCGCATTGTGATGTGTCTTGAATGGCTTGGCCGCCGCGCCGCCCGCGATGGCCTGCATCATCGGCGTCTCGACTTCGAGATAGCCTCGCGCGTCGAAGAACTTGCGCATCGCGCGCAGAATCGCCGCCCGCTTGACGAAGACCTCGCGCACGTCAGGATTGACGAAGAGGTCCACATACCGCTGGCGATAGCGCAGCTCGGTGTCTTCCAGGCCGTGGAACTTGTCCGGTAGAGCCAGCATCGCCTTGGAGAGAAAGGTCAGAGTCGTAACATGAACCGTCAGCTCGCCCGTCCTCGTCCGCATCAGGTAGCCGCGCGCTCCGACGTGGTCGCCCAGGTCGAGCAGCTTGTACAGCGCGAAGCCGTCTTCGCCCACATCGTCCTTGCGCACATAGAGCTGCATTCGCTGGCCCGCCTGCTGCAACTGCGCGAAGCCCGCCTTGCCCTGCACGCGGATCGCCATGATGCGTCCACTGATGGCGACCTCGATCTTCTTGCCCTCAGCCAGATCGGCCGCGAACTGTTCGGCAGTCATCGGGTCATACGTCGCGCGCAGCTCGGGAACGGTGATCGTCGCGGCGTAGCTGTTTGGATACGTCGCATGGCCGAGCGCGGCGATCTGCTTGAGCTTCTCGCGCCGCTCGTTGTACAGCTTCTCTTCAAACTGCGATTCGTACACTTGTCTGCCCTTCGCGTTGATGACTCTGACAATCCAGTATATCGACGCAGCCTGCAACGCGTGGTGTAATGATGGAGCGATGGCCGATGAACCCAGCAGGAAGCACCGTGGTCTCATGGACTACGCGAAGGCGGAGCAGATGGTGCAGCTCGCCCTTGCCATCCCCGCTGGCTGCTTCGTCGGATTGCTCTTCGGAAGCTGGCTCGACCGCCATTTTCACCAGCACTGGATCAGCGTGGCCGGTATGTTGCTGGGGTCCGCCGCGGGCTTTGTCCAGATCTTCACCACCATCTCGCGCTTGTCGAAGCGGGGTGATGAATGACGGGACAGCCCGTGCCCTCGAAGGACCCGTCCGCCGGACGGAACTGGACCGCCGGCCTCAGCGATGCCGACCTCCGCAACACCATGCTGGCCGCACTTCGGCTGCTGGCAGTTTTGGCCGTCATCGCTGCCGCCCTCTTCTGGTGGAAGGCGGGGTGGCAAAGCGCCTTGCTTGTGGTCGTCGGCGCGGCCATCTCCGCGGCCTCGTTGTGGGAGTGGATGCGCCTGACGACCGCGATGAATGAGCGCATGGACGCTGGCCGGACCCCGCGCCCGATGGGAATGGTTCTGTTTGGGTTCTTCCTGCGCATCGGGGTCACTCTCGCGGTCCTCTATGGTAGTCTTAAATATCTGCACGGCACTGTCTTTGCACTTGCTGTGGGACTCGGCCTGGGCATTGTGTCGCTTACCGTAGAGGCGCTCCGCATCTTGAAGCGCTGGACAGAATAGAGTCTGCCGCTCTCGCCGCGGACGGCAATTCAGGATTTTGGAAATTATGCCAACACAGCTTCTCTTTACCCGGTTCTTGAATCACCACCTCGCCGCGCAGGTTAACCTCCTTCTCGCGGTATTGCATATCCACCCGGCCCATCCGCAGGCGCCGATTAATAACGCCTTCGCGATGGAGGTGCTGATCTTCCTCTTGCTGCTGGCGTACTTCGTCATCGTGCGCGCCACCCTTTCGGTTGAAAAGCCCGACGTCATTCAGCACTTTGCCGAGATGACCCACGAGTTTGTCACCGATCAGAGTGAATCGATCATCGGACACGGATACGAGAGATTTACCAGCTACATCACAACGCTGGCCCTGTTTATCCTGCTGTGCAACCTGCTCGGCCTGGTTCCAGGGTTCGAGTCGCCCACGGCAAGCTATGTGGTGCCGCTCGGCGTCGCCATTCTCACCTTCGTCTACTACCACTACCACGGCATTCGCGCCAACGGCTTTAGCTACGTCAAGCAGTTCCTGGGGCCGGTGTGGTGGCTCTATCCGCTGATGTTTCCGATCGAGGTGATCTCCCATCTCGCCCGCATGATGTCGCTCAGCGTTCGTCTCTACGCCAACATGTTCGCCGGAGATATGGTCACGCTCGCCTTCTTCTCGCTCATCCCGGTCGGCGTGCCGATCCTCTTTCTGACGCTCCACTTTGGAGTGGCCATCATCCAGGCATACGTCTTCATGATCCTGACGACGGTGTATCTTTCGTTGGCCGTGGCCCACGAACATTAGGGCAAAGTTTGCCGGCCGCGGGGGCGCCCCCTCCCGGCCGGTTGCAGCACTCGCCGCTAGCGTGAGGGTGCCAGCACGGTGAGCATCAACCACCCACTGGCGGCGTACATCCTGACGGGGGCAAGGAGTCACACAATGGTTCGCATGCTTCAGTTTTCCAAGTACCTCTTCATGACGCTGTCGGCGATGTTCCTGGCCGTGCCTGCGTTTGCCCAGACAACCGGTGCCGTCGCCAACCCCTACGCTCCACTGGCTGTCGGGATCGGCATGGGAATCGCTGCCGGCCTCTGCGGTCTGGGTCAGGGTCGCGCAACCGCGTCGGCTGCCGAAGCCCTCGCACGCAATCCCGGCGCACGTCCCGGCATCCAACTCTTCCTCATTCTCGGCCTCGCGTTCATCGAGTCCCTCACACTCTTCACCTTCGTGCTGCTCTTTATCCGGACGGCCTAGGGCAGACTTGTCATCAACCAAACGAGAGAGCCTCCATCGCGGAGGCTCTTTCGTTTGGTTGTGGCTGCTTGATAGACTTCGGACGCTGCTCTGTCCTGCAAGAATCGGACTTGCGCGGCAGTGAGGTTTCCATGGGCACACGAACTTTGACCAGCCGGCGCAGTGTTCTGGCGGGAATGACGGCGGTGGCGGGCAGTCTCACGCTGGGCCGCACCGCGCTGGGTTTGCTGACCACGCCTGCCGGCAAGCAGGACGACTTTGTGGCGGCCAAGCCGGACAGACTCGTGCCATTTCCCATGGCGCAGGTCCGTCTGCTCGACGGAATCTTCAAGGCGCAGTCGGAGATCAACCAGAAGTATCTCGACTCGCTGACGACCGACCGGCTGCTGCATAGCTTTCGCGTGACCTCGGGAATTGCCTCCACCGCGACACCATACGGCGGATGGGAGAAGCCGGACTGCGCGCTGCGCGGCCACTTCAATGGCGGTCACTTCCTCTCCGCGGTGGCGCTGTCGTACGCGAGCGCGGGCAACGACACGCTTCGCGCCCGCGGCGACGCGATGGTGGCCGAGTTGGCGCGCTGCCAGAAGGCCAACGGCAACGGCTATCTGGGCGCCTATCCCGAGACCCAGTTCGAGGCCCTGGCCAGGGGCAGTCGCGATTGGCCGGGCGGCGCGGTGTGGGCACCCTTCTACACCCTGCACAAGATCATGGCCGGGCTCGTCGATATGGCCGTCCACACCGGCAACGAGCAGGCCTTGCAGGTCGCCGAAGGTATTGCTGGCTGGGTCCGCGGATATTTCGAGGGCATCGGCGACGAGCAGCGCCAGCGCATGTTGCGCACCGAGTATGGAGGCATGAACGAGGTGTTGGCCAACCTCTACGGGTTGACCGGCAAGCAGCAGTACCTCGATACGGCGCGGCTCTTCGAGCAGCCAGTGTTTCTGGATGCGCTGGCTGGCCGTCGCGACGAGCTGAAGGGGCTGCACGCGAATACGCATGTGCCCAAGGTGATCGGCGCTGCGCGGATGTACGAGCTTACCGGCGACGCTCGCTATCGCGGGATCGCGCAGTACTTCCTCGATGAGGTGCTGACCGAGCGCAGCTACGCCATCGGCAACACCAGCGTCAATGAGTTCTGGCGTAGCGACCCCGGCAACCTGAAGGGAAGCCTGGAGTATCACAACGCCGAGTGCTGCGTGGCCTACAACCTGATGAAGCTGCAGCGTCACCTCTTTGCCTGGACCGGCGACGCGCGCTGGATGGACGCATACGAGCGCAGCCTGTGGAACTGCCGCATGGGAACGCAGAACGCGCAGGGGCTGAAGCAGTACTTCTTCCCGCTGGCGGCGGGCTACTGGCGTCACTTCAACTCGGCCGAGCAGTCATTCTGGTGCTGCACGGGCACGGGAGCGGAGGAGTTCGCCAAGTTCAACGACACGATTTATTTTCATGATGCCTCGACCTCCTCTCACGATTCCGGCGGCGTTTGGGTCAACCAGTTCATACCCTCCGAACTGGACTGGAAGGAGCAGAAGTTCGGGCTGCGCCAGGAGACTCAGTTTCCCGCCGAGCAGGGAACCACGCTGCACATCAAAGTCGCCGCGCCCCAGCGGCGGACCATCCACGTGCGCATTCCCGGCTGGGTCGCCGAGGGCGGAGCGGTTCGCATCAACGGGCGCGAGTTGGAGGCCTTCGCGCAGCCCGGCAGCTACCTGTCGCTGACGCGCGAGTGGCTCGACGGCGACAGGATCGAACTATCGCTGCCCATGCAGCTTCGCACCGAGCCGCTGCTCGGCGACTCCACGCTGCGCGCCGCGCTCTACGGGCCGCTGGTGCTGGCCGCGGACTTGGGACCGGGGCCGAAGGATGGGCCGCTGAAGATCGGCGGAACCGACTCCTGCCCGCGGGACAAGGACCTTGGCCCGCCCGCAGCAGCTCCAGTCGCGCCCGCAGACGACTGGATCGAGGTTGTCTCGGCGAAGGATCTCGCCTTCAAGCCGGCCGCGAAAGATGCGCCTCCGGTTAAGCCGCTGTTCAGCATCACGGACGAGAAGTTCGCCGTCTACTGGAACACGGAGAAGAAGTCTTGACCGCAAAGACCGGGGGAGCTGTGTCTCGACTCCCAATCAAGACGATCAGCAGCCGCGAGGTCTATCGCAACCACTGGACGCGTGTGCGCGAAGACGTGATCGAGCGCGCGGACGGTCACCGCGGTTTCTACGGCGTCGTCGATAAGGACCCCGCCTGCCTCATCATTCCGCTGGAGTCGACCCCCGATGGCGAGTTCATCACGCTGGTCGAGCAGTATCGCTACACCGTCGGCGCTCGCTATCTGGAGCTTCCGCAGGGCGGCTGGGAGACCGCCGACGCCGTTCCCGAAGAGATGGCTCGCGGCGAGCTGCGCGAGGAGACTGGCCTCACCGCCGAGCGCATGACGCTGCTCGCCACGCTCTTCATCGGCTACGGCGTACTGAACCAGCGCCAATCCGTCTTCCTCGCCGAGGGACTCACGCTCGGAGCACGCGATCTCGACCCCGAGGAGGCCGATCTCGTCGTTCATCGCGTCCGTGTCGCAGAGTTCGAGGCAATGCTCCTCGACGGCACAATCGTCGACAACTGCTCGGCTGCGGCCTGGGGCATCTACCGACTCTGGCGCGAGCGCAATCGCTGATAGGAGTAGCTGATGAGATTCACCACGCCGCGCCCTTTCGCAATCGCACTGCTCGCCGCAATCATCTGCGTCTGTCAACACTCGCTCTGCCAAAGTGCGACTCCATTCACCGAGCAGCCCACCACCGGCGAGTGGGGCGACCGCTCCGACGGCAGCTTTGCCAACCCCATTCTGCCAGCAGACTTCAGCGATCTCGATGCCATCCGCGTCGGCAACAGCTACTACGCCATCAGCTCAACGATGCAGTACTCGCCGGGAATGACCGTGCTTGAGTCGCGCGATCTGGTCAACTGGCACATCGTCGGCGGGGTCGTCGCCGACCTCACTGCAATCGATCCCGAGCTGAACTGGGACCGAATGAATCGCGCCGGACGCGGCATCTGGGCGGGCGCAATCCGCTGGCACGAAGGCAAATTCTGGGTCTACTTCGCAACTCCCGACCAGGGCATCTTCATGAGCACCGCACCCGCCGCCGCAGGCCCGTGGACGCCCGTGCAGCTCGTGATGCCCGCAACCGGATGGGACGACACCTGCCCCTTCTGGGACGACGACGGCACGCTCTACCTCGTCACCTCGCACACCGCAGCCGAGGGCGTCAGCGCGACCAAGTACAACATCCACCTCTTTCGTCTAACGCCGGACGGTAGGACAATCGTCGCTGGCTCCGACCGCATCATTCACCAGTCGCGCGGCAGCGAGGCCAACAAGCTCTACAAGTGGAAGGGCCTCTACTACCACTACTACAGCGAGGTCCGCCCCGAGGGTCGCGTCGCCATGATCGAGCGAGCCAGCTCCCTCGACGGCCCATGGGAGTCGCACCAGCTTCTGCACGTCCACGGCACCGTCGACAAGGAGCCGAATCAGGGCGGCATTGTGCAGGCGCAGGATGGGAAGTGGTGGTTCTTCACCCATCAGGGACGCGGCGACTGGGAGGGGCGCGCCGCCGTTTTGCTGCCCGTCACATGGATCGACGGCTGGCCCATCATCGGGCGCATCGGCTCTGACGGAATCGGCGAGATGATCTGGCACGGCAGCAAGCCCGTCGCCCACCAGCCTCTCGCGACCGTCACCGCCAGCGACGACTTCGCCTCGCCCACGCTGCGTCCCGAGTGGCAGTGGAACTACCAGCCCCGCCCCGGCATGTGGAGCCTCACCGAGCGCAAGGGCTTCCTTCGCCTGCACGCCTTCGCGCCGCTCAAACAGGGCGACCTCAAGTGCGTCGGCAACGTCCTGACCCAGCGCGCCTTCCGCAGCTCGCACAACCAGTTCACGGTGAAGCTCGACGTCAGCGGAATGGTCGATGGCGAGGAGGCTGGCCTCTCGCACTTCGCCAAGACCTTCGCCTCAATCAGCGTCGTTCAGAGCGGATCGACGCGCACAACCTCTGTGAACGACAATGGCGAGCGAACGCCCGGCCCAGAGCTGAAGCAGAGCGCAATTTGGCTGCGTTCCACCTGGGGATTCGACGGCGCGAGCAGCTTTTCCTACTCGCTCGACGGCAAGAGCTTTGTGCCGCTCGGCACCTCCTACCAGCTCACCTGGGGGAGCTATCGCGGCGACCGGGTGGGGCTGTTTACGGTAAACGACAAGACGGCGGGGTGGGCCGACTTCGATTCGGTGCGGTATGAAGTTGCGCGCTAGCTGACGAGGTGGCCCATCTTTTCCTGCTTGGTATGCAGATAGCGCTCGAAGGTGGGCTCGGATGGGACCTCTGCGGAGATGCGCTCGGCGACCGTGATGCCGGCGGATTCGAGGGCGGCGACTTTTTCCGGGTTGTTGGTGATGAGGCGGACGGAGGGGACGCCGAGCAGCTTGAGGATGGCGGCGGGCAGCTCGTACTGGCGGCAGTCGGCCTTGAAGCCGAGGGTGAGGTTGGCCTCGATGGTGTCGAGGCCCTGGTCCTGCAGCTCGTAGGCCTGGAGCTTGGCCATGAGTCCGATGCCGCGTCCCTCCTGGTTCTCGTAGAGTAGGATTCCGCGGCCGGCCTCACGGATGGCCGCCAGGGCCAGCTCAAGCTGCTGGCGGCAATCGCAGCGCAGCGAGTGGAAGACGTCTCCGGTGAGGCACTGGGAGTGGATGCGGACGATGGGCGGCTGGCCCGTGGTGATGTCGCCCATGACGAGCGCGACGGCCGTCTCGACGCGACGCGCTGGGGTGACGCCGTTGCAGGCCCGGGGGCCGGCGAGGGTGCCCTCGAAGCCGAGGATGCGGAACGCGCCCCAGCGCGTGGGGAAGTCGGCATCGGCGAGCTTGCGCACGGATTCAAAGGGCATGGTTCGATTATACGGGGCGCTGGAGAATCGGCTTCGGCGGCGGCTTGGAGGGCGGGGAGGACGGTTGTTGAGTGGTCAGTGGGGGCGGAGTTTAAATGCGGGGGTCCCTCCACTTCGGTCGGGATGACGGCAGCATGTGACGCGCGGCGGAC
>Ga0187851_10001819_pt1 | contig 19810 bp, 14 predicted proteins | sample June2016WEW_6_10_FD_132997 | JGI IMG/M metagenome (GOLD analysis project Ga0187851, IMG submission 132997) | Peatland microbial communities from SPRUCE experiment site at the Marcell Experimental Forest, Minnesota, USA - June2016WEW_6_10 | ecosystem: Environmental > Terrestrial > Soil >...
CCGACGGAAACCACCACGCAAGGACGCACTTTGGCCGCCATGCCCAAATCCACCACGACCACGTCGCCGCGGCTAAAGCTGGTCATAGTCCACTTCCGGGGCGGGACCAAGTTTTTCCCAGGTGTCCGCGACGAGGCTGTCCATCGGCGTTTCCATATCGCGCTGGCGTTCGAGGAATTTCAAGTAATGCAGGATTTCACGCAGCACGGGTTCAGGCTGGCGCTTGATTTCTTCAATTAACATTTCCTGCGCACTCATGGTTGTATTATCCGGCAAAATCCGTTTTTGGCAAGCCGCATTGCCCGGTCGTCCATCCCAAAATGATTTTACACCTTCAACAACTCGCGGCAGGCGGTTTGGAGTTTCTTCAAACCGGCCTTTGACTTCGCCTCGATATAGCAGCGGATCAGCGGCTCGGTGCCGCTGGCACGGAACGCCACCCATTCGCGGTCTGGCAGCAGAAATTTGTAGCCGTCGGTGGTGATGAACTTTTCCACATTGAACGGCCCGATGTTTTTCAGTCCGCTGCCCAGCTTTGCCAGCAACGCATCCTTTTTCTCCGGCGCAAAGCTCACGTTGATGCGGTCGGTGTAAAATTCGCCGATTTTTTTGGCCAGTTCCTTCAAAATCTGGCCCAACGATTTCTTTTCGGTGGCAACCAGCTCCGCCATCAGCAGGCACGCGAGGATGCCGTCCTTTTCCGGCACGTGGCCCTTGACGCTGAGGCCGCCGGATTCCTCGCCGCCGACGATGATGGGTTCGCTTTCCATCAGCGCACCGATGTATTTGAAGCCAACCGGCGTCTCGTGGACTTTCACGCCGAACAATTCCGCCACGGCGTCCACCTGATGGCTTGTCGGCACGGTGCGCACCACCGCGCCCGTCCAGCCGCGGTTCTTCTTCAGGTGATAAAGTGTCAGCGCCAAAACCTGATTGGGTGTCAACCAGGTGCCGTTCTTGTCCACAATACCAAACCGGTCCGCATCGCCGTCAAGGCCGAGACCGATGTGCGCCTTGCCGCTGCGGACGAATTTGCTGACATCAGCCATGTTCTCGGCATTCGGCTCGGGATGATGCCCGCCGAACAGCGGATTGAGTTCGTTGTGGAACAACGTGATCTTCGCACCGACACTTTCGAGCAACGTGTCAAGGTATCCGTGGCCGGTGCCGTAGTTCAGATCCACTGCCACTTTGAGCTTCGCCTTTTTGAGCACGTCAAATTCAATCAGTTTATGGAGTTGTTTGAAATACGCGGGCTGCGGATCAAACGTCGGGCACTGATACGCACCGATGACCGCGCCTTTGAACGACCAATTTGCCGCCTGCCGTTTGGCGATGTTTGCTTCGATTTGGCCGGTGACTTCCGGCGTGGCCGGCGCGCCGTTGCTCGTGGAAAATTTCAGGCCCTGATACTCCGGCGGATTGTGGCTGGCGGTCATGTTGATACCGCCGATGGCTTTGCGATGCCGGATGTTGTGCGCGATGACCGGCGTGGGCGTGTCGCGATTGCAGAGCAAAGGTTCCAGCCCGTTGGCGGCCAGCACCTCGGCGGCGGCCAGCGAAAACTCGCGCCCCAGAAACCGCGTGTCGTAACCCAGAATGACGAGTGACGAGTGACGGGTGGCGGGTGACGAGTTCAGATAATCCGCGATGCCTTGCGTGGCGAGACGGACGTTGTCGAAGGTAAAATTGCGCGCGATGATGCCGCGCCAGCCGCTGGTGCCAAATTTTATCATAACGTGAAACGTGAAACGTAAAACGTGAGACGTGACAAACGGTTCACGCATCACGTTTCGCGTTTCACGACTTCCAATCAAACGCCTTTTTCTTCACGGCGTAAAGGTAGCCGGCGAACAAAATCCCCAGGAACGAAATCATCGAAACCAGGATCAAATTCCTGGTGGCCGGGTCCTTGAGCATATCCTTGTAAACGACCGCCCACGGAAAAAGAAAGACGACCTCGATGTCGAACAGGATGAACAGCATCGCCACGAGATGGAATTTGACCGACATCCGCGGATTGCCCACGCCCACGGGAATCATGCCGCACTCGTAGGCGGTGTCCTTGATCTGGCTGCGTTTGCCAAGTTTACCGACCAACGTGGAAACCAGAATCATTCCGAACGGCGCGGCGATGGCCAGGCCGAGCAGCATAAGCACCGCAAGATACTGGACAAACTGGGACTGTTCTTCCATGCCGGAAACCTTACGGGAACGCCGGAAATATTCAACAAGTAAACAGGAATTCAGGAAGCAAGGAAGCAACGGCCGCGCGATGAAAATTCATGAGCGCGGACAGCTTTGTCTGCGTGTACCAACCGCATCGGCAGCTTTGTGCGGACAAGGCTGTCCGCGCTCCACTTGCGATGACATTTAAATAAATTGCGCAATCATGGCTTTTTTCCTTTTGCCTTTGCCGGTTTGAGTTTTGAATGGCGCGCCGTGTCGCGCGATTACGTCATTGAACCGTTCCGGTCCGAAATCAATCTGCAGATTGATTACGCGCGCGAATTGAATCCCCAGCAGCTCGCCGCCGTCACCGCGCCGCCCGGCCCGGCCCTCGTCATCGCCGGCGCCGGCTCGGGCAAGACCCGCACGCTCACCTACCGCGTCGCCTATCTGCTGGAACAGGGCATCCCGCCCGACCGCATCCTGCTGCTCACGTTCACCAACAAGGCCGCCGGTGAAATGATGCGGCGCGTCGCAGATTTGCTCGGCCGGCAACTCCCGTCGCTCTGGGGCGGCACGTTCCATTCCATCGGCACCCGCATCCTGCGCACCCACGCCGATTTGCTCGGGTACCGGCGCGATTTCACCATTCTGGACCGCGACGACGCCAAGGACCTGATCAAGACCTGCATCGCCGAGGCCGGCATTGAAACCAAAAAAGGATCGCATTTTCCGAAACCCGACGTGTTGTGCGAAATTTTCTCGCTCGCGGTCAACACGCACCGGAGCGCCGCTGAAATGCTCAAGGCCCAATTTGAGTATTTCGAGCAAATCGCCCGGCAGGTGGCCGATGTGCAGAAGCGTTATATCGCCCGCAAACGCGCGAACAACGCGATGGATTTCGACGACCTGCTCGCGCTCTGGCTCCGGCTGTTGCAGGAGCACGCCGACGTTTGTGAACTTTACCAGCGCCGGTTCCAGTTCATTCTCGTGGACGAATATCAGGACACCAACAGGCTCCAGAGCGACCTCATTGACCTGCTCGCCGAGCGGCATCACAACGTCATGGTCGTGGGCGACGACGCGCAGAGCATCTACGCCTGGCGCGGCGCAAATTTCCTGAACATCTTCCAGTTCCCCAAACGCCATCCCGGCGCGAAGGTTTTCAAGATCGAGACCAACTACCGGAGCACGCCGGAAATTCTCAAGGTGGCCAACGCCGCCATCGCCGCCAATACCGAGCAATTCACCAAGGAACTCGCACCCGCGCGCAAGTCCGGCCTGAAGCCCGCGCTCGTTGCGTGCAGCGATGCCTCGCAGCAGGCGGCATTCATCGCCCAGCGCGTGGCGGAATTGCCCGAGGAAGGCGTGAATCTGAATCAGGTGGCCGTGCTTTACCGCTCGCATTTTCACGCGCTGGAATTGCAGCTGGAGCTGACGAAGCGCAACATCCCCTTCTCCATCACCAGCGGCATCCGGTTTTTCGAACAGGCGCACATCAAGGACGCCACCGCGTATCTCAAATTCGTCGCCAACCCGCAGGACGAACTCGCCTTCAAACGCATCGCGCTGTTGCTGCCGGGAATCGGCGCGAAAGGAGCGGAAAAAATCTGGAAGATTTTTCAATCGAATAAAAGTAGGAGTCGAGGTAACGAGACTCAAACTTCAACCGGCAATCGCCAATCGCCAATCGGCAATCAATCAGAGCCTCCTCACGTCGGCTCCTACAAGATCTCCCCCGCCCTCCATGCGTGTAGCAAATCCGTCCCCGCCAAGGCCGCGGCAGCGTGGAAACAATTTGTCGAGACCATTTCCCAACTCGAGGACGAAACCGTCCGCACCAGCGCCGCGAAGATGCTGCGCATCGTCCTGGACGCCGGCTACGACGTTTATCTCAAGGAAAACTTCGCCAATTACCGCAACCGGCTGGAAGACCTCGAACAGCTCGCCGTGTTCGCCTATCAATTCGGGTCGGTGGAGGATTTCCTCACCCAGCTCGCCTTGCTTACCAACGTCGAGGCTGAGGACGGCCAGGCGACCGACGATGACTCGGAAAAAATCCGGCTTACGACGATTCATCAGGCGAAGGGTCTAGAATTCGACGTGGTATTCGTCATCATGCTCTGCGACGGTTTGTTTCCGTCCGGACGTTCGCTGGAAACCGAAGAAGGCGAGGAAGAGGAACGCCGGCTATTTTACGTGGCCATCACGCGCGCGAAGAACGAACTTTATCTCTGTTATCCGCTGGAACGAGCCGGTTATGGCAGCACCGGCATGGACGCCATGCAGGAGCCGTCGCGGTTTCTGAGTGAAATCCCGCATGATTTGTTGAACGAGTGGAACCTACGCTCGCGGTATGGCTGATGTTTGGGAATGCGCCGACAAGTCGGGATTGACATCATCGGCCCGGCGTGGCTCAGTCGTCGTTGGCCTTAACAAGGCGAATCAACATGGATTTACAATTAACGAACAAGGTGGCCATCGTCACCGGGGCCAGCCGCGGTATTGGACGGGCCATTGCCCAGGTATTGGCAAAAGAACAAATGCGCCTGGTATTGGTGGCCCGCTCGGGAAACCTGCTCAACGAGGTGGCGGCATCCGTTGGCAGCGAGTGCCTGGTCCAGGTTGCCGACCTTCGCAAATCCGGGGCCGCTTCGGAGGTTGTTGCGGCGGCCATTCAGCGGTTTGGTTGCCTGGACGTTTTGGTCAACAACGCCGGCGCGACCCGGCGCGGTGATTTTCTGGAATTGAGCGATGCGGACTGGAATGACGGGTTTGCCTTGAAGTTTTTCGGGGCCATGCGCCTCTGCCGCACGGTCTGGCCTCATTTGGTGGCCAGCCAAGGCTCAATCATCAACATCATCGGTGTTGGCGGGCGGACCGCCAGCGCCGACTTTACCATTGGCGGTTCGGTGAATTCAGCCCTGCTCAATTTCACCAAAGCCCTAGCCCAGCGCGGCCTCACGGACGGCGTCCGGGTCAATGCCATCAATCCGGGCGCCATCGCCACTGACCGGCTGCAACGCCGGATTAAAACTGTAGCCGACGAACAAGGATTGGACTGCGAGGCCGCAGCCAAAACCATGGTTCAAAAACTGGGCGTGGCCCGATTTGGCACGCCGACGGAAATTGCGCAGGCGGTTGCCTTCCTCGCTTCCTCAGCGGCGAGCTACTGTCAGGGAACCATCCTGGATGTGGATGGCGGCGAAACGCGCACGCTGTGAACAATTGACGCCGCGCTTTACTTGCTGATGCCGCGTTCGCTGGCGCGGATGAAATGGACGAGATATTGCACCTCCGGCAGCGGCGGCAGTTCCTTTTCGATTTTCGTCAGCGCGTTGGCCAGGGTCAGACTTTCGCGGAAAATGATTTTATAGGCCTGTTTCAAGGCGGTGATGGCTTCGTTGGAAAACCCGTTGCGCTCCAGGCCGATTTTGTTGATGGTCATCGGTGTGGCCGGGTCGCCGTCGGCCAGCATGAACGGCGCGATGTCCTGCCGCACCGGGCAACACGCGCCAACCATTGCAAATTTCCCAATGCGGACAAACTGATGCACGGCCGCAAACCCGGACAGAATCGCATGGTCCTCGAGGATTACATGGCCGGCCAGGGCGGTGTTGCCCGACATGATGACGTGATTGCCCAGCACGCAGTCGTGCGCCACATGCGCATGGGTGAGAAACAGGTTGTCCGATCCCATGACCGTCGCGTCCCCCTCATCGGTCGCGGAATGGACCGTGACGCCTTCCCGGAAGACGTTGTGGTCGCCGATCTCCACGCGCGTAACGCCGCCCTTCCATTTCAGGTCCTGCGTTTTCTTGCCGAGGCAGGCGAATGGAAAAACTTCATTGCCCTTCCCCATTTTCGTATGGCCGTCAATAACGGCGTGCGAATGCAGTTTGCAGCCGTCACCGAGCGTAACGTGTTCGCCGATGAAGCAATACGGCCCGATTTCGCAACCGGCGCCGATTTGCGCCCTGGGATGAATGATGGCCGAGGAATGAATCATGAAATTTACGATTGATGATTGACGATTTACGCGCCGCGCGATAAACGGGCGATGTTGATTGTCTCAGATTCTTCCGGATTCATGATGATGTTTGGCGCTGTTCAATCCGCATTTCGCAATTTGCAATCCGCAATTGTCTCATTTGTCGCGCAGCATGAAGGTCACTTCCGCCTCGCTCACCGTTTCGCCGCCGACCTTGCAAACGCCCTTGGCTTTGCCGATTTTGCCGCGGATTTTTGTCAGCTCGACTTCAATGATGAGCGTGTCGCCGGGCACGACCGGCTTGCGCCATTTCACATTCTCGGCGGACATGAAGTAGGCGACCTGGCTGGCCAGTTCCGCCTGTTTGAGCAGGACAATTCCCGCCACCTGCGCCATCGCCTCGAGCTGCAGGACACCCGGCATGATGGGATGGCCGGGGAAATGACCGCGAAAAAAATCCTCATTCATCGTGACGTTTTTCACGCCGACGATCTTGTTGCCTTCGATCTTTAAAATCCGGTCCACCAGCAAAAACGGCGGGCGATGCGGCAACAAATTCATGACCTGCTCGATGCCCATGGCCCCGTCGGCGGGGATCAGCGGCTCGGGCGGGGCGCCCTTTGCCGGCGGCGGCGCGAATGTCTGCGCGGCGCGCAACGGCTTTTGCATTTGCGTGACGATGTGCCGGACCATTTCGCAATTGGCCGCATGGCTCGGTTTAACGGCAATCAGATGCCCCTGGACCGGCCGGCCGAGCAGCGACAGGTCGCCGACGATGTCCAGCATTTTGTGCCGCACGAATTCCTCGGGATAGCGCAGCGGCTCGGTCGTCAGCACCGCGTCGTCGCGGATGACCACGGCATTCTCCAGGCTGCCGCCCTTGATGAGGCCGTTCTTGATGAGGTATTCAATTTCCTCGTAAAAACAAAATGTCCGGGCGTGCGCCAGTTCCGTTTCCCAGGTTTTGGGCGTGATTTCCGTGCTGTAAAATTGCGTGAACCGCCCGTGCTTGTCCGCGCTGGTGCAGGTGATTTTGAAGGCCGCGTCGGGAAACAACGTCATCGTCGTCTCGCCCATCTGCAATTCAATCGGCGCGGTGGGCGTGTAGGGCTCGCGATTTTCCGCCAGCGGCACGATGCCGGCGGACTGGATGATTTTGCAGAACTCGCGCGAGCTGCCGTCGGCAATGGGCGGCTCGTTCGCGTCCAGTTCCACAACCGCGTTGTCGATGCCGTAACCCGCCAGCGCCGCGAGCACGTGCTCGACTGTGTGGACCTTCACATTACCCTTGGCGAGGGTCGTGGAGCGGCTGGTCTCGCTGACATTTTCCACGCGCGCCTCGATTTCCGGCTTGCCTTCGAGGTCCACGCGGCGGAACCGCACGCCGCTGTTCGCGGGTGCGGGCAGGATGGTCATGTTCACCCGGTTGCCGCTGTGCAAGCCGATGCCGGAAAAACTCACGGGCCGATTCAGAGTCTGCTGGTTGAGCACAGGCAGATTAGACAAAACACCCGGGCGCTTGGCAAGCGGCAGATTCGCAGGCGGATCCGGAGGGGCGAGTTACACGAGCCCCCAAAATGATTCGTCGGTTGAAATTCAGGGGCTCGCAGAGCTCGCCCCTCCGAAGGGAAGGTTTTGTAAACAACCGCTAAATCATGTCCACTGCCACCACGCGGATGATTTCTTCCAGCGTCGTCTGGCCGGTGACGGCGCGTTGCAGGCCGTTTTGCCACAGCGTGCGCATTCCCTCCTGCACCGCAATCTGTTCCAGCGCGGACGTCTGCAGTTTCTTCAGCACCGCCTCCCGGAACGGCTCGGTGACCGTCAGCAATTCCGTCACCGGCAGGCGTCCGGCAAAGCCGGTTTGGTTGCAGTGTTCGCAGCCCGCGCCCCGGCGGAACTGGGCTTCGGGCATCAGTTCTTCCGGCACAATCTTCAACTGGCTCGGCTCCGGTTCGTAGGGCTGCGCGCAACTCGGGCAGTTGCTCCGCACCAGCCGCAACCCCATCACGCCCAGCACGCTCGACGCCAGCATGAACGGCTCGATTTCCATGTTGATGAGCCGCGTGAACGCGCCCGCCGAAACCCCCGAGTGAATCGTGCTGATGACCAGATGCCCCGTCAGCCCCGCCTGCACGGCGATGGCCGCCGTCTCCGCGTCGCGAATCTCGCCCACCATGACCACCTGCGGGTCCTGGCGCAGGATGCTTTTCAGCGCCAGGGCATAGGTGAATTCCTGCGTCGGATTCACCTGCGTCTGGCTGACCATTGGCAGATTGAATTCCACCGGGTCTTCCACCGTGCTGATGCTCATGTTAATGCCGTCGCGCTGCATGATGTAACACAGCGCCGAATACATCGTGCTCGTCTTGCCCGAGCCGGTGGGACCGGTGAACAGCAGCAGGCCGCTCGTCCGTTTGAGCAGCCGCAACACCCCATGCAGCGTCGTATCCTCAAAGCCCAGCGTGTTCAAATCGAACCGCCGGTCCTTTGGATCGAACAGCCGCACGACAATTTTCTCGCCGCGCGTCGTGGGGAAAATGGAAACACGCAACTGCACGCCATCCAGTTCCGGACCGCCGATGGCCGTGCCGTCCTGCGGCATCCCGGCCTGATAGGTCACCAGGTTGGACATCACCTTGAAACGCATCGAGATTTTGTCCATCAACTCGAGCGGCAGATGTGCCACCTCGGTCAACACGCCGTTGACGCGGGCGCGCACCTCGATGGCTTTTTCCCACGGCTCGATATGCAGGTCGCTGGCGTTGAGCTTGATGGCGTCCTGCACCATGCAATTGACCAGCACGATGATCTCGGGCCCCTGCGCGGAAACCGATTCGGATTGGAGATAATTGGTCGTGTAGCTCATGGCGATGGCGGGAAACTCGCGTGATGATTAAGCGTCGGCTGGTTGAGCATGGGTGGATTAGACCAAAACCCGGAGCCGGTTGGCAAGCGGCAGATTCGCGAAACCAATTGGTTTCCCGCCAAGTCGGGATTGACATCACCATTTCGGCATGGCTCAGTTCCTGGCGTCAGCCGGTGCATCCGAGCATGAAGCTGGAACTTATCACCGCCGAAGGGTCCGCGACGCTGTGGATGCGAAAGGGACGGCTGATCCGGTTTCCCCAATTGACCATGCCGCTCCTCGCGGCGCTCACGCCCGGAGATGTTGAGATCCACCATACGGACGAAATTGTCAGCCCGGTCAACTTCAGCCGCGCGGCCGACCTGGCCGGCATCACGACGACCACCTGTTCCGCTCCCCACGCCTATGAAGTTGCGGATGAATTTCGCCGGCGCGGCGTAGCGGTCATTCTGGGCGGGCCGCATCCCACATTGTTGCCGCATGAAGCCGCCCGGCATGCGGACAGTGTCTTGATTGGCGAAGCGGAGGGGGTCTGGCCCGGGGTCATGCGCGATTTCCAGGCAGGCCGGCTCAAACGCTTTTATCGCGCGCCGACCGCACCGTCGCTGGCCGGATTGCCTTGGGCGCGCCGGGAGCTTATCGAGCGGCGGGCCTATGGACGCGGAGTTCTCATCGCCACACGAAGCTGTCCCAACGCATGCGGTTACTGCATGCTGCCTCACTTTTATCATCACCAATATCGCTGCCGCCCGTGCGAAGAAGTCATTGCCGAAGCCGCTTCGATCCGGGAAAAAGCGCTGATCTTCTGGGACGACAACATCATCGGAAATCCGGATTACGCCCGCGAACTTTTTCGCCGCCTGATTCCGTTGCGCAAACGGTGGACCAGCCAGGCCACGTTCAACATCGTGGATCACGACTACCTCATCCAGCTCGCCGCCGCCAGCGGTTGCGAGGCCCTCTTCATCGGCCTGGAATCCATCTCGGCAGCCAGCCTCCGGGAGACCGGCAAGTCGTTCAACAAACCGCGGCGCTATCTGGACGGCATAAAAAAACTCCACGACGCCGGTATCGCCGTCCAGACCGGTCTGGTCTTCGGCTTTGACAACGACGACGTCACTGTTTTCGAACGCACGCTGGCTTTTCTGGAGCAGGCGGGGGTGGACGTGGCTTCAATTGGAAGCCTCACCCCGTTTCCGGGAACGCCCATCTTTCGCAAGCTGGAGGCGGAAGGCCGGATTCTCAGCCACGACTGGTCGAAATACAATGCGAGGACGGATGTCGTTTTCCGGCCGCGGCGGATGACCCCGGACCAGCTGCAGGCGGGAGTTGAGTGGGTGACGAAACAGTTTTATTCCTTGAGTTCCATTTCCCGGCGTCTCTTGGCGAGGTCCTGGACCGGTTTGTGGTGGAACATTCCCAGAAATCTGGGCTACAAAGTCGCCTTCGATAAACTCGGGAGGCGGGGATACAATCCCGCCCGCCAAATCCCGCAAACTCCCGGCCGGGCGGACGAGCCGCTTGTCGGTCTCGCCTCGGACACGTCTGTCACCGGGCCGGACGGCGTTTATTGCGACCCCTGACCGAAGCTTGAACCGGCGGCATCGGCGCCGGTCTTTGGGCTTGTTGTAGATCCGGACTCAGGGTTACTTTGCCTTTGATACAATTTGACCCTCATCCAAAACAAGGAGACATCGCATGCGCAAACTGATTCAAATGCTTGGTTTTCTGGCCATCCTCAACCTGGCGGCGGCCCAGCCGACCCGCACCGAAGTGACCAACGTCACCACTGCCGTCGTGGATTCCAAACCGAACAGCGACTCGGTGCCGGATGTTTATGCGCTCAGCGGGCAATTTGACCGGGTCCTGGTGCTGCGCTTCAAATATCAAGCCGACCTGCTGGCCGGTCTGGAACGCATGGTCAAGGAAAACAAGATCCGGAACGCCGTGATCCTCTCCGGCATCGGCTCGGTCCGGAGTTATCATTATCACACCGTCAGCAACGGCACCTTTCCGTCCAAGAACATTTTTGTGAATAATCCCACCGGCGCGGCCGACATCGCGGGCATGAACGGCTATGTCATTAACGGCCGCGTCCACGCCCACATCACCTTTGCCGATCCCGACAAGGCGTTCGGCGGACATCTGGAACCCGGGACAAGCGTGTTCACCTTCGCAATTGTAACGATTGGCGTCTTCAAGGACGGCATCGATTTCAACCACTTGGACGACAAAAACTATCGGTAGGCGGCAACTGACTCATCAATACTGAATTTTGTCCGGTTTGTTCTTCCATTCCGCAAATACTTTCAGCGCCTCGCGGCGGAACAGTTGTTTCATGGGAATTTTGCGCCGGGAAACCGGCCGGGCGATTTCACGGTAAAGAAAATCGTCGTCGAAACCAATGGCCGCCGCGTCGCGCCGGGTGTTGGCATAATAAATCCTCCGCAGCCGCGCCCAATAACCCGCCGCCAGACACATCGGACACGGCTCGCAGCTCGCGTAAAGCTCACAATCGTCGAGCCGGAATGTCTTGAGGCGGCGGCACGCCTCGCGAATGGCCATGACTTCCGCGTGCGCCGTCGGGTCGTTGGCCGAAGTGACCTGATTCCATCCGCGCCCGATGATTTTGCCGCGCCGCACCACAACGGCGCCAAACGGCCCGCCGTGATCACCGCGCATTTTTTGGAGCGAGAGACGGATGGCCTCGCGCATGAATTTGGTTTTCATTGAAAAAGTCCGGCGGGATTTTTCGCGCAGGGCAAAAAGGTTCCTTGTTTCAGCACATTTGCCAGCCGGCCGCGCGTCCACTGGCGGAGCCGGTAGATGGTGGCAAAGGTGAAATCCGGCGCCGACCCGCCCAGTTCGCCGACCTGTTCCGCACCGCGCCGCACGTTATCGATCATCCGCGCCGGCAGCCGCGCGTGATACGGATTGCGCCGGACCTCGCCGGCGTGGCACGCCAGCGCCGCCACGAGGTCGCCCACGTCTTCAACGCCCGATTCAACGAGCAAATTGGGGTCGTTCATTTGCCCCCAAAATTCCGTTTCAATGATATGGCATGCAAAATCAACGGGCAGCGCTGCCAGCGCATTCAGAACCAGAAGATGGGTGCCAACGTGTGTCGGGTGCCGGTCGCTTTCGTGGGGAACAAAAATTGCCCGCGGTTGCTGTTCCGTCAGGATTTCGGCGACAATTTCCACCGCCGCCCGCCAGGCCGGACGATTTTCCCGATGCGCATCCGGATTGACATCCTCCCAACCCGCCACCGCCAGACCGAAGCCGAGAAAATCGCACGCGCCCCGCAATTCAGCCAGCCGCCCGGTGCGCCGCTCGACATTGCCGCCCAGCGTCACGGCCACGTTGATGACGTTCCATTTCGCCTCGCGCAACAATCGCAAGGCCAGTCCGCCGACGATGCACTCGTCGTCCGGATGCGGGGAGAAAATCAACGCTTTCGGCGCGTCGGCTGGAAGCTTCCGCCGCGGCGGGTTTGTTTGCGGATTTCCCGCCGGCAAGTTTTTCCCGCTTTGAAACAACCGGGCGTATTCGGAAACAAATTTTTGACAAGGATTGGTCCCGCGTTTCATCTGAAACTCAAGCATCGGGCTTGTTGCCTCCCAAAAGCAATCGCAAACTGTTCATCACCACAACCACCGTGCTGCCTTCGTGGCCGACCACGCCGACCGTCAGCGGAATTTTCCCGAGCAGCGCGAACGTAACCAGCACGACCACCGTGCCGATCGAAACGACCAGATTCTGGCGGATGATGAGGCGCGCGCGCTGGCTCAGGCGAAACGCGGCCAGAAAGTTTTCCAGCCGGTCGTGCATCAGCACCACGTCCGCCTGCTCCAGGGCCGCGTCCGCCCCGCGCGCGCCCATTGCCACGCCGATGTGCGCGGCGGCCAGGCTCGGCGCGTCGTTCACGCCATCGCCGATCATGGCGACCTTCCTCCCCTGCCCGCTCAATTCACGAATCGCCTCGACTTTTTGTTCCGGTTTCAACTCGGCGCGCATGTCGTCCAGCTTCAATTGGTCACGCAAATGTTCGGCGGTCGCCCGGCGGTCGCCGGTCAGAACCACGGTGCGCAAGCCTTCCTTGCGCAATGCTTCCACGACCGATGCGGCTTGCGGACGGATGTCGTCGCGCAAAACGACGCGGCCCAGCAGATCGCCTTCGGCCAGCCAGACCTCGGAAAATCCGGCCTCGGTCGCGGGCATGAGCGCGAGCACATCGGCATGCCGGCCCTGGGCAAACCAATCGCGCCGGCCCAAACGACATTCAACCCCGGCGCGCCGGGCGCGCAATCCCTGGCCGGTGACCGATTCAAACTGCTCGAAGACGACCGGTTCCAGCGATTGTTGTTTGCCGTGGCGCATGATGGCGCGGGCGAGCGGGTGCGTGGAGAGTTTTTCCAGCGAGTAAGCCAGTTGCGCAACTTCGGTTTCGCGGCCGGCCGGAAAACTTTCGACTTTTTCGACGCGCAATTCGCCGGTGGTGAGCGTGCCGGTCTTGTCGAGCGCGACGACTTTGACCCCGGCGAGCTTTTCCACCGCCGCGCCGCCGCGGAACAGGATGCCGTGGCGCGCGCCCCAGGCGATGGCCGCGAGCACGGCGGACGGAATGGACAGGACGAGCGCGCACGGCGATGCGACCACGAGCAGCGTCATGGTGCGGTAAAACGCGCTTTGCGATTCGATGGCGGACTCAAATGCCGCGAGCCGGAAGCCAAGCCACCAGACAAAAAACATGGCGAAGGAAAGTCCCAGGGCGGCGTAAGTGTAATAGGTGCTGACCTGGTCGGTGAACTGTTGCGCGGGCGCCTTGCGCTGCTGGGCTTCCTTGATCAGCGTGACGATCTTTTGCAGCGCGCTTTCGGCCGCGGGCCGCGCCACGACAACCTCGACCGCACCCCAAAGATTGATCGTGCCGGCCAGCGCGATGTCGCCGATTTTCTTTTCGACCGGCGTGGCTTCGCCGGTGAGATTCGATTCGTCCGCGGCGGTGCCGCCCCTGGCAATTTCGGCGTCCACGGGAAATTGCGCGCCGGGCTTGATGAGCAGGCGCATTCCACGCGCGAGCTGCTCGACCTTGACCTCGCGCTCGCCACCCCGGTCATCCAGCACGGTGGCGACCTTCGGCGCGTCGCGGAAGAGCGAGCGGATTTCCTTTTGGGTCCGGCCGAGCGCGTAATGTTCGAGCGCGCCGGAAAATGAGAACAGGAACAGCAGCGTCGCGGCCTCGGCCCACGCCCCGATACAGGCGGCGCCGGCGGCGACGAAGATCATGAGAAAATGCACGTCGATGGTGCGCTTTTTGAGGCGTTCCCAGACTTCCTCCGCCGGATAAAAACCGCCGGCGAGACAGGCGACAACGTAAGCGGCCACCGACCATTTGCCGGTCAGCAGAAAATGCGCGGTCAATCCCAGAACGCCGCAAAGCATCGCAGCGGCAAGCTGCGGCTTCCATTCGTCAATCTCCTGCGCGTGTTCCAGAAATTCGACGTCGCGCTGGACCACCTTGGGAAAGGGAATGTCGCGCCAGCGCCAGAACGTCGGCGCGGTCGGGCAGGTGACGCGGGCGATGGTGGTGGTCGGGCCGTTGTTTTGGATGGCGATTTTGTTTCGCTCGGTTTCGGACAACGGCTGGCCGCAGGAAAGGCAATCGCCCCGGCCATTCAGCAGTCCGCAGGTTTCACCGGCGACGCTCCGGGCAGCCTCAAATTGATGTGTGAGCCGTTCGGTAATTGGCTCGATATCCACCCGGCCAAGCGTGGCGACGGATATTTTCTGGAGCGCGCGGTCAATCGTCACCGCCTCGAGCGCCGGTTCCTCGGCGAGGGTGTCCACGACCGAGCGGGCGAGGCACCGGCCGGCTTCGCCGCCGGGCGCGGCAGGTATTTCCTGCGATGATTTCATGCCTGAATCACTGTTAGCATAACGCCGGACGCGGCGCGACGCAAAAGGCGCAAAAGGCGGGTAAAATGCAAATTTGGTCTGTTCAAACCGACCGGTTTCTGGCAATTTAGGCAAACTGTTATCTGGCATAAAGGTTGCACAATATGACAAGCACAATAAAAAACGCGCCAACGGCAAATCAAAAGGTTCTTACCTGGGTCAGGCAAATGGCCGAACTTTGCCGGCCGGAGCGCATTCACTGGTGCGATGGTTCGGACGCGGAAAATCAGGCGCTCTGCGACCTGATGGTCAAGAGCGGCACCTTCATCAAACTCGATCCCAAAAAACGTCCGGGTTGTTACCTGGCCCGCTCGCATCCCAGCGATGTGGCGCGCGTGGAAGACCGGACCTATATCTGCTCAAAGACGAAGGATGAAGCCGGACCGACGAACAACTGGGCCGACCCCGCCGAGATGAAGCAAAAACTGCTTGGCCTGTTCAAGGATTGCATGAAGGGCCGGACGATGTATGTGATTCCGTTTGCCATGGGGCCCTTCGGCTCGCCCATTTGCAAAATCGGCATCGAAATTTCCGATTCGCCTTACGTGGTCGTCAACATGCGCATCATGACGCGCATGGGCCAGGCGGTCCTCGACAAGCTCGGCGCGAACGGTTCATTCATCCCGTGCCTCCATTCCGTGGGAGCGCCGCTCAAACCCGGCCAGGCCGACGTTCCTTGGCCCTGCGAACCCGACCCGAAAAACAAATACATCGTTCATTTCCCCGACGAGCCGTTGATCTGGTCCTACGGCTCCGGCTACGGCGGCAACGCATTGCTCGGCAAAAAATGCCTCGCGCTCCGCATCGCCTCCACCGTCGCCAAAAAAGAAGGCTGGATGGCGGAACACATGCTCATCCTCTGCCTCACTTCACCGCAGAGCAAAAAGCATTACGTCGCCGCCGCCTTCCCCAGCGCCTGCGGCAAAACCAATCTGGCCATGATGCAACCCACGCTGCCGGGCTGGAAGGTTACGACGCTGGGAGACGACATTGCCTGGCTTCGCCTCGGCAAGGACGGACGGCTTTACGCGATGAATCCGGAAAGCGGTTTTTTCGGGGTCGCGCCCGGCACCTCGATGAAATCGAACCCGAACGCGATGATCAACGTCGCCAAAAACACCATTTTCACCAACGTCGCGCTGACCCCGGACGGCGACGTTTGGTGGGAGGACATGGGCGTGCCCGCACCCGCGAAAGCGATTGATTGGGAGGGCCGGGAATGGACGCCGGAGTCCGGACGCAAGGCCGCGCACCCGAACTCGCGCTTCACCGCGCCCGCGGCGCAATGCCCGGTCATTGATCCCGACTGGCAGAATCCCGAAGGCGTGCCGCTCACGGCGATTTTATTCGGCGGACGCCGTCCCGGCACGATTCCGCTGGTGAACGAGGCGTTTGATTGGGAACACGGCGTGTTCATGGGGTCGGCCTGCGGTTCGGAAACCACCGCGGCCGCGCTCGGCCAGGCCGGCGTGCTGCGGCTCGATCCGTTCGCCATGCTCCCGTTCTGCGGTTACAACATGGGCGATTATTTCGCGCACTGGCTTTCGTTTGCGCAGCGCACCGACCGCGCCAAATTGCCCAAAATTTATTTTGTGAACTGGTTCCGCAAGGATGAGGGTGGCCGATGGCTCTGGCCCGGTTACGGCGAAAACAGCCGCGTGCTCAAATGGATTTGTGAACGCGCCGAAGGCACGGCCAAGGCGCAGAAAACACCCATCGGGAACCTGCCGACCGCCGACGCGCTTGAATTATCCGGCCTGAACCTGTCCGCCGACAGCCTTAAGCAACTGCTCGCGGTGGATGTTGCGGGTTGGAAAAAGGAGGCTGATGGCGTGACGGCGAATTACGCCAGGTTCGGCAGCCATTTGCCGAAGGCGCTGAACGACCAGCTGGACGGCTTGCGAAAGCGGCTCGGCTGATCCCACGCCCCATTTCAAAACAGACAACCCGCGCGCCCGCCCGGCACGCGACTTTTCAATTTTGGGTATTCGTTGGGCAAAATCTGGCTGCCTTTTCCAGTTTCAATCTTCCATTTCAGTGCTAAATTCAATTACATTTCAGAGGACCATGATTTTTTTCAACTTCGAGACTTTTGCGGCACGGACCCGGGTCTGCGTCACAACTGCGCTGCCTTTGCGGCCAAATCCAACGGACCCGGCCTCCCATTTCATGCCAAACCCAACCGCACGATGAATTACCCGGCCTCAAAATTACGACCCTTGGGGCGATGTTTTCGCGGTTTTGGCGTTGGCCAAAATTTCATATTGCCCGTCGCGTTGGGATTGTTGGGTGCCTTTGCCGGTTTTTTTGCCCCGGCTGCCCGCGCGGCATATTCGACCAATGCGGCCATTTCAATCCTCGTCGTGGCCCCGGGAGACAACCGGCCGTCTTTTTCAGACTTCATGTCCCGGTTGCGTCTGGGTTTGACGGCGAAACTGCCAAACCACGTGGCGGTTTACCGGGAGAATCTGGATCTGGATCGCTTTATTGGAGACAGTTATCGCGGTGAACTCGAAGATTGGCTGCGCACCAAATATCATGGGCGGAAGCTGGACGTCATCGTGGCTTCCGGCGAGTCGGCCTCGGATTTCATATTGAAAGCCCGCCCGAAGCTGTGGCCCCAGGCGTCGGTGGTCATCGTTGGAACCAGCGAGATGGTAACCCGGCTGCTCGCCGGACAGACGAATGCCACGGGGGTCACGGTTGACATTGATGCGGCCGGCACCCTGCAAGCGGCATTGCAATTGTGTCCGGACACCCGGCAAATTGCCTTTGTTTCATCCGCGGAAAGCGATCAGGCGGGATCTCAGGAACAGACCCTCAAACAGGTGGAGGATTTTTGCCGGAACCGGTTTGAGTTGATCAAACTGGTGGGATTGACGATGGCCGAGACCCGGCAGCGTCTGGCGGCCCTGCCCCCGAATACCATTGTGTTTTATGACGACATCTGGGTGGACGGCTCCGGGCAGATTTTCATGCCGCGCGATGCGTTGGAGGAACTGAGTTCCGTTTCCAGCGCCCCCATATTTAGTTATGCCGAAACCTATATCGGTTCCGGGATGGCCGGCGGGTCCTGCATCTTCTACCGGACACTGGCCACGGAGACGGGCGGCCAGATTGCCGCCGTCATCCGGGCGGGCAGCGCGACTTCCATGCCGGCGTTGCGGAGCGCGAGCAGGCAATTCGTGTTCGATGCGCGACATTTGCATAAATTCGGCCTGAGCGAGACGCAGCTGCCGCCGGGCAGCGAGGTGCGATTTCACACGCCCAGCCTGTGGGAGGCGCACCACCAGGCGGTGATTATTGGCATCATTGTATTGGCGGTGCAGACCGGTCTGATTGGGGCATTGCTGTTGCAACGCCGCCGCAAGCAGCAGGTGGAAACGGAACTGTTCAATTCCCGGCTGATGCTCCAGACCGTGCTGGACACCATTCCGCAGCGCGTTTTCTGGAAAGACCGCAATTCGGTTTTCCTCGGTTGCAACAAACCGTTCGCCAGGGACAGCGGTTTTTCCAATGCCGAAGAAATGATTGGCAAAACCGATTACGACACCATCGCCGCCCCCATGGCGGAGCGCTATCAGGCTGATGATCGTGAGGTGATGGAAACCAACCAGCCCAAACTGAACATCGAAGAACCACATAACAAGCCGGGTGGGAGCATGGGCTGGTTGAGGACAAACAAGGTACCGTTGCACGACAAGGACGGCCGTGTGCTTGGCGTGTTGGGGACATTCGAAGACATCACCGAACTCAAGCAGGCCGAAGAGGTGCTGCGGGAAAGCGAGCGGCGGTTTCGCTCGTTGCTGGACAATGCGCCGGACGCGGTTTACGTGCAGACCAAGGAACGCATTGCCTATGTGAACCGGGCCACGCTGCGGCTCTTGCGGGCGGAACGCCCGGAACAACTGCTCGGGCAACCTGTGCTGGATCTGGTGGCCCCGGAATGGCGGGAGCTCGTCAAGGAACGGATGCAGCAGGTGCGCGGAAATGACGGCCCGCTGCCGATGATGGAAGAAGAATATCTGCGCATGGACAAGAGCCGGGTGGAGGTGGAGGTCACCGCGGTCCCCGCGGTTTTCCACGGCGACCAGGGCGCGCTCGTCTTCGTCCGTGACGTCACCGAGCGCAAGCGGGCCGCAGAGACCATTGTTTATGAACGCGAACTGCTCCGCACTCTGTTGGATTTGCTGCCCGACAGTGTTTACATCAAAGACCTGGACAGCCATTTTCTGATGGCCAACAAAACCCTCGCCAAACGCTTTGGCCGGGACAACCCGGCCCAACTTATCGGCCTGTCCGACAAGGATTTTTTCCCGGCGGAACGGGCGGCGATCTTGCGCACCGAGGAGGAGAAGGTTATTGCCGGCGAAACCATCAATGGGAAGGAGGAAACCTTTCTTTTACCCGATGGCCAGAAACGCACGCTGCTGGTCACCAAGGTGCCGTTCCGAAACAACCAGGGACAGATTTGCGGCCTGGTGGGAACCGGGCGCGACATCACGGAGCGCAAGCAACTGGAGGAACAACTTCGCCAATCCCAAAAAATGGAGGCGTTTGGCCAGCTGGCAGGTGGCGTGGCTCACGATTTCAACAATCTCCTCACCGTCATCCTCGGCCACATCGCCCTGCTCCAGCTCCAGGAATCCCCGAATCCCGACCAGGCGGCGGGCTTGGTCGAAATCGCCAAGGCCGCCGAACGCGCCGCCAATCTCACCCGCCAACTGCTCACCTTCAGCCGGCGCCAGCTCTTACAGCCCAAACCGATCGACCTCAATGAAGTTGTCGCCAACACCAGCAAAATGCTGCAGCGGCTCATTGGC
>Ga0187851_10001821_pt1 | contig 19798 bp, 20 predicted proteins | sample June2016WEW_6_10_FD_132997 | JGI IMG/M metagenome (GOLD analysis project Ga0187851, IMG submission 132997) | Peatland microbial communities from SPRUCE experiment site at the Marcell Experimental Forest, Minnesota, USA - June2016WEW_6_10 | ecosystem: Environmental > Terrestrial > Soil >...
ACCGGGGGCTTGGTTGAATCCTCCCCCGCCGTCAGTAACGGGGTGGTCTTCGTGGGGAGCTATGACAGCAACGTCTACGCCCTCAACGCCACTACAGGGGCGAAAGTGTGGAACTATACAACCGGAGGCCACGTGCTCTCCTCTCCTGCCGTTGTCAACGGCACGCTGTACGTCGGGAGCTCTGACAACAACCTCTACGCCCTCAACGCCAGCAACGGAGCGAAGCTGTGGAGCTTTGCAACCGGGTTCACGGTTTACTCCTCTCCCGCAGTCGCCAACGGCGTCGTCTACGTGGGGAGCGATGACAGCAACGTCTACGCGCTCAACGCCAGCAACGGGGCGAAGCTGTGGAGCTTTGCAACCGCGGCCGGGGTGGAATCCTCGCCTGCTGTCGTTAACGGCACGGTGTATGTAGGGAGCGAGGACAGCAACGTCTACGCAATCGGCAACGGAGCTGCGGCGACAAGTCATGGGATACCCGGCTTCGACGTCACGCTCGCTCTTGTCGGACTCATAATCATCGCGTACGCATTGAAGAGAAAGCGCTAGCGCCCTCCGACCTCTCTTTCTTTACGCGAAGGGGCGTGCCGAAACACCTAGAACTTGCATGAGCGTGCCTAGCTCAGGTTTTTAAGCTGGGCCTTCCCAGTACTTTATATAAATGTCATAAACCGAATCAGGAAGCGGATGCTTGTAAAATCGCCCGTCAACGCCCGATACACCGTGAGTGAGAATATAAGCGCGATTTGACGGCTCCCATCGAATTGTATGGCCGTGCTGCTCGGCAAATTTTTGCAGGTCGCCAAGAATGAAATGTCCCTTGATCCGCGACATGCATTTTCTGCCTCTTGACCCCGCCTCTTAAGAAAATTAAGGGCCGGGGGCGAGATTCAAAGCCGCTTAACCTAGGTTAGCGCCCATCCGTAAAGATGGTGAGGTCGATTGCGTTCCCCATCGCAGTATATCCTGCGGGGTTCGGATGCACGCCGTCAGCCATTACGAGCGCAGGATTTGAATGTCCAGGATTCAATGGGTTGTCTATGACTGGATAAAAATTGATGACGGGATATCCCTTCAAATTGGCGTACTCAACTATCCACGCGTTCAAACTATCCCGTTCCGCGAGGTGGTAACTGCTGGGTATGACGGTACACAGGACAGGCACGGCGCCGTAGGATTCGACACGACTGCACATCGCCACGATATTCGCCTGTGTAGTTGCAAGCGGCACTTCACCATTCACTATGTCATTCGTACCGCCCATGATAATGATGAAATGCGGGTCTAACGCAAGGGCCGTGTTTATACTGGCGAGCATATCCGCCGTCTTAGCCCCGCCGACGCCCTGATCAACTACCTCCCAATCCCCGCCGAGGCGTGTTTTGAGATGATACGGCCAGTTATTGGGGTCAGAAAACCCTTCCGTGATTGAATCTCCGACACAAACGATTAGGTGCGCGTGCAGCGGGTGCGGTGGAGAGGCTGGGTCTGAAGCAGTGTTACCGCTGCTGCCGAAGGGAAACGAGCCCGCTATGAGCGATAACAATAAAAGGACTAGCACGCCGTAAAGGATATATCGCTTGTTGACCTGTCGGGAGGGCTCCCGGGGCGGCAGAGCGTGTGACGGCTTATCGCCTGAAAACTTTTTTGGGGGAGGTTGGAGAGACGGGCGGAGCGATAGCCGTGCTGGGGCGATGAACGACGCACCGCAATCTGCGCAAAATGCAGCGTACGGTTGATTCCTCACGCCACATTTCTCGCAGAACTTTTTGTTATCCATAACGCGCTCGTATACGTACGTCGGCTCAAGGAATAGAGCCAAGGTCGGTTTATTCTAAGTGTTGCCTACCGTTTTGGGTTACACACACGACTTAAAGATACCGATTTATGCCGCCGTTTTTGATGTGTTAACGTGCACATTCATAGAAACGCGTTCCCTCGTTGAGATATACCGCGTCAGCGGTCGCTTTGAGAGCACATACTTGCAGTTGGGTTATGGCGTTCAGCACGAATTCGCCACTCGTACAAGCAATCACGCCCGGATCAATAAAGGCGAGAAGAGAGGGCCTTCTACAAGCTCTTTGCTGCCTACATTCACACAATACCGCTAGAATAGCTAATAGAAAGCGTGGAACGAGCGAGGCGAGACGCCCTACTACGGTATGTGGTAATATAGGGGGCAGCGTGCAGCTACTGCCTCGGCAGAGCCGAACGGCTTGAGGGATCGTATTTGCGAACGCTTGCGCTCGAGTTGAGGGAGACAGTCACATCCAACCCTTCTCCACCCAATACTCATACTGATGAACCCAGTCCGCCTTGTTTGCCTCGATTAGTTGCGCGAAAAACGCTCTTCTCGCTGCGATCTCCTTCTCCTGCGCCGGATACGAGCGCTTTGTTTGGATCGATTCTGCGAGCGTCGTTCCAAGCTTGAACGCCTCATTGATAGCAGCGTCAAGCGCAGCGGGATTCCTGTCAAGGGCAACGCCGACCTGCCCTACCGTCATGACGCCTAGTTCATTCAGGAAATGGTTCATGTAGTCGAGCACTTCTGCATCACCGGAACCACCGCACGTGGCCACGGAACAGCCATATTTACCCGAAAGCAACTGACAATGAATGGCATCGGCCATGCGATCGATCACTGTCTTAAGTTGCGCTGTCACGCCGTGCATGTACACAGGCGACCCGAGCACGATGCCATCGGCACTGAGCATCTTGTCTGCCAATTCAGCGAGATCGTCCTCCTGGAAGCACTCGCCTTCAGCGTAACAAACTAGACACCCTAGACAATACCGTATGTCTAGTGCGCCAATATCAACCAGTTCCGTTTCTGCTCCGTGCTGCCTCGCACCGTCTAAGACAGCGTCAACCAGCTTAAGCGTCCGACTGTTCTTCCCACGCGGACTGCTGTTTATTCCGAGTATTTTCATCGTTGCACCTCGATTACGTACGACAGGCCCCGCTGCTAAAATAGTTATTTCAGACTGACAACAAACATACGCCCGATATAAACTTGCTACCGCTGTGCAGCAATGTTTGCGAAGAGGAGGAACTGGGACTACATAGCAGAGCACAATGTACGCCAAGCGCAGCGACTAGCTGACGTGATGTTCGTATATCACCTGTATGCACACAAAGCGGCCACGCGTGCGATCAAACAAGGATAAGTTGACCCGAGAAAACTACTTGATCTGTTCGTGCATGGTCGCGAGGCAATCTGCGGAAAAGAACGAAGAGATTACTTACTCTGCAGTCAACCCCTTGGACTTTGTTGATCAAGGTTTAGAAACTGATTGGTAAAAGGCTATCAGCTCTCCAATAACTAATCAAAAGGCATCAATAGCTTCTTCTTTAAAACGCAGGTCTAAAGTTCACAAAAACGAGAATAGACGTCTGAGTGGATTCGAACGCCCGACCTTCGCCGTTTAAAAGCTCTTTTTTCGAACTCGAGCCCGTGCTGAGCTTTTCTGTTGCATGTTCAACAACTTTGACGAGAAAAGCGAGGGCAGCTTCGTGCACCGTTTGATATATCCCCACTTTGGAGCCGACAAGCCCTTGAAACTCCCGCTGGAGCCGAATGATCGGGTAGGCGTGAGACGGCTTCGAACCATGAAGGCCTATCTTGTGCGTGCGGAGCAGTTGCACAGGTGACAATAGGCTATGCCAAGTAATAATGTTGCCAGTCTTGAAGAGTCGATGCTGCTCAAATTATATACCAAACAAAGCCAATTCTGTCTCGGTTCCACTCGTGGCAAACCTTAGGCAATTCGGCTATCGTCTGCTCAGCGCGCCGTACGAACTTATCTTCAAGGAAGAGATGGGCGGCGAAGCTCAAAGGTTCTTCGTGAGCACCTCGCAGGTGGCGGTCGGCACGCTTGCCGGAGCACTAGTGACGCTCGTATTCAGTATTACAGCGGCACGCACGCTGGGCCCAGACGAGTTCGGCAGCTTCAGCATCATGGTGACGGTGAGCGTAATTCTCGCCGTGCTTATGGGGCTAAGTATGGCGCCGATGATAAAATACGCTTCAGGGGCACAAAACGATGCCATTCGGGTTCGAATCATCTCCACTTCCAGCATTCAAATCGCATTGCTCGCTGCCGCTCTCACGGCCATCTACGTTCTACTCACCCCGCAATTATCCCGACTGTTCGGGATTTCTTCGGCACTATTCCTCTTCTCGATCGCGTACGCTGTTATCTCTGCGTTTTTTGCGCTCATGATGAGCCCTCTCAGAATCCTATCAAGAATGAAGGCATATGCACTTGCTAATGCTTTTCAATCAGTCATATTGCTCGCCGTGTTTCTCGCATTTGTGAGCGACGATATGAGGTCGTGGCAGGTAGCTGCGTACTCATCGTACGTCTCGTACGCCGTCATTGGCCTCATCTTGGTCGTGTACCTTCGCACCTACCTGAGGCTTCAATTTGACCGGTTTTGGGCGAAGAAAATAATCAACTACTCGCTCTTCGCTGCTCCCGGGGCTTTCGCAGCCGCGTTTCTGGGCGTCGATAGATTGCTGATCAATGCATTCACGACGACAGCAAACGTCGGCATCTACAACGCGTATTTCCTGCCGTCTATAACCGTAGCCCTCATGCTCTGGAGTATCATTAACGCAAACTTTTTTCCTTATGCGTCAAAGAGCAGCGATAGGGAGGCGCTCTTTCGCAAAATAAATAGGGCAGTGCCGTACTTGGCCATCTCGCTCGTGCCCTCAATCGTTTTTTTGGAGTTTGTTGCCTTCATTTTTTATGGAAGTCGCTACCCCTTCAGCTGGGAGATTGCGTTCTTTTTTGCAATCGCAGCAGTGATCGTGGTAGTTGATGAATCCTACGCTTCGCTCGCAGGATCCGTTGGCACGAGTGGGGCGAAGGTGGTCACGATAAGCAGCGTTCTTGCGCTGGCGGTACTCATCAGCGTAGACGTGGTTTTGATTCCATTGATCGGTATTTCTGGAGCTGCGCTCACGCTCATTTTTGCTAACTTAGCACCTACCGCTTATCTCTATTCAAAGCGGAGCATATTGGTGCGGAGTTAGGAAGAAGCAGCCTCTCACGTCTATGAAACGCCTTTCCCTTACTCCAGGATCGCCAGCCATGGGGTAGGCACGCCTGGCGGGATAGGCGGCATGAACGTAGCGCACGAAATCGAGATCAAGTTCGTCTCCAAGAACTTTCCCGATCTATCGCTCTTTCCTGGACGGGACAAAAGAGAGCAGTCGGATAAGCTTAACGAGCTTGTGGTTGCGTGGGTTTGCGCAACACAAAAAGTGAAAAAAGGCTGCAGATCAGTGCTCGAGCCCAAACGGGTTGTGCTGCATTGGCATCAGAAAGTTGGGCCGATTGTGACACCCGAAACGGCGGTCGAACTTAAGGATATCACCGTTGAAGATTCTGAGCGCGATGAAATAGTCCCGTATCTAAACGAGATGGACATCTGTCAGTTGATGCCGCTTTAATAGGGGGACCTGACGCATGGACGCGCCGGAAAGAATGATGGAGCACGATCGAATCGATTGCACATAATTCATCACATAGCTCGGGCAAGGGACTCCATCCTCGATCTAGACAGGACTGGGTTCGGGAGCAATCGTCCAGCGGAACCTCTCCGGTATTAGGTCTCTAATGCAAGCACTGGCCGCACAGATCACCGAATCCGCAGCGCCATAGTAGACGATCAGTTCATCATCCGCATCGAGGATGCCCTTCTCCCCGTCTCTTGGAACAGCTCCACACGTGTACACGACGCCGGGAACCCACGACCGCTCAACCTTGCCCAGCTCCCATTCGTCTTCCGGCTCCAGAATGAAGTTGGGGGAACGATAGAGCAGTTTGGTGGGATTTTCCAGGTCCAATAGCATAACCCCCAGCCGATAGATATGCGCATAGTCGACTCCGTGGGCGATAAGCAACCAGCCGAACCTGGTTTTGATCGGCTGGGAGCCGCCGCCGATCTTGCTCGCATCCCACATCATCCCGGAGGTGGCGCCCGCCAGTATTTTATGCATCTTTCTGGGCCAGGGACAGCTCAGGTGGGGAGAGAAGGTCACCCACATGTGCGGATCCACGCGATGAAGCATGGCGAACTTCTCGTTGAACTGCTCGGGAAACAAGGCGGCATCTTTGTTGGTGATTCCCGGGAAAACCGTGCCGTGTCTCTGCCAGGCTTTCCAGCGTCTATTCAGGAAAGCATCCACCGGAATTGACGCTAGGGCGACTTGGGCGATCATGCCATCGTAGGCAGTGTAGGTCATGTAAATACGATCCCCTATCCGCGTCAGACGAGGATCCTCACACCCTTGCGCTTCCGCTTTTTCCTCCGGCTCGAAGATGGGATGATCGAGCCGGTGTTTGAACCTGAATCCATCGTCGCTGACGGCGAGACCTAGCCGCGAGACGTTGTCTTCGCCGACTGCGCGATAAACCAGATAGACTTTGCCATCCAATTTGATAGCGCCCGCATTGAGCACATATCTGGATTCCCAGGGGTGGTTTTTGACGGACTCGAGCACCGGATTATGCAGATACCGCTTCAGCATTCGGGCCGGAGGCTGCCCTTCAATGGGGCCTGCTGTTGCTTTGGGCATAATTTCGCTGGCTTCCTTTTCCGTTCCCAGCACCAGTTGAGCCAAATCTTCCTGTGCCCTTCCCTGCCCCATCAACTCGGTCACCTTCTCTCCCAAGTCTTCGATGTTCCCTCCGACAGCCTTGAAATATTCGAGGAGGAACTCCCGGGATGTCCAGTCCGTCTCAACGTGCGCTGAAAGGGGTGGTGGGGAAGTCCTACCCCCTTTGAAGCTGTAGCTCGCCCACGACCATGCGGAGCACGTCACAAAGCCGCCATCGGGGAGTGACAACGCCAGATGATAGGAATCGGCTACCGATCTGAGATCACCGGCTAGCGTCAATCGATCCTTATTGCCCGGATTCTTCGTGGCGATGGCCTCAGCCATCTGGCGCAGGCGCGCGGCCACTGATCGGTGGATGGCGGCTTCGAATATACTGTACGCCGACAGAGGGTTTCTTCCCCAGTGGCCCTCAATCGACTCGATGACCTTCCGGCCAAAGTCCTTTCGCTCCGAAGCAAATCTCTGCCACACCTGACCGAACATTTCAGCCTCGACGATATTCTTGACAATGGTCGTCAGGTATCGTAGCCGGGGGAATTCACCGCCCATCCCCTTATGAAGGCTGGTCACCAAAATGCCGGAGCCCAGTTTATCCAGGGCGGAAGAATCCTTCATCTCCACCAGCGACGGGAAATCATCGCCATTGACCACGAGCGACTTGATATCGCAGGGGCCAGAATGTTCTGGACGAATGGTCTCCCGAATGATGCCCCAGAGACCCTCGACGTAGTGTCGATCCTCAACCCAGCTAACCAGGGCCAGAACGTCCCGCGGATCGTATTTTTGCAGGAGTTCATCCAGAGTATCAAAACCGAGTTTGATCGGCAGAACCGTCGGCGGCATCTGCGCCAATATAGCAGAGATCTTTTCGGGAACAAGGGAGAAGGCCTTCTGAGGGGGGAGGTCGGCAAAAATGGCGTCGACCACCTGTTGGGTGCCTTCGATGGTCGAGAGATCTGCATCGGGGAAAAGGCGGGTCTCCACCGAGAGGAGGAATTGCCGGATAGCCAGAGACGTTTCCTGAGAGCTGGCTTCGCGCCGGACTCCCAGCCGATCATAGACGAAATGCTCGAATTCTTGGCGGCGTCTGGCAAACACCGAATCATAAACATCGTTCGCCGTGACGATCCCGCCGTCGGGGGCTGCTAACTGCGACGGAACCACCAGAGGCACTCCGGGAATGAATTCCCGATAGGTCACCTGGGGCACCGGGGGTTTGAGCGCTTCGGCCTGCTCCTGCCATGCCGCCATGAATGTCGGCCTCTGCACGAGGAACTCATTCACCAGCTCTTCGATCCGCGCCTCGGCTTCAATGGAAATGAGATGGTCGACGTTCACAGAAGCGGTCGACTCCAGTTCGGTTCTCAGCGCTTCGATTTCGATCAAGTTGCTGCCGGTGAACCCGTCATACAGGGGCATGAGGGAATCGAACAGGTCATCCTGGGTAAAGTCTCGATTGAAGGCATAGGCTAAAAGCAAATCATACAGGATGGTTGTCCATAGGCCGGCTGAGAATTTGAACTCGCTCGCTTGGACCTCAGCCATATTCTCCAGTTGCTGGCAGATCTCGGCCGGGAATATCTTATCGTACAGCCAATGGAATCGGTTGAAACCCCCCTGGTATTTGGCCATCAGCACATCCGGAGCCATCTCTGCCACCACAGGCCGGTGCGATTTCCGAACGCCGACTGTCGGTAATCGTTTCAGAATGGGCGGCTCTTCAGCTATTTGAGTCGATTGCCACCAATCATGGTCTTTGAGAATTTGATCGAACAGCGATCGGGTCACCTGCCGGAACACCAGTTCCCACTTCCCTCCTGGTTCGTTATCGATTTTCACTCCGAGGTTGGCTTCGCCGATCCGGGCGTTGGTGACGATAGCGTTGGTGACAATCCAAGCGTCTATCCCATGTCCGCCGGTTGTTGTGTTCCAGTTGCGGCGCGCTTCATCCCGATAAACCCGAAGCAGTTGGTGGGCGATGCCCCGGAGGCTGCCCACGAGGGAATAGACCGGAGAGTTGTACACCGAACTCAGCAGTGGATACGTCAGATTGGCGTGGGCGATGACATCAGCATAATGCAGATTGAACCGGGAGACCACCAGATCCATCTGACCACGCTTGACGGGGTCGAGCAAAGACCAAATCCACTCCGGAGCCATCCCCACCACCTCTTTTTTGCCTCTTCGGCTGGTCAGATCGGCCTCCAGCAGGACCAGATCGCCCCCCAGTTGATCCGCGATCTCCATGATCGCCCGGATGCTCCAGCCCTTCCCATCCAGTAGGTCGTCATCGAATTTGAAGGCGATCCGCCCCACAAGGGATTTCTTCCTCAGACGCGTGGAGTTGATGGCCTGGAGCGCTTTTCCGCCCGCCGGCGACCCGGCGGCTACGATCACCGATTTCGCATCGGGATAGTATTGATCCAGTCCCTGGACGGCCGTCCTCAGCACGTGACCAATCGAGTCCGCTTCATTGTAGAAGGGAATCCCCACAACGATATCCGCTGCGCCTATTTGCTGAGCCTGGCCGAGAGGGTCGCTTATCGCCTGCCTAAAACGGTCCTGCAGTTGGTTGCGGCTGACGATTCCATTCAGAGGGATTGGCACCTTATTCTCCTTTGGGAATCTCTGGTCAAGGCCTGGTAACCCCCGCGGCCCAGTATGTAGAATTTCAAGGGGTCTAACCACCTTCCATGTCTAAGCAATATTTCTCTTTCTGCCTCGACTGCTGTGTGGCAGACTATCACGAGCCCGCAGGGTTGTCAAGCCCCGTCGCGCGGTACTAGAGTTATCTCATCGTCCCAGGCGTCTTTTATCACATAGGATTTGGCGACCGCATCGCAAAAATAGGTATGTCCATGTAGCGCCCCTCGGAGCGTATTATACTTAGCGACGACGTAGGTCGTATTTTTATCAATAAGCACGGTTTCGGGCGCGCCATTAACCTCTATTGTCGATATGATTATTCCCTTAACACCATCGCGCGCTATTTGTGTTTGACTTGGACGGCAGCATGCCATTTTTAACCTTCTATGCCCTCGACGTTTATATCACTCTTAACAATTCCTATGACGGACAGTCCTGCCGCGATCATGCCTTGCGACTTTTCTTTGAGTTGGAATAGGCAATGTCAAAGCGTTAAGGAGAAGCTCCGTTTCTGCATACCCCTTTTTCGCCCTTAAATAACTTTTGAATCACGCTAGTATTGCCTCTGAATAACACGGGATGGAGGCTGAAGGACTTCTCACAGTTCCTTAAAAAAATACACCGTATCCAGTCTCCTATAGATAATAAAGTCCCTTGCGGATCACTGAACGCGGCGTGACGCGTTTTTACCATGGCTGAGAATCTGAACCAGTCATGGAGGAAACATCTTTCCGATAGAGGTTGAGGGTCATCCGCGTGATTCCAAGATAAGGGGCAATCTTTAGCATATTGCACCTCAGATCTGATATTTCCATACATTCACAAAGCTATATAAGCGACTCCTAAAGCTTTTTACCGATCAGTTTGGCAATAATAGATGTAGAGTGGTTCCTTTGGCAAAATTTCATAAAAAAATCCGAGCTAAGCCAGATGATGTACGTGAAACCGGCGAGAGGGATGAGCTTTTGCCTGGACCCGAAGACTACGATCTGATTATTGTCGGGGGCGGGCCTTCCGGGCTTTTTTGCGCCATAAACTCCATGCAGAATGGTAAAAAGATAGTGATTATAGAAAGAAAGAATTCCCCGGGGCATAAGCTCCTGATATCAGGTTTTGGCCGCTGCAATATAACTCACGATGGAGATATTCAGGACTTTCTTGACCACTATGGAAATCATGGCAGGTTCCTGCGCCCGGCTCTTCTCGGCTTCACGAACCGCGACCTCATTTCCTTCTTCGAAGACCGGGGGCTGGGCACGGTCCAAGAAATGGGAGGTAAGATATTCCCAGATACCATGCAGGCAAGAGATGTGCTGGATATCTTGACCCTGCAATGCCAAGAAGTGGGGGTAGTTATCAAGTGCAGCCAGGCTGTCAAGTCCATAACCAGGAGGGGGGATGGTTTTTTTGTGGGCTGTGTTGGCGGCAGCTATCGCTCCAAGCTGTTGGTGATAGCCACAGGGGGGTGCTCCTATCCGGCCACGGGATCGAGCGGAGACGGCTACAGGTTTGCCGGCATCCTTGGCCACAGCATATCTGAGATCGGTCCGGCTCTAACCCCAATTTTCATAAAGGAATATCCTTTCTCTGAGCTGGCTGGTCTCTCGTTTTCGGATATGAAGATCTCACTCTATCGCCGTGCAAAAATCAAAGAACATCGTGGCGATATTCTTTTCACCCACGATGGACTCTCGGGCCCAGGAATTTTGGACCTATCCAGGTATATCAGAGCAGAAGACGTAATTAAGCTCTCTTTTGTGTCGGAGGACAGACGAGAGGAACTGGAGAAATGGCTCGTAGGAAGGGCACGGCGTGATGGTGAAAGGAGCTTACGGTCTGTGTTGGCAAGTCTGCCTAACTTTGTGCCTGCTGGTGTGCCACTCTCTCCCCGTTTGACAAAGAGATTGCTGGAGATCTCGGGGATTGCCTCTGACCTGCAAACGGCTCAATTGACCCGAAAGATGCGAAATCGATTGATTGATAATCTGATAGGTCTACCTCTGGTCGTATCCGATGTTTGTGGCTTTAACCTGGCCATGTGCACCAGAGGTGGAGTGGAAACCGCTGAGGTCGATCCCAAAACCATGCAGTCCAGACTGGTCAAAGGACTATATCTGGTGGGCGAGGTTTTGGATGTGGACGGGGATACGGGGGGCTATAATCTGCAAGCGGCATTTTCTACGGGAATGCTGGCTGCTAGGAGCATCAAGAGCGATTTTGACAGAATTAGCGGCTAAAAAAGTGTTTTAGGTGGCGTAATACTTTTCTTGTGTAAAACTAATAATCCGGTATGTCTGCAGAAACAGAAGCAGTAAAAACCGTTGCCGGACTTATGGCGCTGGCAGCACGGACCGCACCGAAAGCCGTAGGACTCGATTCAATCACTATTGAGATCGTCACGGGCAAAGACCAAGAGAAGATCGCCGAGAAGATGCTCCATCTCGCTGCCGAAACCGGCATGGACTTTTTTCGGATCAACGGCGAACAGGTCAAAGTCAGTGATGCGACGTTCCTCATCGGAGTAAGCGGGGAGAAGTCACTCGGACTGAACTGTGGTGGATGCGGGTACGTAAGCTGCAAGGATATGGAAATAGCCGGTGCAGCGGCAAAGGCCAATAAAACGGATTACAAAGGTCCGAACTGCGTGTTCAAGGTTACTGACCTCGGCATTGCTGTAGGGTCAGCGGTGAAAACGGCGAGCATCCATAACGTGGACAACCGTGTCATGTATACCGCCGGCGTTGCCGCAATGAAACTCGGGATGTTCAAAGGATGCAGTATGGTGTATGGGATTCCCCTGAAAGCCTCCGGGAAAAACATCTACTTTGCTGCTGCGATCGAGCATTAAACACGATCTCGTCCTCCCCCCTTTCTTAGGGCCTCAGAGTTCTGTTCAGGGCACCGAGCGCTAGAGCCGCGAGGAGCGTTACGGGAGTACCTAATCGTGCAGTAGTTTATGCACGAAGCTCTACATCTCGCCAGTATCGCATGGATGTGTCGTAGACGTCCTCGGGAAGGGGGTGCTTATAATGTTCCCAGTCACCGCCAGTCTTCCCAGGCCCTAGGACATACTTGCGGTTTGTCGCATCCCAGCCGATTATATCTCCAAATTGTTCAGCGAACTTGCGGGAGTCACTTAACCACATACGTGCCTTGCTTGCGTCACGAACACGCGAAAGCGGGATTCTCTGTCGTTCTATCACAGTTTTGAAACGAATTGAACATAAAGAAGAGCTTGGCATCGTCTTTTTCGTCAAAATCGTGCGCTAAGACCTCGCTAATTGTATCATAACTGAAGGGTGCAAAGGCACGTAATGCTCGATCCCGTTCTTTTCTTGCTCAGCAAGCACGTGAAGCACAGGCTTCTCTTCACGGAGTGCGGATCTAAATTGTCCAACCGTCAAGCGTTCTAATGTGCTCGGTCGTAACCCTGTGCACGAAGCAAGGAGAGCAAAATGAAACAGCGCGTGTCAAGGAGCATGGTGCGTGAGTATGATTCTGAGTATGATTCGACAGTTTTAAAGACTTAAATGGCCTTCTATTTTTTGGACACAATGCGGGAAGAATATGAGAGTGTCGGTGATTTGACCTTCTATCTTGACGATCAGGTGCAAACTGGGCAGGGCTTTGCTAGATGCTCAATCAAGCCAGATGAGATACACGCGGGAACTTTGGAAAACCCAAGGGCCACGGCTAACGGACTTGCGGACATATACGGTGTAATTTTCCTTGATCCCCAGGAAGACCAGAGGTTGTTGCCGCAGCTATACCAGCACCTTAAAACTGACAAGCAGATGCACCTTGAGGGTGACTTCATAAACAGACACACAGATGCGTTTACACCGTTGAGGCTCGTGGTTCACCTCTCTCGAATCGATATGTCAAGCCCTGAAACCATCGTTTGCGAATTTGACTCAGCCCATATATCAATAATCAGCAGGGGCTAACTAACGGTTGAGTGACTCACAGTATTTTTTTTTAGATATCTACATAAGGCCGATTTAGGTTCTCACTAGGTTGAAGTCGATCTTATGCGCTAACTGTGGACAGCCTCCATGCGCCTTCAAACACGAAGGCGAAGCGTTGCGAATGGAATCCACGATAGCACTAAAACGCTGCAGTATATTGAGACCTATGCCCGAAGAAAAAAAGGAGAGATTTTATGTATCCAAGGTTATGGCTGAATTATTTTGTGAACAATGCAGCAATTCCACCTAGGAATAATATGATAACTGCCAACCAAGCTAGCCAAATTACTAAAAATGGAAACAGCGCTAAAAGGATTCCGAGTATGATAGCAAGTCCTATCATCCCACCCGCACTCAGTTGGCTTGTCCCCGCCATTATTTCACCTCCTGTTGAATTTTAGTCTAATCTTTGTTTCAGTTTAATCGTTATATTTATTTTTTCCTTTATTGAGTGGAAAACACTGGATTTAAGAGTTTCTTGAGGCACAAGAAAGAAAGAATGGATTAAAGCCGCAATTTTGACTTTTTTGCCTTTGCTGGCCTGAGCTGTTGCTGTAAGCAAATGGCGGGAGCTAAATGATGACCAGCAAGAGATTTACCCAAGCTCAAAAAAAGAAATCGATTACCCCTCCAAACAGATGACCGTCGTGTTTTCCCAGTGCGATTGGCAGAAAGTGATGCTTGTTAATTTTCCAGCAACAAATGAATCTCATCAGATTTTTGCCGGAGCTTATGAAGTGTTATGATGTAACAAGGGACGGCGAAGTGCGAGCATCCGCACGACTCGCAAGCAACTAAGCCAGCAAGAAGTAAGAACTTTCAAGATTTTTTTCTTAGATGACAAGAAGAGCGAAACGAGCGGCTCGCACTCTGCTAACAACGGAGGCAACAGTACCGTTTGTAATAGTATTGATTCCCTTATTTTGCCGTCTGATTGGCAAACGCAATGAGCAAAGACCAGATACGCCTATTGATATTTTCAACATTATATAGCGAAAATCCCTTTGGGGGTACTGTAATAATTTTTGCCGCGAGCTGTGCACATCAATGTACACCGTCGGTTAACAGCGCCTATTTATCAAATAGAGACCAAAATGCAGCCAAAGGCTGGTAATTTTTCCGGGTAGTCCCCGACCAGTATAGCACAGCATGTTCTTCCTCCTTTCCATAGTTCCTGACTCGTTTTTTCCTTCTTTTCAATCTCAGGGCCTTAGAGCGCGCTGCTCGCCGTCAGTTTCAGACCGCAGCCTTTATCGTATCTTCTGACACGCTCATATGAGTCTAAGAACATTTTAAGAGGTAATCATGCGTGTATCCAAAAGCGTCTCATTGTCTGTAGTTATCCTTCTCGTAACCGTCTTATTTGCAGGCGTTGCAATCGTTCCTGCAGCAGCGCAGTACGATACGATGCAGTTCCGCTACAACGCTACGCATAGCGGCGATTACAGCCCCGTAGCGGGGAGCAACACGTCGAAAGGGCTGCTGACGTGGAACTTCACGACCGGAGGCCCCGTGGGCTCCTCTCCCGCCGTCGTCAACGGCGTCGTCTATGCGGGGAGCGAGGATAACAACGTCTACGCTTTCAACGCCTCCACAGGCACCGAGCTCTGGAACTACACGTCCGGAAACGCTGTGCTCTCCTCACCCGCCGTCTCAAACGGGGTGGTCTACGTGGGGAGCGGTGACAACAACACCTACGCCCTCAATGCTACCACCGGGGCGAAGCTGTGGAACTACACAACCGGTGGCCCCGTGGGCTCCTCCCCCGCCGTCTCAAACGGCGTGGTCTACGTGGGGGGCGGTGACAACAACACCTACGCCCTCAATGCTACCACCGGGGCGAAGCTGTGGAACTACACAACCGGTGGCGGAGTGGACTCCTCTCCCGCTGTCGCCAACGGGGTGGTCTACGTGGGGAGCGGTGACAACAACACCTACGCCCTCAACGCTACCACCGGGGCGAAGCTGTGGAACTACACGACCGGTGGCCCGGTGGAATCCTCACCCGTCGTCTCAAACGGGATGGTCTACGTGGGGAGCGATGACAACAACACCTACGCCCTCAACGCTACCACCGGGGCGAAGCTGTGGAACTACACGACCGGAGGCGGCGTGTTCTCCTCCCCCGCCGTCGCCAACGGCACGGTGTACGTGGGGAGCGAGGACAACAACGTCTACGCCCTCAACGCTACCACCGGGGCGAAGCTGTGGAACTACACGACCGGAGGCGGCGTGTTCTCCTCCCCCGCCGTCGCCAACGGCACGGTGTACGTGGGGAGCGTTGACAGCAACGTCTACGCCATCGGCAACGCAGCTGCGGCCACAAGTCAGAGTGCGACGCCCGGCTTCGATGTCATGCTCGCTCTTGTCGGACTCGTAATCGCCGCTTACGTAGTGAGGAGGAGGAGCTAACCCCCTCCTCTTTTTCAAGCGATGCTATAACCTCGCTTTTTTGGCGTTATCCCGGTATCAGCAATCGTGGCTATCATCGTTTTTTCGGACATAGGTAACGAATGTAAGGGGGGGCGCATTAATTCACTTGCATAAATATAGATTACCATAAGTGCGTTAAATTCGTCGGCTGCAAGATTCGCGGCAAAGATGAAGGTATCCCATATTGCGAGTATTATCGCTGTGCGCGTCGCGTGGCATGGTGACGGGCCTCAGCCACTATTTCTTTTTAATTTCAAGGTCTTAGAGCGCATTGAGTGCTGCCTCTCGTCATCCGTAGCAGACCGCAGCCTTTATCGTATCTGCTCCACTTTCTTGGGCGTCAACAAACGCAAGATGCAATCATATGCGCCTATCGAAAATCGTTTCATTCTCTGTAGTAATCCTTCTCATTACAGTCGTATTCGCAGGCGCCACGACCGTTCCTGCGGCGGCGCAGTACGATACGATGCAGTACCGCAACAACGCCCAGCACAGCGGTGATTACAGCCCCATGGCGGGGAACAACATGTCAATTGGAAAGCTGACGTGGAACTACACGACCGCAGACATCGTGTTCTCCTCTCCCTCCGTCTCAAACGGAGTGGTCTATGTGGGAAGCTATGACAGCAACGTTTACGCGCTTAATGCCACCACGGGGGCGACAGTGTGGAACTATACGACGGGGGGGCCGGTGCTCTCCTCTCCTGCCGTCGTTAACGAAATGGTCTACTTGGGGAGCGATGACAACAACGTCTACGCCCTTAACGCTACCACGGGGGCTAAAGTGTGGAACTATACGACCTTTGGCATGGTGGACTCCTCCCCCGCCGTCGCAAACGGCTTCGTTTACGTAGGGAGCGATGATAACAGTGTCTACGCCCTCAACGCGACTAACGGCACCTTCGTCTGGAGCTTCACGACCGGAGGCGGCGTTGAATCCTCTCCCGCGGTCGTCAACGGCACGGTCTACGTGGGGAGCGATGACAACAACGTTTATGCCCTCAACGGCACCACGGGGGCCAAGCTGTGGAACTACACGACCGGAGGCGGCGTTGAATCCTCTCCCGCGGTCGTCAACGGCACGGTCTACGTGGGGAGCGGCGACGAATATGGTGTTCTTCGCGGCAACGTCTACGCCATCTACGCCAACAACGGCACCAAGCTCTGGAGCTACACCACCGGAAGCGCTGTGCTGTCCTCCCCGGCCGTCGCCAACGGCACGGTGTATGTGGGAAGCGAGGACGACAACGTCTACGCCCTCAACGCTGCCACCGGGGCGACAGTGTGGAACTACACGACCGGAAGCAGTGTGTACTCTTCCCCCGCGGTCGCCAACGGCACGGTGTATGTGGGAAGCGAGGACAACAACGTCTACGCCTTCAATGCCACCACCGGGGCCAAGCTGTGGAACTACACGACCGGAGGCGGTGTTGATTCCTCCCCCGCCGTCGTTAACAGTGAGGTCTACGTAGGGAGCTATGACAACAACGTCTACGCAATCGGCAACGCAACTGCGGCTACTAGTCAAGCGGCAACAAGTCAGGCGGCAACAAGTCAGGGTACGACGCCAAGCTTCGATGTCGTGCTCGTTTTTGTCGGATTAATTTTTGTCGGACTCGTAATCGCCGCCTGCATGGTGAGGAAGAGGAGCTAACTCTTATCTTCTTTTTCTTTAAGCTCAGTGGCGTGCTGAAACGCCTAGAAATGGCATGAGCGCGCCCTCAGATTTTTAGGCGCACGCCGCCCCAGTACTTCATGTAGAGGTCATAAACCGAAGCTGGGGGCGGGTGCTTATAGAATCGCCAGTCGACACCCGAAACGACGTGAGTAAGAATATAGTTCTTATTCGACTGGTCCCACTGCAAAATGTCGCCCATTTGTTCACAGAATTTCCGAAGATCTCTGGGAAATAGCTCAGAACTGAAATGAATCCACTTGCAGTCTTAGACTGTGAAATCGACATTTCTCCAGTACTTCATATAAACGTTGAACACTTGCTCAGGGAGCGGGTGTTTGTAGTGTTTCCAGTCGATGCCGCCCACGCTAATAATAAGAATATGATATTTATTCTCGTGAGTAAGATCTGTGACCATGACACACGTTTCACCTTTCACCCAAGAAGATAACGCGATCCTTGACCGAATCCTCGAATCACGGCGTTCAGTGAGATTGTTCGCGCCCGATGTTCCGTCAAAAGAGCATATCTTGAAAATCATACGGGCGGGATTGCTCGCTCCCTATGCGGCGCAGGCCGTTGCTGGACAGGACTTCCGTCGATTTTTTATATTCCAAGAGGGGAGCCCCCAACTTGCACACGTCGCGGAGCTTGGGAAGCGTCAGGCGAAGCGCATGGCGGAACAGCTGCGCGATAAACTGGCGACTAATCCATCCTTGGAATACCAAGCCCGGGAGTTTGTAACAAGAACAAAACTGGAGCGACTCGCAGAGATGGGTATACTAGGTATCGGTACCGCTCCCTACTACATCGTCGTGGCAGAACGGAGAGGCATCCCCCCTGCAGAGCAGCAATCACTCGCTTACTGTCTTGAAAACATGTGGCTGAAGGCAACCGCTCTGGGCCTGGGATTTCAGCTCGTGTCAGTGACTGCTCAGGTGGGGCAGGATAGCGAGTTTTGTTCAGTACTTGGAATACCGCACGGTGAATTTGGGACAAACGGATGTGCGATCGGTTATCCGGTAGAGCGCCTCCCCCCAGTCGAACGTCCCGACGCGAGCGCGGTAACCAAATGGATCGATTAACGTAACGCTTCCTCTCCGCGAAAAGGCTTAGGCTGGTTCGAGAGCAGGATCGTTCAGCGACCGTCTTAGACTGTGAAGTCGACGTTCTCCCAGTACTTCATGTAGATATCGTGTACGTTCTCTGGCAATGGATTTCGATAACTGGCATCACTACCTGCCCCTCACAGACTCAAAGGAAGTACAGCTTCGTTGCAGGGGTCTTATTTTCCGATCACTTTGTGACGGACTTCAAACTTTTGCAACATTTTTTGGAGGATTAAGAAATCAGAGTATCAGCTAGTTTGTTTAGATTTAAGCCATTTTTCTAAAATGTGCCCCATTAGATTTTCGGCTTCCGGTAAGTGCATGATGCTGTCTTGAGGGGTATCCGCTTTAGATTTCTTTTGTTTTCTTAAATCCTTTAGATGCTGCGCCCAAGAATGGCGAGATGATTCCGAACCCAAATATGCGTCTTTGGCACCGCCTACGACGTCGTAATACTGGGCTGAGAAGAGGAAATCGTTTAGTTTGCCCTCATCTACCCATCCATCTTTTATAATCTTGTTTTTTGCCTTATTATTGCTTTCGTCGCAGATATCAAACGTAATGTGCTCATATATTTCGTATAAACTGAACCACGATGTAACTTGGGCAAAATGATAAAGCGCGTCAAATACTACTCTGTCAATCTCTTCATCGCACCGGTTTAGGTAATGGTCGAACCAACGCTCCGGACGCGTTAAACTCTCTTGATGCACGACGTTATCGTCTTCATCTTGAATGACAGCGTTCGGTACATTTACTTTAGCAGTTGCCGTTGCCGTTATTCCAGATGTGAAAACATCTGCATTACCTTCTACGTTACCATCTAGGCTCCTGATAATCGTAGCGGCATTCTCACTATCCACCACAATTTTACCGCGACCTCCGACATTGATAGATTGAAAATCCCCTCCAAGTTCTATCTTTGCGAATGCCCTAATCATTGTAAGCAGTTTTTTAGCTGATTCACATACTTCCTCGTCGTCTGCTAGGTTGGAAAAACGAGAAGCGGTTAAATAACATCCCTTATTTTTCTCTTTGGCCTGAACCAAGCGACAATTAGGTAAATCCAAAAAGTCACGCAACAGTTCCTTTTCGTTTTCACTACCGAATAGACTTACGAACCAGCTGACCTTACCTTCTTCCATATTTTTCATCGTTATTACTTACTCTTCAGCGATAAAAAAATAGGCATTAAGCCGAAAAGAAATCCGGTCCAATCCCCAACTCAAACATCTCCTGAATAACGACGCAGATATTGTGACAGAGCACCTTCAACAGCACTTCATTAACCTGAGCAACCTCCGTCTTGCTCCTGACCGCATCCCCAAACTTGCTC
>Ga0187851_10001823_pt1 | contig 19776 bp, 23 predicted proteins | sample June2016WEW_6_10_FD_132997 | JGI IMG/M metagenome (GOLD analysis project Ga0187851, IMG submission 132997) | Peatland microbial communities from SPRUCE experiment site at the Marcell Experimental Forest, Minnesota, USA - June2016WEW_6_10 | ecosystem: Environmental > Terrestrial > Soil >...
GTAGCGTCGCTGGCAGGAGTCGAGGCCCGGCTGCCGGCCGCCGCCAATGGGTGCTCGAGGGTGAGCGAGAGGACCCGTCAATGGCTGAGGATCAGCTGCACGTAGTGCTGGGGACCGGCCAGGTCGGCAGAGCCCTCGTCGCAGAGCTGGCCAGCTTGGGCGTCGCCGTCCGGGCGGTGTCCAGGCACCGGCCTCCCACGCTGGCGGGTGAGGCCGACTGGAGTCCCGCAGATATCAGCGACCCCGAGGCCGCCACCGACGCAGCCAAAGGCGCATCGGTCATCTACCAGTGCCTGAATGCCCCCTACACCGAGTGGCCGGAACGCTTCCCCCCGCTGCAGCGGGGGGCACTGGCCGCGGCCGAGCGTACGGGTGCACTGCTGGTAAGCCTGGAGAATCTCTACGGGTACGGCCCGGCCGGCGGCAGCCCGATGACCGAGGACCATCCGCTGGCCGCGACGACCAGGAAGGGCCGCACCCGGGCAGCCATGACCGGCGAACTGCTGGCCGCTGCGAAGGCCGGCCGGATCCGCTGCGCCATCGGGCGGGCTTCTGACTTCTTCGGAGCCGGCGTCACCGAGGGGTCGACGCTCGGCGAGCGGGTCTTCGGTAACGCCCTGGCCGGCCGCCGCGCCGACTTCATCGGCAACCCGGACCTGCCCCATACCTACAGCTATGTTCCTGACATTGCCACGGGCCTGGCCACCCTGGGCACCGACCCCCGGGCCACGGGCCAGGTGTGGCACCTGCCCGGCCCGCAGACGGTCACCACCCGGGCGCTGCTCGATCTGGTGGCCGCCGAGGTCGGGCATCCGGTCGCCATCCGGTCGGTGCCCAAACTGGCCATGCGCGCTCTGGGGCTGGTCAACCCCATGATGCGGGAGCTGGCCGAGATGGCCTACGAGTTCGACGAGCCCTTCGTCCTGGACACCAGCAAGTACACGTCCGCCTTCGGAACGGTCGGCACCCCGCTGTCCGACGCCGTGACCGCGACCGTCGCCTGGTACCGCACGCGGGCGGGCACGCGATGAATATCAGACCGAAGGCGGTCACCCCATGACAACCCCCATTGTGGCTGGTGCGGGCGAGCCTGGCCATCGGCGGCCCTTGATCGCGGCGTCCAGCGTCGCCGTGGTCGGCGTCATCGCGCGATCAGGGTGACGGCTGGCACGGCCCCCGGCCGGCCGGCCCGGAAGCCAGGCGCATCGAGCGGTCCGTGACCATCGCCACCATCATCGAGCTCGTCGCGGCGTTCGTGCTGCCCGTCGCGGTCATCGCGGCTGGCCACTCCGACTGGGTCCTGCCGTCCATCGTGATCACGATCGGGCCCCTGCTGCTCTGGCTCGACCACCTAATCCATATCCCCGCTACCGCGCGGTCGGCTGGGCGCTGACCGTCGGGCCGCTGCTGCTGGTCGCCTCGATGTCAGGCTCCGCACTCGCCGTGACCACGGGCATAGCCGCCGGTGTAGTGCTCCTGGGCACCGCTGCCGCGGGCTTCCACGACCTGGCCGGCGTCCGCCGTGCCCGCCCGTCCGGGACCGTCGGACCCGGACGTCCCATCGCGAAAGCCTCCTGGGCCTGTCCCAGGCTGACCGCCCCGCGACCGGCTTCCGGCCCTTCTTCAATCCCGCCACCGGCGAGTGGATCGAGTACACGGCCATCGCTGCGGACAGCGGGGGTCAGCTCGTCCGCTTCAACTGGCGCAGCGTGCCCGGCGGCGTCATCACCGAGCATGTCCATCCCCACCAGGAAGAGCGCTTCACCATCCTGGCCGGGCAAGCGCACTTCACCCTCAACGGCGCTCAGCGCCTAGCCGGGCCGGGTGAGACGATCGTCGTGCCCGCCGGTATCCCGCACTCCGAGGGAAACCCCGGGCCCGCTGATGTCGAAGGAGTCGTCGAGCTCCGGCCGGCGTTGCGCGCCAAGGAGCTGCATGAGGCCTTCGCCGGCCTGGTGGCCGAAGGTAGGACCACACCGAGGGGGGCACCGCGGAACCCGCTTCAGCTCGGCGCCACCTTCTGGTCCTTCCGCCACGAGAGCCGGGTGACCTCGCCGCCGATCTGGGTGCAGAACCTGATGCTCCCCCCGCTGTGGGCGCTCGCGAAGGTCTGTGGCGTGGCCGCATACTACGACCGCTGGGACAGCCGGATCTGAGCCTGTGCTCAGTTGACGCAGGGAATGCCGTCCTTGGCGATCACCGCACCACCCTGCGGGCCGGAGGTGGGAATGACCGTCGCGGGCGCCGTCGGCGTGCTGGCGGACAGGTCGCCAGGCAGCACAGCCTTCGCCCCGAGCAGGATCTGCACGTGGCCGGCCGCGAGGGACGCGTCCGGCACGGCGGTGACGCCGAACAGCCGGGCTATTGCGGCCGCGTTCGCCGCCGCGCCGCTGCCGTAGCTGACCGAGGTGAGGGTGCGGGCGGCCGTGTTCCCCACCGTCCCCGCCTGGTAACCAGCCTTGACCAGCCCGGCCGAGACCCCCCCGGCCAGGCCGTTCGTGCTGCCCCCGTTGAGGACGTCCACGGTGATCGCGGCGGCTGAGGACTTGATCGGCGCGGCCACATGGTGCCGGGCGTGCCGGGAAACAGGCCGGGGGAAGAACGCCGCATGGACGATGGACTGGATCTGGGGCACATCGACCACGTTCGCGTCCTGGCCGTCGATGGTCGCGAAGCCCTTGATCGGCAGCGTGCGGAAGACAAGATTCCCGCTGGTCAGACTCCGCATCTGGGACGCGAAGTCCAGCAGGTTCCAGCCCGCGTCGGTGATCACGTACTGCTTGGCCACCGACAGCAGGGCCGATACCTTGGAAAGGTCACCGAGCACTCCCTGCGTCTGCAGCTGATGCATCACCGAGTCGATGAACGCCTGCTGACGATGGGTGCGGTCCAGGTCACCGTTGGGCAGGCCATCGCGCTGGCGCACGAACGACAGGGCCTGCGCGGCATCCAGGTGCTGGTACCCCTTGTGGAAGTTCGCGCCCGACTTAGGGTCGTGGACCGCATGGTTGAGGCAGACTTCCACGCCGCCGAAGACCTTCGCGAGCTCGTAGAACCCGTCCAGGTTGACCTCGGCGAAGTGGTCGATGCGCACCCCGGTGAGCTGCTCCACCGAGGCCACGGCCGCCCGGCGCCCGGCCTCGTTGCCGAGGAACGCGAGCTGGTCCTGCCCCATGGAGGGGTGCTGCTGCCGGAGGCTCGCCTGCTGGAAGTACATGCTCACGCCGTAGGCCTGGTCGATCTTGCCCACCTGCTGCGGTCCGACCGTGCCGGCGAAATGCACCCAGTCGTCTCGCGGGATGGAAAAGCCGACCGCCTTCTTGCCGCCCGCGAATATGTGAATAAGGATTAGCGTGTTGGTGTCATTTCCCCCAGTGCCGTTTGCCACCGCTTGGGCATTTCCCGCATGCAGCTTTGCCAGGATGCTGGCGGGCAGGATATTCCCGTTCCAGTCCCGGCGGCTTTCCAGCCCCATCAGCAGTATGTTCTGCGCACCCGCCGAAGGTCCGCTGGCGATCGCGTGCGACCCGCCGATGCTGCCCACATCGCGGATGACCACGTAGGAGAAGCCACTGGCCAGCAGGATCAGCGCGGCGAGGATGCAGGAGATGAAGTACCAGGTCCTGGCCACCGGACCGGCCGGCGACCCAGGGCCGCGCCTCCCCGGCATCTCCGGCATCTCCGGCCGAGCTCCTGGGCGCGCGGGCGCCAGCCTGGAGCCCCGTGCCGGGCTATTTGCATTCTGCTGAGACGACACCCTGCTGCGCATCGCCCCCCCGAGGTTGGCTTGCTACCATTGCGGCGAAGGTTACCCCCGCGCTTCCTTCAGTAAAACAACCCCAGCCTAACCTTTAGGAAAAGATGCTGGATCCACCCGGGCACAAGGCGGGTTCTGGGCCGCAATATGCCGGCGGGCCAGGACCTAACGCGACTTCGCGTGGGCGCGATGCGGGCGCGCGCAGGCGCGATGCGGGCGTGCATGGGGGCGATCCCGCCGTGCGTGGGCCATCCCGCGGGCGCGAGGCAGGCGCGCCCGGACGTGACGCGGCGACACGCGGGCCTTCCCGCGGGCGGCAGGCACCGCCCGGCCCTCCGCTCCGCTGGTGGGGCTCGCGGCCCGGCCGGGCCGGGATCGCCCTCGTTATCGGCGGCGCCCTGATCGGCCTGCTCGGCACGCTGCTGACCGGAAGCGAACCTGGTGCCGTGCTTGGCATCTTGCTGCTCGCCGGGACGGCAGCCGGGGCGCTGGCCGTGCGCCCGCGTGCCGCATACCTGATCATTCCGGTGCCGGCGCCGGCCTACCTGGCCGCGGCCATCCTGGCCGGGCTGGTCCACGACCGGGCCTCCGACACGTCCCATGCCGCGATGGCGATCAGCGCGGCGCAGTGGATCGCCAGCGGGTTCCTCGCGATGACCGCCGCCACGCTGCTCGCCATCGTGGTGGCCGCGGTCCGCTGTGCGGCAGACCGGCGGACCGGGCGGCGGCAGCGCCGCCCGCTCAGACCCTGACTCCGCTCAGACCCTGACTCCCTCAGACCCTGGCTCCGCTCAGGCGATGACGAGGAGCAGGCCGAAGCCGCCGACCATCGCGGTGACGACCCGCCCGCGACCGCCCGGCGGAAACTGAGGTGGCCTCAGCGCACCATCCGGGTAGAGTTTGGCAGTGCCCGAGCTGCAGCGGCTGCATGCTGGCCATGCCCCGGCGGTCCTAGCCTTCGAGCTGGCGAACCGCGCCTACTTCGCTGGCTCGGTCTCCGACCGCGGCGACGAGTTCTACGATCAGTTCGCCGACCGGCACAGCGCCTTGCTGGCTGAGCAGGAGGCCGGCATCTGCGCCTGGTACGTGCTCGTCGCCGAGGATGGCTCGGTCCTGGGCCGGTTCAACCTGTACCGCTTCGAGGACGGCACTGCAGAACTCGGCTACCGGGTCGCGCAGCACGTCGCCGGCCGCGGCGTGGCGACCGCGACCGTCCGGGAGGTGTGCCGGCTGGCGGCGGCACGGCACGGGCTGCGCACACTCCGGGCGGCTACCGCCCGCGAGAATGCCGCGTCCCAGAAGGTGCTGACCAAGGCCGGATTCGTCCCGGTTGGCCCGGCCGACCCGGCCGACCTCGGCGGTAAACCAGGCACCTGGTATCGGCGCGACCTAGCCGCCGGCTGACCCTGATCAGCCGCGGCGACGCTCGCGATCCGTGTCGCGTCAGCCATCCGAACGTATAGTCACGCTGCCGGGAGGCAGCAGATGCTGGCAGGCGTCATTAGCCCGTGCCCTGGGGCCGGTGACTTTTCCGTTTGGGCGCCCGCTGATGTGGAAGCGCTCCGATGAATTTGCAGGGGTGGGGAAGTTCGGCGCGCCGTGGGTTTGCATGCAGTGCGCGTAGGCCAGGTTCGCCCGGAATGTCGCTGACCCTGTCGACGCAGAGCCGCCGGAGACCGAGGCATTCACCATGCCGCACGCCGTGGCCAGCACGGCGACGGCGGCCACTACAGCCAGCGCTGCCGCGCGCCGCAGGCCCCGCTTACCACCGGTATTGCCGTTCATCGCGTCGCTCCTTAATGACCGGGGCGGTAATCGAGTCGTCTTTCCCGGCACAATCCAGTTGTATAGAAGGGGAGGTGACAGCACGGGAACCGAAAAAGTCACCTGGCTGTCACCTGCGACCTGCGATCTTGGGAAGCAGGCGGCTGACATGCCGTGGGGCACACGAAGCGGCGGGCAGGCGATGCGGGTCCTGGTGACCGAGGACGACGAGATCCTGGCCAGGGCGCTGGCGGCCGGGCTGCGCCGGGAGGGGATGGCCGTCGACGTGGCCCTGGACGGCGCCGCGGCCCTGGAACATGTGGCGGTCAACCGCTATGACGTGGTGGTGCTGGACCGGGACCTGCCCGGCGTGCACGGCGACGACGTCTGCCGCACCCTCGCCGCGGGCAGATCCGAAACCCGGGTGCTGATGCTCACCGCGGCCAGGTCGGTCAGGGAACGGATCGAGGGCCTCGGGCTGGGCGCCGATGACTACCTGCCCAAGCCGTTTGACTTCGCGGAACTCGTGGCCCGCATCCGGGCCCTGGGCCGCCGCGCCGCCGCGCCGCTGCCCGCCAGCCTCGAGCACGGTGACCTGAGCCTGGACCCGGCACGCCGCGTCGCGGTCCGCGCCGGGAGGCGCCTGCCGCTCACCACCAAGGAACTCGCCGTGCTGGAATGCCTGCTCGCCGCGGACGGCCGGCCTGTCCCGGCCGAGGAACTGCTCGAACGGGTATGGGACGAAGCGGCCGACCCGTTCACCAGCACCGTGAAGACCACCATCAGCCGGCTCCGGGCCAAGCTCGGCGACCCGCCGGTGATCCAGACCGTCCGGGAAAGCGGCTACTGCATCGGAGAACCCTAATGCCCACGCCCCGCCCGCGCCCCGGTCCGCTGCGCTGGCTGCGGCTGCCCCGCCGCACCGCCCGGCTGCGCCTTACCGTCCTCTACGGCGCGGCGTTCCTGGCCTGCGGCGCGGCCGTGCTCGCCCTTACCTACCTGTCCTTCGGGCACACGACGCCCCCAGCGTCCTCCTCCGGGCGGCCGGAAATCCTCCCCGGAGCCCACCAGACAGCACGACTCAGGGTCCCTGCCGCCGACGTCCGGCGGGCAGGTCGCTACGACGTAGTCACCATCGCCGTCGTAGCCGCCCAGCAGATTAAGGAGGCGGATGCCGTCCCTGCCGTTCAGCAGGCCGAGTTGGCCAGGCAGTCCCAGGTGCTGATCGGCTACGCCAAGCGGCAGCTGCTGGTCGTCTCGGCCATCGCCCTGGCGGTCATCGCGGTGGCGGCCACCGCGATCGGCTGGATCATCGCCGGCCGGGTGCTGCGCCCGCTGAGCGCGATCACCGCGGCCGCCCGGCGGATTTCCGCCCGCAGCCTGCACGAGCGGCTCGCCCTGCACGGACCCCACGACGAGCTCAAGGAACTCGCCGACACCCTCGACGGCCTGTTCGCGCGGCTGGAGGCCTCCTTCGACGCGCAGCGGCGGTTCGCCGCCAACGCATCACACGAGCTGCGCACCCCGCTGACCCGGGAACGAACCCTGCTCCAGGTCACCCGCGCCGACCCCGCCGCCACCACCGGCACGTGGCAGGCCGTCAGCCGGGAACTGCTCGCGTCCAACGCCGAGCAGGAACACCTCATCGAGGCGCTACTCACCCTGGCCAGCAGCGAAGCCGGCCCCGGCGAGCACGAGCCCGCCGACCTGGCCGCGATCACCAGCGCCGCCCTGGCCGCCGCCGGCCCCGCGATCAGCCGCCTGGGCCTGCACGTCCAGACCACCATCCAGCCCGCCACCCTCGACGGTGACCCCCTCCTGGTCCAGCAGCTGGCCGCCAACCTGATCGACAACGCCATCCGGCACAACATCCCCGGCGGGGACATCCAGATCGCCACCGCGACCAGTCACGCCGGCGCCGTCCTGTCGGTGACCAGCTCCGGGCAGGTCATCCCGGCCGCCGACGTCGACCGCCTGTTCCAGCCCTTCCAGCGGCTCGGCCCGCGCCCCGCCCGCCGCGACGGCGGCTACGGCCTCGGCCTGTCCATCGTCGGGGCCATCGCCACCGCCCACGCCGCTACCATCACCGCGCAACCCCGGTCCGGCGGCGGCCTGGCCATCGACGTCACCTTCCCCCCGCCAGCCCCGCCACAGACCCGCCGGCCGCATGCCGGACGCGCGGTCCAGGTGTAGACCGCACGTGATCATTCGCGAAGGACTGATAATTCCCTGGGCAGACCTTCTTGACCGGCTCAGAATTCCCGGGCAGCCAATCATGGCCGGCACAGAAAGTTAGTTAAGGAGCGGTAAAGCAGGCTCACCGAACCTGGGAGCATGCAAACCACTGACTCCCCACTCCGGACCCGGCCCGGGGCACGGACCGGCCTGGTTCCTGGACAAGCCCAGGTCGAGATCGTGATCCCCGTCCGCAACGAAGAACACGACCTCGGGCCGGCCGTCCGGAGGCTGCGTGCCTATTGTGATGACAGCTTCCCTTTCGCGGCCCGGATCACTATCGCCGACAATGGAAGCACCGACGGGACCTGGGCCCTGGCCCGGGAACTGGCGGAGGAATTGCCCCTGGTCCGCGCGGAACGTATTGAGCGTCCAGGGCGCGGCGGCGCGCTGCGCTCGGTCTGGGCCGGCAGCGACGCCGACGTCTGCGCCTATATGGACGTGGACCTGTCCACGGACCTGAACGCGTTGCTGCCGCTGGTCGCGCCGTTGCTGTCCGGGCACAGCGACGTGGCGATCGGGACCCGGCTGGCACGGGGCGCGCGGGTGATCCGAGGCCCGAAGCGAGAGATCATCTCCCGCTGCTACAACCTGCTGCTGCACGCCTCCCTCGGCACGCGCTTCTCCGACGCGCAGTGCGGGTTCAAGGCAGTCCGCGCCGACGCGGCCCGGGCGCTGCTGCCGCTGACCACGGACTCGGGCTGGTTCTTCGATACCGAACTGCTCGTGCTGGCCGAGCGGGCCGGGCTGCGCATCCACGAGGTCCCGGTGGACTGGATCGACGACCCCGATTCGCGGGTCGACGTCGTGGCCACGGCCCTGGGTGACGTGCGCGGCATCGTCCGGCTCGGCACCGGCCTGGCCCGCGGCACCATCCGGGTTCCCGCGCTCCGCAGCCCGGACCCGCTGCCGCCGGATGACGGTTGGTGCGGTAGCACCGGCCGCGGCACTGGCGCCGATACCGGCGGGACCGGCTCGCCGCCCCGCCGGCTCAGCCGCGAGCTGGGCAGTTTCGTCCTGGTCGGGGTGGCCAGCACCGCGGCGTACCTGCTGCTGTATCTGCTGCTGCGCGGCGTCGTGGCCGCGCAGGCCGCCAACGCCATCAGCCTGCTGCTGACCGCCGTGGCCAACACCGCCGTCAACCGGCGGGTCACGTTCGGCATCCGGGGCCGGGCGCACTCCGCCCGGCACCAGGTCCGCGGCCTGATCGCGTTCGCCGTTGGCCTCGCGCTCACGTCGGGTGCCCTGGCGGCCCTGCACGCCAGCGCCCCCCGGGCGAGCCGGGCCGCCGAGCTCACCGTGCTGGTGGCGGCGAACCTCGCGGCCACGCTGGTGCGGTTCGGCCTCTACCGCAGCTGGGTCTTCCGGCAGGACGCTGCCCCGGCCGTGTCCCGTGGCGGCGCAGGGGGTGAGTTCTGGTGAGGGCCATCTCCACCCGAGTCCCGCCTGGTCCGGCGGCACGCCCAGCCGCCGGGACGGCCCAGCTGGGCCGCCCGCCTGGTGCGCGGCCGCCGGTGACCCGGCCTGGGCCAGGCCCGCGCTGCTCGGCCTGCTGCTGGCCACGGCCGTGCTCTACCTGGCCGGGCTGAGCCGCAGCGGCTACGCCAACGACTTCTACGCCGCCGCCGTCCAGGCAGGCACCAAGAGCTGGAAGGCGTTCCTGTTCGGCTCGCTGGACTCCAGCAACTTCATCACCGTGGACAAGACCCGGCGTCGTTGTGGGTGATGGAACTGTCCGGCCGGGTCTTCGGCTTCAGCTCGCGGAGCCTGCTGATGCCCCAGGCGCTGGAAGGCGTGGCCGTCGTCGGCGTGCTCCACGCCACGATCCGCCGGTGGTTCGGCCCCGCGGCCGCGCTCATTGCCGGGCCGTGGCGGCCCTGATCCCGGTGGGCACCCTGATGTTCCGCTTCGACAACCCGGACGCGCTGCTGGCGCTGTTCGCGAAGCTGCGTCCGGTCGCGGACACCGCCCGCGCGACCTACAGATCTGACTGGGCAGGAACGGCCCCGGGCCAGCAAATTACATTGAACTTTGATATAAAATTAATCGTGGCATCGTCACCTGCGGAGCGCTCTCTGGACCTCGGCGAGCTGACCACCGCGATCGAGGACTTCAACTCGATCTTCATCCGGCTGCCGTCGGTGCGGAGGTTCAGCTTCTCGACCCTGTCCGCGCTGCACACGTTGTCGCGACGGGGGCCGCTACGGCTGACCGACCTGACCGCCACGGAGCAGCTGAAACAGCCCGCCCTCACGGCCCTGGTCGCCAAGCTCGAGCGGGACGGCCTCGTGAAACGCCGCCGTGACCCGCGCGACGGCCGGGCGGTCCTGCTCTCGCTGACCCCGGAGGGCCAGGAGATCGTCCGGTCCCGGCACGCCGACCGGATGGCGGGGCTGTCCCGCCTGGCGGATGGGCTGAACGACCAGGAGCGTGACGCGCTCACCGGCTACGCGCGCGTGCTGGGCCGGCTGACCGAGATCGCGGCGGCCGGCGACGGCCGGGGCACCCAGGGAGATCAGAGGAGAGTCCATGCCGACACGAGCGTTCCCCCTCGACCCGGTGCCGGTCCACGTGCCCGGCGACGTGCTTGACGACCTGCGCCGCCGGCTGGCCGCCACCAGGTGGCCACTGGATGCCGGCAATGAGGACGGCTACTACGGCGTGCGCCGCGCGTACCTGCAGGAGCTGGTCGCGTACTGGGCGGACGGCTTCGACTGGCGCGCGGCCGAGCGGGCCATCAACGCCTACGAGCACTACCACGTCGACGTCGGCGGGGTGCCGGTCCACTTCATGCGCAAGCCCGGCGTCGGCCCGGATCCGGTGCCGCTGATCCTCAGCCACGGCTGGCCGTGGACGTTCTGGCACTGGTCGAGGGTCATCGACGCGCTCGCCGACCCGGCTGCCTCGGGGGGCGATCCGGCCGACGCGTTCGACGTGATCGCGGCGTCGCTACCCGGCTTCGGGTTCTCGACCCCGCTGGCCGGCCAGCCCGACATGAACTTCTGGAAGATCGCCGACGTGTGGCACGAGCTGATGACAGAGGCCCTCGGGTACGAGAAGTACGCCGCCGGAGGCTGCGACGTTGGCGCGCTGGTCACCGGCCAGCTCGGGCACAAGTACGCCGGCGAGCTCTACGGGATCCACATCGGGTCCGCGCTGAAGCTCACCCTGTTCAACGGCGACCGCGCCTGGGACCTGTCCGGCGGCCGGCCCATCCCGGAGAACCTGCCGCCCGCGGTTCGCGAGCAGGTCGTGGCCCTGGAAAAGCGGTTCGCCGTCCACCTGGCCGCGCACGTCCTCGACTCCGGCACGCTCGGTTACGGACTGGCCGACTCCCCGGTCGGCATGCTGGCCTGGGTCCTGGAACGGTGGACGAACTGGTCCGACAGCGGCGGCGACGTCGAGACCGTGTTCACCTGGGACGATCTACTCACCCACGCGACGATCTACTGGGCGGGCGGCGGGATCGACACCTCGATCCGCACCTACGCCAACAACAACCGCTACCCGTGGACGCCGTCGCATGACCGATGGCCAGTGGTCGAGGCACCTACCGGCATCACGTTCGTCGGGTACGAGAACCCGCCGGGCGTGACGAGCAGCGAGCAGCGGGTACGCAGCTTCCTCGAAAGCGACCGCGCGGCCTGGTATCGCCACGTCAACATCACGGCCCACGACCACGGCGGGCATTTCATCCCGTGGGAGATCCCTGATGAGTGGGTCGACGACCTGCGCCGCACGTTCCGCGGGCGGCGCTGAGGCGGCCAGGCCGGTGAGTGGGGGCCGATGAGTCCGGGGCGCGTCCGCCGTCTTATCTCCGATCCTGGACCACGGAAGGTGTGTCGATGGCTGAACTGAGCGACATCCTGGACAAGCACGTCCCAACGAATCGCTCCCAGGAGCGGTAGGCCTGGTGGCCCGCGGCGGCCGGACCGAGAGGGCGGCCGTCGGCTCGGCCAGCGTGGGGGGCGCCCCGATGGCCAGGGATTCGATCTTCCGCATCGCGTCGATCACCAAGCCCATCACCGCCGCGTCGCTCATGATGCTGGTCGAGGACGGCCGGGTCGCGCTCGGCGACCCGGTCGCCCAGTGGCTGCCGGAACTGGCCAGGCCATCCGTCGTGCGCACGCCCGCCAGCGAGGTCGACGATGTGGTCCCGGCCGCCCGGCCGATCACCGTGTTCGACTTGCTCACCTCCAGCGCGGGCTACGGGTTCCCGTCCGACTTCACGCTGCCGGCCGTGCAGCGGCTGTTCTCGGTGCAGAAAGACGGCCGCGAGGTGCAGAGCTTCCCGGCTCCAGGCGTGTGGATGGCCGAGCTGGGCAAGATCCCGCTGCTCTTCCAGCCGGGCGAGGCCTGGCTGTACGACACCTGCTCGACCGTGCAGGGCGTGCTCATCACCCGGGTGAGCGGCCAGTCCCTTCCCGACTTCATGGCGGAGCGGGTGTTCGGGCCGCTCGGCATGGCCGACTCCGCGTTCGAGGTACCGGCGGGCAAGCGCGACCGGTTCACGAGCTACTACCGGACCAGTCCCGATGGCGGCCTGGAACTGGGCGACGGGCCGGACGGGCAGTGGAGCACCCGGCCGGCCTTCCCGCTCGGAAACGGCGGGCTGGCCGCCACCGCCGACGACTGGCTGGCGTTCGCCCAGATGCTGCTGGCCGACGGCGTCACTCCCGCGGGGCGCCGGCTGCTGTCCGCCGAGTCGGTCCGGCTGATGACCAGCGACCACACCACCGATGCCCAGCGCGAGATTGGCCAACTGTTCCTGGAGGGCCAGGGCTGGGGGTTCGGCGGCTCGGTCGACATCGCGCCCATCGATCCGTGGAACATCCCCGGCCGCTACGGCTGGGTGGGCGGCACGGGCACCTCGGCCCACATCATCCCGTCCACCGGCACGGTGGCCATCCTGCTCGCTCAGGTGGCCGCGGACAGCCCCGTCCCGCCGGGGTGGATGCGGGACTTCTGGCGGTACGCCGCCAGAGCCAGCTGATCACGGTCACTCGCGGCGGGCCCGGCGGATGAACTGGATCCTGTCCACCAGCACCCGCTCCAGGGTGCCCGCGCCGATGACCGTCTCCTCACCATCGGCCGATCCGGCGGGCGGCTTCTGCCTGGCGATGAACCGGAACCCGAGCCGCTGGCCGTCCACCTCGGTCAGCTCCGCCTCGACCACGATCTCCGCCCCGACCGGGCTGGGCCGCTTGTGCTCCAGGGCGGCCGACGTGCCGACCGAGGTCAGGCCGGAATCCAGGCTGGGCCCGATGGCCGCCACCGCCGCGGCCTCCGCGAGCGCGAGCAGCCGGGGCGTGCCGAGCACGGGCACATCACCACTGCCCAGCGCCATCGCCGTGTCGGTGTCGGTGACGACGATCTGAACGAAGGAAAGGAGGCCAGGTGCGAGTGCCATCCTCGTACCTTAGGGCCTCAGCGGGCTCACGCCCGTACGTGGACGAAGCGGCTGCCGGCCCAGTCAGTCGAAGTTGTTCTTGCGGCCCTCGCGCACGTAGTCGACCGTCGACCTGATGTGCTGCTCGCCGTGGACGGCGCGCTTCTTGGCGATGTGGCCGAACATCTGGATCCCGAACCCTCCGTCGAGATCGCTGGCGATCCGCTGCTTCCAGGGGCGCCGGACGATCTGGGTGGTGAGCCGGCGGGTGGTCCTCGGCTGGGTCATGATGTGGTCGGCGATCTGGTAGGCGCGCGTGACCAGCTCGTCGCGGGGCATCACCTCGTTGACCATCCCCCAGTCCAGGGCCTGCTGCGCGCTGATCGCCTCGCCGGTGAGCAGGGCGTACGCCGCCCGCTTCACGCCGAGCAGTTCCTGGAAGGCGTTGTGGATGCCGTCGGCGGGCACCGAGCCGATGTCATAGTGCAGGTCGAAGAGGGTGGCGTCGTCCGCGGCGAGGGTGATGTCGCACATCAGCACGATCTCGGAGTGGAAGCCGGGCCCGTTGAGCAGGCCGATGGTGGGAATCTCCAGGTCGTTGACCAGGGCGCTGACGTTGATCCGCCCGTCCTTGTAGGCATACTCGTAGGCCCAGTACTCCATGTCGGCCTCCTCGAGGGCGAAGCCCTCGGGGTCGGAGGCCATCATGAACTCCTCGCCCGATCCGGTGAGGATCAGCACCTCGTTCTCAGGGTCCGCGGCGACCGTCCTCAGCATCTGGCCGAGCGAGCGGTGGTTCTGCACGCTGAGCTGGATCGGGCCGCCCAGGGTGTGCGCGGCGACGAGGAGGACGCCGTCCTCACGCCGTTCCATGCGGTAGAAGTCCTTGAACGTCTCCCGGTACTCCTCGAAGCGGGGCCCGGGGACGAATTCCTGTAGTGACATGGTCATTCCTTCGGCGTGTGGCGGGTACCAGGACGGGGCGGGACGGAAGGGCGTCGGGGCCCGGGCTGCTCCCCCAGCGCCGCACCGCGGGCTTGCAGGTCATAGAGCGACAGGAAGTCCTCGTCGCGCAGCCCGGTGCCGATGGCGGCCTGGATGAGCTGGTACACCGTGGCCCCGACGGGCATCGGCACTTCCAGCGCCCGCGCGGCGTCCAATCCGAGGTCGAAATCCTTGCGCAGCAGCCCGGTGGTGAACGTGGGGGTCCAGTCCCGCCTGACCAGGTCGCCGGTACGCTTGCGCACCCAATCGGAACCCAGCACCGTGCCGCCCAGGAACTCCAGGAACGCGGCCCTGTCGGTGCCGCCCTTCTCGGCCAGGCTGGTCACCTCGACCAGGGCCTGGACCATCATCCCGAGATAGAGGTTGGTGCAGAGCTTGACCAGCCGGCTCTGCTCGTCTTCACCCGCGTACACGGCGACCTTGGCGATCTCCTCGAGAACGGGCTTGACCTCCCGGAACACCTCGGCCGGGCCGGACGCCACGATGCAGGCGCCGCCTTCGGCGACCACGTGCGGGTTGCCGCTGACCGGGGCGGCGAGGAAGCCCACTCCGGCGGCGTCCGCGGCCGACCGCACGCCGGCCGAGGCGGCGGCGGACACGGTCGAGCAGTCCACGATCGTGCCCGGCCGGCGGTCCCCACTGAGCAGCCCGTCCTGTCCGCAGACCACCTGCTCCAGGTCGCCGGGGGCGGCCACCATGACGAACACGATGTCGCAGCCGCCCAGGTCGGTGATCCGCTCGACGGCCCGCGCTCCCCTGGCCACCAGCGGCCCGGTCTTGGACGCCGTCCGGTTCCACACGCAGACGCGCTCGCCGGCGTCGATCAGGCGGCCCGCCATGGCCGCGCCCATCCGGCCGGTGCCCAGCCAGCCGAGGCTGCGGACGGTGGTATTCATGCGTGCTCCTCGACGAGGTTGCTGGGTAGGGGCCGGTCAGACGGGCGAGTACTCGCCGCTCTCGGCAGTGGCGGCCGGAGCGCCGGGGACCGGCCCGGGCTGGCCGAGCGCGGACCAGATCGTCTCGATGAGCGCCTGGGTGGACAGGCCGTAGTTACTGAACAGGTAGGGCGGTACCGCCCGCCCCCGCCACGAGTTGACAGTACTAGCTTGCTCCCCCGCCGCCCGGCATCGCTGGAGGCCCAGCCGCCAAGCATCGCCGGAGGCCCAGACGGCCGCTGAAGGCGCCGAGCGCAGGCCGCCGTCCGACCGGCGGTCCGGTGCGCTGGGGTCCTCGGGCATGGTTCAACTCCGATCGGGTCACGGACCCGTCAGTGACGGTCCCGGTCAGCGGTGATCACACCCGCCAGGGTGAGCAGCCGTGACCGGGCTGATCCCGGCGATCAGCGTCCCTTGTTCTTCGCGATCAGCGTCCGGGGAGTGGGCTGTCGAGGGTGAGCCAGCCGCCGGGGTGGGTGAAGTGGAGGGTGCCGTTGGGGTTGCCGGTGATGGTCCAGCCCAGCAGGTGGATGAAGTAGTGGTGGTGGACGTGGCAGAACAGGGCCAGATCTTCCAGGCTGGTGGCGCCGCCTTTGCTCCAGGGGCGGATGTGGTGGGCGGTGGCCCAGGCGGCCAGGGCGCCGCAGCCGGTCCACCGGCAGCCGCGGTCGCGGGCTTCCAGCGCGCGGCGCAGCCCGGGGGGTTCGGTGCGGGCAGTCCGGCCGACCCCCAGCGGCAGGCCGTCGGCCCAGCGGATCGCGCCGATCTGCGCGCCGCAGCACAGGGCGAGGACCTGACGGGCGGTCAGCAGGGTGCCGTGCCCGGTCTGCGCCGGCGGCGCCCCGGCCACCGGCCCTGGCCCCCCGGCCACCGGCCCTGGTGCTCCGGCCACCGGCCCTGGCCCCCCGGCCACCGGCCCTGGTGCTCCGGCCGTGCCCCCGGTCCGGGCCCCGGCTGCCTGCGGCTGCCCGGGTACCGGGCCGGCCGGGGCCCGGCCGGCAGCGCGGTCGCCTGCCCCCGCAGCCTGGCCCGCACCCCCGGCCTGGCCCGCAGCCCCCGCCTGGCCCGCAGCCCCGGCCTGGGCCGCGGCCTGGGCGAGGGTTTCGTCTTTGACCAGGACGGTGATGTGCGGGGCGCTGCCGTGCCGTTCCGGGGCGGTCGCGCCATCGAGGGCGGCTTTGCAGGCGGCGACCAGGCCGTCCATCCGCCGCTGCGCCGCGGTCCGGGCGTCGGCCTGGCCGCCAGGCGGGCTGAAGGCCTCCGCCGCGGTCCGGACGATCTCATAGCAGACAGCGTCGCCGCACGCGCCGGACAGCACCCCGGTGTTATCCAGCGTCAGCCCGAACGACAGGTGGCGTTTATCCCACCGCCGCTTCTCCCGCTCCTCCGCTCCGCCGGGGTCGGCGCGGTAGGCCGCCTCGGCCGCTAAGTGGCGGAACTGGCTGGTGTCCAGGCCAGGGGCATGATCCAGGAGCAGCCGCTCTACCTGGCTGGCCTGCGGGCCCTGCAGGCCGCCGGCCGCGCGGGTGATGATCTGCGCCTGGTCGAACGAGATCGTCCCGGCCTCCACCGCCTTCTGGGTGGCCGCCAGGCCGGCCAGCCCGCGGGCCGTGGCCGTCACCGCGGCCGCGTGCCCCGGACTCAGGCCGCACTGGGTCCGCAGGAACGCCGACGCGGACTTGTGCCCCGCCTCCGCCGCGCCGCCCGTTGTATCCAGGGTGGCGGTCAGGCGGGACAACTGCCCTTGCGCCTGGCTGATGAAGGTGGCCAGATCGGTGATCTGGCTCATCAGCGAGGCCGCATCCAGCGAGGCCGGGTCGAGGCGGGCCAACTCGGCCAGCGCCGCGTCCCGGGCAGTCTGCTCTGGTAAACACATATTCGAATCATCCCACCCGCCACCGACAAACGACGCCGCGCCCGCCTCATGCCCCCGGCAGACGATCTCCGCCGCCACCTCCGGGTGCCGGCGGACGGCGTTGCCGATCATGAACGAGGTCATCGGGATTCCGTGCTTGTCCAAGAGGTCAAGCAGCCGGGAGACGCCCTCGACCGCGCCGTACTCGTAAAACGTCTTGTCGCCGGCCGGTACCGCCCGGCCAGTAACCGTTCGGCTCCGTCATCGTGGTTCTCCTTCCTCGTCGCGGGGGTCCCTACCTGCCCGTCCCTGTCTGGTCAACGGGCCCGGGTGCTGCCGTCCTAGGCTGTGGACCATGTCGCTATCCCCTGAAGCCCACGCTCCACAGACGTCTGGCCGTCCCGAGCTGGCCGCTGTCCGCGGCCCGGTGACCTGGTCGCCGGTTGGCAGCTACGAGGACATCCGCCTGGACGTCAGCGAGGACGGCATCGCCAAGGTGACGATCTGCCGTCCCGAGGTCCGGAATGCCTTCCGGCCGCAGACGCTGATCGAGATCTCCGATGCCCTCGTGATCGCCCGGGAAGACCCCCAGATCGGGGTGATCATCCTCACCGGTGAGGGCCCGGATGCGTTCTGCTCCGGTGGAGACCAGCGGGTGCGGGGGGACACCGGCTACCTCACCGATCCTGGCCAGCCGGGCGCGGTTGGCCGTTTCCACGTCACCGATCTGCAGATCCAGATCCGCCGGCTGCCCAAGCCGGTCATCGCCATGGTCGCCGGGTACGCCATCGGCGGCGGGCACGTGCTGCACCTGATCTGTGATCTGACCATCGCTGCGGACAACGCCCGGTTCGGCCAGGTGGGCCCCAAGGTCGGCTCGTTCGACGGCGGCTACGGCGCGGCCCTGCTGGCCGAGCTGGTCGGGCCGAAGAAGGCCAAGGAGATCTGGTTCCTGTGCTTCCAGTACGACGCGCAGGAAGCCCTGGCCATGGGCCTGGTCAACACCGTGGTGCCACTCGCCGAACTGGAGGCCGAGACGGTGGCCTGGAGCCGCCGGATGCTGCAGATGTCGCCGTTTGCCCTGCGCCTGATGAAGGCTAGCTTCCACGCTGCCGAAGACGGCATGGCCGGAATCCAGCAACTGGCCCACGACGCGAACCTGCTGTTTTACGGCACCGAGGAGGCCCGCGAGGGCCGGGAGGCGTTCAAGGCCAAGCGCCGCCCCGAGTTCGAGCGCTTCCCCCGCCGCCCCTGACTCGAACAGGTCGCTGACCCGAAACGGCGCAGGTGGCTAGGCTGGCCGGCATGTCGACGGAGGATTTGCCTCTCGCGGAGTTCGCCTTCCCCGGGCCGCTGCGGGATCAGCTCGTCGCCGCGATCGTGGCGGGCACCAAGACCACGACGACCGGGCTGGTGGCGGACTACGAGCATGAGCAGGAGGAGCTGCCCCATCAGGGCTTGCGGCAGGTCGTCGTGGACTCCGGCGGCCAACCGGTGGCCGTGATCGAAACGACCGCGGTGCGGGTGATGCGGCTGGCCGAGGTGGACCTGGCTCATGCGGTCGGCGAGGGAGAGGGGTACACCTCGGTCGCGCAGTGGCGGGCCGGTCATGAGCGGTTCTGGCACTCGGCTGAGGTGCGCCAGGCCCTGGGTGACCCGGAATTCACCGTCAACGACGAGACCCTGGTGGTTACCCAGGCGTTCCGGCTGGTGCAGACCTGACCAACGCCGCACGGCGGGCCGCCGCCCGGTGGCTCAGCCCGGGCCTGGTCCGAGGATCTGGCGGGTGCGCCGGGCCACAGCGTGCAAGTCGTCACCCCGGTCCCGGGCGAACGCGCAGTAGGCCAGGTGGGTCAGGCCGATATGGAGCTCGTAGCAGCGCAGGCGTTCGCCGAAGCGGGGAACCTCGATACCGGTGGCATGGTAATGCCGAAGGATCACCGACCGGAAGTCGATCGCGGCCAGCCCCGGATGCCAGGGAGCCCAGAAGATGAACCAGGCAACCTCGTAGAGAAAGTCGCCGTAGGCGCAGCATGCCCAGTCAAAGACCGCGGTGAGCCGGGATCCGTCCGCGGGCACGAGGACGTTGCGGTTGAGCAGGTCGCCGTGCACCACGTGGCGGATCTCCGGGCAGGCCGGCAGCAGCGCGCTGAACTCGCGTTGCGCGGTGGCGAAGAGCTCGGCGAGCTCGGCCTGCCTGTCCAGGACCGCTTTCCAGCCGGAAACCCGTTCGCCTGGACGGTCGGCGAGCCCGGACCAGAGCCACTCCCGCCAGCCCGCCACGCCGCTGGTCAGGGCTGCTGTCCGGTCTGAACCGGGTCCTGGCAGGTGCCGCAGCGCGTCCAGCCCGCGCATGAGGGCGGGAAGAAGCCGGCGCCACCTGGGTTCATCGAGGGTCTCCAGGAAAACCCCGAAGCAGCGCTGCGAGATGGCGTACGCGCCGCCCAGCCCGCGGCCCGTCTCCAGTATCTCCGGAACCGGCAGGTCCGGCCCGGCGAACGCCATCGCCTGCTGATCCCGGGCGAAGTCCTCGCCGTAGGGGCCGAACCTGGCGACGAGATCGCGCCCGTCGAGCCGGAAGGAGAATGCCCGGGACCAGTCGCCCCCGCCTAGCTCCGAGACGTCGCGCGCCCGGCCCGCGTACCGCTCTGCGAGGAACCCGGCCGCATCACCCAGCAGGACCGGCTTGCCGTTCATGTCGCCGGTCCCGGGCCCCGCCAAAACCGCATGTCACCAGCACATCCCGGCAGGCCGCCACCCGGCAACTACTTTTCGCCTCCTGCGAGGCGCGGCCACGGAGCACGGCCGCCGGGACGCGGCCACAGGGCGCGGGCAC
>Ga0187851_10001828_pt1 | contig 19743 bp, 12 predicted proteins | sample June2016WEW_6_10_FD_132997 | JGI IMG/M metagenome (GOLD analysis project Ga0187851, IMG submission 132997) | Peatland microbial communities from SPRUCE experiment site at the Marcell Experimental Forest, Minnesota, USA - June2016WEW_6_10 | ecosystem: Environmental > Terrestrial > Soil >...
AGGCCGCGCTTGAGGTACTCGGCGGTGATCGGCTGAATCGTGTCGTGAAGGATCAGCTTGACCACCAGCGGAGACGAGGTTGGCGTCTGTGCTAGGACGTTTGCCGGCAGCAGCGTGCCAAGCGCGGTCAACGCCACGACCAAATTTCTCATGCGACGGAACATGGATAGACGGAGCATGGAACGCACCTCTTCGGCTTAGTGCCGCGCCTTAACCATACGGCAACAGGCAGCCCTCCCGCCCAGCATCTTTCCGCTGCATGGCTTTACGGGAGGCTCTGGCCGCGCGCCGCAAGCGCGCGCTTCATGCCCAGCGCGGCGGAGTTGTCCGGCTCCAGACGCAGCGCATTCGCCACGTTGAAGGCGGATTCGGAGAGTTGGTTGATCTGTAGGTCGAGCCGCGCCAGCACCAGATACGCGGCCGCGTTGGGCGCAAGCTGGAGTGAGCTCTGTACCTCCGCGCGCGCGTCGTCGGCCGATCCGCTGCGTTCGCGCACCTGTGCGATTCCGGCGTGCGCCGCGGCGCTTCTAGGGTCGGCGGCCAGCGCGGTGTGGAACTCCTGTTCGGCCTCAGGAAGCAGCCCCTGCGCCAGATATTCATCGCCCAACTGCGTGTACTGCACCGCCTGCTGGACTGGCGGCAGCGTGGCCATCTGCAGGGCGCGCATCTGGTCGAGTTGGAACGCCGCCTGACGAAACGACGCCTCCGACCAGGTGCGCCGGATGCGCGTGGTGGGGTCGAATCCGCCCGCGCTCAGGATCGACTTCAGGTTGGCGGCCGCACCGTGCGTCGCCTGTAGACGGGTGAGCAGTTCGGTGGCCTCGGGGTCGTCGGCGTGCAGCTTCAGCGCCTGCTCCACCTCGCGCGTGGCTCCGGCGATGTCACTGCGGCCAAGCAGCGCGACAGCCAGGTTGTAGTGGTAGTCTGCGTCGTTGGGGTCGGCCGCTATCACCTGTACGAAGAGGGCCGCTGCGTCCTTGCCTTGGCGGCTGGCGGCGACGCCCTCGTCGTTGACCACCTCGGGCAGCGGCAGACTTGCGGCCACGAAGGCGAAGGCTGACGCTGCCTCGGCGTACTTGGCGATATTGAAGCGTGCCAGGCCGCGGTAGAAGTTGGCCTCCAGCGCCATGCGGTCGGAGGGCGGCACCTTGGCCAGAGTTGTTGCGGCAGCCTCAAACTTGCTCGCTGCGTACTGCTCCTTGCCCAACGCCAGTAGCGCCGCGGTGTAGCCGGGTGTCTCGGAGACAGCGGCTTCGAGGCGCTTCAGCCGCTCGTCGGAGGTGGGCGCGGATGTGCCGCGAATGTAGTTCTCAAACGAGCTGAGTGGCACTCCGCCGGAGGCCGCCAGAAACGTCTGCTCGGCCACCGCAAAGTGCGGATCCATGCGCCCGGCCACCTTCCACGCGATGGCGTTCTCCACGTCGAAGAGGCGCGTGAGTTCGCTGGAGTCCGCGAGCGGCGCGGACATGCGCAACTGGTTCACCTCCAGCACCTGCGCCTGCACTTCAATGCGGCTGTCCGAGGCCCCGGGGTTGATGACGTTAAAGCTGCCGATAACGACGAAGTCCGCGTCCAGCGTCTGCGCAATGCGGATTGTGGTGGCGCGGCTGGGGCGGAAGTCCGCCGGCAGGCCCAGATGCTCCATCGCGTACTGGCGGTCGTCGCGGCCGATGGTCAAAAATCCCGCCGAGGTGAGCCGCTGGTCCAGCGTGTAGGGAAAAGAATCGCCGATCCAGCCCAGGTTGGCCTGGCCGGAGCGGTTGTCGAACGGCAGCACCAGCACCAGCCGTCCGCCGGGCTGGCGGATGTCCGCCGCCGAGTCCGTGTCCGCACTCGCCTGACTTTGGGCGCGCGCAATGCAGCCCGAAGTCAGCGCGGCAAACAGAATCGCAAAGGAACTGAGCCGGCCAATAGTGCCAAAAGAAATTCTCACCACGATGCCTCGATTATAGAGGGCGCGCGGGTGGATGCATCGCAGGTCTCAGCATTCATTTGTCTTCGGTCAGTTTGATCCTGGTTCAACGATTACGGGCTGGCTGATTGTTCCTTGGTGCGGGCGAAGCGGAGGACGGCGACCCACTCGCCTTGGATGGAGGCCTGCCAGACCACCTCGCCGTGCAGGATGGATGCGGCCTCGGCGGGCAGCAGGTCCTCGTGGAAGTCGAAGTAGCGCGCATCTGCCGGTGTGTTGCGGCCTGCGAGGTTGACACGGCCGGAGGGCGGTGCCCACTTGGTGGAGAAGAGCAGGGCTGTGTCGTAGTCGCCGGATCCGCCCGGGGTCTGCTCCATCCGCGCTGCTGCTTCGATCTGCTCGCGCGAGAAGTTCTGGATCGCAACCGCCTTGATGGGGACTTTGGTATAGCCAATCTCGGGCCGCTCCAGTTCGGAGTAGGCGGGCCACGCAGTCAGCACCGTTGCCTGCGGCCATTGCTGGGAGATCAGCGTGATCGCCCTCTGGTGCAGCACGATCATGTCGCGATAGGTGAGGTTGTCCTCGGGTGCGAAGGCGTAGGGCGGGTTGATCCAGATGCCGGCAAGAAACGCCGCCGTGCTGAGCGCGGCGATCCATCCCCAGGCGCGCATGCGGAGCTGCCACTCGGCCACCGAGACCAGCAGGACGAGCGGAAACATGGGCAACAGATAGCGGGTCAGCAGCGCTCCGCCGAGCACTGAGAAGGCAATCCAGTTGGCAAGGAGAATTACGGCAATGGCGTTGAGCACAGGCCTCGCCAGGCGCGCGCGCTCAGCGATGGCCGGGAGCAGTAGAAACGCGGCCAGGGCACACAGCACTGGAACAAACATGTTCATGTGCATCGTCAGGTGCAGCAGCCGGTGATACAGGCAGAGTGCGATGCGGTGCGCGTCCAGGTTTGCCGTCGCGTTGTAGCGCAGAAACTCCGGATTGCCAAAGACGAACCCGGTGCGCTGGAAGTGGTACGCGTACCAGGCCGCGAGGGGAAGAATGGGAGCAAGCAGCGCGGCGAGCCAGCCGATGTGCCCACGTCGCAGGCCCGCAACGCTGCGGTCGCGCAGCAGGTGATACGCCTCCCAGATTGCCAGAGCCACCGGAGTGACGATTGCCGTCTCCTTCGATAGCGCAGCGAGAGAGAATAAAACGGCCGCGTAGAGTTTAGGTGGTTGAAATAACCGTCCCTCGGAATCCTTATGCCGTTTGCCTGTGGCCGGGAAGCTAGCGGATTCGAGATAGAACGACAAGCCCCAGAGCGTGAACGCAGCCGCGAAGATGTCTGCGTGCGCCAGCGTGCTCTGCGCGTACCAGACCGGATAAACGGCGGTGAGCAGAGTGGTGGCAGCCGCGGCGCGTGTGCCCAGCAGGTTGCGCGCAATGAGGAAGACAGCGAGCAGAGCGGCGGCCGTGACCATGCAGATGAAGGTGCGCGTTCCGCTGGGGACAAAGCCCGAGAGATGCCACCAGCCCGCCAGCAGGATCGACGGCAGCGGCGGGTGCGCGTTACTCACCGTTGTGACGGGAATCAGCGTGCCGGTGCGGAAGAAGTCCCACGCCGCCGGAATGTAGTATCCGCCCTCGTCCCAGAAGTAGGGCAGGCGGAGCAGCGTCAGGTGCGACAGGTAGACGGCGGCAAAAAAAACCGGATAGAGCTGCCACAGAGGTGTCAGGGCACGCGCGTCGCGCAACAGGTTTCGACTTGGCGGGCGGGCGGTCACGTGTTAGTGGACGGGACCGCCGGGCGCCACAAACTGTGGCTCCAGCGCCAGCTCGCCGAAGGTCTGCTCGTACTGGGCCAGGTTGTGGCCAAGCACGTTCAGCAGCGCCTTGGCCTGCTGCGGGCTGAGGTAGATGCCCTGAAAGTTCTCGATCTCCATCTCTTCCTGCGCATCCCGATGCATGGTGCCGAAGATCAGGAAGAAGTCCCAGACGCTCATGCGCACCTGCACGCTGTTGGCGTAGCTGTTGCGGTAGCTCTCGGATTTTGTGACCGTGACGGATTGTGGTTCTGCGGACTGCTTGGGCTGGCTCATAGGGTCTTCGATGCGATGCTGCAACCGCGGCGTTGGGCCGTGGTTGGTGGGTTGGTGCGAAAGGGGGGACTCGAACCCCCACGGATTGCTCCGCCAGATCCTAAGTCTGGTGCGTCTGCCAATTCCGCCACTCTCGCGTGGGGTCGAAGGAAGCAGCTTCCTTCGTCGTTTGTGTCCGCTTCGGACACCTGAATTGTACCGTGTCCCACCCGTCGGGCGATGGCTCGCGACTCTTCACCCGTCATTGCGGCAAAAAGCGAAGAGCCAACCCGATTGGGTTGGCTCTGGGAAGTACATGTAGCAAAATTATGGTGCGGAGGAGGGGACTTGAACCCCTATGCCTTGCGGCGCTAGCACCTCAAGCTAGTGCGTCTGCCAATTTCGCCACCTCCGCATGGAGCCTGCACACACACTTCTTCGGTGGCAGGAGCGACGTACAATCCGAGGGTCAGTATAGCATCCCTAGAAGTGGCGGATGAGGTCGGTGAAGGCTGAAAGGACAAGCAGGTGCTGGCCAGCCGCGGGCTCGCGAATGGCCTCGTCTTCCAGCGCCCAGGTAAAATCGTGCGGCAGGAAGACTGCGTGCAACCCAGCGGCCAGCGCCGGGTTGATGTCGGACTTGGGGCTGTTGCCGATCATCCACGTGCGCGCAGGGTCGCAGGCGTGGCGGGCGGCGAGAGCGCGATAGGCGGCGGCGTCCTTTTCCGGGAGGATCTCGACAGCGCAGAAGTGCGCGGCCAGGCCGGAGCGCGAGAGCTTGTCGCGCTGCTCTTCGGGATCGCCCTTGGTGACCAGCAGGCAGCGGTGGCGCGTGGCAAGCTCGGCCAGGGTTGCAGCCACGCCGGGTAGAGGCTCGATCTCATGCTCTGCAATGGACTCGACGAAGCGGAGAATGCGCGTGTGTTTCTCCGCGGTGGCGGGGGCGTCCGTCAACTGCTCAAAGCATGCCACCAGCGAGCGGCGGAAGCTCTTGAGGCCATATCCGTGCGCCGCGATCGTTGCATGCTCCACGCGGTTGAGGTGGGCGCGCACCTCCTCGGCAGTGTGGGTGCGGTGGTCGAGGTAGGAGATAAACGCCGCAATCGCGCGCTCGAAATAAATATTGTTCTCCCACAGCGTATCGTCGGCGTCGAAGAGCAGGGTCTGACCGGCAGGCTGGCGCATCTGGCCGGAGGGTTGGCGTTCGGGAGCGGAGTCGGCGGTCACAGGTGGATTATATGGGTGTGACCGGCGCGCAGGTGCGTCAAGCAGCGATAATGGCTTGCGGAGGTTTCAACCGATTTGCTGATGAGTGCATTGACCTGGGGAGACATTCTGGGCTGTCTGCGGTCGGCGGCGGTGTTTGCGGCCGTGCTGCTGGCACCGGGATACTGCCTTGCGTGGTTGTACAACCTGCTGGGATTCCGCGCGCGCGCGCTGGGCGAGCGGCTGGCCTGGGCCGTGACGCTCTCCTTTGGCTGTATGACGATCGTCTCTGTGCTGCTGGCGAAGTACATCTCGCTTGCCGCAGTGTGCTGGCTGGCGGGAATCTGCGCGATTGCATTTGTGGGGATCGTGGCGCGAGAGGCGTGGTCGCGCCGGCACAGCTCCGTCTTAGCAAATAAGTGGAGGCTGATTGGTACCGGAATCGCCGTGGCGTGGATTCTGTTTGCGATCATCGAGCTGGTGGACGTCGGCGTGGATGGCCGGCTCTACTTCAGCGTCACGGTCTTCGACCACGCGCTGCGCACGGCGTTTGTGGACGCGGTACTGCGCACGGGCGTGCCGCCGGCGAACCCCCTCTTCTGGCCTGGACATGCGGCGCCGATGCGCTACTACTACTTCTGGTATGTGCTGACTGCTGCGGCTGCGCGGCTGGGCTCTGCGACCGCGCGCCAGGCGATGATCGCCAGCGTGGCCTGGGCGGGCTTTGGGCTGGCCGCGACGTTGGAGCTGTATTGCAGGCACTTTCTGGCGAGCACTCCCGAGCGGGGTTCAGGCACACCGCACCTTGCGATCCGATCCCACCCATCGCGTGAAACAACGCCGCGATGGATGGGTCGCCCGCCGAGGCTGGCGGTGGCGCTGGCGCTGTTGACGGTGACCGGCCTGGACATTCTGCCAGTGTTGGTGAAGGCGCTGCTGCGGATGCCGACGGATGGGGATATGGAGTGGTGGTCGGCGGCCCAGGTCTCCTCGTGGATGGACTCACTGCTGTGGGTGCCGCATCACGTGGCGGGACTGGTCTGCTGCCTGCTGGGGTTCCTGCTGGTATGGATGTCGAAGGGCCTCAGCCGAGGCCTCCGCGCGGGATGCGGGCTGATCGCGGGCCTCTCTTTCGCCAGCGCATTTGGCCTCTCCACCTGGGTAGCTGTGGCGTTTGCCATGGTGATGGCGGCGTGGATGGTGTGGGCGCTCGTGTGGGAGCGAGGCTCGCGGTCGCGTGTTCCAGTGCTGTTGTTGGCGGGAGTGGTCGCCTCGGCGGCATTGCTGCCCTATCTGGCGGAGCTGCACGGGGAGGCTTCGGCCACGAACGCTGTCCTGGCCAACGGGTCGGCTTTATCGGACGGCAAAGCTCCGATTGCAAACGATGGCACGCATCTGCTGCGCTTCGGCGTGCGCCATATAATCCCGGCCGACAGCTTGCTGGGAATCGGCTGGGTGGCGCGGCTGGCCGAGGCGCATCCTGCGGCGGAGGACGCGGGTGTGGGGCTTGTGCTGCTGCTGCCGGGATACTTTGTGGAGCTGGGGTTCTATGGCCTGGTGTTGCTGGCCGCGCTCTGGGCGATGCGCCGTCGCAGACTCGACGAGGCGGCGCGGACGGCGCTGCTGCTGGCAGTCGCTGGGCTGGCGGTCGCCACCTTCCTGCGCTCCACCATCGTCGAGAACAACGACTTCGCAATGCGATCGATCCTGATTGCGCAGTTCTTTCTTCTTCTGCTGGCGGTTGTCTGGTGGGAGGGAGGGCTGGGCGAGACCACACGATTCCTCCGCGGCGCGATGCTTGCCATGGCCTGGATCGGGCTGGCCGGATCGGTCTATCAGGTAGTCACGCTGCGCATTTATCTTCCGCTGGAGGAGAGGCTGGGGCGGCCGGAGGTGAGTGGGCTGGCGGAGCGCGCGTTGGCGTTGCGGCAAGGCTTCGATGCGATGCGCCCGCGCGTCGCTCGGAACGCTGTGGTGCAGTACAACACCGAGCAGCCCGGAGAGTTCTTTTATCTGGCGGAGGTGATGCAGGCGGGCCATCAGATGGCGCTCGCAACGCCGGGTTGCGGAGCGGCGTTCGGCGGTGATGTGCGCGACTGCAAGGGAGTGGAACAGGGCGTGGCGCGGCTGTTTTCGCTGCACTCTTCGCTGGAAATTTCTCCGTTGGGAGCTTCTCCAGATGAGAAAGGCCGGGATACGGCTCAGGGCCGCGCTCTCTCCGCAGCCGAGGCGCGCGACCAGTGCGGCCGGCTGGCAGTGAGCTATCTGGTCGCCACGCGCTGGGACGCCGTCTGGTCTGACCCGCGCGCCTGGGTCTGGACGCTGCCAGCGGTGTCCGATACCGGCGAGGTGCGAGTACTCGATTGCGCCGCGCCAACGCGATAAGCTTTCAATGCACCACTCTCTAACGCGCCGTGAATTGCTATTGCGTTCAGCCAACAGTCCGCCGCAAAATGAAATGCTGTGTCCTGCATCACACGGCGGGCCCGCTCGCCGGAATAGGATGGATTGCATGAAAACAAAGTCGATATGCATCTGTATTCTGGCGGCGGCCACGCTGCTTGCGCGCCCCGTCTTGGGCCAGACAGACGTTACAGCTTTGGAGACCGCGCTTCAAGGAAAACATCTCGGATTGCGCAGCTACTCGGCGGATTCGGTGACGCAATTTACCTATGTCGATGGCAAACTGCTTCAGGACTCCGTCCTCTTGCATGGGCTGGGTGCATTCACCCCGGATACGGTCCGTCAGAAGGGAAGCAAGATCCTGATCGAAGGCAAGTTCAGCAGCCTGGTTCTCTCCGGCGGCAGTATTCATCTGACGGAAACACTGCCGATGCGGCTTGAGGTGGAACTGCAAGGCGCCAAGCCGGCGGTGGTGATTCCGCAGCTACAGGCATTGCTCTTCTTCCCCAGCCTGGGTGCGGCGTTGAAAGGCCTGCCCGAATATGTATCGGACATGCTGCCCTTCCCGGTCGACGTCAAGTTGCAGCCGCCCTGTCATTGTTTCCATGTCAGTCAGGATTCAAAGTGGACCAATATTGATATCGGAAGCACGAACTTCGCCGCTCCGGTGAACATCAAGAAGACTACCAATCCCGGCCTCGACCAGATGGCGATCGACGAGAAATTGTCGGGCACCATTACCCTGATCTACGTGATCACCGATGCGGGCCGGGTGGATGAGGTGTGGCTGGCCAAGCCCCTGAGCGCCACCCTGGATGAAAGCGCCGCAAAATCGGAACGGGACAACGTCTTTCAACCTGCGACGTTGGATGGCAAGCCCGTCGGTACTGTTTTGCTTCAAACCATTCCCGTCAACTGAGCGCCGGAGGTCGTGAAGATGCACCGTAGCAGTTCCCATTTGTAGCGATTTCCCTTGCTTTTTGCCCTTAAATGCCCTAGAATGAACCTAGAAAGTAATGTGACAGATGCCGTGCGCGATGTGCGGCGTTCGGCTGGCATGAGCCCTGACTGAACAAAGGACCCAGGAAAAATGGCAAAGCGTCGTGGAAACCCTAACTGGGGCAAACCCGAGCCGATCGGCCCGGTTGTCCCCACCGTAACCTCCTTCGAACAGGTCGTAAAAGAGTTCAAACTGACCCCCGACCAGTACATCCGCTCCACCCGCCTGCGTGAGTGGGCGAGGCACAACAAGAACTCCAAGTACATCCCGGAGGCGCTGCTCGAAGCCTGGGGATTCGAGATTGAGTCCATGCTGTAAGATTTGATACAGGATGAGGCAAGCGCCGCCTTTCAACGGGCGGCGTTTTTGTTTGTCAAGCTGCCGGGAGCTATTGTGAAACTGCCGGGAGCTTCTGGAAAACTGAGAGCTTCTGTTGAGGGAGTGAGATGCCTGACGGATTGAAGAAGAGCGCGTTCGCCAGCGTGGAAGAGGCCATCGAAGAGATTCGCGCCGGGCGAATGGTCATTGTCGCCGACGACGAGGACCGCGAGAACGAGGGCGACCTCACGCTCGCCGCCGAGTTCGTCACCCCCGAGGCCATCAACTTCATGGCGCGCTTCGGGCGCGGCCTCATCTGCCTCGCGCTCACCGAGGAGCGCGCAGACTACCTGCGCCTCGCTCCCATGACCAGCGAGAACACATCGCGCTTCGGCACCGCCTTCACCGAGTCGATCGAGGCCCGCGAGGGAGTCACCACCGGAATCTCCGCCGCCGACCGCGCCCACACCATCCGCGTCGTCATCGACCCCAGCTCCACCGCCAACGACCTGGCGCGCCCGGGGCACATCTTTCCTCTGCGCGCGCGCAAGGGCGGAGTGCTGGTCCGCGCCGGACAGACCGAGGCCGCCGTCGATCTGGCTCGCATGGCCGGGCTGGTCTCGGCCGGCGTCATCTGCGAGATCATGAACGAGGACGGCACCATGGCTCGCGTGCCCGACCTCATCTCCTTCTGCGCCGAGCACGGCCTCAAGATGCTCACCGTCGCATCGCTCATCCGCTACCGCCTGCAGCACGAGCGTTACATCCAGCGCGTCGCCGAGTCCATCCTCCCCACCCAGTACGGCGACTTCCGCATGATCGCTTACGAGAGCGAGATGGATGGCACGGAGTCGCACGTCGCTCTGGTCTATGGCGGCCAGATCGACAGCCAGAGCAACCCGGCCAGCGGCGAGCCGGTGCTGGTCCGCGTCCACACCCACTGCCTCACCGGCGAAGTCTTCGGCGCAACCCTCTGCGACTGCCGCGCGCTGCTGGACAATTCCTTGCGCAGCATCGCCGAGGCAGGCCATGGCGCGCTCATCTATCTGCATAACGGAGCGCGAGGCTTCGGTATCGATCGCAGCGGTCTGGCCTCCTCCGGCGAGATGGCGCCAAACCGCCTTGTGCTGCATCGCGAACCCCACCGCGATCCGCGCTCCAGCGAACTCAGCCAGGAGCGCATGCAACGCGCACGCCGAACCCTGCGCCAGATCGGCCTGGGCAGCCAGATCCTCTCCGACCTCGGCATCCAGCGCATCCGCCTGCTCACCAACACACCCACCCACATCCCTGCCTTGCAGGGCTTCGGCATCGAGATCGTCGAGCAGGTGCGCATTCCGCTGGACTCCGCCGTCCCTACTGCACCGTAAGGTTTAGCGTCACCGTCTGCGTGATCTGCACAGCGCCACTTACAGAGCTTGCGGTCACCTGGTACTGGTAGGTTCCCGCCGGCGAATAACGCAGGTTGGAGTTGCTGACGCTGCCGCCGCATCCACCGGCCGTGAGCAGCATAATGGCCGCAAAGATCGCCCACACAATCGGCCCGTCCCGCCGCCATGCCTTGTGCCGCGAGCTGCGCGCCTTCCAGGTGAAGACCAGTGCAGGGAAGAGCAGACAGAGCGCTGTCCCGCCGAAGCTGCGTCTGCGTCCGCCCGGCACGGCGGGAAGCGAGTTGGAACTCACCTCGGTGACAGTGTTCAGCGTGGCAACAGCGTTTTGCGCAGCCCCGCTGAGCGTCACGCTCGACGGCAGAAGCGAGCACGAGGCGTACTGGGCTGCTGCAATCGGCGTGCAGGTGAGCACCACCGTTCCGCTGAAGGTGTTGTCCGGCGTCACAGTCAGGTTGTAGTTCGCAGGCAATCCGCTGGCGACCGTTGCGGTTGAACTTGTGCCGCCGTCAACCGAGAGCGCGAACGTCCCATTGGCGAAGCCCGTGCCGGTCAGCGGCACGGCGTCGGGCGAGGTCGCATCCGAGCTGGTCACGGTCAGCGTCCCGTTGTCCGCGCCAATCTTTGTCGGCGTAAACGTCACGGTGACCCCGCAGCTTCCTCCCGGCGCCAGCGTGCTCACCGGGCAGGGAACCGTGACGGCGTAGTCGCCTGTAGCGGAAAGCGCTACGCCGGTGATCGGCGCAGTACCGTTGTTGAAGAGGGTCAGCGACAGGCTGGACGGCGAGTTCACCGCAATCGGGCCAAAGCTCAGGCTGCTGGGCAGAATCTGCATGTGCGACTGAACGCCCACGCCGGTCAGCCCCACCACCAGCGGCAGGGTCGAGGCGGAGCTTGCAATCGAGAGCGTCCCCGTGATCGTCCCCGGCTGCGTCGGCGCGAAGGCGACCTGTACGGTGCAGCTTGTAGTGGGTGCGAGCGTGAGGCCAGCTTGCAGGCAGCTTCCCGCTGTCACGGTGTAATCCCCGGCGGCAGCGCTCAGGTTGGTTGTGGCCGATAGAATGCCCATGGTGATCGCGCTCGTGCCAGTGTTGGTGAGTTGCACGCTTTGGGTTGAGTTCGTGCCAACCAGCACGGTGCCGAAGTTAAGCGAGCTTGGCGCGAGGGTCAGCGAGGATGGGCTGGAGGCGCCAACCACCGAAATGAACTCCAGCGATGTGCTGGCGTTGGAGGAGACCTCAATGGAGCTGACGCGCATCCCGCTGCCCGATCCCTGCTGCGTCGAACTCTGCGGCGTAAAGGTCACGGTCAGCGTGCAGCTTGCGCCGGGAACGATCGTCGCGCAGTTGTTCGTCGACACCGTGTAGTCGGGCGTCGTTAGAATGTTATTGATGATGAGAGTCGCCGTCCCTGTGTTGTCCAGCGTCACCGTCTGCGGCGCGCTCACGTTGCCCACCATGGTATTGGCGAAGGTGAGGGAACTCTGCGATGGCGTAATCGCGGCCAGCGGCGCGGCATTCGTGGGCGACGTGACATAGACCGGAGTGGAGCTGCCCGTCAGGTCGATCAGGTCAGGGCTGGATGCGGCGTCGCTCTCGATCACCAGTTCGCCGTTGTCGGTCGTCGAGACCGGCGGATTGGAGCCCGTTGCCACCTGGTTGATCGGCGTATATGTGAGCGTGACCGTGCAGTACGCGGCGGGCGCAAGTGTTGTGCCGCAGGTCGTGGTCGAAAGGAACGGCCACTCGCTGGTGATGCGGCGGATGGTAAGCGTCGCCGTGGTTGAGCTGTTCGTCAGTGTCATGTTCTGCTTCGCGGAAGGTTGGCCCGAAGGCACTGTCCCGAAGTTGACGAGTTCGCCCTCGCCGGTAAGAATGTTCCCCGTCACCGCGAGCGTTCCCCCGCCCACGCCGTATCCCTCGACATAACTGAGGCCGTCCAGCGTGGCCGAGCCGTCGGTGGGAGTGCCCGTGGCGAAGAGTGTGCCGGTCAGATCGCCATTGTCCAGCGGCAGAAACGCGACCGAGAAGTTGCAGCTTGCATTCGGCGCAAGTCCCGCGCAGGGCGTGCCGCTCAACACAAACTGGCGCGGCAGCGCGATCGCCAGGCTGAGCTGCTTCGCCGTCAGGTTGTCGATGGTGAACTGACGCGTCACGCCAATCGAGCCGGTCGCCTGCGGCCCGTACTCGGCGTCGTTGGCGACGATCTCCAGCCCCTCGTCCTCCGTGGTGTACGCGCCCGTCAGCGGCACAGTGTAGTTGGTCAGCACAGGCGCGCCGCCAACCGTGCTGGTAACGGGAATCGTGAGCGTACCTGCCGCCGGGGCCATCGCCGGAGTGAACGTGAACAGAATCGCGCAGGTCGCACCGGCGTTGAGCGTGCTGCAACTGCTGCTTGCGCTGAAGCTCGTGGCCCCGGAGCTGGTGGTGGTGGCGAAGACTGTGCCAATCAGTTCGGAAGTGGTGCCGGTGTTGAGCAGTGTGACCGTCTGCTGCGTGGATGTACTGCCGGGAACATTGTTGAAGACCAGCGCATTCGGTGTAAGCGACAGGCCGGGATCGGCAGACCCATATCCAGTGAGCGCTGCTGTCGCATTCGAGCTGCCCGCCTGCACGGTGAGCGTTCCCGTGCGCGGTCCCGCGGCCGAGGGCGCAAACACAATCTGAATGAAACAGGTCGCGGTATACGCCAGCGCGCCTCCGCACGGAACTCCGCCGCTGACCGCGTTCGATATGCTGAAGTCGCCGCTGACCGTGGGCGTCGCCACCGTGATCGAATTGCCGCCCGCAACCAGGTTCGTCACCGCAAACAGTTCCGTCGCGCTCGCGCTGTTGATCGGCACTGGGCCGAAGTCCTGCACCACCGGTGTCAGCAGCAGTCCGGTGAGCGGCAGTCCGTTGCCAGTCAGCGAGAGCACATATGGACTGCCGCCGGTTGCCGAGGTGAGCGTCAGCGTGCCCGTCTCCAGTCCTGTCACGGGCGGCGTGAACTGCACGCCCACCCAACAGTTGTAGCAAGTCCCTGTCGCGCCGGTGGTAAACGCGCTGCTGGGCGGCTGACCGTGACCGTAGCCGGTGTCTTCAACAAGGATGGCAGTGTAGGGCGCGCCAAGCGTCGTCGACGCCGTCGCAACGGTGAAGCTGGTAAACGATTGCGTGATCTTGGTCCACTGCACGGAAGGCTGGCCCGCGATGACACCGCCGAAGTTCAATGTGCCGTTGTTGGCTGGCGTCAGAATCCCGGTGCCCACGCCCGAGAGCGCAACATAGGCCGGCGTCGTCCCCGCGCCCGCCGTAACCGCCAGCAGTCCTTGTCGCGTGCCCGGCTGTGACGGTACAAACGTAAAAACAACCTTGCAAGATGCACCGCCGACTAGCGTTGCAGTGCAGTTGGTCGTATCCGTAAAGTCGCCTGACAGCACCAGAGAGAGCGCAAAGGCAGTCGTGCCCGTGTTCCCAATCGTCAGAGTCTGCGTGGCGCTCGATACCCCCGTCACCACCACCGCATTGGCGAAGTTGAACGACGTGGATGAGACGCTGAGGTTGGGATTCACGCTCGCGCCATTGGCCGCGGGCTGCGGCAGCGATCGGCCCGTAACCAATGCCGTCAGCCCCTGGTCGAGCGAGAGCGTCACCGCGTCGGCCGCGGGTGTCTTCGCATTCTGGTACGCAAGCTGAAGCTGGCAGACGGTCTGCGGCTCCAACGTCGAGGGACATCGGTCGCTGACGGTGAAGGGAGAGGTCGCGGGCAGCGTCACGGCTGCGTGCGCGAATGAGACAGTCGAGTTGTTCGAGAGATACAAATAGCGCGCCGGACGCAGTCCGCCGGTGTACTGCGTGCCGAAGTCGACCTCCGGGGCCGTGAGCGACAGCGCGGCGGCCTGTCCGTACGCCGTCATCTGCACGTCGCGCGTGCCGATCAGCCAGTTCTGCTGGATCGCGCCGTCGTTCGTCGCTGTGTTCGACGCCGTCAGCCCAATCGTAATGTGGCAAACGCCGCCGGGAGCCAGCAGAAAATTGTTTCCTGCCAGCGTGCAGTCGCTGGTCTTCTCGGCGAACGAGTAGGGCAGTGTCGTCTTCGTGCCAATGTCCCACTGCGAAGCGAAGCTCTGGCTCTGCTGCGTCAGATTCGTCACCGTAATAGTCCGCGTCACTGCGCCCGAGGCCGCACTCGCCACGCCGAAGTCCAGCTCCTTCGGCGAGAAGACCACCGGAAGCTGCACCACGCCCGTGCCCAGCGCAGGCAACGCCTGAGTCTGCGTGATGGAGTTCACGGCCGTTACCGTAATGCTTCCCGGCCCCGTGCCCGTGAGCGCAATGCTGCACTCGCCACCCGCGGCCAGCGTCGTGCCGCAGTTGTTGGCTTGTGTAAATCCACTCACCGAAATAACAACTCCGGTCGCCTGCGCCGATCCCAGGTTGCGCAGCGTCAGGTTCGGCGAGTCGTCCACCGAGAGCGCCAGCGCCGCCGTCTCCGCCGCCGCGCTCGTTGGAATCGTTAGCTTGGCAAGATACGCGCCTGCGCCCGCGCACAGGCTCCCGCTGCACGCCGACACAGGAAGTACCGCGCCGCGCACCGTCGATGGAAACGCCGGGGTCGGAGCATCGTTCAATGGCAGATCGAAGGATTCGGTCGCCAGCAGGCTCTGGCTGGCGGACGGCGCAAAGCTGCCGCCAACGAAAGCGTCGCCCCCAGCGTCGATTGCCACGCTGGTCAGCGCGACCGGAGCGCTCGCGCTGTTTGGATTCGATGCCGCAATGCCGCCGAAGCGCGCCGTCTGGTCCACCAGGTTCGCCGCGTTCACACGCACGGCGAAGCTGTTGCCAATCGTCGAGAGCGGTGTCAACGGCAGCAGAGGCATCCCCGCGCTAAAACTCCCATCGACCCAAGCCGTTCCAGCCGCTCCCGCCGCCACAAACGACTGCGTCCCCGGCGCAAGCACGGTTGATCCCAGCACCGTCTGCCCGTCCATCGTCATCCGCACCAGCACCTGGTAGCCGACCGCCGTCAGCGGAGTGGAGACGCTGACCACCGGAAACTGCCCCAGCGAAATCGAACCTGCAAGCAGCAAGTTTCCCGCCACGGAATCGATGGCCAGCGAACTGATCCCCCCGCCCGGAATATAAGTTGAAAAAGTAATCCCATCGCCCGCCGGAGTCAGCTTGGTCAGAAACCCCGAAGTCGTGCCCAGCGCTGTCGTCACCAATTGATTTGGCACCAGCGCCGCAACCGTCGGATAGCCCGGCGCAGTCGTCGTGCCCGCAATGTACGCATCGTCGGTGGAGTCGGCGGCGATGGCCGCGGGCGTGGTGTTGCCGCTTGCCCCGCTCAGGTAGGTCGCGTAGAGCAGGGAAGCGCCCGACGCGGAAAACTTCTCCACAAACCCATTCCACGAGCTGCCGAACGCCGGTGTCTGAATAATCCCCGCCGCCGTCACCGGCAGCGTCGTGGCGTAGATTCCGCCGGTGATAAAGACCGCATCGCTGGTGGCCGCAATCGAGCTTGCGTCCATCGACCCGCCGCCGCAGAAGGTCACAAAGAGTGGGCTGCCGAGGCTGGCGCTGAACTTCGCCACAAATGAGTTTGTCGCCGTGCCGCTGAAGCTCGTGAAGGCCGCGCCGCCGGTCGCCGCGAGCGAGCCGGAGGTCGTCGTCCCGGTGACGTAAACATTGCCCGCCGGATCCAAAGCCAGCGCCAGCCCGATGTCGCCCTTCGCGCCGATCTGCGCCTGGTTCAGAATGTTGCTTGCGCTGGGGTCCGTCTCCAGAATGCGCACGCCGTCCTTCTGGTCGATCAGCAGATAGAGGTTGCCCGTTGCGCCAACCCGCACCGCATTGATCTGGCCCTGCGGCTGGCCCTGGTTGAGCACCGCGCGAAGTCCTGCGAAGGCAATCTGCTGAGGGCCCGTAGCTGGCACACCCTGTGCATGCAGCGCCAGAGTCAGTGCGCAGGCAAGCAACCACGCGAGCCCCCAGACCAGCGCTCCGGCCCGCTTGCACGCTTCACCCACCGCAAACTGTGGGCGCGCCCTTCCACGGATCGACTCATCGTCTGACAATCGATCCGCATTGACGGTCTGAACGAACTTCATCATGGTTATATGGCTGCGGCGTTGTTCGGAGTGCAGCCTGCCCTCAATATCCATGGAACCGAAAAGATTAGGTTGTCCTAATCTGAGAATCTCTAATGAATCGAAACTATACCGTGTCTAATCGGGAATGGGTACCGTTACTTTGTGTGCATTCGCGCTCGTCTTCGCGCGCAGTCCTCCGCCCCTGTCGACGCCCACTCAGGCGTCCAGCAGCCAGCCCAATCCCCGACCGCGCATCTCGCGCTCGAACTCCGCCTGCGTGGTGTAATGCACGGCCTGCATTCCCAGCTTCGCGGCGGCGGCAACGTTCTCTGCGCGGTCGTCGATAAACAGAATCCTGTCCACTTCTGTCTTCAGCGCTTCTGCCGTCTTCAGGTAGATCCCCGGATCGGGCTTTGCCGTTCGCATCGTATGCGACCAGACGCAGTGGTCGAACCCAGCCAGCCACGGCAGCCGCGCCACCACTCCCTCGCCGATCGCGTCGCCGATGTTCGATAGAATCCCAGTCCGCACCCCCGCGCGCTGCAACCGCACGGCCCACTCCACCATGGGCAGGTTGAGCTGGCACCACAGGTCGATGTCCGCCGCCATCAGCGCATCCACCTGCGCGTCGTCGAACCGGACTTCCGCGTCTGCCGCGACCGCATCCCAGTAGCTCCTCCCGGTCAGCGCGCAGCGGTCGTAGTCGTGGCGAAACTTCCAGTAGGCCGCGTGCAGCCGCTCCTCGTCCAGCCCGCTCACCGCGCGCAGCACGGCCCACGCCGCCGGGTCGGGCGGCCCGGAGAGCACCTGGCCGTAGTCGAACAGAACCGCATCAACGCGCTTCGCGGCGTTTTCCGGCCGCTGCGCAGTGTCTTTCGCACGATTTGCATCGTCCGCAGCCGCTGAATTGAGATTATTTGAGGGGGAAGAAGAGGAAGTAAGCATCTCCTTCGATTGTAGGCGATTTACCCTAAGAAACTCGGTATACGGATGAGTTTTGAAAGGGACGGGCTTCAGCCCGTCCGTAAGTGGCGCAAATTTAATGGGGCTTTAGCCCCTGAGGGAATTTAGAGTGATGCGAGTGCACTTGTTCAAGGCATTCCTCAATCAAGCGGAGATCGTCACACCGCTGAGGGCAGATGAGCGCGATGAAATCAACCCGATGGAACCCGGCGTTGCGCTGTTGGCTCGATGAAGCCTCGCGCTCCGCCGGTTTCAGCGTCGTTGGCGTCGCCCAGGTCCGCGGGCCGGACGACCCGGCCGCCGCGCAGCAGGCGGCGCGATTCTCCGCGTGGATCGACGCGGGCCACGCCGGCCAGATGGACTACCTCAAGCGCCGCGACGAGCAGGGAACCCTCATCCGCTCCAGCCCGCGCGTCGCAATGCCGTGGGCCCGCTCCGCCATCGTCTGCGCAATGAATTACAACTCCGCCATACCCTTTGTTCGCAGCGAAGATCAGATGGCCCAGTTGCCGCGCGCCGCAACTCCTCTCTCGATTGATACCGCGCCACCGGGATCGGGCTGGATCGCCCGCTACGCGTGGACGGGCCGCACGCTCGACGACGGCACCACCGCCCCAGCGGACTACCACAACGAACTGCTCGCCCGCCTGCGCACAATCGAGACCGACCTGCTTGCCCGCGCCGCCTGCACCACCCGCTGCTATGTAGATACCGGCCCGCTCGTCGAGCGCACCCTGGCCGCCCAGGCTGGCATCGGCTGGATCGGCAAGAACACCTGCCTCATCAACCAGCAACTCGGCTCATGGCTCCTGCTCGCCGTCCTCGTCACCTCGCTGCCAGTGGAGGATGAGTTCGCGGCCCCAGACCGCTGCGGCTCCTGTACCCGCTGCATCGACGCCTGCCCCACCGGTGCGCTGCTCGGCTCAAAGCAACCCGGCGCTCCGCGCCAGATGGACGCCTCGCGCTGCATCGCATACCTCACCATCGAGAAGAAGGGCGCAATCGACCCCAGCCTGCGCGCGCCCATGGGCCGCCAGGTCTTCGGATGCGACATCTGCCAGGACGTCTGCCCCTGGAACCGCAAGCCGTCAAGTGCCCCATCCATTCCGCGTTCTGGGCGGAATGGGTGGGAGTCGATGCAGCCTCGTCCCAATCTGATCAATCCCGCGCTCGACTGGCTGGCCGCGATCGACACGCAAGAGTTCAAGCACCACTTCAAAGGCTCGCCGCTCGCTCGCACCGGCCGCAAGCGCCTGCTGCGCAACGTCGCCATCGCCATGGGAAACAGTGGTAACGCCCGTTTTCTGCCCCAGCTCGAAGCCTGGGCCGCCGGCGACGACCCGGTTCTTGCCGATGCAGCGCAGTGGGCACGCCAGCGTCTGCTAGCCTTATAACAATGGTCTCAGGCAATTCCACGAAAGACCCGCGCGAACCCGCCTCCACTGTTCCCATCGCGCAGGTGCGCCCGGTCGTCCGTCGCGACGGCATCGGCGCGCAGCTCTCCGCGCTGGCCCACTACATGGTGCAGACCGAGGTCCACACCTACGCCTTCTCGGTTGCGGCCAACGTCATCCTCTCGCTCTTTCCGTTCATCGTGATGATGCTGACGATCTCCCGCCAGGTCTTCCACTCGCGCATTATGGAGAAGGTCGTCGGCGAGATGATGGGCAACTTCCTCCCCACCTCGCAGGACTTCATCATGAAGAACATGGACAAGCTGGCGCATCCGCACAAGGGCACGCAGGTCTTTTCCATCGTCATGCTGCTGATCAGTTCCACCGGCGTTTTTCTTCCGCTGGAGGTCGCGCTGAATCAGGTCTGGGGAGTCGCCAGGAACCGCTCGTACATTCGCAACCAGATCGTCTCGCTGGGATTGGCGTTTGCGGTCGGCGCGCTGGCCATGACCTCGGTCGCCCTCACCGCCGGGCAGCAGACGGCGCTCACCTGGATATTCTTCGGCCACATCGACAACATCGTCTTTCGTTTCCTCACCGGAGGAACGCTACAGGTCCTTGCTGCGGCGGTCAGCATTTCGATCTTCTTCCTCATCTATTGGATTCTGCCCAACCGCAAGGTCCCGGCGCGCGCCGTGCTGCCCACGGCCATCGTCATCGGTCTGCTGTGGGAGGTGGCGAAGGTCCTCTACGTCCTCGCGCTTCCGCATCTCGACTTCCCGTCTGTCTACGGCCCGTTCTACGTTTCGGTCAGCCTGATGATGTGGGCCTTTCTCTCTGGCCTTCTTCTGCTCGCCGGAGCGCACTTCTCCGCCACGCGCTATGCTCTCTCCGTGGCCCGCCAGGAAGAACGCACCGAGCGCGAGCAACAGAGCGCTCAGCGCGCAGTAGAATGAGGCCAATGCAGAAGACGGTTCAATCCGGTGGACGCCATAGGCTCCCGGTCCCCGCGGTGCG
>Ga0187851_10001829_pt1 | contig 19736 bp, 11 predicted proteins | sample June2016WEW_6_10_FD_132997 | JGI IMG/M metagenome (GOLD analysis project Ga0187851, IMG submission 132997) | Peatland microbial communities from SPRUCE experiment site at the Marcell Experimental Forest, Minnesota, USA - June2016WEW_6_10 | ecosystem: Environmental > Terrestrial > Soil >...
GATACGCTCAGACTGTGAAATCGGTCGCGGGCCTCAGCGCGATCGCATTTCCGCCCTATGCGTCTTGCGGCGTTCCCGACGTCGCATGGAGTCCTGGGTATCTGCGCACGTGCGAGCTCTTCATCAATGGCAAATTCGCAGCGCTCTCTGACGACCCGGCGAAGGCGGTCACTTATCAGTGGTTCCCGCATCGCGTTGTCCGGGAACAAAGCTTCGATGGCCTGCACATCCGCACCACGATGTTCTTGCCTACGGATATGCGCGCCGTGGTGCAAGAAATCGAAGTGCGCAACTTGGATTCTTCCACTCGTCAATTCACGCTCGAGTTCGACATGCGCGGTGGAGTCATCCACAAAGGCAGCGCATGGTTCAATGAACTCCCCGGCGAGGGCGATAATCGGCTGGCCTGGAGTGCGGGTCAAGGGCGACTCACCTTCGCGGCTCAGCATTCCCCGGCAGCCTGCGTGCAGGGAATTCATCCGCCGGCTCAGCAACTCTCCGGCGGCAACGTCCTGCGGTATGAACTCCAACTCCGCCCAGGCGAAAAGCAGGAGCTGCACTTTGTGGCGGCGATCGCGGCGACGGCGATAGAGGCCGAAGCGATACACGACCGGCTGCAGGCGGATTTCGCGCGACTCGATCAGCAAAATGAGAGTGACTTCGATCATCTTCTGCAATCAGCGTTCACGCCCGGCAACAGCGCATTCTCAGGACATTTGCCGCAGCTCAAGACCGAGAGCGAAACGCTTTGGAATCTCTATAACAATGGGTTGAAGAATCTGCTCACTGCGCGCCGGCGTTCTCCTGACTCGGCCTGCGGACCAACCCTGCTCACTTTGAGCGGTCACGTGCTGCCCACGCTGAGTTTCCCGTGGGACACCGCTCTCAGCAGCCTCAGTCTCGCTCTGCTCGACCCGCAACCGCTTCGGCAACTTGTTGAAATCTGGTTCCAGCGCGACATGCACCAGCACCTGGCCACCGACTACATCACCGGCGAGGCGGTCGGCCCCTGGTACGGCGTGAATGACATGGCCATTGTTCGCTGCGCGCAGAATTATCTGCGCGTCACGGGCGACTTCGCGTGGCTGGAGAAGAGAGTCGGCGATCAGAGCGTCCTCGATCACCTTTACGAGCACGCAACCTACTGGAAAAAGTTGATCAAAGGCGGCAATGGCCTCGCGGACTACGGGGAGATTTCCAATCTGCTCGAAGTCGTCAGCACCTATCTCCACGAAGTCGCCGGCATGAACGCTGGTAATGTCGCCAGCATGCGATTTGTTGCAGAGTTGCTCGAGCGCAACGGACGAGAGCAGGACGCGGCGAAATTGCGCAGCAACGCCACCGATCTCGCCAGCCGCATCAACCGCATCCTCTATGTACAGGGGAAAGGCTGGTGGCGATGCGGCCAGCCCGACGGCACCTTCAACGAGGTCCGTCATTGTTACGACTTCCTGGCCGTCCTCGACAACATGAGCCAAGATTTGTCTAACAACCAGAAACGGGAGATGGCGCAGTTTTTCTGGTCGCAGCTCGCTTCAAAAAAGTGGATGCGAGCCCTTGCCAGCGGCGATCCCGACGCAACCTGGAATGTGCGCCCAGATCACAGTTGTCTGGGGGCATACGCCGCATGGCCGGCCATGTGTGCCAAAGGGCTCTTGAAGATCGACAATCCCGCCACAGTCGCCTCCTGGCTGAGTGAAGTTGCCAAGGCCGGCAACCAGGGCCCGATCGGACAGGCGCATTTTACCGAAGATGTTGTTCCGCCTTTGCAGGGGGGCGCTTGCAAGGCATCTGAAGATGCTCCCTACATCGAAGACTGGTGCTGTATCGCGGGAGGAACGTTTACCGATCTGGTGATCGATTCCATCTTCGGCGTCAACTTTGGACTTTACGATGGGCTGCACGCCACGCCTCGTCTGCGCGAGTTCGATCAGGGCGCTCGCCTCGAGAATATCCACTATCAGGGCGCCGAATACTCTGCCGACGTAACCGGCGCCAAACGGGTTGGGTGAAGCGTCTCTTGTGGAGAGTTGATTCTCATTTCCCATCGTCCACAGGCTGGGTCAGCCGTAATATGCGCCTGCCGCGCTCTTTCCGCTCCTGCTCGAGCCGGGCGGCAATTTCCAGTTGTTCGCTCGACTCCTGCTTGCGCCCCATGCGAGCGAGAGTAAGGCCGAGATAATAGTGAGCCTCCTGAAGGGAATCGTCGTGGCTCACGGCCTGCTGTAGAAGGGATATTGCGTCCGGATAATGTTTCTGCTCGAATTCCACCCTTCCGAGCGCCGTCAGAGCGCCGCTATCGTTTGGTTTATTCTCGAGAACCTTGTGCAGGTCCAACGCAGCCCGGTCGTAATCTCCCGCATCAAGATCGAGGAGGCCGAGCCGGTAGTACGATTCGCTTTGCTTGGGATCGAGCGCGATCGACCGCTCAAATTGCGGGCGCGCGTCGTCCGATTGCCCCAGCGCCGCCAGCGCCATGCCCAATGCACCATAACCGGATGGATCGTCAGGGCGTAATCCGACATATTGGGCGAACTGCTGACGCGCATCGTCGTACCTAGCTCGATTCATCAATGCGAATCCCAGGTAGAACATGGCAAGGGCATCGTTTTTGCGCAGTTTCAACGTTTGCTGAAATGCCTCGATGGCATCGTCGTCTAACGACAGTTTTCGTGCCGCCATACCGAATTCATATTGGACGTCTGCATTGTCCGGCGCATACTTTCGGGCCTCCATCAGGGAGTTGAGGGCGCCGTTCCAGTCTCCGGACTCCGAAGCCGCCTTGGCCTGATCCTCGAGAATGTGGACCAGGGCGCCCGCAGCGTCGGTCCGGCTGGGATCGAGGAGCAGGGCCTGACGAAACTCCGGAAGAGCGTCCTGCGTGCGGCCCAGACGCAAATACAAAAGGCCAAGGTGCGCGTGCCCAGGCACAAAGTCGGGCTGCGCCTTCACAACCTGCTCAAACAATTCCTCCGCCTTTTCTTCCTGGTGCTGGAGCACGCGCGTGACTCCTAGCAGATCGAGAGCGCGATAGTCTCCAGGATTCGAGTGCAGGACAGACTGCAGGTCTCGCTCGGCCTGATCCAGCTTCCCGGCGGAGAGTTCTTTCGCAGCGTCTTGCAATTGGGAGGGTGCGGTCTGGCGGCTTGCGGTCTGGGCTGAAGACGCCGCAGCCGCGGCAAAACAGAGACTGACAAGAAATAAAACGTGGCTCGTGATTGTCGAAACGCGCACTTAGCGACTCGTTTTACCGGAACTCTCGACCGGTTCGGTAATCGTCAGTATTGTATCCGCTTTCTGATTGCTCAGGAGCTGACGAATGCCGCTTGGCCAGCGAATCTCGATCTCGCGGATGGAATCTGCGGCGCCTAACCCGAAATGGAGACGTTTGTCGCTCGAAGATTGATAACTTCCGGTTGTCGTGACTGTCGCGAACTGGTCTCCCACAGAGGTAAGCACTCGTACCTGAGCGCCAATCGCATCGCGATTGCTCTTGACTCCGACGAGCTTGAGCGTAACCCAATGATTCGAAGTCTCAGTCTCATTCAACAACACCCAGGCGGGCCCGTCATTCGAAGTAACCACAGCATCCAATCTTCCGTCGTTATCGATGTCACCGATCGCCATGCCGCGCGCCGCCCATTGCTCATGGAATACGCTGCCCGAAGCCCCAGAGACGTCAACGAACTTCGTTCCCTGCTCATTGTGCAGCAGAGAGGGGGATTCTCGATAATGAAGGCTCGGTTCGCTATTCTCGATCGTGTCCATCACATGCGACTGGACGATCAACAGATCTTTCCAACCGTCATTGTCATAATCCATGAAGCGGACGCCCCAGCCTGAGTGCAACATAGAGATCGGCGCCAGCCCCAGGACGGAAGTTGAGTAATCGAACGTGCCGTCCTTAAGATTTGTAAAAAGAGCGAATCTCTGGTGGGCCAAATCGGTAATGACGATGTCGGGCCAGCCGTCATTGTTGTAGTCGCTGAAGTCGACTCCCATTCCCGAAAAGGCGTGACCCTCGCCGTCGAAAGCTACGCCAGAAGCCAAGCCAACTTCTTCGAATGTTCCGTCGCCCCGATTGTGAAACAGGTATTGCTGGATCGCGTCATTGGCGATCAGGATATCTGTCCAGCCATCCCGGTCATAATCGGCGATGGCGACACCCAAGCCCTTGCCGGGCTTATCAATACCTGCACGGTGAGACACTTCGGTGAATTTTCCGCCGCCGTCGTTATGAAACAGCAAGACCGATTCGGGCTTGAAAAGATCAGGGTGGCAATACCCGCGGACTCCTTTGGCATCGCGACAGACAATGTCATCGAAGTCCCACTGCATATAACGCGCAACGATCAGATCGAGACGCCCATCGTTGTCATAGTCCACCCAGGCAGCGCTGGTCATCCATCCCGAGCCTGCCACGCCAGCGGCATCGGTAACATCGGTGAACGTTCCATCACCGTTGTTGTGATAGAGCGTACTGCGCCCGTAGCCGGCGACATAAAGGTCTTCGAATCCGTCGTTATCGTAGTCGCCAACAGCCACTCCAGTGGAATAGCCATATCCAGTGAGGCCGGCTTTTTCGGTCACATCTTCAAAGGTGCCGTCGGGTTTCTGATGGTAGAGGCGGTTCCAGTATTTCGGCCCGTCCTTCTTTGGAATCGTCCCTTTGCGCGTTGAGTCAGCGATGGGCGCACCGTTGGCGAGAAAAATGTCGAGCCGGCCATCGTTGTCGTAGTCGAACAGCGCAACTCCCGAACCCATGGTTTCCGGGAGGTACTTCTTTGCGGTCGGCGACGCTTGTTGGCGGAAATGAATGCCCAATCGTTCTGTGGCGTCGACAAAGTGCCCAGCCACAGGCGGCGCGGCTCCGTGCAATGGGAAGATGCAGGCGATGGCAATCGCGGCAACAAGAGCGGCACAGATTGCGTGTGCAATCGTGAGGTGAGAATTCTTCACTGATGCTGGACCTCAAGGTGCAGCAGTCGCGAGACGAATCGCAAGGTTGAGCGCACGTGTTGCTGCCAGTACGGCCAGTCATGGCCGCCGGAATGCTCCTCGTAGGTGTGCGGGATTCGGTCCTTAAGAAGCGCCGCGTGCAGGGCACGATTCCTTTCGAGCAGGGCATCTTCTGTGCCGCAATCGATGCGGATCGGCGGAAGTTGCGCTCGATGTCGCCGCATCCAGTAGAGGAGATCGGTGTCGCGCTTCCCTGCCGTCTGATATTCGCGTAACGGCTGCTGCACATGTTTGACCAGGTCTTCGAGGCTCGTCACCGGTGAATGAGCGGAGATTCCGGCAATGCGAGACGCGTATTTCGCTCCGAGGCGGAGGGCCCCAAAGCCGCCCATCGATTGCCCTGCAAGGAAAGCGCGTTCAGCTTGGATTTCGGGACATACTGTCTGCACGCATGCGGGCACATCGTCGATGATCCACGACTCCGCGTTCAGCTCGCGATGGACGACGTAGCCACTGCCATCGCCCCACAGCCCGTCGGATGGCATGGCGATCGCGAATGCTCCGATGCTTCCGTCCTCGATCATTTCCATCGCAGTGCCGGGAACGCTTCCTAGCACGGCCCAGTTCCAGTGACTCCCATATACGCCATGCATCAGGATGAGAAGCGGCAGTGGCTGATTCTGTTTTCCTGGCGGAACGAAGAGCGTGATGTCGGTGCGGCGGCGCAGGGCGGGCGAATATAGCGTGACGAGCGAAACGCCGGGCTGCCCCGTCACGGGCGCGGCAACGACGTTGCGTATCTGCTCAGAGCTGATTGCTTTTCTCCTGCATGCACGATCTTGGATGAGGCCGCAATGGGCCGCGACCCCGATCAACTCGCGGATGAGCCGATTCTAAAGCTTGGCTCCTCTACTGCGGCGGCATCGGCCTGCGGACGGCGCGCGGGAAGTAGATATTCAGGTTCGTGGCTAAAGTCGGAACATCGAATGTATTGCAGACATACGTAAAGAGCAAATCGCCTTTTTCGAACTCCGGATGTTCCTTCGCTGCGTAGCAAAACGTGTTCTTGTCGTAGCCTGGACCCTGAGGCTGCATTTCAGGAACCTGGTAAGTCACTTCGCCTTGCGTCCATGGTCCCGTGAGCGAAGGCGAGGTGCGGAGCAGAATTTTGCTCGAGAATGCATCCGGCTCGAACATGATGGCGATCCATTGCTTTCTGTCCGGATGGTAACGAATCGAGAGCTCCGGCGAGCCTTTCTGCATGATGGGCATTGCCTGCGCCGGATCAAACCCGCTATGCCACTGGCCGTCGATCGCCAGATATTGCAAATTCTTCGCCGGGTCACTCAGACCGTCGAGCGGGATCCGCGTTGCCAGGAGCGGCCGCGTGCCGCTTTCCTTGAGCGCGAAAATATAGGCGAAGCCTCCCTCGACCACCGCTGCTGCGGAGGGATACGCGTGAGCGCCATCGGGCACCAGCGGGAAATAATCGATCTTCCAGACTTGCGGATCGGCTCCCTGAAAGTCGACGCGGGCCAGGTCTGTCCCGCAGGTTGCAAACGCCATCGCCGCCGATTGTTCGGGAGCATTGCGCACACACAGCAGCGTGACCCAAAGCTGATTGCCTGAGACAAAGCCATCCATCGCCCAGTACCAGGTGTTTGGGTGCTGCGCCTTGAAAAAGTCTGCCGTGTGGCCCTGCGCATCTTTCCTGATCACATAATCGAGCTTCCACCGCCCACGATCGCAGGTGGAGATGCCAATGCTGTTGCGAACCATGGCAGGGGTATTGTCAACTACGACGCGATGCTCCCCGTGCAGAGTGTCTCCGAAGATCCACACGTCGCGCCCGTCGGGCAACGAGATGGAATAGGCCGCATCGGCGCCGAGCCAACCTCGCGTCATCGCGTGCTGCAGCGGAAATTCCGGTGTGCACGGGGGTTTGGCGGCGTGAGCAAATGCCGAATGGACTGCCACAAACAACACCAGCAAACCAGGCAGCGCCGATGAACGAACCAAAGACTTCATCTTTCAACTCCCGCCCTTGCGGGCATGATCCGCAAGAGGCTCAGCTCCGAGGCTATTTGCTCGGCAGTGTTTGCGTGACCACAACCGGGTGGTAAAGATTCATATTGTTCGTGACGTCGCTCTCCACTGTCGAATTGCAGGCGTAGGTAAAAAAGAGCTGGCCTGCAGTCTCGAACTCGATGTGCTCCTTCGCGGCGTAACAAAAGACATTCGGAGTGAAGTTCGCATTGGTCGATTGCATCTCAGGATAGGAATAGAGGCCCCGCGATGGTCCCCAGCCGTTGATGAGCGATGCGGAAAGACTGTAATAGGCCTGGTTAGTGAGGCCGCCTGGGTATACGGCAATCCACTGATTTGTCGATGCGTGATAGCGAACGGTCATCTCGGTGGCACCGGGATTGATCACCGGTGCATTATCGCTCGGCAATGTCGTGGCCGTGTCCTGCCATGCCTCCCAGGTGCCGCTGGTGCCCAGATATTGCCAGTTGGTGTTGCCGGGCCGCGCGAGAGTATTCACTTGGGCTAGCGGAATGCGCAGGAGTGCGAGATAGGGAGGACTGCCCACCCCCGCGAAGAAATAAGCGTAGCCAGCGCCCTGGGGATCGGCCGGATTCGGATTCCCGTTTGGCCCCTGATTGACGACGATGGAAATTCCCGGTACCGCACTTCCCCCGGTGTTCAACTGCTGATACGTGATCGACCACTGGGACGGAGAAGCGGTGTAGTTGGCGATGCTGGCCAACTGGGCGCCGCTGTAAGCGAATCCAAACGCTCCGCTGCCCTGAGCATGCATCTGCATTAAGGCAAGATAGAGGGTTCCGTGGTAAACGAAGCCGTCCATCGGCCAGAACCAGTCAGTGCCCGGAGCGGTGAATACGGGGCCGGGACTCGAGGTACCCATGCCGGGCCAATAGTACTGGAACGTGCAGCGGGTTCCCGTACATGTCGATATTGCGATGGAGTTGTGAATGAATCCTGTGGCCTGCGTACGGCTGGTTGCGCTCGAAGGTCCGATAAAGGTGTCCGCGAAGATCCAAAGACTCTGCCCGGCGCCGATGGGAATGGAATACGCGCCATCGGCACCAAGCCATCCTTGCTGATACGGAAAGTATCCGGACGACGATGGGTTCGTTGGCGAGGTCGGCGTCTGAGTTCCGGTACCACTACCGCCGCACGCGGCAGGGAACCCGCCGGCAAAGAGAGAGGCGAGCAACAGGATGGATGCCCTGAAATACATGACCGACTCCGACGCAGACCAAGCGCTGTCGCGAAGACAATGGAACGACGCTTGCGGCTGGGCTGAAGGACGACGGGCGAAAGGATTGCCTTTCGCCCGCCGGCTGGTATGAACGGATTCGTTGGGCCTTAGAAGATCAACTTCAATGCTAGTTGAATCTGCCGCGCCGTCCCCGAGCCCACAAGGCTATTGTCCGAACCGGCAATGGTCTCGCCGACAGTCGAGAATGATGCATTATCGCCCACTCCTGTCGCCGGGCCCCCCGAGCAGGTCGAGGTGGGCAGCGTTGACGAGATCGCTGTACAAATTCCCATGTTTCCGGGGTTGCCAAAGTTCGGGTGATTCAGGATGTTGAAGAGATCGCCGCGGAATTGCACTTTGATCTTCTCCGTCACCGGGAAATTCTTCATCCCCGAAAAATCCCATTGGAAGAACTTCGGACCCGGAAGGCTGTTCCGCGGCACGTTTCCAAGGGTCGAGGGGTCGCCAGGATTGGCATTGTAGCCCGGCTCGACCATATACGCCTCCGCGTTGTAGTAGGAGTAAGTAGAGCCGATTGTGCTGTCGGTCCACTTGCCGTGGGGATTACGAACGGGCACTCCAGAGGCGAAATCGGGTCGTGTGGGCAGGCCGAAGAACGTTCCGGTAAGAGTCGGATTCAGTGCAGCTCCGGAGCGAGTCTGGACGATACTCGAAGTTTGCCACCCTCCCAGGACTGTGCGTTCGAAGAGGCTCGATCCCTTCAATTCGGGGAAGTTGTAGGTGACGCTGCCAGTGAGGTTTTGGCGGATGTCGCCGTCGCCGTTCCCCATGTCCTTTCTCAGGTCGGTGGGATCGGAGGGATTGTTAAGGAAATTCACAAAGTCGTTGATGGTGTGCGCCCAGGTGTAGTTCGCTTCATAATTGAGCCTGCCAGCATTGTGGCGTATTTGCGCCTGCAAAGAATGGTAGGACCCGCTCAATTCGCAGGCTTCATAGTTTTCGTTGGCGAAGCCGGAGTACGGGCGACCCGAGTCTGTAACCCAGTTATACGGATTCAGATTGAATCCGGCAAAATTCTGCCCAGCTTGCATGCGTTGGTCTTCATTGCCAACGTAGTTGAGCGTCATCACTGTGTTGGGAGCCACCTCCTGCTGCACTCCAAACAGCCAGTTCTCTGAATACGCATCATGCACATTCTGGGGCATGATGCTGACGTTTTGCGAGCCGGCGGGCAGTGCGGGGTTGGCCTCGGGGTAGGCAATGGCGGCCTGAAAGACGTTGATGCTGTAACTCTGATAGGCGGGGTTATTCGCGACAAAGTTCGCGCCGAATTGCAGCGGCAGGTAGAACAGGCCGAAGTATCCGTGAAACACGGTCTTGCCGTGACCGTAGGGGTCGTAGTTCAACCCGATGCGAGGCGCGACGTCAACGGTCGGCCCGTTGTAGAGCGCTTTGTCGGGCGAGAGGAACGATTGCGTCGCAAAATCGAAATTCTGCTGCAAATGGCTTCTTTCACTCCAGACTGAGTTGATGTCGGCGCGCAGTCCCAGATTAATTGTGATTTTACTGTTCGCCCGCCAGTCTCCCTCGGCGTATACATCCCAGTTAGAGTTGCGAACGTTCAAGAAACCCGGAAAACCAATCTTCGACAGGATGAATGGCTGGTCGGCCTCCAAAGAATCGAAGCTGCCAAATTCAAACTCCTGCTGTGGGCGCAACCACTCGCCGAGGCGATTGAATTGAATCTGGGTACCAAACTTTGCGGTCAGTCTTCCCGCTGTTTTGGTGGCATTGTCCAAAATGTCGAAGGTTGCGTCATCGTTGATTTGATTGAAGGTCGCCGGACCAGGGAGGGCGCCCAGAACGGCAAAGAACCCCTCGAAACCGACAAGAGGCTGCGGTGTGTTCGAGTTAGTGTCGGAGTGAAACTTCTGGATTGCCGCGCTGACTTCGTTGATGAAGGTCGGGGTGAAGGTGTGGGTTTCGTCAACCACGCCGTACTGATTCACCAGATCCAGCGGCGAGGTTTGACCCTGATCTATCCCGTATGTCTGATTCGTCAGCCCGTCGTCGAGGGTATAACGGGCGAAGATCCGATCGGTGCTGGTGGGAGTGTAGTCGACACGAATAGCTCCGCTGTTTTCACTGACGGTCGTCGGCAGAGCCGTGGGTTGGTAGACGAGGTCGGTGCCATTCTGCGGCAGCGGGTCGCCAAATATGTCCACATCCTCATAGGTGGGAGTTCCATTGGCATTCGTCGGATAGGGGCACGTACCAGGGTAACCGGGTTCACCAACTATACCCTGGCAATTCGCAGGCAGAGGCGCCATTTGGGCCAAAACCGGCTGCATTGCGGCATTGAACTGCGAGCGCACATAGGCGCTGGGAACTGTATTCAGTTTGTTGATCTGGGTGGTCTTCTGTTGGAGGCCCTCGTAGTTGGCAAACAGGAAGAGCTTATTCTTCACAATGGGACCGCTTAAGTTGCCGCCGAACTGGTTCATTCTCAACGGAACTTTGGGCTGAGTGAGCGAATTGGCGAAGTAGTCCAATGCGTCAAGGGCGTCGTTGCGGAAGAATTCGAACGCCTCGCCATGGAATTGATTGGTGCCGACCTTGGTGATGATATTCATTTGCGGGCCGAGCGAATGTCCCACGTCGGCGCTGTAGCCGCTGTTGGCGAAATCGATTTCCTGGACGCTGTCGACGCTGGCCCGCGTCATGCGGTTGGCTTCGTTGCCTTCCGTTTCGTCGAAGCCGCTGATGTCAGGCCGCGAAGCATTTTGGCCGTCCAGCGTGACTTCGATGCCAGTCATGAAATTCTCCTGGCCGTTGATACTGCCCTGGAAGTAGCCGGTCGAATTGACTGAGCCGGGAGCGATGTTGAGAAAATCCATCACGTCGCGCCCATTGGTCGGCAGATTCTCGATCTGCGCTTCATTCAGGGTGGTTCCCGATGTGGCGTTGCTCAAATTCACCGTCGCCATTGTGCCCGTCACTTCGACGTTCTCTGACACGGCGGCCGGCGACAACTTCAGGTCGACTCGCGCTGTGGCGCCAACATTCAGCACAAACTGCGATGACGCGGCCTTGCCGAAGCGATCAGCCGAGGCGCTGACCACGTAGCTGCCGAACGGCAGTGCCGGAACGGTGAAGAGTCCGGCGTCTCCGGTTGTCGCAGTGGTCACATTGCCGGTTCCGGTGTTGGTGATCGTCACCGAAGCATGCGGAATCACTGCGCCTGTTTGATCGCTTACTGTGCCGGTGATAGTGCCAGTGTCGAAGTTGCCGGCGCTCTGTGCGGCAGCCCTCCACATCGACGGCATCAACAGAATCGCCAGGATCGCGATATAGGCCAAACGCACACAGCTACGACCGATAGAATTCCTGCCGTTATCAATTGAAATCATTCCGAATTGCCTCGCCATTCTTGCCTCCCGCAAAAATTTCCTATCCGCAGCTCTCTGCTTACGGAACACAACTCTGCATGTTCCGTTTACAGCCGTAAAGACTACTCCTTGTTTCTAATTGATGTCAAGCGAAATGTAACACTTTCGTTTTTCCATTCGGCGGACATGAAACCTTCCGCGCTCAGCAGTCTAGAGGTTAAGCGGAGTGTGCGTTTGGTCAGCAGGCTATGCCAAATTTGGGAAAAGCGGCTTGAGTCGCGTCACGTTGGCTGATCGCGCGGAGACACGTTTGGCTACGAGACCGAATCGAGCCCAAGAAAAGCCAAGTTCTGTCCCGACACGGTCGCCAGCCGGGGGGCTATTGCTTGGCCTGTGCCATCATCGGAATCGCCCCTAAAAGAGCGGCGTTGTCGCCTAATTCAGCGGCGCGCACTTCGACCTTGCCCCAGGGCGTCCAGGCATACTTTTGCACGTGCGACCTTATATATGGAAGGATCGCATCGGCACTCTTCATCACGCCGCCGCCCAGAATCACGATCTCCGGGTCGTAAGCGTGCACAAGTCCCACGGTGACTGTTGCCCAGACCCGCAAACAATGATCGCGGATTTCGCATGCGATTCTGTCACCGCGCGCCGCTTCAGTAAACAACTCCAGAAAACCGACGTTCTCGCGGCGGCCGAGAGGGCTGTCTTCGATGTTTTTCCATTCCCGCACCAGCCCGGGAAGCGCCCATCCCGATGCCTCCGCCTCGGCGCATCCGAGAGCGCCGCACGTACACTTGCGGCCATCAACCCTGACGGGGAGATGCCCGCCGATACAACCAGCCTGCGCATGTTTCCCGCGGAGGAGTTTCCCTTCGATCATCGCGACTCCACCGATCCCCGTACCCAGCGTGATCATCACGATGTTTTCGAATCCACGCCCGGCGCCGGTATATGCCTCTCCAAGCAAAGCCATGCGCGCGTCATTTTCCACAAGCAGCGGTAAACCAAGCGACTCCTGGCACCATGACTGCAGATCAACCTTGTCCGCGTCGACATATTTGCCGTTGCTACCCAGAGCCTTCCCGCGATAAAAATCCACAATCACGGGAAGCCCCATGGCAACGCCGCTCACTTCCCCGCCGTGCGGAGTCCTCCCGCCGCCCAGTCTTTCGAGCGATTCGGCTAAGCGGGGCAGGATTCCTGCAAGACTTGTCGCATTCTCGACATCCAACGTCTCTGACGCGAGGATCCTGTCGTCTTCGACCAGACCGCAGGTCGCATGAGTTCCGCCAAGATCGATGCTGAAGCATTTCATCGTTTGCTATTCCAGATCCTTATCTTGCTCTGCCATTCTTCGCCGCTTCCGACTGCAATTCGTTCTTGTTGTGAGAAATTGTCAGCTGCAGAGTCATTGTTTCGTGTGCGCCAATCTCGATATCACTTTCGTTCAACCCCGGGTGAAGAATAACGTCCTCGGTCATGGCAGTTTCCGCAACAGCTCCGATCCTGAGAGAAGAGTGAAGGTCAAACTTTGTCGCGTTTCCAGCAATCTCCTGCAGACGAAGCGTGAAGTGATCAGGGTTTCCGTCGGCTGATGGCTTGAATGCGAGAATTGCCACGTCGGGTGCGGAGATCGAAAAGAACGATCCCATCTCCTGATCCGGTTCCCGATCAGGAGGCAGCAGCGCCGTAATCAACGGCACGTTGTAATCCCAGCCAGTGCGATACGAATCCACCGGATCAAAACTTGCCGCCGACGTGATGGCGAAAGACGAAGTGTAACGTGGGCCATAGCCAGGTTCGACCGTGGGCAGCGTGACCACGCCGGCATCTTTCGTGTCGCCCTGGTCTGCTTTGCGCAAAGCCGTTACCCGTATAACGTTCGAGTAATCCTTCAGCGCTCCGGTTACGTCGTAAGTGAGCAGCGGAATATCGTAGAAGTCTTCGCGTTGAATCAGGTTGATCGCGTTTGCCCGCGTGCTACCGTCGTCCATCAGTGCGAGCGTGTGGATTGGCGTGGCCCCATCAGTTCTCGCTCCCGGCAGGTAATCTCTCGGCAAGTCGTGGAAGCCGATTCCGTCATCGACCATGATTTTGGCGGGATTGTCAAAGTGAAATGGAAATTCGAAGCTATAGTACTCGCTGCCTTTGTCCAGTGGCACCTGGGGCATCCGCGAACGATCGAATACCTCGTCGAGTTTCACGATTCGCTCACCGGAATCGAGCGTGACTCTCGTCTCCGGCCACCAGGTGCCCGGCCGCACGATCACTAACTCGTCGGCCAGAGGGCCGCGGAAGTGGCGGACCTTTGGCTTCCATTCCTCGTCGGGCAGATAATTCGCAAACGTCCACCGGACCAGTTGGCCGGCGCGTTGCGGCGACTGCGGGTTCACGAGCTCTCGGCCGGCCGACTTGTCCCAGATGCTGTCAATCGCCCCGTCCATTGCGCGCAGCCGGACTTTGTAAAATTGGTTTTCCAGCACGTCGCCGCTAACTTCTTCCTCCTTTGCTGGCGGCGCTGTCGAGCGTTCAAGAAAATATGTGCGAAGCCCGACCGGCGGGATATTCTCGGCCGCGAAGCTGATGCTTCCATCAAGGTTCAACTGCGAAGGGACGACCTTGCCCGTCGCGGCGTCGCGGACCTGCGTGAGATCTGGGGAGGAAGGATGCACGCGCGTGACACCGCTGCGCTCCCAACTGAGCGGATTATAGACCACGCATTTTGGAATCTTTTCCTGATCGCTCTTCGCCGCGAACATCCGCTCTATGCCCACCATCATCATGTTGCGGGTTTCGGTGCGCGCGGTCCGCGCGAACGTCGCATATTCCTGGTTCTGCTGGTTCACCTGAGCCAGCGTCATCACCTTCGGCCAGCCCGGCTGCCCCGCTCCTGAGTGCTCGTCGTAGGTAAGCATTTTGGTAGCCGCATCGGCTATCGTGTCGGCCGGGTATGATGTTCCCGGTCGAAAGGTGAGCAGCGACCACAACGCCTCCGCCTGCGGCAGGTAATCCTGCACCCAGCGCGCGTCGCCCGTGATGCCCGGCGAGTTTGTCTTGACCTCTGACCAGAGCCCGCTGAAATCGCCCGCGTAGGTCGGAAATGGATCTCCGTAGCGACGCTGAAGGTAATCGAAGAACTCCCTGGGCGTTGCCACCACCAGCCGGGGATGTTTGCTGACAGCGTTCCACGCGCGCACTGCCGGCAGCAATCCGTCCTCCTCGTACGATGGCGGAACGAAATCGTGCATGTAAAGAACCATCATCGCGTCGTACGGGTAGCCTGCTTTGCGGTATTCCGCGAGCAGTTTGTCTACGCCGCGCTGCATAATCTCGAGCGAAGACAGGTTGCCCCAGGATTTTGGATAAAAGTGGTCCTCAGGCCGAGCGCTGTAGTAGTGGGCAGTCGGATCGAGATAGTAGTCTGCCATGGCCTCGGTGTATCCGCCGTTCTTGCTGCCTGTCTCCCACATCAGCACCGTGCTTCCATCCGGAGACTGCCAGTGAAACGGCATCCTTCCCGGGTGCAGGCTTGTGCCTCCGCCGATAAACAGATTCGAGCCGGTCACGAAATAGCGGACTCCGCTGCGCGCCAGCACCTGGGGTAGCCGCAGAGTGAATCCCGGCACATCGTCCATCATGGCCAGATCGGTCGTTACGCCCAAACGCTTCTCGATATCTCGCGTCGGGTCAACGATCCGGTTGAGCTGCTCGGTTCCCATGAACTCGGTGTGCTCGCTGCCCCACACCGCCGACAATTCGATCTGCCCACTTCGGACCAGGTTCGCCAGGTCCTGAATCGCCTGCGGATCCTTAGTCCGGTCCAGCCAAGCCTGCACCTGCCAGGCGCTCTCAATCACCCAGCGAAACTGCAGATCCTGTTTTGCTGTGCGGATCACCGCGTCCAGGTGCGGCTTGATGTCATCGAGTTGTTCTTGCGGAGGAAGTTTGAAACCGAGATCCCAGTGGCTGCTCGGAATAATGTAGATTGTCTGGATTCCAGAATTGCTCTGGTTCTCCTCCGCATGTTGTCCGGCCAGCGGGGAGCAAGTAGCCGTCAACAACGCAATACAACCTGAAAACGATCTGAACCGCATGGTTCTCCCTGATTTCTCCACTTGACCGCATCAAGAACAGGCTGGCTTTCGAGGAAGGGAAGCCAGCGGGATGGAATAAGCCCGAACTGGATGAGCACGCCCGGGTGCATGAGCGTTGTATTGCAGGTCGGCACCGAAGGCGTTTCAGGCGTTCGATGATGCTTTTCTATTAGCGCACCACAGAATATTCTTATGTTCGTTTATGTGTCAAGCGAACATATTAGTTTTCTTCGCGAGCAATTGGGGGCCAGGGTCTTGGGATCGGCGATGACAATTGACTTCGGCGAATACACACCCCGAAACCAGCCCGCGGTCAGTGAAGACGAGCGCGAAGCTCAACGCCCTGCGTTTCCGCCCTCTATTCGGAGGGTGCAATCGAACCCACTCGCGGGAGGGTATAGGTACTCAAATGTCGGCTTGTCCCAAGAGACTGCCTAATCGCTCTAATTCGTCTGCGAGTTGATGATGCATGACAGGTCGTTCCGTCCGAGACTATCCTGCCGCAATGAGGGTTCCAAGTCGCGGGAATTTGGAGTCTCCAGCGAGTCTCCAAGCATGGGTTGAGCCGTCGAAACCCCCATAAACACTGAGGTTCGGACGTAATCTCATCTTCTGCATCGGCAAGTGATTGTAACTAATTTATTTACAATTTTATTTACAACAAGTTGCATCAATACTTGCCCACCAGGCGCCGAATGGCGGCAGCCAGATCGTCTGGGTGGAAGCCGAACGGTCCTGGCTTGCTCTTATAGAGGACGCGTCCCTGTGGGGCGATCAGATAGAGGCGGTCGGGCCACCCCGTATAAGCGCTCTCTACTTTGTTATCGAAGCGGTCCACAAGGGCAGGAAACTTGATTCCCAGTTTCCTTACACATGTACCGGCGACAGTCGCGCGCTCCTCCTCATCGCGCGGGCTGCGGAACAACACCTTGTCGGTGACGTTGCTCTGCATCTCCCACACGTCTGTAGGATGAGCCTCAAGAATATAGACCGCGTAGAAATCGACCTTACCCTTGAACTGCTCTGACAATTTATTCAGGGCGGGAACCTCCCGCCGAAAAGGTGGTCAGGTATAACTGCCGAAAACGAGGACAACCGGCTTGTCTGCCCACAGCGACGCCAGTTGGGTAGGCGTCTTCGTACTCAGGGTTTCGACTGTAAAATCAGGCGCCAAGTCACCAGCGCTGAGTGTTCCCTTGCGCGCATCAAACCACATGGTCTCGAATGGAAAGAGGAAGTAAGCCGGCATGGGCATTCGCGCCATCACATGGGCGAAGACCTCCGGCGGCTGGTGCATGGCCCAGTCGATATAGGCCACGAACGCCAACCACAGGCAGAAGAGTGCTGCCAATGTGGCGCCCAACCAGCGTTTTGTCTTCTTCTTTATCGTCCAGGTAAATTTCACGTTCCCTGCCAATTTGGCGTGAGATTCGAAACGTTGCTCGGCATCCCAGTCGCCGCCGGAAACATCACGGAGAAAGATTAGCACATTCTTGCAAAGCAATTGCGCGTGCCGCTCGTGCGGCAGAACGATCTCTAGAGCACGAGTCGCTGCTCTCCGACTTTGCGCGTCACTCTCTCGCGATCAAGGTACTCGAGGAGAGGTATGGCATATTTTCTGGATAGGCCAATCATCTGTTTGAAACCCGCGACATCGAGCGTCTGACCGCGCAATTTGCCGACTTGAGCCTTCAACTGGACCAGTACGCTCTGGTGGATATACAACGCATCTGTCCCCATCCTGATCAATATCCTGTCGCGGAGAAGCAAGGTCATCAACCTGCGCATTTCGGTTTCTGACAGGTTGAGCTTCGCCGCAACTTCAGAGGCTTGGGGAGCGGCCAGCCCGGCAGCTTCGTAGGCCGCCGCAATCGCGGTCAACTCAGCCCGATCGTGGGCTGCGGCCTTCGAATCCGAATCGTAAGGGTAGATGAGTTCTCCAATCAACCTGAGCTTCTGCTCGCGCTCAAGCTTCTCAATGACAAAATCGAATAGCTCTTTGCAGAATCCGATTTGATTTCTTAGCTCGCTTTGCCTGAGGCCCATAGGAGCCGCACCCACCTTCAGGCGCTCGGCTACGCTCTCGATTGCTGAAGCCAGAAACTCGCTTGCGACGAGCAGATCGCCGTGGATGCGAACGATCTGATTTCGATTCAACTTGGACCCGATGAATCGAAGCACCGCTTCGGACGTGAGCCCTGTTTCCGCTATCAGCCCGCGCGCGGTGAGGCCCTTGACGCCGCGCCGAGCGACACGCAACCGAAGTTGCTGTTCCAGTGATGCACCCAACATTGTTTCGAGCCAGGCCAGACATTTCCCTTTTCTCAGGTTGGGAAGCGGATGCGCATCCATTACAATGCCGCCGCCAATCGTGCCTGCCGGCGAGCACTGCCGCAACACGAACCGGTCGCCGGGCACGAGTATTTGAGGGGAATGGAGCCTGAGCCGAATCAATCGACGAGTTCCTGCCTCAATTGGGTGGTAGTCGTAAAGCGAAACGGTCGCAAGAGCGTCGGCGGTGAAGGCATGAAAGTGAACCTGAGCGCGATGTTTCAAACTCCTGACTCCGGGCAGCAGAACAACTTCAACGTCGACGACTGACACGGCGGTCAGCGTTTCCGGAGGGACGAGCGTCTGTCCCCTGCTCACCTCGGAGACATCAATGCCGGTAAGGTTGAGAGCAACACGCGAGCCGGAGCCGACGACCTGTTCCGGACGGCCATGGGTTTGCAATCCTCTCACGCGGACTGCGCGGCTCCCTGGCTCGAGCGTCAAGATGTCTCCGACACGGATCGCCCCGGAAAGAAGCGTCCCAGTAACTACCGTGCCAAATCCCTTCATCACAAATGCTCTGTCGATGGGCAAGCGAGGAAGATGATCCTCACGTGCGGCGACCGGCTGCATAGCCAAGAACAAAAGCTCGCGGCGAAGGTCTTCGAGACCAGCACCAGTGCGCGCACTAACGGGAAGAATCCTGCCATCGAGAAACGTCCCACTAAGAAACGTGCTTGTCTCGAAGCGGACTGATTCGAGCCGCGGTGCATCTACGGAGTCGATTTTGGTGATTGCCGTCAGACCGTGGCGAACTCCGAGAAGATCACAGATTGCGAGATGCTCTTGGGTCTGCGGCTTGATGCCTTCTTCGGCGGAGACCACCAGCAAGACGGCGCCGATGCATCCGGCGCCGGCGAGCATGTTCCGGATGAAGAGTTTGTGCCCGGGGACGTCGACGAAACTGATTCGCAGCGGAGTACCATCGGCGGTAACCGCATCGAGAGAGGCAAAACCCAGGTCGACGGTGATGCCACGTCGTTTTTCTTCAGGCAGGCGATCCGTGTCCACGCCGGTGAGAGCGCGCACCAGCGCGGTCTTGCCATGATCGATATGACCGGCGGTTCCGATGACGATCGATCTGGTCGGCATGCTCATTTGAGGATGGACTGCGATGAAGGCATTCTGGCGATCACTGTTGGCTTTGTAAGCCGGGAGGAGACACGGCATCACTCTGGGCAACCTGTTGGAGCAAAGCTGCGAGCATTTCATCGAATTCGGGTTCAACCGTGCGAAGGTCGAGCAATACTTTATCGTCGCTGACGCGGCCGATGACCGGCGGATCGAGCTGCCGTAGGAGATGCAGCAGCGCCCGGGGATGGAACACCTTATGACTTAGGGCTACGGCTGAACTTGGCAGCCGTGCAGCGGGTGCAGTGCCGCCACCGATCAGGCTGAGAGCGGGAACGACATCCGCGGCAAGATTCAAGCTGTTCACTTGTCCGACAATCCATTCGCATCTCTTCAATACCTCCGTTGGCGAAGTCCGGAGCATTCTGACAATGGGAATCGAGTCCGTTTTGTCCGATAGGTAATCCATCAGCGTTGCTTCCAGCGCGGCGTAGGTCAGCTTGTCGACGCGGAAGGTTCGCAAGAGAGGATTCTTGCGTATGCGCTCGATGAGGTCAACTCTGCCGGCGAGAAGGCCGCACTGTGGGCCTCCGAGCAGCTTGTCTCCACTTGCGGCAACCAGATCGGCGCCCAGGCGGA
>Ga0187851_10001830_pt1 | contig 19733 bp, 16 predicted proteins | sample June2016WEW_6_10_FD_132997 | JGI IMG/M metagenome (GOLD analysis project Ga0187851, IMG submission 132997) | Peatland microbial communities from SPRUCE experiment site at the Marcell Experimental Forest, Minnesota, USA - June2016WEW_6_10 | ecosystem: Environmental > Terrestrial > Soil >...
CCATCCAGGATTACATCCGTCACAATAACCAGGATCCTAAACCGTTTGTCTGGACCAAACGAGTTGACCAAATCTTAGAAAAGGTCGGCCATTGTAAAGCTGCAACTGTTACACCACACTAGATTACTCAACTGCCGGCATCATTTGGCTGATTTTAAATTACAGTCACACCCGCTCACCCAGACCGCCATTACTCGGCTGCGCGGTAGAACTTCGCACCGTTCGCAGCCGACACCGCGTAGGGACTGTTGTTCGCAACGTCGTTCCACGGTCCGGATAGGGTGTCCGCGGACTGCAACTCACCGAGGAAGTTGATCACCACTCCGGTCCCGATGCGATCAATGGCCACATTATGACCCAGCGGACCTCCATAATTGGCAATCTTCGCCTGCATGGGAGGAGCCAACAGCTTGAGCAGCTCCGCATTATGCGCATACGAATTCGTATCGGCGAGGGAGGTGCAGGGCGTCATGAATATCCGCGCGGCGCCGACGGCATAACTGCGCGATGTGTCGGCAGGCGAACCGGGCGTCTCTTCCGGGTCAATATCAGTTACCCGGATTGAAATTGAATTGTCGGTGTTGCGGAGGATCTCAAAAGTGCGGAATTCCTGGGGGAAATCCCTTAAGGATGCGGTCTCGACCTCCCAGAAGCCGTACTCCGGACGGTCCGGGAAGGGTGACGGTTGCGGTATGATGTCGTTTATATGAACATGTCCGCAGATCCACAGAAGGAGATTCGGATAGGTATGCAGCAGCGCGAGCAGATTGGTGCTGGAGATGACCGAGTTGGTGCTTCCTGGCATGTCGATATCCTGAATCGGTTCGTGCGCCGCGATGATCATGAGCTGGTCTTGAGCCTGCCCCTTGTCCAGTTCATGTACCAGCCAGGCCAATTGATGGGCATCGAGACCTCCCTGTCCCTTTGAATCGTAATCTTCGTCCGTCATGGTATCGTCGAGCACAATGACCTTGATCGGCATGTTCGTCTTCGGCTCGAAGCTGTAACAGGCAAAGTCATTGGTGACATTGCACAGGCTGAAACCGTGGCCGACCGGCTTGGAAGTGGTGGTAAAAAATTCATGCATCCAGTTGCTGGTCGTCAATGAATAGCGGTTGGTATCGGGTGCAATCTTCGGAGTGTTGGTGACGCCGCCGACAATGAAGTTGGTGACCGATCCCACATCGATGACGTCACCGTAGGGCGTGCTGCCGTCGATGGTACCCATAAAATCACCTCCCAACAAGAGGACATCCTCATTGGTAAAGGCCTGTTGGGAACCCTCGATTGGTACTCCCCCCATCCAGAAATGATCGTGGTTGCCGAGCACTGCATACCAAGGGATGGCCGGGTCAAGCCCTGCGGCCTGGAAGGGTTTTGATAATCTATGGTGTTGGCGCCGGCATTGGTACCGGAACTTGGGGTGATGTACTGGCCGTCCATCACATCAATAAACCAGCGGAGTTCGTTATACTGAGGACCATTGGCATCATCGCCGAGAGAAATGCCGAAATCGAAAGGGGTCAGCCGGTTCACGGCGTTGACGGTCTTGACGGCAGCGTCGAGAACCTGGGTGGTATAGAGCATCACCGGTGAATAGGTCGAAGGATTATCGCCGATACCGCCCTGGTAGGTGGCATTGATCGCCTGACAAGGAGATTCTTTGTCGGTAATATGGGCGTCGCTGATGCAGAGGAAAGACAAAAGCCTGGCTGCATTGGTTGCTCCCGTGTAGCCGGCCGGCATGTTGGTGAGCTGCTGGCCTTCGTCCTCGCCGGAACCCCACCGCCATGAACTGTATCCATAGATCGCGTATGCCGCGACGTCTTCCGGGTAAAGCAGCGGCGTGTACGGTGACAAGGCGACCGGCGTGATCGTCCGCTGGCGTGTTCCCAGTTCGGCTCCGTTTCCAGATAGTGGAAACAATAGTGGAATCGTGAGGCTGATGATTGAGATAATCCCTTGTTTCATAGATTAATATGTTAACTATCGGCTCGATCGCCGCAGGTTCAACGCCACAAATTTACCTTAATTCGGGTGGTTCCTGCTTGCGGGTGCGGCGGCAATTGCCATCCTTCCGGCATGTCGGCAAAACCGATCCGGGTGGCGATTGTGGAAGACCAGGAGTTGATGGCCGCGGGACTCAAACTGTGGGTGGCCAGTCAACGAGGGATTGAGATGGTGGGGTGCGCCCATGATGGCAAGGCGGGTTTGGCGATGTGCCTGGCGGCGCGCCCGGACCTGGTGCTGCTGGACATCGAACTGCCCGGGATGGACGGCATGGAACTGGCCGTTCAACTGGCGATAGAGCTGCGGGGGGTGCGCCTGCTGGCGATGTCCGGACTCACGGATCCGCACACCATCTGGCAGGTAAGCCAGAGCCCGGTGCATGGCTATCTGGAAAAGACGGCGGGGCCGGAGTTGCTGCTGGAGGCGATCCAGACGGTGGCCCGGGGCGGGGTGTTCTACAGCGGGCTTTTCGCGCAGGTCAAACGCGAGTGGTTGTCCCAGCCGGAGGCGTTCCAGAAGCTGTTGAGCAAACGCGAACAGGAGGTGCTGTGCCGGATGGCGTGCGGCTGGAATGAAGCACACATCGGACAGGAACTGGGAATCAGCCCGGCCACGGTGGGGGCGCACCGCAAGCACATCCGGCAGAAGCTGGACCTGCATAACGACCGGGAACTGCTCGCCTACGCGCGCAAGTGGGGTTTGGATTCCACAAGCTTCTGCAATGCGGGCTGAAACAGGTCAATGGGCTGTTTTCTCTTGCTCTGAGGCCAAGCCACCAAACGAGCCGTGTCAGGCCAACCAACCGCGTAAACTTTTTTAGATCGCATCTTCCGATCCGAAGAACGCCTCTACCGATTCTCCACTCCGCTCTCGTGCCGATTAATGGACACAGGATGACCCAGCGGCGCCATGTAACCGGCGATCTTCTTTTGCATGGCAACGCTCAATAGCCTGACCAGCTCTGCATTATCCACACGCGACATCATATCGGCGAAGGTGGTGCTGCCGGATGGCTTCATGGTTTTCTTTGGTATGTTGACTTTGCCCAACATAACAACTCTTTCGTTCTTGACGTGTCATTTTTTGTTCGCTGTCGGCATCCGGTTGAGAAGGTGTTTGAAAATCGGCTTAACCGCGATCTGCACGGGTGCCAACAATCATAATGCGCCGGCGGGCCCGTTTTCGCTTTGGGATAAAATCCTACCGTGGTTTATGGGAGTCACGGGCACCACGGCAGACAACGAGGACGATTTTTTACAGCGTTGGCTTTTTCTTGGCAATCGTGTGCGTGGCATGGCCGTAAAACACCTCGGCGCATTCCATCATTGTCTCGGACAGCGTCGGATGCGGATGCACCGTCAGCGCGATGTCCTCGGCGGTTGCACCCATTTCCAACGCCAGCACCGCCTCGGCAATCAATTCTCCCGCGCCTGCGCCCACGATGCCCACGCCCAGCACCCGGTCGCTTTCGGGATCAATCAACATCTTCGTCAGGCCATCCGTGCGGTCGAACGACAGCGCCCGGCCCGACGCGGACCATGGGAATTTGGCCACTTCATATTTCACGCCCTTTTCCTTCGCCTCGGCCTCGGTCAAACCGCACCACGCCAGTTCCGGGTCGGTGAACACCACCGCCGGGATGACGATGTTTTCAAACGTCACATCTTCGCCGTTGATGTTCTCCACGGCAATGCGCGCCTCCTTGTGTGCCTTGTGCGCCAGTAAAATCCCGCCCGCAATGTCGCCGATGGCATAAATGTTCGGGTCGCCGGTCTGCTGGTGATGGTTGACCTTGACGAAGCCTTTTTCGTCCAGCTCGATCTTGGTGTTTTCCAAGCCGAGGTCGGCGCTGTTCGGCACACGCCCCACGGCCACGAGCACGCGGTCGTAGAGTTCGGACACCTTCTGGCCGCTGCATTCCATCTCCACCTTGATCTGCTTCCCGGCGGTGGACATTTTTGTGACCTTCGCCTTAAGCCGGACTTCCTTGAACATCTTTTTTGCGTTCGCCGCCACCGGCCGGGCGAGGTCAGGGTCGGCCCCGGCCAGGATGTTGTCGAGCGCCTCCACCAGCACGGTTTTGCTGCCGAGCGCGGCATACACGGTACCCAGTTCCATGCCGATGTAACCGCCGCCGACGACCAGCAGGTTTTCCGGAATGTCCTCGACTTCGAGCGCCCCGGTGGAGGTCATGATGCGCGGATTGCCGAGATCGAACACCTTGGGCATGGCTGCCAGCGAACCAACGGCCAGAATCGCTTTTTCATACTCGATGAATTGCTGCCCCTGTTCCGTCTCCACGCGCAGCTTCTGCGATCCTTCAAAATAACCGCGACCCTGGATGACCTGCACGCCGCGCATTTTGGCGAGCATGGCCACGCCGCCGCCAAGCTTTTCCAAAATGGATTCCTTCCACGCGCGCAGTTTCGGCAAATCCACCGTCGGGGAAGTGAACGTGATGCCGCGATGTTCGGAATCCTTGGCGGCGGTGATTTGATGCGTCGCGTAGAGCAGCGCCTTGGACGGAATGCAGCCGCGATTCAGACAGACGCCGCCGAGCCGCTTCTCGCGCTCGACGAGAATGACCTTCATGCCCAGGTCGGCCGCGTAAAAAGCCGCCGCGTATCCGCCCGGCCCCGCGCCGACAACCACAATTTGAGTTTTGATTGGGTCCATAGGAAAAATTTAGTTGAAAAGTTCCACCCTCACCCCAGCCCTCTCCCCCAGGAGAGGGAGAATCATTCCCCGTTCTTCGGAGATACGAAAGTCCCCGGTAGTCGAATGCGTTCGGTAGCGAATGTTAAAAAGACGGTGACTGCAACTACGGCAAACGCATTGCCAAACGCCGTCGCTTGCCTTCCCTTCTCCCGGGGGGAGAGGGCCGGGGTGAGGGCGAGCGTAACCTGTAATTTCAACTCGCCTCACAATTTGACACTTTCTTCTTTGAAATCCTGCAACGCCGCGACGAGGTCCACCATGAACCGCGCCGCCGCGCCGCCGTCAATCACGCGATGGTCGTAGGACAATCCGAGTGGCGTCAGCAGGCGCACCTCCACCTTGCATTCGCGCGCCACCGGTTTCATCGCACCGCGGCCGAGACCGAGAATGGCCACCTCCGGTTTGTTGATGATGGGCGTAAAATGCGCGCTGCCGATGGCGCCTTGATTGGTGACGGTGAATGTGCCGCCCTTCAATTCCTCCGCCGTCACCTTGCGCTCGCGCGCCTTCTGCGCGAGCTGCTCCAGTTCCTTCGCGAGATCGAGCAGGCTCTTTTTGTCCGCGTCGCGGATAACCGGAACGATCAGGCCCTGCTCGGTGTCCACCGCAATACCGATGTGAAAATAATCCTTGAACACAACCGCCTGCGCGGCTTCATCGAGGCTGGAGTTGAATATCGGATGCTTTTTAAGTGTTTCGACCAGCGCCTTGAGCACGAGCGGCGTGAGCGTCAGCTTGGTCCCCTTCTTCTCATAAACCGGCGCGTATTTCTTCCGCAATTCGTTGAGCCGCGTGAAGTCGGCATCGTCGAACTGGGTGACATGCGGAATGGCGTTCCAGCTTTCCCACATTCGCCGCGCGATCACCTGACGTAATTGCGTCAGGGGCTTCTTCGTCACCGGCCCCCATTTGGAAAAATCAATTGATTCAGCGACCGGTCTGGCCGGTGCCGTAGCGGCAGTCTTGGGTTTGTCCGTTGCCTTCTGCAAACGGGCGAGATAGGCGCGGATATCGCCGAGGACAATCCGTCCGCCCGCCTCGCTGCCGCGCACCTTGGACAAATCAATGCCCAGCTCGCGCGCCAGCCGGCGGACCGATGGCGAGGCGACTGGCGCAGCCACCGGTTTGGGAATCTCCTCATCGTCCCCGGCAACCGGTTCCTCAGCGGGAATTTCCGACTCCGGCTCCGGTGCGGCCCGTTTCGCGACGGGCGCGGCGGCAGCGCCCGGCTGATCCCCGCCGCTCAATGAGATGAGCCGCTGGCCGACGCTGATTTTGTCGCCCGGTTTGACGTAAATTTTCGTGACGACACCAGCAGCCGTGGACGGGATGGAAGCCACGGCCTTTTCATTTTCCAGTTCGAGGATGGCCTGGTCCCGGGCGACCTGGTCGCCTTCCTTTACGAAGACATTGACCACGACACCTGAATCAGCACCCTCTCCAAGTTTAGGAAGTTTAACATCCATAATTAACAAGGGGACAAAATGGCGTAAAACCCCGCCGTTTTCCAGAAGTAAATTTAAGGCTGGGACGCCTTTTAAACAGGTAGGAGCCGACGCAAGGAGACTCTGAACCAACACCAATCTACCGGGAAATTTGAGCCTCGTTACTTCGTCTCCTACAAGAACACGATTTTTTAAACGGGCTGTCAGCGCACCTTTTCCCAATCCTGCACCCGGCCGGGAACAATCCGGAACAGCGGGTGCGGCGCGGGAATCTTCACCGGCAAAAGTTTGCGATACCTTTTCACGTCCCGCCTTTTCAACTTCCTTTTCAAATGTCGCCACTCGCAAAGCAGCTGGCCGCGCGTCTCGGTCATTTTCCCGCGAAACCGCCGCGCGCCGATTTTGGCCGCGTCAAATTTGTAACCGCGTCGCACGGCTTCCCCGCGCACCGCCGCCAGATAACCCGCCAGCGCGGCGGGTGGATTGGCGAGTCCCGAAAAGCGGCGCAGTTGCGGGTGATGCTTGTATCCGCGGGTGGCACCGCGGAGGACCTTTTGCGCGAGCAACGCCTCGCGCCAGAGCGCCACCAGTCCCCGGGCGTCCAGATACTTCGGATGCAACGTCCACAAACGCATGCGGAATTCTAGGCAGCCGTGGCAGGCAAGTCGCGTTTGAAATGCAGTCCGACGTGATCGCAAGCAAAAGAGAAGTATGTTTTTTGACCCGCCCTCAACCTGACCTTCTCCCCCAGGAGAAGGGACCGCACAGTCCGGTTTTGGTTTTGCGAATGATCGTCCGGCAAATCCAGTCACACGGATCTTCAGGGAGACGGAGAATGCTTCTCCTTCTCCTCGGGGGAGAGGGCCGCGGTGAGGGTGAGCGTTGTTCCAGTACAAATTCACTTCTAACATTCCGTCAAATCTGGCATCTAATCCGTGTGCGACGCATTGGAACCATTCTGGCCGGCCTGCTGTTTTGCCTTGCAGCCTTCACCGCCAACGCCGCCCACACCCAGGTGCGGCTGATTTTGTCCGCCGACCCCGCGAAAGCCGGGGACACGATTTGGGCCGGCGTGGACCTGAAAATGGAGCCGGGCTGGCATACCTACTGGAAAAATTCCGGTGCTGCCGGCTACGCCACCAAAATTGAATGGCAACTTCCGCCCGGTGTTACCGCCGGTGACATCCAATGGCCGCTTCCGGAAAAACTCCCGCCCGCTGAAGTCACCACCTACGGCTATGACAACGAAGTCGTTCTGCTCGTGCCACTGAAACTGGCCGCCGATTTGAAACCTGGCCCACTGGATTTGAAGGCCAAGGTTTCCTGGCTCGAATGCAAGGAAGCCTGCATCCCCGGCAGCGGCAGCGTCGAGGCCACCCTGAACATCGGCGACCAAACCAAACCTTCCGCCGATGCGACATTGCTAAAAACCTGGCAGGGAAACGTACCCCAAGCTCCGGTAGTGGGCGATAAAGGAATTTTCCCCTTCCGGTTTTCATGGGGAAAAACAATCGACAGTGATACACGTTTTTTTCTCATTCAACTTTTTGGCGATTCAATTTTTGAGGACGGCGGATGGGTACATCCGACAAACACCGATTTTTTCCCCTATTCCAGCGATAAGTTTGAAGTTGAGTCCGATACCGAAATTGTCAAAGACAGTCACGGGGATGATTATTTGCAGAAGCGGGTTAAAAAATACTCTGACGAATGGCCAAAGGAAATCGGGGGCGTGGTCATCATGGACGGACATCATTCTCGAATCGGCTTTGATCTTCAATTACCTGTGTCAGATGGAAACGGGTTTTCGTCCAATGCAGAAATGTCAGCACTTAAAGTACAGAGCAATAGGACAGGCATCACGAACATCTCTAATCCAGCCGGTCAAACTATGGAGACAGGCAAGGTGCCTGTCCTACCCTTGATGCTGCTCTATGCCTTCATCGGCGGATTGATTCTGAACATCATGCCGTGCGTGCTGCCGGTCATCGCGCTGAAAATCCTCGGCTTCGTTGGTGAATCCCGAAGCGACCCGCGCCACGTCCGCAAGCTCGGCCTCGTCTATGCCTTCGGCGTGCTGGTGTCGTTCGCCGCCCTCGCTGCTGTCGTCATCGGCGTCAAGGCCGCCGGGCATCGGGCCGGCTGGGGCATGCAGTTCAGCAGCCCGGTTTTTGTGGTCTGCCTCACCACCCTTGTCATGCTCGTGGCACTGAATCTCTTCGGCGTGTTTGAAGTTGCGCTCGGCGGGCGGGCGCTGGATGCCGCCAGCAAACTGGCTTCCAAACACGGCACCTCCGGTGCTTTTTTCAACGGTTTGTTGACAACCGTGCTCGCCACATCCTGCACCGCGCCGATTCTGGGTACAGCCCTCGGTTTCGCGTTCAGGGAAGGCACCTCGGTAATCCTTCTGATTTTTCTTATCGTCGGAATTGGGCTGGCAGCGCCTTATGTCGTGCTGAGTTGGAATCCAAAGTGGCTTAAATTTTTACCCAAACCCGGCGCGTGGATGGAAAAGTTTAAGATCGCCATGGGTTTCCCGATGCTGGCCACCACGGTGTGGTTGTTCCTGCTGGCAGCCGGGAATTTTGATAAAAGCCACACACTTTGGTTTGGACTATTCCTTGTTGCCTTGGGCCTTGCGGCCTGGATTTGGGGCGAGTTCGTACAGAGAGGAGCAAAACATCGTGGTTTGGCTAGGGTTGTCAGTATTCTTCTTGCTGGTGGAATCGGAATTTATGCCTATGGCCAAACTCCGGATCAAATCGAGTGGCAATCATGGAATCCTGCCGCCGTTGCCAAGGCACAAGCTGCGGGCCAACCTGTGCTTGTAGATTTTACCGCCGACTGGTGCGTAAACTGCCAGGTGAACAAAAAAACCAGCATCGAAATCCCATCCGTGCGTGCCAAACTTAAGTCCATGAACGCCGTCGCGCTGCTTGGCGATTATACGCATTTCACCAATACCATCTCGGCGGAACTGAACCGCTTCAACCGTGCCGGCGTGCCGTTGGTTTTGGTTTATCCCAAGGACACCAACTCGCCGCCCATCGTCCTGCCTGAAATTCTGACACCGGGCATCGTGCTCAACGCCCTCGACCGCGCGGTTCGTTAACTTTTGAAAGTAGCGCAGGCGTCCCGCCTGCAAAATTCAGCGATCATGCAGGCCGGAGGCCTGCGCTACTCTCTTCAGCGTCAAATTGACATGCCACTAGACCGCGCGGGCTATTGACTATTGAACGGAATTGAACGGAATCGACTAGTTTGGTGTCTCTTAACCAAACAATTAACGATTCTAAACTTATGAAAAGACTATTTGTATTATTGACCACCATGGCTTTGGCCGTGGCGGTGCAGGCAGTTGAAGTCGGCAAACCCGCGCCGGATTTCTCGGCCACGGACATCAACGGCAAGGCAATCAAGCTCAGCGATTATGCGGGCAAGATTGTCGTCATTGAATCCTACAATTCCGACTGCCCGTTCTGTAACAACCAATACCGGAGCGGGGCGATGCAGGATCTGGAAAAAGACATGGCCGCCAAGGGGGTCGTGTGGCTCATCGTCAATTCCGTCAATCCCAACAATGCCAGCCATCGTACGCCCGAACAGGCCAAACAGGAAATCGCCGACAAGAAAATCGTTGCCACGGCCTGGATTGATGACAGTTCCGGCGCGGTTGGCCATCTCTACGACATGAAAACCACGCCGGACATGTATGTGATTGATAAGAACGGTGTGCTGGTCTATCAGGGCGCCATTGACAACAAACCGGACCCGCAGCATAACCCGCGCACCGCGCGCAATTATGTCCGCGAAGCCGTGGACAACCTGCTGGCCGGCAAACCGGTGGAGGTCAGCCAGACCAAACCCTACGGCTGCGGCGTCAAATACGCGGATTAAAAACACACGAATTGATTGGTAGGGCCGCGCTGCTGCGCGGCCTTTTTATTTTTTGGAGCAATCTAAACAGTCCCGTGGCCGTTTAACGTGCTGCCGACGTCCCGTCGGCAGTTCTGTTCGAGATCTGCCGGCAAGATGCCGGCAGCACGTTACAATTCACAGAAGGAAAAACACCTCAAGTTTCCCCGCTCAATGAGCTTTGCCACTTCACGTGGTCGTAGAATTCGGCCGCCACCATGTAACCGACGCATCCGGCCGCGCCGCAGCGACAGGGATGGTCCCGATAATCTTCCAGGGCGTAGCCGTAGTTGAACGTGATTTCCTCACCGGCCCGGATGGCGCGTCTGGCGATGATCCAAATGTGCTCTTCAATCCGCTCCGCCTCACAATTGGGTTCGCAACTGTGGTTCAGAAAACGCGCCGGGTTCCACGCTACGCTGCCGTCCAGATCCAGCTCATCGTTCAGCGAGAAAATGTATTCGTTGCCCGACTCGCAACGGCGCAGCGATTCGTCCTTGGTGATTCTTTGACCGGTGTATTCAATCACCCGCGTGCCGGCGGCAATATCTATTTTCGCAAACCCGCCGGTTCCGTGAATGACCGATTCGTGAAAGCAAACCCATGTCGTTTCCACAACGGCTGAATTGTTCAATGCTGATGGCATGGTCACAACTTTGGCAGTTCAAATCCGTATTCCCGCAGAAATTCTTCCGTCGGCGCTTGAATGTCCACGTGCCGGCGCGTGAACGGGTCCACATAAGCCAGCCGCACCGCGCGCAGGCCGAGGGGTATTTGTTTATCTTCCCTTGATTCCCGGTCACGCCTCGCCCGATCCCGCCCTGCCGGGACCACCCTCGCCACCGCCGTCGGCTGGGAGGAGGTCGACTTGATCGGGTCGATTCGTTGCGTTGTCGTCGTGGACACCCTCCCGTAAAGTTCGTCACCCGTCACCGGACAGCCGGCTTCGGCCAGGTGCACGCGGATTTGATGCGTGCGGCCGGTGAACGGCCTGGCTTCGACCAGCGTGAATTTTCCCTTCGTTTGCAACACGCGGAATTGGGTTTCAGCCTCCTTGCCTTCGCGAAAATCCACCTTCATGCGCCCGATGCGCCGCGGATCGGGCGCGAGTTTGAGCTGACAGGTCCATTCGGTTTCACGCGGACGGCCGTCCACGACGGCGAGATACGTTTTCTCCATCTTGCGGCTCTCGAACAAATCGGAAAACGTCTGAACCGCACCCGGACTTCGGGCAAGCAGCAGGATGCCGCTGGTGTCGCCGTCGAGCCGGTGGACGTAACGGAGAAATTTGATGCCGCGCGACCGCGCCCAGAAATCGCGCGCGGCGATGGAGGAATTGATGGCCGCCTGCAGATTGTGCCCGGTATTCTGCCACGAAACCGGCAGCAGCATCCACCCGCGCGGTTTGTCCATGGCGATGACTGACCGGTCCTCGTATAAAATCGGGAACGGCTCACAATCCGGAAGTTCGATGAAACTGGCTTTGCCCATGTGTCAATGCCGGCCGGGCGCAACGTCCGTCAATGCCGGTGGCCGCCTTCGGCAATCTGCGGCTTGATCACGCGGGAACCGATGGCCGCCATTTGCGAACATAATTTCTCATACATGGGTTCGCCCTGGTAGGTGCCGACGATGGCGCCGCCGGACCCGGCAAAATTCGCGCTGGCGCCACACTGCCGGGCAACCTCCACCATCTGTACCTGCCACGGCGGAAGGTTGTAAATGCCGCGCCGGACGTTGAAATTATCATCCATGAGTTCCGCCAGCCGCCGGGTGTCGTTGTGGACTAGGGCTTCGCGGCCGAGGTTGGTTATCTCCGCCAGGCGCTTCATGGCGCCGACGATTTTGGGATCGCCATTATTGAAACGGCCGCGGATGTCGTTGTGAAATATCTCGGTCGGTTCGCTGAGGGAATTGTGGTAAGCGAGATACAGCGGCGGCAAAAGTCCGGGCGCCATCGGTTCGTATTTGTAACATTTGAACCCATCCACCACCTGTTCCAGCGCCAAATCGAAATCCATGTAAACCAGTCCTTCATAGACCTGGATGACCCGGTCCTGCAATCCACCGACGATTCCCAGCTTTTCCTTTTCGACGGACAACACAAAAGACGGCTGGGCTTCAAGGGGGATTTTAATTCCGTAGAATTCCATGAGACAGCGCATCATGGCGACGATGATGGCGCTGGACCCGGCCATGCCCACCTGTTGCGGGATGTTGGTGTTATAGCGGATGGAGAAATTGCGATTATGCAGCGTCAGCCGGTGCGCCTGGCAATATTCCACAAAACGCTTGATCGTCGCCTTGATCAACCGCAAGCCGCCGTAATATCCGTGCAATTCCACGTCTCGCGCCAGGTCGTTGATGGATTTGAAATTGGCGCGGTCGGACGCCGATGCCATGATGTCCAGCGATTCCCATTCATACAACACCACTTCCGCGCGGAAATTGCGGATGATGACGGAAATCGTCCGGCCGTTATACCCGTCGGAAGGGTTGCCGAGCAGCCCGGCGCGGGCGTGCGCGTATTTACGAATGATGATCAAGCAATGCCTCCAGATGTTTCCGCAGGGCGGGCCCTTGTTTTTCATCCTCGAGCGCAAATTCCACGAAGGCGCGGAAATAAGCCTGGAAATTGCCGATGTCATAACGCCGTTCGTCACCGCGCAGACAAATGCCATAGGTCTTGCCGCCGTCCTTCATCATCAGGCGGATGGCATCCGTGATCTGAATTTCGCCGCCCTTGCCCGGCGCCGTGCGCTTGATGGCGCCGAAAATCTCCGGCGCAAACACATAACGCGCGGCAATGGCCAGGTTGCTTGGGGCCTCCGATTTGGATGGCTTTTCGATCAGGTCTTCGATTTCAAAAACCTCGCCGTCTTTTACGGGCTTGGCGATGCCATAACGATGCACCTCGTCTTGAGGAACCTTTTCGAACGCGATCACGGCGGCGGCCTGCTTCTCCGTGAACAAGCGGGTCATCCGTTGGACGATGTCGCTTTTGGCGTGCATGCCGATGATGGAATCGCCCAAGGCGGTCACGAACGGCTGATTGCCCACAAACGGTTCCGAACACTGGATCGCGTGTCCCAGCCCCAGCAACTGGCGCTGGCGGGTGTAAAAGTATTGCAACGGCGCGCGCTCGTATTCGAGCGCTTCCAGCATTTCCTCCTTGCCGGTCTCGCGCAGTTCCTGAATCAACTCATCATTCAGGTCAAAATGGTTCTCAATGGAGCTTTTGCCGGGGCCGGTGATGAACAAAATGCGCTTCATGTGCATGCGTGTGAGCTCTTCCACCACGTATTGCACCACGGGCTTGCGCCCAACCGGCAGCATTTCCTTGGGCTGGGATTTCGTCGCGGGCAACAGCCGGGTTCCCAATCCCGCCACCGGCACCACTGCAATATTGATGTCCATTGTTTCTTCCTGTCTAAAAGGTTTGTGTCAACAGGGCTTGTATCCGAATGCCATGATTTTTGCAATCACCGTTGCGGAAAACCTTCTGATTTCAATGAAAAAGTGGGGCTCGCAGTCCGGCAGTTCAACGAAATTAAGTTTAGCCATTCGCGCGATGATAACAACCGATGTGGACCGGCTCAAACTTTTGTAGGAGTCGAGGTCACGAGACTCTTTTCAATTTTGGATTGGCGATTGCGGATTTTTCAAAACAACTTTTGTCGCCTCGCGGTGATTTGTTAGTATGCGAAAAATGATCCCTACCGTCCGAGCCATTTGTTTTACGATACTGTTATCGGCATTCCCATTTCGCGTTGCGGCGGAGGATTTCACCAATGCCATCCACGCGTTCCTGCAACAGCGCGTCGAGCTTGAAAAGCGGGATGCTGCCATCGTCGTCGGGATTGTGGACGAGCATGGCAACAACGTTGTCGGTTGCGGAAAATTAGATAACGGAACCGATCGGGAAGTTGACGGTAACACGCTGTTCGAGATTGGTTCCATCACGAAGACGTTCACCGCGATGTTGTTGCAAGACATGATTGAGCGCGGCGATATGAAACTGGATGATCCGGTGGCGAAGTATTTGCCCGGGTCGGTTAAAATGCCGACCCGCAATGGTAAGGAAATCACCTTGCTCCAACTGGTGATACATACTTCGGGACTTCCGGAAAACCCTGGCAACCTTGGCCCGACTTGGGCCGATTATACCACCGACCAGCTATATGCCTTTCTGTCTGGTTACAAATTAACCCGTGATCCCGGCGCGCAATACGAGTATTCGAATCTCGGAGCATCATTATTGGGACATGCAATCACGTTGAAAGCAGGCACGAATTACGAATCCCTTGTGGTGGATCGGATTTGTCAGCCATTACAAATGAATAGTACCCGGACTACGCTGACGCCCGAACTGAAAGCCCGGTTCGCCGCCGGACACAATCAATTCGGAGACGCGGTGCCGCATGTAGATCGCTCTCCGGTTTTTTCCCCCCCCAGGGCGGGCTGCGCTCGACGGCCAACGATCTGCTGAAATATGTCTCGGCTTGTCTGGGCCTGACCCAGACCAGTTTGACACCGCTTTTTGAAAAGACGCATGAGGTTCATGTTCAATCCGGGATTCCCACCCAAAATCTTGGTTCGTGGGTTGTCCAAACTGATCCACAGGGAAGAAAATTCATTTTTCACGCCGGAGACACGGCTGGCTACAGCGCATTTGTCGGTTTCGACGAAGCGAGGCATCGCGGCTTGGTGGTTTTGTGTTCTACTTCTGACCCCGATGATGTTGACGGCATCTTTGCTATTTTACTGGAAAATGAGTGGCAGTCGGACCAGCGGCCCAAGGAAACGCAAATTAGCAACAGTGTTTGTGATACGTTTGTGGGGCAATACCAGCGCTCACCGCATTCTGCTTCCGCGCCCGGCATTGGGATTCGCCGCGAAGGAAACAGGCTCTTCGCCCAAACCACAGGACCGAGACCATTACCAATTCGAGTACTATTGCCACCCATCGAGGGTGAGTTATTGCCTGAATCGGAAACCTGTCTTTTCGGAAGGCTAAGCGGTAAGCCCATAACTTTTTCCCGGGACATTCAAGATAAAGTCACCGGCCTGACCGTGCAATTTGACGGTAAAACGTTTTATTATGAAAAAATTTCGGACCAACCGCCAAAAACTCCCGAACCGCCCAAACAGCCTGCCGCTAAATGAATTTACTCACCGCTTCCGCCATTCCTTCTTCGGCGGCTCGGGCAAACCTTGCGCCCTCAAAGCGGTGCGAAAATGCACCTTGGCAATCTTCGCCAGGTTGTCCGCGCCCTGCTCTGCTACAAATTTTTTCGCCGCCTCGTCCACGGCCGTCGAAGCGCCTTTGGGTAATTCCACGTTGAATTCCTTTTCCAGCTTCGCCAGGCCTTTCACAAATCCGTCCCGCGCCAGAATCGATGCCGCCGCCACCGCCAGGTCTTCTTCCGCCCGATGCTTTTGCACCAGCTCAATCTCCCGGCCCAGTGACATCAACGCCTTCGCCACCACGTCCTTGCTCGACGCGAACTGGTCGCTGATGGCCTTGACCGGCGCAGGGTTCATCTGGTGCCGCAATCCCATCAGATTTTCAATCACGCGCGCGTGGCCCCACGCCAGGATCGTGTTCACGCTTTTCATTTTGGCGTAAAGCCGGTTGTAAGCCTCGTTGCCGATGGTGACGGTGTTCACCACGCAACCGGGGGTCTTGCGGATTTTTTCCGCCAGCTCGCCGATTTTTTTGTCGCTGGAAATGTTTTTTGAATCGCGGATGCCGGCATCTTTCCATGCCTTGACGACGTTCTCGTTGATGTACACCCCGGCAATGCACAACGGCCCGAAGAAATCGCCCTTGCCGCTTTCGTCCACGCCGATGCGCGGCAGTAGCAAATCGGGATTCAGAACGGTTTCGTAGCCCAGCTTTGCCTGTTTCAAAACCTCGGGTTCCAAGACGAACTCGATGAATTCCTGCGTGCCCTTCCCCTGCACCACCAGCTTGCCGCTCTCGTAAAAAACCACGTTGATTTTGTCCTTCTCGCCGGCAAACCGCGCATACGGCACCGCGCGGAACTTGAAACCGCGCGAACTCAGGGCGTTTTCGAGCGCCGACGCCTGGTCGTCGGTGAGCCTGGCCGTGTAGGAAGTCAGCGGTGTCACTGAAAAAGGATAACCACAAAGAACACAAAGAACACAAAGTTTTTTGCAGCCGTAGCGGCGTTCGGCAGAAAGCCGCATTTCAAACACGACATTTGCGGCGCTCTGCCGAGACACCGCTACGAAAACTATTTTGCGGCTTTTGTGACTCTTTGCGGCAATAATCCCGGCCCATGGCAGACCGAACTCCGCAATCCGCAATCCTTGCCGCGTCGAAGCGCAGCGGAGACGGGCGCAATCCGCAATTGACGAAACTCGTTCCAGCCCTGCTCGACTGGTTCTCCGCCAACGCCCGGGACCTGCCGTGGCGGCGCACCCGCGATCCCTACGCCATCTGGGTGTCCGAAATCATGCTCCAGCAGACGCAGGTGAAAACCGTGATTCCCTACTGGACCCGTTGGATGCAGGAATTGCCGACGATTGAAGCCGTGGCCAAAGCGAGTCCGGCCAAAATCCACAAGCTGTGGGAGGGCCTCGGCTATTATTCCCGCGTCCGGAACCTGCAAAAAGCTGCAAGGCAAATCGTTGCAGATTGTAGGAGACGAGGTGACGAGTCTCTAACTAAAACGAAATCAGAGACTCCTTCCGCCTTCGCCCAACTACGGCGGGACAAGCACGTAGTCTCCTACAAATTCCCGGATAACTATGACGACGTGCTCGCCCTGCCGGGCATTGGCCGTTACACCGCCGGCGCCATTTGCAGCATCGCGTTCAACCAGCCGGTGCCCATCCTTGACGGCAATGTCATCCGCGTGCTGACGCGGGTGTTTGGCATCGGGGAAAACCCGCGCGAAAAAAAAACCAACGCGCAGCTCTGGCAACTGGCGGCTGAACTGGTCGCCTTTACTGGTGGAGCGAGACTCCGTCGAGCCCAAATTTCCATCGCCGGAGATCCGGCCACCGGCAAAGGAAGTAACGGCTCGACAGAGTCTCGCCCCACCAAAAATACGAATTGCTCTTCCCTCAACCAATCCATCATGGAACTTGGCGCACTGATCTGCACGCCGCGCAATCCGCAATGCCTAGTCTGCCCGGTGAAAAAACTTTGCGTCGCTTACCGGGAAAATCGTGTGGCTGCACTGCCGAACCTTGGCCAGCGCACCGCCACCACCGCACGCCGCTTCACCGCCTTCGTCATCGAACGCAACGGAAAATTCCTGGTCCGGCAACGGCCAGCCGGTGTCGTCAATGCGCACTTGTGGGAATTTCCTAACACCGAATTCAACGGCGCTAATGCGAAGGACGCTTTCAAATCCATTTTCGGCTTCAGACCACCCGCCCTTAAACCGTTTTACACCGTGAAGCATTCCATCACGCGTTACCGCATCACGCTCGAAGCCTGGCGCGTCTCTTTCGGAGGGGCGAGCTCTGCGAGACCCCATGATAAAATGGGGTGTCGTGGCCCGTCCTCCGCAGCCCCGATTTTTTCGGGGCGGAGGATGGAAATTCCGCCCTCCGGAAAATGGCTGACGCCCGCTCAAATGAGCCGGCTGGCATTCACCGCCGCCCACAAAAAACTGGCCAGCGCGGCCACTGATTGTATTCTGTTCGGCCCATGATTTACTTCGATCATAACGCCACCGCGCCGGTGATGCGCGAAGCGCGCGAAGCCTGGCTCGATGCCACCGAGCACAATCCAGGCAACGCGTCCAGCCCGCATCATATCGGGAATCGCGCCGGCGCTGCGCTCAAGGAAGCGCGCGAGAAACTCGCCCATTTTCTCGGCTGCCAGCCGGCGGACATCACCTGGACGAGCGGCGCCACCGAGGCCAACAACATGGTCATGCATCACTTCGCGCGGACGCTCGACGCGAAGAGCGAGGTCTGGATTTCCGCCATCGAACATCCCTGCGTTCACGAATCCGCCAAGCATTATTTCGGCAAACGCGCCCGATTGATACCCGTCACCCACGACGGCGTGATTGACCTGGACTGGCTGACGGCGGAACTGGCTGACACCCGCCCCGGCCTGGTCGGCATCATGGCCGCGAACAACGAGACCGGCGTCATCCAGCCCTGGCGCGAGGCGCTGGCCATCTGCCGTCAATACCAGGTGCCGTTCTTCTCCGACGCCGTGCAATGGCTCGGCAAAATGCCGGCCAGGGGACTGGGCGAATGCGATTATCTGAGCGGCGCGGCGCACAAGTTTGGCGGGCCGCGCGGCGTGGGCTTTTTGAAAGTGCCGCATCGCAGCCACGTCACACCCCTGATCCTCGGCGGCAAACAGGAACAAGGCCGCCGGGCCGGAACGGAAAATGTCCCGATCATCGTATCCATGCTCGCCGCCCTGGAAGCGCGCGAAAAACAGATGGCCCGCAGCGAACACATCCTGCGCGGTGTCTGGCGCGAGAATTTTGAGCGGCAGCTTTTGCACAAACTGCCCGGCACGGTCATCGTCGGCGCAAATTCGCCGCGTCTGTGGAACACGGTTTCGGCGCTGATGCCCGAAGGCGTGCAATTGCGCTGGCTGGTGAAACTCGACAAGGCCGGGTTCGCGGTCTCCACCGGCTCGGCCTGCACCACCGGCAAGGAGGAGCCTTCGCACGTGCTGGCGGCGATGAATTTCAAGTCGGCAGAGGCGCATCGGGTGCTGCGTTTCAGCAGCGGTTGGGAGACAACCGAAGCCGACTGGGACGCGCTGGCCAATGCGCTGGCGAAAGTCCACGCCGACGTGCATCACACCAAAGCGTGAACCAGCCAAACCGCCGTAGCGGCGCCTCGGCAGAGCGCCGCAAACAAAAGAAGCGCGGACAGTTTTGTCCGCGTGTTTCTGCCGAAACGGCGACTTCGCGCGGACAAAGCTGTCCGCGCTCCGGAAATCCGGCTCTGCGGTTCTCTGCTTTCTTCGCGCCCCTGCATTTCCCGGTGAACTCCTCCAAAAAAGGAATTGCACTGGCCGCCAGCCGGCGGATAATTGCCATTAATCTTCCAGTCGTTGGAAAGGCAGCATGCAGGACTGAAACTTAAATGCGAAACACACTCACAAACATGAAAAAGGATAGATTGCAGAACCGGTCGTCCATTATTTGTTAGGCAAAAGATGATAACACTGGTCGCTCCCACTCCGCGATATTTGGTCGATCTTCAGCACCACGCCTCAGATTCGCGTGTTAGCGCGACGTCCAATGTACCGCACCCTTATCCACGAGACGGCTCAGTAAGATGGATGAACCAGACGTTGAAGGCGATGTCCGAGAAGAAAAAGGCCGTCTTTATGGTTTTGTCGGATGATGCGTTTTGCGGTTTGATGTCGCTGAATGCGATAGATTGGGAGAGGGGCTGTGCCGAGCTGGATTATTGGATTGCAGGCGACTATCAAGGCCGCGGTATCGGCACGGAAGCAGCGCGCCTCACCGTCAACCAAGCTCGAGAAGAACTTCACCTGAAGGTGCTGTTCAGCGCATGCTTCGTCACGAATCCTCCTTCCGCTCGCATCCTTGAGAAGAATGGTTTTCGTGAGGTTGGCCGCATCTTAAATGATGGCATCTTCGGCCGGAAATTTTTAAATCAAGA
>Ga0187851_10001831_pt1 | contig 19716 bp, 13 predicted proteins | sample June2016WEW_6_10_FD_132997 | JGI IMG/M metagenome (GOLD analysis project Ga0187851, IMG submission 132997) | Peatland microbial communities from SPRUCE experiment site at the Marcell Experimental Forest, Minnesota, USA - June2016WEW_6_10 | ecosystem: Environmental > Terrestrial > Soil >...
GTCAAGAACAAGGTCGCCGCCCCCTTCCGCGACGCCGAGTTCGACATCCTCTACGGCGAGGGAATCTCGCGCGAAGGCGACGCCCTCGACCTCGCCGTCCTCCACAACATCGTCGACAAGAGCGGTGCATGGTACAGCTTCCAGGGAGAGCGCATCGGCCAGGGCCGCGAAAACGTGCGCGCATTCCTCAAGGAGAACAAGGAAGTCTTCGCCCGCGTCGACAGCGAACTGCGCAAGAAGCTCGGCATCGGCGCGGCAACTGTCGCCGCCGAAATCCCTCCCGTCCCCGCCGGCGCCGCCGTCGCCGCCCACGAAGCCGTCAAGGGCCGCAAATAGCACAAGCCGCCGCACCACACCCTAATTTCAACAGCAAAGCCCGCCGAACTGGCGGGCTTATGCTTTGCTCGTACTACCCTTCCACCGCGCAACTGTAGCCTGAAAAATCTTCAGGTCGCGGAATCGAATCGCGCCATCAGAACTGCGGCGCTGGCGCGTTCATACCGGGTCCGCTCGATCCGCGTCCTGCTCCGCCTGGACCTTTTGCACCACCCGGTGCGCCTGCTACTCCAGGGCCGCCGAATCCGCCTGCATCGCGACCCGCGTGCAGCTTGGTCCACTGCGCCGGCGTAAGCACAACGCGGATGCCGAGCAGCATTCTGGCGTTGGCCTTCTCCAACCCTGCCCGCGCCTCAGCTACCTTGTCGATCTGGGCCATGGCCTTGATGGTGTCGGGCGGATTGGCGCTCAGCAGCGGCTCCAGCAGCGCATTCTGCTTCTCCACGTTCGCCTTCAGGTCGATCAGTTGAAGCCGGCTCTGCTCAAAGATGCCTTCCATCTTCTTGGTCTGCTCGGGCGTAAGGGTGAGCCGCTGCACCACCATGGGGTTCTTCCACCACATCCCTTCGGGCGCAATGCGGAAGCCCGCCTCCATGCCGCCGCCTTGCTCTCCATGGAAGCCGCCGCGTACGTTGCCGCGGCTGCGCATCATGTTGCCGTGGAAGTTGCCCGGGCCTTTGCCCTGCATCGTGCCAGGACGCATTCCCTGGCCCATCCCAGGATGCATCATCCCAGGGCCCATCCCTTTGTCCATTCCGGGGCCCGACGGCGGTTGCCGTTCAATCGGTGCGGCTGCTGGCGCTGCAGCGGGAGCTGCCGGAGCTACAGCCGCCGGCGCTGCGGGTGTCTGTTGCGCTGGCACCGGTTGGGCGAGGGCGATCGGTCCGCCCAGTGCAAATGCGGCAACGGCAAACAGTGCGATGAGGGTCTTTCGATCAGTCATGGTTAGTCCTTCCTTTGGTCCGTAGTAGGAACGGAGGTTTCGTTGTTGGCCGTGCTGGCGTCGGCGGTTGGATCGGCCAGCGCCTGCATGGAGGTTGGCACAGAGGCGGAGATTTCACTGTTAACGTCCTCCAGCAGTGCCTCGTCGGATTGTGTGTCGCTGGCTGTATTGCTGACCGCAACACTGGAGACGCTCGCTGCCGGCGGCGCAAGCGTGTGCCGGCGCATCACCTGCAAGGGAAGAAGCGCGGTCAGAAACATGGCGGTGGCCGCAACCCAGTACGCCGGTATAAGCGATTGCGAGTACGAACGTCGCGCCGGTAGAATCCATCGCGGCCTGCTCCGCAGCTCTTCGTCGGCGTACGCGTTGCTCGCCTCGCGGAAGAGGCTGATCGCCTCCCGCAGGCTGGCAAGCTCCACGGCGCACTGCTCGCACACCAACAGGTGCGCCTCGGCCGCCGCAACCTCGGGACCGGCCGTCCCCGTCGTCCCGCCCATCAGCGCGCCAAACTGTTCGCCCGTCAGGTGGGTCTCGCCCAGCAGTGCGCAGTCAGTGGTCCCGGCTTGCGCTGCCTGTTGTTCCGTTGTCAGTTGAGGAGTCATTCTGTCTCCTTCGTTGTTGCGCCGTGCGTCTTGATGTTGTTCGGTGAAGAAACGTGTTGCGCGCGGATGATGGCCAGCGCGCGGTACAGGTGGCTTTTGACCGTCCCCAGCGGCAGGCCCGTAACAGTGGCAATCTCGGGAATCTCCATCTCCTCCATAAATCTCAGTAGAAAGATGCTGCGCTGCCGCGCGGAGAGCCCCGCAACCGTCTCCCATATCCCTGCCACCTGCTGCTTCGCAATCAGTTGCGCCTCGGCCGACCGTTCGTGCGTGGGCACGAAGGCCGCAACCTCAGCCACATCCACCGCGCTGGCCGTGACGCGCTTCCAGAAGCGGAACCGTCCCGTCCGCGTGTGGTCGCGCGCCAGGTTCAGCGCAATTCGGATCAGCCACGTCGCCACCGAGCAGTCCTCGCGGAAGCTCGCGCGCGCGCTCCAGGCCCGCAGAAACGTCTCCTGCGTCAGCGTCTCGGCGGCATCGCGATCGCGCAGCGTCGCCAGCAGAAAGCTGAAGACGCGCGGCTGGTACAGTGCAACCACATTCTCCAGGTCGTCGAGCGGGGTGGCCCGCGCCTCGTTCCCAAGGGAGACACTCGTCGATGGAAACATCTGTGCCCCTTCAAACGCCATATGAATTCCTGCGGCTCGAATAATACCGACGGCTGCCACTGGCTCCAGACGTCTTCTACCCGGCCCGGACGGCGTACCGCCTGCTCATTTCGAGCGGCTACTAAGACAGACGAAGGCGGATGCAGGGAAGTCTACGCCCATGAAGTATTATTTTTGCCCTCTGGTTTGGGGTATTCTGCTTTTACAGATGAAATTCGTCAAGGCAGTCTATCCCGGCACCTTCGATCCCCTCACCAATGGTCATCTGGACCTGATCGAGCGGGGCTCCCGCATCGTCGACGAGCTGGTCGTCGCCATCCTGCGCAACGACGACAAGGGCGTCCCTCTCTTCTCCGTCGCCGAGCGCACAGAGATGATCGCCGATGCCATCGCAGTCTCCGGCTTCCAGAACGTCTCCGTCACCACCTTCAACGGCCTGCTCGTCGACTTCTGTCACGCCCAGGGCGCCAAGGCTGTCCTCCGCGGCATCCGCGCCATCTCCGACTACGAGTACGAGTTCCCCATGGCCATGATGAACCGCAAGCTCGACCCCTCCCTCGAAACCCTCTTCATGATGCCCACCGAGCAGTACACCTACGTCAGCTCCCGCCTCATCAAGGGGGTCTTCAAGCTCGGCGGAGACGTCAGCGCCCTCGTCCCCCCGCTCGTCATGCAGCGTCTCAAGGCCAAGGCGATCCGCTAGATGACCACAGCCCGCAAGCCGCCCACCCCCCCGTTCGACCTCCCAACCTGGCTGCGCAATCTCCCCAAGGTCGAACTCCACCTCCATCTCGAGGGCACCATCGAGCCCGAAACCCTCGTCTTGCTCTCCCAGCGCAACGACCCCGACCCGCTCACCCTCGACGACGCGCGCGGCCTCTACACCTACGCCGACTTCCTCGGCTTCCTCGCCGCCTTCAAGTCCGTCACCGAGCGCCTCCGCACCCCAGCAGACTACGAGCTCATCACCTACAACATGGTCCGCGCCCTCGCCGCCCAGGGCGTCGTCCACGCCGAGGTCTACATCTCCTTCGGCATCCTCTACCACTGGAAGCACACAGATGTAGAGCCATTCGTAGCCGCCATCGAACGCGGCCGCCTGCGCGGCGAGAGCGAGTTCGGCACCACCATCTACTGGCTCATCGACGCCGTACGCAACTTCGGCCCTGAAGAGGCCGCACGCGTCTTCCGCAAGGCCGCCGAGCTCCACGCCCAATTCCCCTCCATCGTCGGCATCGGCATCGGCGGAGACGAGGCGCGCGGCCCCGCATCCCTCTTCAAAGAACATTACACCGAGGCGCGCGCTGCCGGCCTCCGCCTCACCGCCCACGCCGGCGAGACCGGTGGCCTCATCGAAGGCCCCGCAAGCATCTGGTCCGCCATTAACATCGGAGCCGAGCGCATCGGCCACGCCCTCGCCGCCCACCACGACCCCGAACTCATGCAGGTCCTCGCCGCCCGCCAGATCCCCGTCGAACTCTGCGTCACCTCCAACCTCCGCACCGGCTGCTGCCCCGCCCTCGACGACCACCCCCTGCGCGCCTACTTCGACCTCGGCCTCATGGTCACCCTCAACTCCGACGACCCGCCCATGTTCGGCTCCAGCCTGCTCGACGAGTACACCCTCGCCCACTCCCACTTCGGCTTCTCCCTCGACCAGCTCCGCGAGCTAGCCGCCAACTCCGTCGAAGCCAGCTTCCTTCCCCCCACCCGCAAACTCGCCCTCCTCTCCCGCATCGAGCAGTACCGCTAACCAATAGCTTGTCATTCCGCAGCGAAGCGGAGGAATCTGCTTTTTTTGTTTGTCATTCCTTTTGTCTGTCACTCACGAAGGGAATCTGCTTTTTTTGCACTGCCATCCCCGCTCCGCCCGTCCCTTGAATCGGCCCAGATAGATGGAATGCTTGCCCTCACCGGGATGTATAGTGGTTTGCACAGGTCCCGTGCCTCACTCCGCTCTAGTTCGTCGCGGTTCAGTACGCATCGGCGCGTGCGTGCCGTGGGCAGTGCCGCTTGTTCGCACCGCGGCCCTCTGCTCCGCACTCTTCGCCTCCGCGCCGCTAGCCTTCGCCAACCCCGCCACCACCACCACGCTTGCCATCACCGCGAACGGCAGCCCTGTCACCACCACCCTCATCCAGGGCAACCTCGTCACCCTCACCGCCACGGTCACCTCCATCTCCAGCGGCACGCCGGTCACCCCCGGCCAGGTTGAGTTCTGCGATCTTACCCCCTCCCCGGGCGTCCCCGCGCCCTACTGCACAGACATCCACCAACTCGCCCTCGCGCAGTTATCCTCCACGGGCACGGCCACGTTCCACTTCTTCCCTCCCTTGGGGAACCGTATCTACAAGGCCGTCTTCCTCGGCACCGACAACTACGCACCCAGCGCCTCCACCGTCTCTCCCCTCGCTGTTACGCAGTCGAACTACCAGTTCCTCTCATCCACTACGCTCACCTCCAGCGGCGCTCCCGGCAATTACACCCTCACTGCCACCGTCACCGGAGGCAGCGATCCCGCAGCACCCTCCGGCACAGTCTCGTTTATCGACACCAGCAACTCCGTCAACCCGAACTATGTGCTGGACACCGCTAACCTCGCTCCACTCATCAGTCAACTCACCTTCTCCAACTCCTCCAATCCATCGTTAGGGGGGATTTCACCGGGTTCCTTTGTGACGGCAGACTTCAATGGCGATGGCATCCCCGATCTTGCCGTCCCGGCCTTTGGAGTCGGCACCACCGGAACCATCGCGATCCTGCTGGGCAAAGGCGATGGCACCTTCACCCCGGCCCCGTCCATTACAACTCCGAACCCAATCCAGGTTACCAAGGTGGCAGACTTCAATGGCGATGGCATCGCCGATCTGGTGATGGTGGAATCGAGCGGATCAAATCCAAATACCATTTATTGGGTGCAGATCGAGCTTGGCAATGGAGATGGCACCTTCACCCCATTGCCGCCCGTAAAATTACCCGCAAATATTGGAAATCCAGAAATCAGCTCATTTGCAATTGGGGACTTCAATGGCGACGGTAAAACCGATCTGGTCCTTGAATTTGGAGTAAACACGTCCCCACAATCATATGACCTGTGGTTTTTTCCCGGCAACGGAGATGGGACCTTTGCGCCGCCGACCCCGGCCTACCAGTTCCCGAGTTCCATCACATGCATGAGTATGGCGGTGGCTGACTTCAATGGCGACGGCAACCTGGACCTGGCCTGTCCGAACGAAGAGGTCATCCCTCCCAACGGGAACTATAACCCACCCCCTGGCAATCTCTCTGTGCTGCTTGGAACCGGGGACGGAACGTTCAACTTCAAGTCGAACGTACCTGTAGGTCCTGGGCCAGTGTATGTCGTCGTGGCCGACTTCAACGGCGATGGCAAGGCAGACCTGGCCACAGCGGGGTGGTTTTACCCCACTCCCAGTAGCCCTATCACTACCATCTCTGTGGCGCTGGGAAATGGAGATGGGAACTTTGCCGCCTCCACCACCCTTCCCGTTTCGCTCAATGCTCAGACCTCGATTGTGGCAGGGGATTTCAATGGGGACGGCACTCCGGATCTTGCGGCCATATATGGTGCCGAGGCCCCAACCCCCGCGAAGATATTTACCGTCTATCTCAGCAATGGAGACGGCACCTTCTCGGCAAACGATGTCACGGTTCCTCATACCATATCCGGCAGCTTGAGTTATATGGCCAGCGACTTCAACGGAGATGGCAGGTGGGATCTTGCGTTGAGCGGAGGTGGTGGCGGCCCGCTGAGTGTGTTTCTCTCGGGGCCTACCTCCGCCACTGCAACCGTGACCGGCATCTCCCCGGTCGGCAACACGATCCATCTGATCGACGCCAGCTATCCCGGCTCCGCGCCCGTCTTAAGTCCCAGCATCTCCAACACCATCGGCCTCCAGGCCGAACCGGTGCCAACCACGCTCACCCTCACCGCAAGCCCCACCACCGGCATCTACCAGCAGCCCTTCACCCTCACCGCAACGCCGCTTCCCAACACTGCTCAGGATCACACCGCCAGCGGATCGGTCACCTTCTATAACAACGGTGCCACCCTCGGCACGGCCACGCTCGCCAACGGAGCAGCCACGCTGCCTGTATCCACTGTGCTCTCCATCGGTCCCTACAACCTGACGGCGACTTACTCCGGCGACACCAACTTCGTCGGCAGCACCGCCCCGCTCCAATACACCATCGCGCCAGCGCCTCCGCCCATCACCTTCACCGTCCCCGATCACACCTTCGGCGACCAACCCTTCACCGTCCTGGCCACATCGGCCTCCTTGGGAGCCTTCACCTACTCCGTCGTCAGCGGCCCTGCAACCATCTCCGGCTCCACCGTCACGCTCATCGGCGCAGGCACCGTCGTCCTCCAGGCCACCCAGGCAGCCAGTGGCAACTACGTCTCCTCCTCGAAGAACGCAACCTTCACCGTCGCGCAGGAGCCGCAGACCATCACCTTCGCAGCGCCGTCCTCGCCCGTCGCTTACGCCTCTGGCCCCATCGCGCTCTCCGCAACCGCCACCTCCGGCCTGACGGTCGCCTTCAGCGTCCTCTCCGGTCCGGCCACCGTCTCCGGCTCCACGCTCACCATCACTGGAATTGGAACCGTGGTCGTCGCGGCAGATCAGCCCGGCAACCAGAACTTCCTCGCCGCCCCCGAGGTCACCCACACCATCACGGTCAACAAGGGCTTTCCCCTCATCAAGGTGGCCGCATCTCCCAACCCTGTCTTCCTGCTGACTCCCGTCACCCTCACCGCAACCGTCTCGTCCACTGCGGCCACGCCAACCGGATCGATCGTCTTCTCCAACGGAACCACCGTGCTCGGTCCGGCAACACTGAACTCAGGCGTCGCCAGCATCACCACCTCGGCGTTGACGTTGGGGCAGGACCCCATCACCGCCGCCTATAGCGGCGATGGCAATTACAACCCCGCCACCAGCCAACCCGCCAATGAAGCCGTCCAGGACTTCACCCTCACCGTCACCGGCAGTTCGACGCAGACCATCCAGTACGGAGGCATCGCCACCTACGCCCTGGCCATCGCCCCAATCGACGGCCCTACCATCCCATCCGCCATCACTCTTACCGCCTCCGGCGCTCCGTCCGGCTCCACCATCGCCTTCTCTCCTGCCACCCTGCCTGCTGGCAGCCCCGCGTCCAACGTCACCCTCACCATTCAGGTTCCCAGTGTCATCGCCACCTCGAACGCCCCCCTCCACGGAACCCGAACCCTGGCTGCTCTCGCGCTCTTTGGCCTCGTGCTTCCCTTCCGCCGCAGACTAAATCGACACGGCAAATTCGCCGACCGGGTTGGCTGCATTCTTCTGCTTCTGGCTGGGTTCAGCGCCTCGGCAGCTCTCACAGGCTGCGGTGCCAGCATCATCGTCCCCAGGGTACAGACCTTCGCCGTCACCGTCACCGCAACCTCCGGCGCACTCTCCCACGCCACCGCCACAACCGTAATCGTGCAATGACACGCAAAGGCGCGCTAATCGCCCAGCCGCGCTACTCCGCTGCCTTGGGCGCGAAGTAGCCCGTATGCGCCCGCACGTGGTACTTCGAGTCGAGCGCATGCAGATAGATCGTCCGGAACGATCCATCCTGCTTGAAGTTCGCCGGTCGGTACTCCAGCAGGTACTGGCTGCGCAGCTCCTCCTGGATGCTGATGAAGCCCAGCGCCACGTCCTCGCTCTTGATCGGATAGAAGGCCTGCCCGCCGGTCATCTCCGCGATCCGGCGCAGCACTTCGTCGCCCTTGCCCCGGCTCGGGCTCACATCGGTGCTGATCGCATACACAATCGTGTCCGCCCGCTGGCACTCCTTGATCGCGTCCGTCTCCAGCGCGTGGCTGTAGTTGTCGTCGCCGTCAGACACCAGAACGATCGCCTTGCGCACCACGCTCGACTCGCGCAGCGTCAGCATCTGGTCCTTGCACGCCGAGTAGAGCGCATCGTACATCGCCGTCCCGCCGCCCGGCCGCAGCTTGTGGATTCCCTGGCTCAGCAGGTCGATGTTGTTGGAAAAGCCCTGCTCCATGTCCGTCTGAACATCGAACCCCTCCACGAACGCGCGGTCGTTCCGGTGCAGCACCTGCAGCAAAAACGTGATCGCCGAGTCCTGCTCGAACTGGAACCGCTGCCGGATCGAGCTGCTCGTGTCCAGCAGGATCCCCACCCGCAAAGGCAGGTTCGTCTGCGAGTAGAAGTGCAGCACCGCCTCCGGAGGCCGTCCGTCATCCAGCAGCCCAAAGCTCGACTGGTTCAGCCCGTTGATGAACCTCCCGTTCTTGTCCGTCACGGTAAAGACCAGGTCCACCTCGTTGGCCTGCACCTTAAGTGTCGGAGTCGCCGCATCCTGCGCAGCCGCCGACGGCGCTGGTGCCGTCGGCGCCGATTGTCCCCGCGCCGGCGGGGCCGCAACCATCAGGGCCATCCCCGCGCACACAACCAGAAAAAGCTTCCTGTAACCCGCAACACAGCAGCCGATTTCGTTTGTTCTCTTCAATGGATTCACTTGCATGATTCTACCCAACTCAAGCCCGCTCCGTCCTCAGCAGCGCCAAAAACTCCACCAACTCCGCAGGCAGCGGTGCATCCACCGCCACCGTCTTGCCCGTCTGAGGATGAGCGAACTCCAGATGCGCCGCATGAAGAAAGTTCCGCTCCAGCCCAACGCTCGCCTCTGTTGGACGCTGCACTCCATCCTTCCGCACTGCTGGCTGAATCACGCGCGGAGCGCCGTACAGCGTATCACCCACCACAGGATGCCCCAGCGACTGCGCATGAACCCGGATCTGGTGCGTCCGTCCCGTCTCGATCCGCACCTCCACCAGCGTGAATGCGCCGTAGCGCGTCGCCATCCGCTCCACCACCGTGAAGTGCGACACCGCAGTGCGCCCGTCCCCTCGCCGCGTTGTCATCCGCGTCCGCCGCACCACGTCCCGCGCAATGGGCAGGTTCACCGTCACCGTATCCTGCTTGAGCGTCCCATGCAGCAGCGCGATGTAGGTCTTCGCCACTCGCCTCGCCGAGAACATCTCGCCCAGCTTGCGATGTGTCACGTCGTCCTTGGCCACCACAATCGCCCCGCTTGTCTGCTTGTCCAGCCGATGCACGATCCCAGGCCGCAGCTCGCCGCCCGCTTCAGATAGCTTCGCCATATGAAACAGCAGCGCATTCACCAGCGTCCCCATGTTCCGTGTGTCGCCGCGCGCGTCGTCCGTCCGTCCCGCCCCCGCATGAACCATCATTCCCGCCGGCTTGTTCACCACCGCCAGGTACTTGTCCTCGTACAGAATGTCCAGAGGAATGTCTTCCGGAGTAGCGTGCAACGGCGCCGGATGCGGCTCGCCCTCGATCTCGATCGCCTCGCCGCCGCTCATCTTCTGCTTGCTCTTCGCCGCCGCGCCGTCCACCCGCACCTGTCCCGCCTCGATCAGCATCTGTACCCGGGCCCTGCTGATCTCCGGAATCGCCTGCGCCAGATAAGCGTCCAGCCGCATCCCCGCCGCCGCGCCATCGGCCACAAAGCTCCGCACTCCATCCTCAATCTCGGTGTCCTCATCGAGATCGAGTACCGGAACCACCACCTCCGGCTCCGCCTCCACGCCGCGCGTGGCCCTGTACTCGGCCCGCACCGATTGCCGCCGACCTCCCTTGCGCAACATGTTCTTAGACGGCATCGCCCAACAACCTTCCCTCGCCATCGCGCCGTCATTCTGTCCTGAGCGAAGAAGAAGGCCAGAATCTCCTGGTTTGCCTTGCACATTGCAGGCGGCGGAAAACCCAGTCTTGCTTAAGGGCACGGCTTCAGCCGTGCCGTAAATGTCGCTTCTGTCCTTGCGGCTTTAGCCGCTGAGGTCACATTCCAAGCCCAGCCACACCTTCCAAAGCCCGGCCCGTCACTAAAATCTGGGCACTGGCAGAGATGTCTTAAAGCAATAGAAAACCGACCCGCGGGGCCGTGGGGAGAAGTGCTGGTGAACCCGTCCTAAGACGGCGGAACCCTGCCGTGGCTCTTTAGGCGTTCCGAACTGGCGGACAGCACACCGAGCCATATATACGAGCAGGACCCCTGTTTATTCAATGTTGGTTCAACCAGCGTTGTCCCCCGCACCTGCTTTGCAGGCCGGTTTCTGCTTGCATCCTACCCGCCCCCGCCCCGCTTTGCAACTGACAACTGATCCCTGACCACTGAACCCTGTTCCTACTCCCACTCCACCAAACTCTCCGCCACATAGTCGAACTCCGCCGACGCCCCATCCGCTCCCGTCTGCGCCTTCACCGCAACCCCATTAACCTTAACTCTCGTCGCCACACCAAATCTCCAGCGCACCGTCACCCGCGCCGCCGGGCCGCCGCTGATCTTCAGCGACTTCGCTCCCCGCACCACCACTCGCCCCTCAAAGTCCGTAATCCGCGTCTCCGCCGCACCCGCACCCCCAATCACCTCATACACCCGCCGGTCGTCCAGCGACTTCACCTTCGTATTCCCACTCTCGCTCTGCGGCACCAGCGTCATCACGTCCTCTGGAATCTTCGCAATCACCGCCCCTGCCCGCGCCCACACCGGAATCCTATCCAACGGCGCACCCGCCACCACCACCTTCCCTCCCGCAATCTCCGCGCCCGTCCAGTAGTCCACCCACTCGCCCGCTGGCAGATACACCGCACGCTCGGTCCCTTCGTCGATCACGGGAGCCACCAGTAAATCCGGCCCAAAGAGATATTCATCCTTCGCCGCACGCGCCCGCGCGTCGTCCTGATACAGCAACGCCAGCGCGCGCATCATCGGCATTCCCGTCCGCGCCGCCTCCTGCGCCGCTGCGTAGCGATACGGAAACAGACTCATATTCAGCACTGCATACTTGCGATAGACATCCAGCGCGGCATGTCCTCCCGCATTCCGATCGAAATCCCACGGCCCAATGTTCGCGCTCGACATCACCTCCATCACTGGCGAGAACGCCGCGTACTCGGTCCACCGCTCCAGCAGCCGCGCATCGGGAGTCGTCGCCGTCGCCTCATACCCGCCCAGGTCCGCCGTCCATAGCGGCATCCCGCTCAACCCCGCGCCCAGCCCCGCCGTCACCACCGTCGGCAATCCGTTCTCGGTCGAGAAGCTCGCCTCATCGTCTCCGCCCCACAAGAATCCAATCCCATTCGCCCCCACCGTCGCACTCCGCGCGAACAGCACCCCATTCCCCTTCAGGTCCTTCTGGATCAACTCCTCCATCGCGTTGTTGTATAGCACCGCATAGCGATTCCGCATCAACCGCGCGTCCGTCCCATCGGCAAACTTTACGTCGCCCACGAAGTTCCCCTCCGCGTCATCGTCCTTGAATCCGTCCGCGCCCGCCGCAATCGCCTGCCGGACTTGATCTTGCCACCACTGCTTCGCCTTCGGATTGGTGAAGTCGATCAGCGACCCCTCGCCCTTCCACCACCGCCCCACGTACGGGCTCCCGTCGCGGTTCTTCACAAACAACCCCTGCTCCGCAGCCTCCGCATAGTTCTCCGCCAGTGGCGCAATCTTCCCCTCGAACCCCGCCTCCTTCGGCGCATCGCTCTTCGAGTTGATCCACGGTGTATGCCAAAGCACCAGCTTGAAGCCCTCGTCGTGAATGTGCTTCACCATCGCGGGCGCATCGTCGAACTGCTTTGGGTTGAACTTGTAATCGTTGTACGTCGCCGCCCACGGCGAGTCGATCAGGATCACGCTCGCTGGTAGCCCCAGATCCCGTGTCTTGTCCACATCCTCCGCAACCTGCGCCGCGTTCTGGTGATAATCCCGTGCCTTCCACGGCGCAAACGCCCAGCTTGGAGGCACCACCGGCCGCCCCGCCTGCGCAGTAAACCGTTCCAGAATCCCGGGAAATTCCGGCCCCGCGAAGAGCACAATCCGCAACTTCGCCGCCGTAACATCCACCACAATCTCGTCCCGCTCGCTCGCGTTCATATCGAACGTCGCCTCGCCGGTCGTATCCACCCAAAGCCCATACCCCGTCGTGCTCATGAAAAATGGAATCGGCTTATAGCTCGAACTTCCCTTCACACCCGCGTTGTCCATCGACAGGTTCTTCACCACCGTATGCGCGTGGTCCAGCGCATCGAACCTCTCGCCCAGCCCGAAGTAGCTCGCCACGTCCCGCACCTCGAAGCGCCAGTAGCCCACCTCCCACGCCACGCTGGTAATCTCCACCACTCCCGGCGCAATCTGCCGCAGATGCACCTTGTCCGTCCCCACCGGCTCGCCATTGAAGTCAAAGTCGTGCACCAATAGCTCCGCACCGCTCGCCCCGGCCTTCCCCACCAGCGTCAGCGCCACCGTATCCGCGTCCTGCCGCACCAGCCCGTCCACCGGCCCCTCCGCCGCGCGCGCCGCCTTCGTCGCCCCCTCCAAATCCGCGCCCACATCCTGCGCCGAGACCCGCCCCACCCCCAACGCGAATGCCACCCCAACCGCCGCGATCAAAACCCGTCGCAACATCCACGTCCCTCCGAAGCCGCAACACCGGCAACTTCCACAATAGCTGAAACCGTCAACTCAGGCGCCGGTGCGAAACGCCGGTGGTGGGTCAGTTCGATCTGATCGTCAATTGTTTCCGGGAGCCGAACTTTTTCAGCCGCCTCCTCGTACTTGCATCCGGTAGAATGATGCGATTCATCCTCAACAGCCGGCACTCCAGGTGAAAGGAACCGTATGGGTTCGCCACATGTGTTTCATCATCATCCGATCATGGCATGCGTTTGGGTCGCAACTTGGGCGATCTGGATCATTCCCGAGATCATTGTTTCGAGACGGCGTCCCGAAAATGACGCGCAGAAAGCCGATCGAGGATCAAAGTTCGTTGTGTTCGGGTCGGTATTTTTTGGCATTTATCTTGGATTCATTGCTGCGTGCTTTGTTCCCAGTCTCTTCGTGGGAACACACTGGAAGGCCGTCTTTGCCCTCGGAATTGCCGTCTGGCTCGGCGGCATAGTATTTCGCATGGTCTCGATTCGCATCCTTGGCCGCTTCTTCACCACGGACGTAGCCATCGCCAGGGACCATCGCATTGTTGAACAGGGGCCGTACCGCTGGCTTCGACACCCCTCCTATCTCGGTGGGCTGCTGGCCCAGGTCGGCTTTGGAATGACCATGACGAACTGGCTGGCGATGCTCGTGCCCGTCTGTTGCCTCGCGGCTGCCTACGCGTATCGAATCCCTATCGAGGAGCAAGCCCTCGTGCGCGGCCTCGGCCCGGACTACAGCGACTACATGCGGCGTACCTGGCGGCTGATTCCGTTTATATATTGATCGTTTGTATATTAATTCCGAAGAAACAGATCGCCGCTCACATATTCGTCAACCCGTGCCGCATCTCCTCGTTGAACGCCGGTCGAATTGCCGCCAGCGTCCGCGCCAACTCCGTCTCATACGTCTCGCGCCGCTCCATCAGCTTCGCCGTCGCCGAGCCATACTCCGCATCCTCCGCCGCCTGCACCAACCCCTCCGCCGCCAGCGCACCAACCGCCCTCCGCAGCTCCTCCACCGTCGTATTCAGATACTGCGCGTCCCGCGGGTCCAGCAGCCACACCGGCTCTCCCCCCCCCAGCACGCCTGAGAGCCAAAAAGCCTTCCCCGCCAGAAACGCCTCTCTCTGTGCCGCGCTCGTATCGTTGAAGCTGAACGTCTTGTACTTCGGGCTATAGAACCGCGTCGTCAACGGCACCGGCTGCCGATTGCCGCTCTTTACCAGCTCCAACTGTCCCTGGTCCATCGTCTTGCGCACCGCGTTGTACACAAATCCCTCGGCAAACGGCTGCTCCGGCGCGGCAACCACATCGCGGAACGTCACCGTCATCGACGCGGCAATCTTCGCGTGCAACACGCTCTCGCCACCATCCTCCAGCCTCACCTCGCCATGCACCAGCGACGTATCCGCTCCCGAGGTCGACTCGTGGAACGGCCAGCCAAACCGCCCAAAGCTCAGCGGAATCCCATGCAGCGTCAGCGCGCACTCCGGCCTCGGGTTCCGCAGCCTCTTCGCCGCCTCCGCCAGATACACGCGAACCCCGTCCTTCAGATCGGGCCGCCCAAACTCGAACCGCTCGCTCAGCTCCAGCAACTGCGTCTTCTCATCCTTCGGCGCCGCATCGCCAGCCAGCGCCAGCAGGAACTTCGTCGTCCCGCTGTCGTCGTCCTCATTGCCCGTCTCGCTCGAAACCACCGCCAGCCCCGCCGCCCGCGCAGCCGCCTCCACCTGGATCGCCAAAACCTCACTCCGCATATGCCACTCCCTCCTCGCCCGCCGCATCTCCATGCGCGGCAGCCACTCCTATCCTAGTTGTTTTTGCTGTTGATGGAGTTCGTTCAGAATTTCGATGGCGGACGACACACGATTCCTCCCCTCGCTCGAATCGAGTGAAGTGAAATCGTCTGCCGCCCGTTTGCGTTTAGTACTCCACCAGCTTGACGGAACCAAGCAGGCCCGATGTCGGCGGAGCAGCAGCAGCGCCGCGTCCTCCTCCTCCTGCGCCGTTGCCGGCAGGCGGAGTTCCAGCAGCAGGCGCACCCGCAGCTCCAGCAGCACCCGCTCCAGCAGCACCAGCCGGTCTACGCCGAGCCCCAGCAACTCCAGCTCCAGCCGCCGCAGCCGCAGTCGCACCAGCCGGAGCCGCAGCCGGAGGCGACCCGCCTGGCCCGCCTCGTCCCGCAACCGTCGCGTCCACTTCGATCTTCAGATCGTTCGTCCCCTTCTTCAAGGCGTCCGTCGCGTCCCAGCGATACGGCTGCCACGAACACGCGCCCAGTTCCTTCCCATTGAGGGTCACCTTCGCATAGTCATGCACATCGGCGATCTCCAGATACACATGCTTCCCTTTGGGCGCCTTGGCTGCGATGAACTGCCTGCTATACGTCGCCGGCCCTGCGAACCCGGTCGTCCCCAGCTCCTCCCACGGCTTCAGAGGAGTGGTCAGCTGCTTCCCCTTCAGGTCCAGACTCCAGTCGCCGTCCAGCGCCGCAAACGTCTCGCCCTTAGCAAACGAAGGCTCCGCCGCGGCAACCCCCTTCTTGGACAGCGGTCCCACCACAATCACCTTTGCCTCGTAAGGCCCCAGCACCAGCGGAACCTGCACTCCATCCGCAGTCACCGTCGCCGCCGACAGCGGATGGATCTCGCCCGTAGCCAGGTCCCACGTCTGCGCCTTGCCGTGTCCCGCAATCGTCGCCACGCGAGACTCCGTCTTGTTGCTCTCGTTGAAGAAGAAGTACATATCGCCGTCGGTCCATGCGCGGTGCGTGTAGGTCAACCGCGGGAACTCCGCGTCCAACTTCACATCCGGCTTGGGCAGCGCAGCCAGCACCGCCGGTGTTATGTCGCCCGACGCCTCAATCAGCGTGGCGAAGCTCAGGTCCGGCTTCTCCTTCGCGTCCATGAACGTCTTGTCCAGAATCAGCGTTGGCGTCTTGCCTACAAAGATCACCTTGCCGCCCGCCTTGGCAAACTCCTGCAAGCGCGCGAGGCCGGTGCGTGTGATCACCGTCATCGACGGCAGCACGATCGCCTTATACACCTGTCCGCTCAGGTTCTTGAAGCCGCCGTCCGCGATCGTCGCCACAGAACTCAGCGACTGCTCGTCGAAGTAGTCCCAATCCACCTGATGCTCGAACAACTGCCAGCCCAACTTGGTCGTGCTGCGGTCGGCCTCCTGCGCGGCATCGCCTCCCATCCATATTGTGTTGCCCGGATGGTACAGCCCAACCTGCGCCGCAGGACGGCCAATCGACATCAGATAGCCGCCACGGTTGCCATACATCGCAGTCAGCTTGGCCTGCGGCTGCACCACGGGATTTGCCGGCAGAGGCTCTCCGGCGGTGGCGTGCGTCCACGGCACGCGTAGCGCCAGAGTGGTTACTCCGCGCACCAGTTGGAAGTCCATCTGGTACTTGCCGTCAACGCCCGTTCCGCCGCCCTCTTCCGCCCAAACCTTGGGCTTGCCGAACAGGTGCGCCGTCGAACTCGCCAGCTTGGGGAAGTTGTTGTTGATGTTCCACGTCCCGTCCGGCGTATGCACCGCGCTCGGAATCAGTTGGCTCAGGTTGTCAATGCCCGGAGTCTCCACATACCGTTCGTCGCGGAAGAAGTCGCCCTCGCTGCGCTCCAGCGATGGCATCGTCTCTTCGTGGTTCAGATGCACCAGGTACTCCACGTTGTGCGCCTTCGCCCAGTTCGCCTGCTCGCCGAAGAAGGAGTCCTTGAATATCCCGCTCCACACGTCGTAGTAGTCCGCCCTCGCCAGGTCCGCACCCTTGATCGGAGCGCGATCGAACCACGAAGGAAGATATGGCGCCAGGTCGTATCCCTTCTGTGCCTTGAACTCCTCCAGCAGCTTTGGCGTCCACGGAATCCCGCTGCTGTAGTCCGGCTCGTCGCCGAAGGTGCCCATTACAATCTTGCCGAACTGGTCGCCCACCGCGTTGTAGTACGTCTCATGCACGGTATGCAGAAACGCGTCCGTCGCCTTCGGGTCCAGGTAATCAATGATCGTGTACGTTGCGTCCTTCGCCCGAGTCCCGTCCGCGCGGTTGAAGTTGCGCGTCGGAGAGCTCAGATACACATGGCGCAGGAACTGCACCTGCCAGGTGTAGCGCGGCTCGTTCGGCGTGGTGCCCTCGGCCGGCGTCAGGTACTTCAACTGCATGTCCGCCGGCACGGGGATCGGGATCACCTGCTTGATGTTCCCGGTCTGGTCCGTCTCCGTCGCCCAGATGGCAAGCGTATCCGGTGGCACCGGCATCTGCAGCGTCTGTCCCGGCGCCACATGCACCGTAATGTCCGCCACAATGTCCTGCATCCCAAGCTGCGGGTACCGCTCCGTGATATATCCTCCGGCAAACCCGCTCGGATAGTCGCTCTCGTCCTGGATCCACATCCGCATATTCCGCTTGGCCAGTTCGGCCACGATGTACTTCACCAGGTCCATGTGTCCCGGCGAAAGATACGCCGGCTCGCCGTTGGCCATATCGCGCCGGCCGGGCGACAGATTGATCATGAAGATGCCGTTCGCCTCCATCTGGTCCAGGTCGAAGGAGATCCTTCGCCGCACGTCAGCCTGGTCCGCGCCGTTCCAGCTTTGAAACTGCTGCATCGCCCCATACTCGCGCGGGGGTGACTTCAGGTTCGCCGCAACCTCGGCGGTCGACGGCACCGTAATCACCTGCCACGGACGCGCCTGGGCCTGCGTCTGTGCCTGCGCCGCAGCCTGAGCCTGCGACGCCGTGGTCAGGACCATGAAGGATAAAACTGGAAAGAGGAAGAGCGGGACGAGTGAGAACCTGCGGGCAGCCTTCATTGCATCGACTCCGAATCGCTGATTTTCGTGCGTCCCGGAGTATACTCCGCCGCCGCCACGCCTCGCATCCTTCAAATGCTCCGTTCATCCAATCCATCCGTAACCTCATTTACACTGCATAAAGCAGCAGTTTCCTCGCACTGGACAACATGCATCCGAGAACCAGGAGTTATATGAATCTCACCGGAAACACTATTCTTATGACCGGCGGCGCCACCGGCATCGGCCGCGCCCTCGCCGAGCAGTTTCATCAGCTCGGCAATCAGGTCATCGTCGCCAGCCGCCGCCAGTCCGCGCTCGACGCCGTCACCGCCGCCAACCCTGGCATCCACTCCATCGTCCTCGACGTCGAGTCGCCAGTCAGCATCGCCAGCGTCGCCGCCCAACTCACCCGCGACTTCCCAGGGCTCAACGTCCTCTTCAACAACGCCGGCATCATGCGCTCCGAAGACATCCTGAAGGGCGCAACCGTAACTGCCGAGGCAACCGTCACCACCAACCTCCTCGGCCCCATCCGCATGACCGCCGCTCTTCTGCCGCACCTGTTGAAGCAGCCCTCGGCGACCATCTTCAACGTCACCTCGGGCCTCGCGTTTATCCCGCTGGCCTTCACGCCCACCTACTGCGCCACCAAAGCCGCCATCCACTCCTATACCATGTCGCTCCGCTACCAGCTCAAGGACACCTCGGTCCGCGTCTCCGAGCTGGTCCCGCCCTGGGTCGCCACCACTTTGATGGGCGTGAAGCCCACCGACCCGCGCGCCATGCCTCTCGAGGCCTACATCGCCGAGGTCATGCAGCTTCTCACCGCCAACCCCAACGCCGAAGAGTTCTGCGTCGAGCGCGTCCTCGCCCAGCGCACCGCCACCGCCAAGGACCAGGAATCCACCTTCTTCAAATCCTTCAATGACATCATGGCCGACCGCCCGCACTAGCGCCTCATCTCATCTGGCCCGCGAATATGTAGGCCAGATGGTCATTTCCACAGCGGTCAGTTCTCCGACGGCCTCTCAATATGGTCGATCACCACTGTCTCGCTCGGTATCTTGATCGACTCCAGCTTCAGCCCAAGAGCCCCCAGATCAAAGAGGTCATTCGGAGCAGGTATCGCGTTCAGGGACACCCTCCCATCCTGCTCCTCACTCATGTCGATCCGCTTCAGCACAAAATCATACTTCCCCGTCAACCCTGTCCTGTCCGCAACAGGGTGCCCCGGCGACACTCCATTCAGGTGGTTCGCCAGCTCTGCCATCGAAGCGCCGTAAAAGGAATTTTCCAACTTCCCGCCACGCGCAGCGCCAACCATTACCCCTCCGTCTGGAAGTGGTATACCACCAGGTAAAGTCTCACCTGTCGGTGTCTCCTTCAACTTCGGCCCTTGCTTACCCACCACCAGCGCATAGCCTGAAATCTCCGCCGGACTGCGATGCACCACTAGCTTGCATCGCTCCGCCAGCATCGACTGCAACATCGCCTGTAGCATCGCCTTCTGCTGCTTGAAATTACTCTGCCGCTGCCACTCCGCCACATCCGCCGCAGCCACCTTCGCCACGATGTCGTACTTATCGCTTGTCATCCATGGCTGCATCCCTTGTAGCCGGTCCGGGGAGTATAGTTCCATCGGGAAATACGCCCTGGCGACTGTTGCCCAAAGACCGATCCCCCACGCTCGATAGCCATCCGGTAATATCTGGACCCCGCCCCACGGACTCCCAGGCGCGCTCGGCCGAATCGAAACCACCTCAAACTCCATCGCCTTCGTTGTCGCCGCCGCCACCGGAGCCTTAGCCGCCACCGAAGCCTTGGCCGACGCAGAACTTTGTACCGCCGCCGGTCGCGTCACCGATTGCCCCATCGCTATCCCGCAA
>Ga0187851_10001832_pt1 | contig 19712 bp, 13 predicted proteins | sample June2016WEW_6_10_FD_132997 | JGI IMG/M metagenome (GOLD analysis project Ga0187851, IMG submission 132997) | Peatland microbial communities from SPRUCE experiment site at the Marcell Experimental Forest, Minnesota, USA - June2016WEW_6_10 | ecosystem: Environmental > Terrestrial > Soil >...
AGCTGAGGCGGGCGTTATTTGAAAAAAAGATTGTAAATCTAAACAACCAGGAGTATATTACAAACACCAGAACTATCTCTTAACTTAAACAAACTTCTGTCCAAAACCTTTTGAAGACGTACAATGCCAAATTTTAAGTTTTCTGAGATGCTCTCTTATTTTTTCAGGTTCTATTTCAGTAAAAGAATTTATCAAACTTTCTTCAATAAAATATTCAAATGATCTATCATAATTGAATGTTATAAATGCAAAATCGCTAACGTTAAAATTGGTATAACTATCTTGGGCAATTCCGTTTCCAAGTAGTTTATTAAAAATAAATGTATACCAATCTTGATCATTATGTTCCATATCTTCTCGAAACTTGCTAAGTCTTTCTTTACCAGATATACATAAAGCAATGGCAAATTTCCCTATCTGTTCATAGTGCGGGTTTCGAGTAAGAAATAAATCAATTGATTCTATGCTTGAATTTTTGAATCTTTCACAGAATGTTAATGCGTCAGGTGCTCTATCGACAAAATATCTATTTTCATGTAATTCGCAAATGGATTTTCGAAGTTCTTTTCCTGTCGGATATCCATAGGGCTTGCTTGCTCCCGCTCCGAGGATAAATACTGTCTTAGCGCTCATTCTGTTTTCCTATTTAAATAAAGGCTTCAGTGCTCGATCCACTCTTTAAACGGTTTATGTGAATAAAAATACGAAAATCCCTTGGCGAATAAAAGGTTTTTTTCTAAGTGGTCTTAAATTATTAGGATTCAACTAAGCAGTTTATAAGTAATATGATATTTTGATGGGTCGATTTTCAAAAAAAACCTTTTTGAAAACACCCCCTAAAAGTCTTCTATGAATGTGACTATTTTGAAGATGCCAGAGAAGAGATTGCCAAAGATACTAAGGCCTTGGACCGGGTCTAGACTCCGTCCTTGCGCCTATAGTGCGCTACGCACTTGATTTCGCCTCTTGTTCAGATTACGACTCCTTGCATTTCCAACCATTCTTTTCGTACAGGATATATATGATCGGTTTCGATTAGCACGGTGTCAGTAGTTCGGGCGTTTCACCCACTCGTCGGATTCTTTCCTCTGCATCGGAATCGTGCGTCGTAAGCCAGGCTCTGCCATGCCGGTTGCCAGAGGGGTTCATAAGAAGGGTTTTCAGCACAATTCCTACTTTTTACGACCTCGTACTCCTCCAACATATCAATCCTCGTTAGTAGCGTGTTTTCTGAGAGTGAAGAGAGTTATTTTGTATAACAGGCCAGTTCAGAGTGACAGTGAATGCGACGTCGCGAAGGAGGACGAAAATTTCTCTTGATGCTCATGTAACATTATAGCGAATAAACGAGACTAAAATAATGGGTAGGCAGGGGCGGAATACGGAATGTTGAAACCGTGAAACAGGAAGAGAAAAAGTATGAATAAGCTCATTGGAATAAGCGCGGTGCTTGTCGTCTATGGCAGCGCATGGGCGGGTGTGCAGGAGGATGACTTGGTCCGACTCGCGCAGTCGGGGGTCGATACGAATGTTTTAACGGCCTATATTAATTCGGCGAAGGGGCCGTATCATCTTACGTCTGATCAGATCATTGAGCTGAAGGACTTGGGGGTTCCATCCACAGTAATAAGCGAAGCGTTGCGGCATAGCCCGAATGAACTCACCGCAACCGCAGTCCCGGAAGTGTCATCTTCGGTTCCCATAGCTCCGGCTCTCGCGACGACGACCCCGGCAGCGCCGACTCCACCCGTGGTAACGGCTCCGCGAGTGGCTGACACCGCGAGCGTCGTAGTAACAACCCCCGAGGTAGTGGAGGTATACCCTTATCCGTACTCGGTAGCTTACTATGAGTGGTGGCCCTATGCATTCGAGGTGGGATGGTGGTGGCCGGGCTATTTGTGGGGACCAGGGGTACATTTCTATGGCCGAGGGTATTGGCATGGGACTCCGGCGGGGTTCCGTTCGGGAGGCTATTTCGGACGTGGAAGCGTGCGCGGTTTTAGCGGCGAAAGAGGCTTCAGAGGCGGCGGCGGAAGGGGTGGCGGTCGCAGGTAACAGTAAGGATCCAAAAATATCCGGAGTTGGCATTCAGACTCCGGGGTGATCGTTTAGCAGGGTGTGAGGACCGAAGGAACAGGGCTGGGAAGATCAATGCTTCCCGGCCTTTTTTTTCAGATAACAACTGTTTTTATGCTTTAGGTAAATCAGGGGAGGACCCAGAGGCGTCGATCGAATGGTGATAATTGCAATTTGAACTGAGAATTTATTAAATTGAAAAGATTATCCCGATGTGCCGTCGTATGCGGACGAATAGCAAGAGAGGAATATTTCCATGCTGGCTTCGCACGATCATATTGACATACTTAAATCCGGAGTACGGGATTGGAATAAATGGAGAGAAGAAAATATAACCGTTACTCCTGACCTGCGGGGCGCCGATCTTCATGGCGCCTGCCTTGAGAGAGCCGACCTCACGCGAGCCAACCTTCATGGAGCCATCCTTGAAGGGGCCCATCTTATGGATGCCAACCTTCTGGGAGCTAACCTTTGGAAAGCCTACTTCCGGAAAGCCGATCTCACGCGAGCCAACCTTGAGAGAGCCGATCTTCACGGAGCCTACCTTGGGGGAGCCAATCTAGAGGGCGCTAACCTTAAGGCGGCCATCCTTGCGGGAGCCAACCTTAAAGGAGCCAATTTTCGGGGCGCCGATCTTCATGGAGCCTACCTTGAAAGAGCCGACCTCACGCGAGCCAACCTTCATGGAGCCATTCTTGAAGGGGCCCACCTTATGGATGCCACCCTCTTGGGAGCCAACTTTTGGAAAGCCTATTTTCGGAAAGCCGACCTCACGCGAGCCAACCTTGAGGGAGCTGATTTGCATGAAGCTTACCTTGGGAGAGCCAACCTTGAAGTAGCCAACCTTAAAGGAGCCAATTTTCGGGGTGCCGATCTTCATGGAGCCTACCTTGAAAGAGCCGACCTCACGCGAGCCAACCTTCATGGAGCCATTCTTGAAGGGGCCCACCTTATGGATGCCACCCTTCTGGGAGCCAACTTTTGGAAAGCCTCCTTTCGGAAAGCCGACCTCACGCGAGCCAACCTTGAAGGAGCTGATCTTCATGAAGCCAACCTTGCGGGCGCCAACCTTGCGGGCGCTAACCTTGATGGCGCCGACCTTACGGGCGCCAGCCTTGAGGGGGCCAACCTTGGAAAAGCTTCATTTCGGAGAGCCGACCTCACGCGGGCCAACCTTACAGGCGCTCTATTGATAAAAACCGATCTGTCTGAAGCAATAGTTACTAACTGTATCATTTATGGAGTTTCAGCCTGGGAGGTAAATCTTGATAAAGCTACGCAAAAAGGGCTCATCATTACGTCTGGCAAGGGCTCCATTATTACTGTCGACGATCTTGAAGTCGCGCAATTTATTCATTTAATTCTCCATAATATCAAACTAAGAAATGTTATAAATACCATGACGGGGAAAGCGGTTTTGCTATTTGGCCGGTTCGCCGATGGAAGGAAGGAAGTGCTTGAAAGTATTGCTCAATGGCTCCGTAATAACGATCATCTTCCAATCATGATGGATCTTCCTGCGCCAAATGACGGTAACTTCACCGAGACGGTGAAAACCCTTGCCGGTTTGTGCAAATATGTGATCGCGGATTTAACTGAGGCGAAATTTGTTCCACAGGAATCCTTATTCGCGATTCCAAATATAGCGATGCCTTTTATCCCTCTTTTGCAAAATGGATATGCTCCGTGGTCGATGTGGAAAGATCTTGCGTCCCGTCCTTATGTACTGAAACCAATCGTTTCCTATGATACCATAGATGATCTTTTGGGAAAAATGACCACAGTAATTGATGAGGCAGACTACCTGTGCACAGCTATTGCGGATAGAGAAAGTACGCACTATCCGAGCGTTCTAAAACCAGAAGCTTCAGTTTCATAAGAGCCAGGATGATAATGCCTGTGCTGAGCGCTGAATTTAATCGCTATGGGTCTGATTCTCCGCAGTTTGCTGCGCTTTGTCTTTGTATTCTGTATTTTTTGGGTTTTAGATACCCCATAGTTTGCTTTTTGGCGGGATAGTTTATTAAAATTCGGTAATTTTTTTGATAAAAAATGTTATTTTCTTAGCGTATCTTAAATTTATATTATTAAAGAAGTAGGTTAAAAAAGCAGAGATACGTCTTTTCCAGGCAATGAAACGTAGCAACAATATATAAACTGAAAGTAATCTGACATGTTCCGAGCACTTACACTCAATTCAGGAAGTTGCAGAGGCGGAGACGGCCTTTTATCCGGCGCCCTTCTTTTCCTGTGCATCGTGGTCCAGAATGTTGGAGCGGTTAATTTTACCCCGGACAGCATCAAAAACGTCATGCGGAAGGTTTCCGGGTATTACCTGCAGCATGGCGTATCGGGTTGGGGCCGGACCAACGGCGTTAACAGTACTATCATAAATAATGACTGGGACGGCGGAGCGTATATGTCGGGCATCATGGGCCTCTATGCGGCTACCGGGCAACAATCGTACCTCGACAGCGCCACACAATGGGCCGTTGATCATTCGTGGTTAATCGGTACCGACAATCCTTCAAATCCAGCACAGACCGTCCCAACCGATGCCGATAACCAATGTTGCACGCAAACCTATTGCGACCTGTATCTTCTCGATCCAACGCCGGCGAATGCCTATATGTATGCCCCATGGGAACGCGACCTTAAACTGACTATCGATACGGTGCCGATGGCGGGGCGTGACCGCTGGTGGTGGTGCGATGCCCTCTACATGGCGCCGGCTGCCTACGCGAAACTTTTTAAAATTACCCATACCAGGCGGTACATTGATACGCTCAACAAATATTGGTGGGATTGCGCCGCAACCTTATACGATACTTCAGCGCATTTATGGTACCGACAAGCCTCATTCAATGGGCAACTGGACCAAAACGGGAAAAAGATCTTCTGGTCCTGCGGCAACGCCTGGGTGGCGGCCGGAATGGCAAGAACGATTCCGAACCTGCCTGATTCAACGCCCGCGGATGATTCAACACGGCAGAAATACATCAATCAATTCAAAGCGATGATGGATGCCATCAGGGTTCAGCAGGATACCGGCGGGTTATGGACCACCAGCCTGCTCGATCACGCGCTATATCCGGAGCCGGAGGCAAGCGGGACCGCATTTTTCGGCTTCGCCATGGCATGGGGCGTGCTCAACGGATTTCTCGACATGAACACCTACCTTCCTGTCATAAAAAACGCGTGGAGCGGGTGTGTCGCTCATGTCGCCTCGAATGGAGAATTCCAGGGATGTCAATATATGGGATGGGAGCCGGCCAGCGGTTTCGAGTCTTATACGACCTTGGAAGGGAATGGGGCGTTTCTCTTATTCGGTAATGAGTTAATTCAACTGGTGGCCCCGGTTTCCACGCTGCCGTCCGCTACCGCCGAGCGCCATTCAATCGGCTGCACCACGCGTATTACGCCGCAATCGATCATCGTGACGGTTCCCGGCGCCCTACCGGGCGCCCGTGCGGTTGCCATATTTGACCTATGCGGTAGAAAGATCGACGGGGCTGGAATCAGGACGGTCGCCGGGAGCGGAAATGTAATGGTGTACATCGACCGCGCCCGGCTGGCAAACGGTTTTTACACTCTCCAAATTCGGCAGGGGAACAAAATAATTTCGGAGAACCCGGTGATGTTGCATTAACGGCGGCGCTGCGAATCGGTCGTTACTTTTCATTGCCATTTTTTGCGAACAAGGAGGGGGAGACGCGGATGTATTTCGAGGCTCCAAAGACTGTTTTATTTTCTTGTTGTTTGCATGATAAATAGTTACAACATTTTCTTTCAAAAAGGATGCTGAGTATGCTAAAAAATCGTTTTATTATGGCTTCATTAGCTGTTTTCATCTTATGTGCTCAAATATTGGCGCAAAGTGACACTAATCTTATGCCCAACGGTGATTTTGAACAAGGCGGGACCGGCTGGACCCTTTTCCTTTACGGTGGTGTTTCCGATTCAGTAGACGCAACAATGAGTTTTCCCACCACCGGCGCAGAGCATGGAACGACGTTCTGCAGAGTTACGGTTACGGCAATCTCCTCTGTTCCATCCACCTCCAATAACTGGTATATACAACTGCGAAACCCGCTATGGACCGCGCAACAAGGGGTCAACTACCATTTGAGCTTCTGGGCAAGGTCCAATGCCGGCCATACGATCCAGGTCGCGGCTGAGGACAATGGTAATAGTTGGGGCTATGTTGGCGGTACCGAAGTGGTGGTGGATACCTCTTGGAAGCACTTTGATATCTTCCAGGTGGCCAGCCAGTCCGGGTCGGGCGGGTTGAGTTTTGCCTTTTATTGCAGTTATGCAACAGGCACCTATGATTTCGATAACATGGTAGTGACGCCATACACTCCCCCCAGTTATCCGGCAACGATCACCATTCCCGCCCAAAGCGCCTGGCAGAGCGGCATCCACCGCAACCTTTTTAAAGAAATGGGATATGCGGACACGGACATCAACAACAAGGTCAACTCGGCCTTTCAACAGCTTTTCTTTGGGGATCATAATCTCGAAGCCATTTACACGCCGGTCGGCACCAATATGGGATACGTAAACACCCCGGGCGGGGGTACCATACTCACCGAAGGCCAAAGCTATGGAATGATGATTTCTGTCATGATGAACCGTCAGGATATATTCAATAACCTCTGGCTTTTTGCTAAAACCTACATGCAACATCCAACCGGAAACTATCAGGGTTATTTCTCCTGGGAGATTAATGAAGCGCCGCCCTATACGCCCGTTGATTCTGCTCCGGCGCCTGACGGTGAGGAATATTTCTCCGCTGCGCTTCTTTTTGCCTCAAAACGCTGGGGGAATGGCACGGGAGTGAACAACTATCAGGGCCAGGCGGATACGATTTTAACTCAAGTGCTCCATAAGAAAACCAACGCAAAGGTCCAGGCCATGATCGATTCCGTCCATTCGATGGTTATGTTTTCTCCGGTTATCGGCTGGAGCCCGACCATTACCGATGTCAGCTATCATCTTCCGGGATTTTACAAGGTATGGTCTCTTTTTGCAGGGCAAGACAGTGCGGCCTGGATGCGAGTGGCCGATTCCAGCAGGAATTTTTTCCATCGGGGCTGCGATTCGATAACCGGACTCATGTCCGATTTAGAAAATTGGAATGGAAGTGTTTACGTCAGTTCAGCCTATCCGGAGTCAGACTACTATCACTCGGACGCATGGCGCGTGCCGATGAATATCGGTTTTGACTACGCATGGTTCGGGGCGGATACTTTTGAAATTGCACAATGCGTCCGATTGCTGAAATTTTTCAGCGCCCAGGGCAGCACGTATATGCAGTTATACACTGTAGAGGGTCAATTGGTGTCGGGAGACCCTAACTCGACGTACTCCGCCGCGGGCGGTCAGGTCGCCTGCAATGCGGTCAGCGTCCTGGCGTGTAACGATACGGTTGGATGGAAATTCGTCGATGCCCTATGGAACATGACCACGCCGACGGGAACCTATCGTTACTACAACGGTTTGCTTTACATGATGGGACTCCTGCATTGCAGCGGTCAGTTCAAGATTTACGGAAATCCTAACTTAGTGAGTGTTAAGTATAACAGCGACAACCGAGTTCCCGAAATGTTCGTGCTGTCCGCTCATGGGATGATGACGATCACCGATGTTTCGGGCCGTTTGGTCGCTCAATTTAACGCGGGCGCCGGACTGTCGCTTGCTGTTCACAATGAAACCATCGCTTTCCCGTCAAAGGCCCTGCATTTGCCGGTCGGCGTTTATTTCGCAAAATTTCAAACCGATAAAGGCGTGGTAGCCAAGAAATTGATGCTGATAAAATAAAGCAAAAGCCGCGGTTTTTTACAAACCGCGGCTTTTCTTTTATTGAACGAATCAAGCACCGGATCGTTATTTCTTTTTCATGACCATGCCATCCATCCTATCTTATTCGTTTCGCAAGTACTGATTACCCTCGCCGAATTTTGAGCCGCGAAATCGCCGACGATAATCGGTATCCCGGCATTTTTTAATCTCTTGGGTTGAATTCCTCGAAGCTCTGCTGCGACTTTGTTATTTGGGGCAGTAAACTTTTCAAATGTTTTGAGTTGGATTTAGATGCCCCCCTTTTACCCCTTGAAACTGCCGAAACCTGGAGACCTCTCCAGGTTTACAGGTCAAAAAATAACGGATGACATAGGACCTTTTCAAAATCGTTCCCAAGGGAATTTGAGAAAGTCTATATGATCGACCTCTTCACGCATAATCCGGGCTAAAAATCGTGCACAAAGATGATAAAAGCCCCAATTTTCCTATAACTTCGGGAAGGGGCCATTCAAAAATATACACCCTGTAAAGACATGGCGGATGGAGACCTCTGTGATATTTTTGGAGACAATCCTCCCGCAAATTGGTGCTACTCAGCGAAACTACCAAATACGTATAAAGAAAAATTCAGCTTAATGAAAAACAATCGGCATAGTTTCCACGTTACGATCGATTGACGTAAACTGACCGATGCGACATCCGCTCACGCTGGCAAGATGGTATGAACCGGCAACCGGAATATTCATGCTTTTTAGTAAGGCGCCATTAATGGAGAATATCCGTAAGACGCCAGCGCTTAAAGCGTGGATTTCAATTTTATTATTTGCATATGACAATGAAAAGCTCCGCGCCGATCGAGTCATTACCGATTCGCCCCCGCTTTGTACAGCAGTCGTTACCGTATACAGCGAATCCATTTTTTGCGCCCAAAGGCTTTGAATGGCGGCAGCCCCGCTATCGTTAGGGTGAATGCCGTCGCTGATATGTTGGCTAGGATGCGCTAAAAAATATGAGTAGGGGTCCGGACCGGGAATCAGCTTATTTTTCGCGGTGAGGGAGTCGATGGCCTCCTCAAACGCGTAATTAACCTGCCAGCCGGCAACTGATGAATTGGTAGCAAGTAAGCGCTGGATGATGGGTTGTATTCCCGCCGCTTTACAAGAGTCGATGACAATCTGCATGTTTTGCGTAAAAGCGGCAAGTCCGCTGGTGCCGCCGCCCCAGGCGTCGTTGGTGCCCATCTCAATGGCCCAATATTTTGCTCCGCGCGTCATGTCAATATAATAGGAAATGAACGTAGATAGGTAAACGCTTAATATGCAGCCAATACCGCCCCTGATCATGACAGGATTGAATGACGGATGCGCCGCATGAACGAGGTCGGCGAAATTCTCTGGGGGAGGCTCGCTTTTGTAGGTCATCTCCGTAATGCTGGTACCCGGAAAAAACCATATATCCGTTCCATTATTCGACATGTCGAACACTTCAAATTCGTCGAGAGAACCTCCGCCTTTGGTGATATTCATTTTGACCCAGCTCGCATTAGTAAAATCAATCAACTGCCCTCGCGATGTCAACTTGTTGCCCGTGATCGTGGCCACGGTCGTCCAGGTGCCGTCGGAGCCATTGGTGGAATTTGATGATGTTTGAAATGTATAATCAACCGGGCCTATATCCGAAGGACCGCCGCACGTCTTTAATCCCGCGGCGGCGCCGGTGGTAGAATCGAACCAATTGGTATAAGGGACATCCCAATTGACAAAAACCTTGGAATAGTTCGCCCCGACGTTTATCGCGAGCCACGAATTATCGCCCGCGGTCCACGACGGCGATCCAAATTTATCATCAGTCAAATACGTTACGGTTCCGCTCGACGTGTAAACGGTTTTGCCCCTCGAAAGAATCGGATTGGCGACTATAGCCCAGATTTGGCACATATTCAACGCTCCGAAAAAAAGTATTGTTGCTTTGAGTACAATTCTTTTACTGCGCATCAGTTCTCCTTTAATGATGAATTGTGATTGTTGTGAAATTCCAATGTATCGGGTTGTCGATGGATTCGAGAATTCATCCCATCGAAAATCCTTCGCAAGAAAACCAAGCCATTTTTCCCACCTATTCGCCATTTCCAATAATAATTTTTCTCATGGTTTGACTCGATGCCGAAACGCCCATGTTTTTGCTGAAGTAAAGACCCGCGGGCACTGAGCCTTTGCCGGAATATTTGATCGCGCGGCCCTGCATTGTATAGAGAAGTACGGGTAACTTGTTTGAAGAGACAACCGCAACAGGGGCATTGAATTTCTGAACGTTATGGTCTACCGACGTCAAGGTGTTCCAGGTCAATTTGTCGCGGGTAATGATCCAGGGATCATTCATAAGCTGGGTGGAATTATTCTGGCAGTCGATTGCCCAAGGGCAATGCCAGTTCATGAAAAAACACATCTGCGGATAGCTTGTCCTGATACTGTTAATGAGGACCATATTGTTAAAAACATCGTCACTTCCGCCTGCGGCGGGAACGCCGCCGAATTCGGAAAAGCCCAAGGGTTTATTAAGCGTCAGCATACTGGTATAATCAGAGGTGATATTGATCGTGGTCGGTTCGGCAAAATACCCATCGATGCCAACGAGATCGACATAAGCGTCTCCGGGATAATACTTGGTCATGTTCCCGCCCGTGTTCGGGGCGTAGAGCCACAGTAGATTATTAAGACCTTTGGTAACAGTAAAATAATTGAACATCTGCTTCCACAACGCAACAAATGCCGCAACATCACCGTTACCCCACCAGAACCAGCCGCCGTTCATTTCGTGGAAGGGACGCCATATGACGATAACGCCCGCATCCTGCAGTGTCTTGAAATTTGCCGCGGTCCAGTCGAGCTCCGCCAGCCAGGCCGTGTTGACCGCGCTGCCGGCAACCAGAATCCCCGCAAGATCCGCAGGCGCAGTCCAAGCGTCACCGCCGTAGGGGTTATCTATATGATAATCGACTTCTACGAGCCCTCCGGCGTTCCACCAATCGATCAATGGTTGCGGTACGAACGCCTTCCCGCTGGTGAAATCATGCCAGTCCGTGCCCATGAGCGCCACCCATTTACCAGAACTGGCCTGTAATGCGACGATACCGGCTTGATAACCCGCCTCAAGCGAATTTCCCCACTGCCCGAATTGCCCGGCAATCACCTTGGTGTTTGTTTTGGCTGGAAGGGAGTAGTAGTAGTTGAGTATTTTTTTTGCATCCGGCAGGGCATTGGGGTTGGCCGTTGTTGCGCTGAAGCCCGGCGATGAAAAACTTAAAAGAAAAAGGACTGTAGCACCATAAAAAAGAGTGATAGTTAAACCGTTTAAAGGTAAAAAATGGTTACGCATACTTCCTCCTCTTGTTTGATAGGTATTCTCATTTTATTTGGTTTTTCGACACCGTCGTCTGGAACGCCACGCAATAGTTGGCCTGCGCCTTTTTAGTAATGGCGCCTTCGAATGGGTCGGAGTCGCGTAGAAGGCTCTCGCGTTTTAATCCTGTAACTCCCGGTTTCGGGGAATTCGTCATGAAGTTCGGTTCGGCAAACATCGCAATTGTAGCGTCGTCGGCAAGCGGTTCAGCCAACCGCACAACGCATGATTTTTGAAAATAGGATTTTTTTAATTGAAACTAAAGTAATATTGTGAATATATATAAATGGACAATCTATGTCAAATTTTTTAGATGATTTTTACCCTGACCGTTGATAAAAACTGTTATTATTTGATATGACTCTTCCTTTGGTGGCTAAAGAGTAAGGTTTCTAGCCAGCACAGTGGGGTAGATTTCGTTTTCTTATTTGGTGGCGGAGAATTTGATAAATTTTCCTTCCATCCATTGGTTGTGCAGAATGGTGCTTATTATTTTAAGCGGTATTATTGTAAAAAAATCGCAATATTCGGGTTGCATCAACCTATATTGTTATAGTATAGTGTTTGATCCGTAGTCGGCGGAGGCGGGAAACAAATCCAAATGTGTCGTGATGCCGAGATGTTGGTCATTTTCATATTTCCGCTTTCGTAAGAACAAAAGATTCATTGCATTAAGGGGGGGGGAAACAGAGTATGAATAAAATGCCTCATGTAACCGGAAGCAATTCATTTTTTCTGGCTATTGTCGGTTTTACGTTTTTTCTGGCCCCCCCGGGGGAAGCGCAGACTTATCAATATCCGTTTCAGAATCCCGCGTTACCGATTGCGGTGCGGGATACTAACGTCGTCAATTTGCTTACGACGGCTCAGAAATACTCATTGCTCTCGGAAAATGAGCCGGCCATTTCCAACTTGGGGCTGAATTCTTTTACCTACTGGACCGAAGGAATACATGGTTTGGGCTGGGGAATGGGAGGAACGTATACCGCCACTCAATTTCCACAGGCATTTGGATTAGGTGAAACCTGGGACCCCGCTATTCTGAAGCAGGCGGGACAGGAGGTCGCAATCGAACTGCGGACCGATAATAATTCCGGCAGGTGCGGGCTCGTCCTGCGGTCGCCGAATGCCGATCTGGCCCGCGATCCCCGGTGGGGTCGTATCGAGGAAACCTACGGCGAGGACCCTTATCTTATCGGGAAACTCGCGACCGGATGGATCCAGGGGCTGCGCGGCACCAATCCGACCTACATTGAGGCTGCTTCGATGTGTAAACATTTTCTTGCAAACAGCAATGAAACCAATCGAATGAGGTCCTCCTCCAATTTCGACCAGCGACTTCTCCATGAATATTACAGTCGATCTTTTTTATTCGCGCTCATGGATGGCGGGGCCCAATCCTACATGACCGCCTACAATGAGGTTAACGGCGAGCCCTGTATTTTTGACTCTGTTTTTAAAAAGATTGTACGGAAAGAATGGGGATGGGATGGGGCGGTGGCCTCGGATGATGGGAGTCTCGGCGCTTCGGCTGGGGACATAGGGGTCAACGACGCCCAGGGAATTGCGTTGGCCATTAGAAACGGAACCTTGAGCTCTTTCGACGATAATGAGATTAACTACGCAACCTACACGGCCCAGGCGATTACGGACGGATTGATGACGAGCGCCGATCTCGATACCGTCATACAGAACAGTATGCGCGTACGGTTACGTTTGGGCGATTTAGACCCTGCGTCAAGCGTCCCCTACAAGTCGCTGACGGGAACGCCGTGGACCGGCGCTGCGGCGGAATCATTAGCCTACCATGTCACGCAAGAAGCCGTCGTTCTCCTGAAGAACACGAACAATACGCTTCCTCTCTCCAAAACCATCAAGAATTCGATCGCGGTCATCGGTCCGCGCGCGGATACCGTGAATGGGGACTACTATGGCGGGAACCCTCCCTACAGGATTTCAATACTTCAAGGAATAAAGAACAAGCTGGGAAGCGGAGTGACGGTCAATTACGCGCTTGATAACACCAACGGGGTGGCCGTGAATTATGCCAAATCCGCAGATGAAGCCATAGTGTGCGTTGGAAACGATCCTCTCTGCGGCGAGAGTTTTGGGAATTGCCCGGACTCGTGCGCGGGAAAAGAAAGCGTTGATAGAAAGGCAATTACGCTGGAAGCAGACCAGGAAGCTCTTGTCGAAGAGGTGTATCAGGCCAACCCTAAAACCATCGTCGTTCTTGTCAGCAGTTTTCCCTACGCAATAACCTGGGAAAAAGCCAACATACCGGCGATCGTCCATATAGCCAATTCAAGCCAGGAATTGGGCCACGCGATGGCTGATGTCCTGTTTGGCGACTATAATCCGGCGGGCAGGCTCTCCATGACCTGGCCCGAGTCGCTTTCGCAGGTCCCCACGTTGATGGATTATGATATTCGTGACGGCCGGACCTATATGTATTTCAAGGACACCGCGCTCTTTCCCTTCGGATATGGTCTCAGTTATACCACTTTCGGATATTCAAATCTGCAAACCAGCGCCGGGGTCATGGATGCCAAAAACGGGTTAACCGTGAGCTTTCAGTTGACAAACACGGGGACCGTTGCCGGCGAAGAAGTGGCCCAGTTATACGTAAAACATTTGAATTCCAGCGTCAGCCGTCCCATCAAGGAACTCAGGGATTTTCAGCGCGTAGCGCTCAATGCCGGCGCGACGACAACGGTCTCCATGTCGTTATCGGGAATGGATATCGCCTATTGGGATTCCGTTGACGCCACATGGTACGCCGAGTGCGATAATGTTCAGATTCAAGTCGGCGCTTCTTCCTCCGACATCAGGCTCGATACGACCCTTGCGGTGACAAACTGCGGCCCGGTCACTATGACATCGGTCCTGAATCCATTGCCCGGAAAATCCATCGTAAAAAGTGCATCTTCTGTTTTGACGACGGCACAGATCATACGACGCGGCCAAAACGCCGTGGATCTGGTATTTCGCTTAAATGCGGCGGTGGCGCATGTTGACCTCCGAGTATATAGCTTGGAAGGCCGTTTAATCGGAAACGTCAGCAGGGAAAACCTTTCCGCAGGAACGTACTCTATTGCGTTGCCGCGTTTTGCGTCTTCTTCCGGAGTCTATCTGGTATCGGGCGCGACAGGGGAGGGGCAGAGACAAGTGTTTAAATGCTGCGTCAGGTGATGCAGCGAGCGATTCGTTTGTTGCGGAAGAAATGGATAGGTTTTTAAAATTATGCAACGGCATTGAGGCGTCTCTCTGGGCGGGTGAAGATGCTTCTGCCGTGTGCTCTTATTTAGTCGTTTACTCCATATTTCCGTTAAACATTATAGACGTAATGAGTGCATTCAAAGTCGAGATTGCATGAGCAGAAAATTTCTGAGCACAAGCTGATTTTAAAATGATTGTTTTCTTTGTTGTTGCCAATAGATGAAGCTCTCGTGGGAAGCCGACATAGTACATTTTTCTGTTATAGAATCTAGGAATGCACCCGCTTCCCCAGTTCAAATAGGCCGATAAGCCGATATATCATTTCCTCGAAATCATTCTGTAAAGGTCATAATTTCGTATGTTATGAACTTTTTGACGTGTCACTCCCAGCTTTTTGCCAATTTCCGCATCTGTTCCCAGTTTTTTCTGCAACCGGTGACAGACAGGGAGAAATTGCTGATATGGCAATAAAGATGCATAGACAAAAGCGAAGGCTATTATGATTGGCTGCAAAAAAATAATTACCATTTTCTTATTGGTTATGATTAATATTGCTTGTACAAAGCAAGTCCCTATTAATATCATAAAATCAGGCGCAACAAATTGGAATAAGTGGAGAGAAAAAAACATAAGCGTCAGACCTGACTTTCGGGAAGCTCAACTTTCGGGAGCCCACTTAGAGGGAGCCATCCTTGATAATGTCAATCTCCATGGAGCCACCCTGTGGGGAGCCTACCTTGGGAAAGCCGACCTTGAAGGAGCCGACCTCACGGGAGCAGACCTTCTAGGAACCAACCTCGTGGAAGCCAACCTCCGGAGAGCTACCCTTGATGGCGCCGACCTCCGAGTAGCCGACCTTGAGGGAGCCGACCTTGAAGGAGCCACTCTCTGTGGAACTTTCCTTAAAGGCGCCCGTCTTGATAGCGCCGACCTTGCGGGGAACGATTTTCGGGAAACCAACCTTTCGGGAGCTCGTTTTTTTTATAGAGCCAATCTTGCGGGAGCCAACCTTCAGGGAGCAATCCTCTGGAAAGCCAATCTTGCGGGAGCTAACCTGTCGGGAGCCTGCCTTGATAGCGCCGATCTGCGAGAGGCCAACTTTTTGGGAGCCAACCTTCGTGAAACTAGTCTTCAGGGAGCCAACTTTCGAAATGCTGAACTCGATAGCGCCCGGCTTGATAGCGCTAACCTTCAGGGAGCAATCCTCTGGAAAGCCAATCTTGCGGGAGCTAACCTGTCGGGAGCCTGCCTTGATAGCGCCGACCTTCGGGAAGCAAACCTTGAGGGGATCGACCTCAGCAAAGTTAAATCAATTTACAAGACAAGACTTAATCCCGACATTTTATCCGAAATAAAAACAAAATGGCCTAAAAAACTTGCATCTATATTGGTCGCCGGAGACAAAAATCACCGCAAATGATTATCGGTCATTATAAATTACTGCCATAGTGCTTAGAAGTGGATACCGGTATTGAGTTTTGTGTTGGCTTGTTCCCAGTTTATCAGATGATCGAGTACTGCTTCGACATACTTCTGGCGATCATTCAGATAATCAAGATAATAGGCGTGTTCCCACACATCGATAGCCAGGAGTGGCTCATACCCTTTGAGCAAAGGGGTATCATGGTATTCCGAACGATAGACTTTCACCGTCTTGCCGTCCCGAACAACCCATACCCAGCCAACGCCGAGCTTCATCGATTCATCGATGAAGATGGTACGAAATGCATCATAGGACCCATAGGCATTCTTGATCATTGAGCCGATCTGGCCTATTGGAACGCCGCCACCCGTGGGTGATAAACTTGGCCAATACCAGTTATGATTGTATAGAAGAACCGAAATATCGAATATGTCCTCATCGAGCAAAACGCTGCCTTGTTTATTCCCCTTGATCAGCTCCTCGACAGTCTGTTTCTGGTACGCCGGATGCGTGTGGATATAATTGAGCAGCATCGTGTAGTAGCCGCGATGGTGTTTGAAATAATGAAGGTTAACGGTTTTTCCGGAAATCCACGGTTCAAGGCCGGTTTCCTTATAAGGAAGATTGACCATGACGATTTCATTTTCTCCGGCATGGGTATTGGTATCGAGCGGTTCCTCTCCGAACACCATCGAATTTTTTGCCGATGCGAGCGCTAGGGCGGCGCCTGCTCCTGCCGCTAACTTGAAAAACTCCCGACGGTTTGTCTCTGTTTGCATGCAATGCCTCCTTCATAATTGCAAATAAATGATTCTAAAAGCGATATTTCAAGCCGGATATCTATAGTTTTATTAATATACTTCTGAAATCGGAAACGGGGCAATCAGAAAAAATTTGAGTTAGCCGGACGGATATTTAAAAAGAATAACTTTCCGTCGGGTCAGGGTAAGCGAAGATAGACACGAAGAATGAATTCCGGGGGTGGTATCCGGAATTTATGTTTTAGTACAGAAAGTTTTCTGGCATAAGAGAGCCATACTACGGAGGTAACGTTTGCTATTGTTAAAGACGCGATGCCGGAAACACCGTTTTTTTGATGTTTCCGGCATCATTGAACCGAAACCCTACGGGGAGGGATGAACGAGAGAAAGAAACGTCTTTCCGGCACGGATCAATTCAGCAAGCTAGCCAGCGCTTCATTGACGGCTTTCTCTGCATCCTGTATATGGGTCTGTGCGCGACGCTGCAAACCCTGCGCTGTCTTATCGTCCTCTTCCCGCGATACATCCTTAGATGCCTTGTCGAGCAGGTCAAGAGCATTGTGGTATCGGTCCGTTTTCTTCAGGCTGACATCGATGGTCGGATGGTCGCTCAGGGCCTTTCCGTCGTCGATTGACGCGGTCTTGATCTCCCTGATGGCCGCGTCGATTTCTTTAATTGCTCGCAACTCCTGATCGTTCGCGACGTCGCTGGGGCTTAATTTATCGAGGTGAGCGCGCGCAAAACGCAGGTCCGCCAATGCGTTCAGATAGTCGGGATGTTTGGCGACCGGATGGGGTTCCTTGATAATGGCCGTTACGATTTTTTCGGCCGCGGTGACATGCATTATTGCGCGGCGCTGCAGATCTTTCATGGCCTGATTGTCCTCTTCCTGCTTGAGATCCGCCTGCGTTTTATTCAAAAGATCAAGAGCAGCATGGTAGCGGTCGGCTTTTTTCAAATTGACATCGATAGCCGGATGATCGCTGAGATTTTTTCCATCATCAATTGAGGCGGTCTTGATCTCGCCGATGGCCCCGTCGATCTCTTTAATCGCCTGCAGTTCCTGGTCGGTGACGACGTCGCTGGGCGCTATTTTGTCAAGATTCGCGCGAGCAAAGCGCAGATCCGACAACGCATTCAGATAGGCGGGATGTTTGGGAACGGGCCGGGTTTCCTGGATGATAGCCGTCACGGTTTTTTCGGCGGCGCTGACGTGCATCATTGCGCGGTGCTGCAGGCCCTGGACGTCCTGATTGTCCTCTTCCTGGTTGATGTCGTTTTCCACTTTTTGCAGAAGCGTCAGCGACTGCTGATACCGGTCGGCTTTGGAAAGTTTGGCGTCGATGGCCGGGTGGTCGTTCATGCTTTTCCCATCGTCAATTGATGCGGCCTTGATCTCCCTCATCGCCGCGTCGATCTCGTCGATTGCACTCTGCTCCTGTTTGCTGACAAGCTCATTCGGGCCGTGTTGTGCGAGATGCGCCCGTGAAAAACGAAGGTCGGAAAGCGCATGAAGATAATGAGGATGTTTACCCCCGGTATCATCGGCCAGGGTCTGCACCGCGCCGGCCACCACTCCCATCAATCCCGCCGCACATGCCATGTTCACCAGGACATCCCGGATTTTCATACGGTTCACTCCTTTTGTTGAAGGTAAATGATTGTTGTTTATATACCGATTAATGAGCGTAATGGGACCACTATCGTCGGTCACCACCGCCATGCGGTTGAGAAGCATGTTGTGTTCGTGAATGGTTCCCCCCGGCACTATGGGGAGGGTTGGCAGTATGGCCATGCATCGCGGATACTGGCGAGCCGTTCCTCGCACCTGGCGCCTGATGTCCCACTACATTTCTGCTGAGTGCGGTCGGAGACGGCCGTCCATGGTTTACCGAGGCCAACAGCGCGCGGTTGGTGGAGGCAACCCGCCGATGCTGCACCTGCGCGGCAGTCGGCGGGATATGCGTCTCGTGCGCTGCGGCAAGTTCGGCGGCGGTCGGCCTTGCGGTTGTTCCGCCCGCGCCGCCGTTATAGCTCACGTTGTTGACGGTTGTCCTGTTAATCACCGTCGTCGAATATGTGTTATGAATGATGGTGACATTGACGTTGGTCACCGCTCGATTGTAGCAGAAAGCGCCGCCTCTCCAGGATCCGCCGTAAAAACCTGATCCCGTATACCCGAAGCCGTAGCAGACGCCGCCATAATATCCCACGTGCGGCCCCCAATAACCTTCGTGCCAAGCGTAGAAGCCGTTTACCCAACCCCAATAGCCGGGCGTCCAGAGCAGATAGGGATGGGGAGCGACTACCCATGTTCCGGGAACCCAGTAGTAACCATCGGGCCCATATGCCCAATAGCCCGGAGTCCATAGGTAACCGTCGCCGGGACAGACCGGTTGATCATAGACAGGCAGCGCAGGCGGCGCTACCTGAATTGATAAACCGACAGAAACCTCTGCCCTTGGCGCTGAAACGCTGGCCAGTACAATTGAAACGAGTGCAAGAAGGCGATACAAATTTCCCCCTGAACTTCTCATGTTCATCTCCCTTGTTGTGGATATAAAAATTATTCGGTGCAATCAAAATATGCAATACACATGCCACATAAGTGATCGGCTCAATTGCTGAAGAAAATCTGAATTATTCGGCGGAGAGCAAAGATACTACCCCAAATCGTCACCTATTCTACCAAAAGGTCAATAAAAAATCTTTGGAGAATATTCTCAAAGACTGGCCAAGGAGGAAATCGACGAAAGAAGGTGTTAAGGAAAAGAGGCAGCTGCAATGTTTTGAATCAATTATATGATGGCCGATTTTCATATCACGGCATAAGTTTCAACAATCTACCTCGCATGGTTTGCATCAATCGGTCACACGCAGCATCTGCAAGACATTCCCCTTACCAGAGACGATTTTTACGAAATAAACGCCCGATTCCATCCGGCCGACCGGAATCGCGGTGACGTTCGAACCCGGTACCTTATAACTCGCAATGACGCGGCCCTGAAGCGTCATGAGTCTTATTTCG
>Ga0187851_10001833_pt1 | contig 19710 bp, 15 predicted proteins | sample June2016WEW_6_10_FD_132997 | JGI IMG/M metagenome (GOLD analysis project Ga0187851, IMG submission 132997) | Peatland microbial communities from SPRUCE experiment site at the Marcell Experimental Forest, Minnesota, USA - June2016WEW_6_10 | ecosystem: Environmental > Terrestrial > Soil >...
AGTACACGGCGGAATGGCCCAGGACGTCGGTCCCATATTGGAGATGGTCTCCGAGAAGTACCTATTGCGAAGTGAGTTGGAATGGAGCGGCCGCCGAGAAGCCTCTGCTGTGTTGGATCAGATCGTCGAATGTTTGAAGAAAGGCGACATCCGGAGCCTTGGTGCCTGTACCCAGCGTAATTTCGACGGACCAATCCAAACCATCATTCCCTGGGCGGGCAATCATTACACGGACCAGCTTATCGAGCGCATCCGCGAAGAGTTCGGAGAAGAATTCTGGGGCTTTTGGATGCTCGGTGGTATGGCCGGCGGAGGGATGGGGTTCCTATTCGATCCATCCGCCAAGCATCGCGCTTTGGGCCGGATGGCCAATATCATGAGCGGCGTGAAGGGGTCGCTCGAGCGCGCAGTACCCTTCGCCATGGAACCCGTGGTTTACGACTTTGCCATCAATGAGCGCGGGACATGGGCTACATTGCGCTCGGGCGAGACTACCTTGCTGCCGCCGGGCTATTACACCTTGCATGTGCCGGAGATGCTGCGGCGTGATGTGCGCACGCTGACACCCGCGCGGCGTGGCGAATTGGACACCTTCGGAGAAGCTTGCCGGCAGCGACCGGCGCTCGCCGGCATGGTGCAGATCGTGTTTGACCGCATGGTGCCGCACGATGAAGCGAGGGCCGGTGGCGCGGCTCGCGGCCTGGAGGCTCTGCTGGCCGAGTATGGCTTCGACCGGGATCAACATGAGAGAATCCGTTCAGAGTTACGTACTGGCCGCATAGGTCTGGCACAGAACCGACTGAGCGTCAATAGCAATATTGAGGACGTTTTGCCGGACGAAGTGACTCACGCCCAGCGCCATCTGCCCGCACGGCTGAGAAGCCTCGGAGAAGATGCCTTGCGCTCAGGCAGCGTGGCTGTCGTCACGCTGGCAGGAGGCATCGGTACCCGCTGGACGCGGGGCGCCGGTGTCGTGAAAGCCCTGAGCCCTTTCGCTAAGTTCAACGGCCGCTTCCGCACGTTCGTCGAAATCCATCTCGCTAAGTCGCGCCGGGCAGCGAGCCTGTGGTCACGGCCTGTGCAGCATGTCATTACTACCAGCTATCTGACTCATCGGCCGATTGAGGATTTTCTTAGTTCGGCGGATAACTATGGCTATCCAGGTCCGTTGTACCTATCGCCCGGGCGAGTCGTTGGCTTGCGCCTGGTACCTATGCTGCGAGACCTGCGCTTCGCCTGGGAGGAACTGCCACAGCAAGCTTTACACTCGCAGAAGCAGAAGGCGCGAGACAGCGTTCGGGCCGCATTAATGCTATGGGCACAGAGCTGCGGGGAAGGGTCGGACTACACTGACAACGTTCCAGCCCAGTGCCTGCACCCCGTTGGCCATTGGTACGAAGTACCGAACATGCTGCTCAACGGTGTATTGAAAAGGATGCGCGACGAGAATTCGCGATTGCGCTATCTGCTGCTTCACAACATTGACACGCTGGGCGCGAACCTCGATCCAGCACTGCTCGGATTACATATCGATTCCGGCGCCTCTTTGACCGCCGAGGTGATTCCTCGGGAAGTGGAAGATCGCGGAGGAAGCCTGGCGCGCATTGACGGCAAGGTCCGGCTGGTCGAAGCTATGGCACTCCCCGACGATCAACTGGAGTTTGGGCTTTCCTATTACAACAGCAACACGATGTGGATCGACATCGACAAATTGCTGACCGCGTTCGGTCTGTCTCGCGAGGACCTGGACAGTCAAGAAAAGACTACCGTGGCCGTGCGCCGGCTGGCGGGAAGAATGCCCAGCTACGTCACGCTCAAGGACGTCAAGAAGCGCTGGGGAAATGGCCAGGAAGACGTCTTCCCGGTCACTCAGTTTGAGAAGCTATGGGGCGACATCACGGCCGTGCCGGGCTTCGATTGCCGCTATGCCGTTGTGCCGAGACTGCGCGGACAGCAACTCAAAGATGTCTCACAACTCGATGGTTGGTGGCGCGACGGCTCCGCAACGTATGTGGATTCCCAGTGCGAATGGTGAAGCCGGGCCGCAAGGCGAACTCCTTCCCGCGGTCCAGGACATAGCTATAGAACAAAGCGGCGCGTAGGCCCAATCGGACAACTCGCGCCACAACCTTGCAGGCTTCTTCGATCGCCGGCGCAATGGGTGAATACGGAGAGTACCGTACGAGGCTGAGCAGCACTAACAACTGCTGTCGCACGGCCGCGCATCGCCGAAGCGGTTAGAGAACCAGTTGTTGGCATCCAGCTTGACGCTCGTGACTTAGCCGAACAACGAGCCGTGCAACTGGTTCGTGCCGGCCTTGATCGACACGTCCATCACGCCGCCGGCGCCGCGGACGTACTCGGCGTTGAAACCGTTGGTCATGATTCTCACTTCGCCGATAGCTTCCAGAGATGGGCTCACGACATACGGATTGCCGCTCGAGTAATCGATCAGATTCGAGTTATTATCTACGCCGTTCAACAGAAAATTGTTCTGCCCGTTGGTGACCACGCCGTTGGCCGAGAAACCGTTGGAACTACGTGGCTCTCTCGCCACCACGCCGGCCGACAGCAGCGCCAGCGACACCATATTGCCGCTCAGCGGTAAATCGCGCATGTTCGTCGCTTCGAATGTGGCGCCCGTCACCGTACTCTCGGTCTGCAATTGCGGCAGCGCCGCACTCACTTCGACAGTGTTTTCCCCGCGCAAACACGGTGTTTTCACGCCACAATCCCGCGTGCCGCACGGCGGAATGCACGGTGAAATCGCGCGCCACACGCTGAACCGCCGCCGACGAAAGGGGACAGAAAGTGAAAAGGAACGGGAACCGTTTCCAAGATCGTAGAGTCCAGCGCCGACTGCCGGGTCGTGAGACTCTTGGCGCGGGAATGCGGATCCTTGTTCGGTTACTGGACAGCCGATTCCGCGATCTGTGCCAGTGCGTGCTGCGCATTGCCGGACGTGCCGTCGTTCATCTGCGGCAGAAAGATCAGGACCAGCTCATTCTTGGGATCGATCAAGCCGCTCGTTCCAAATGCGCCGCCATGGCCGAAGGCTCCCGCCGGAATCAGGTCGAACAGCATCGCCGGATTATTCCTGACCGACACGGTCAGCCCGTAGCCCGAGTGCTCCGGAGTGCGATCCTGCTTCATCGCCTCCACCGCCTGCACCGAGAGGTAGCGCCGGTCGTCGAAGACGCCGCCATTGGCGAGCATCTGGTAGAAGCGGAACAGATCGGCGGCGGTGGAGAAGAGACCCAGTTCCGGCCCTGGATACTTCGCTCCGGGGCGGTATAAGGCGGGGTCGCCGGCCTGCGCGCGTCCGCGCGAAAGGACCAGCTTTCCATTCTCGTGTTGATAGATCATCGCAATCCGGGCGCGCTTGGACTCCGGCGGATAGAAGAAAGAATCCGGCATCCCCAGCGGCTCCAGAATCCTGCTCTGCACGAAGCGGGAGTACTCCTCGCCGGACACGACTTCGATAATGCGGCCGAGCGTAGCGATCCCCATATTGCTGTATGAATACTTCTTCCCGGGCTCGGTCACGAGGTGTTCGCGCGCATAGCCGCGAACCGCTTCCGCGAGCGTAGCGTCCAGGGTGAAATTGATCCGGCTGAGCGGACCGCTGGAGGGGAGAAAAGCGAAACCCGAGGTGTGACACATCAATTGCCAGACCAGCATGGGATGTTCGGGCGGATGCGTGAAGGTCGAGCCATCGGGCCGTTTTTCCTCGATCAGCTGACCCTTGAACTCCGGCAGGTAGTCCTGCACGGGGCGCGTCAGATCGAGCTTACCGTCATCGACCAGCATCATGGCGGCGACGCCCGTGAACGACTTGGTCTGGGACATGATCTGCACAATCGTATCGGCGCGCATGGGCTTGCGGTTCTCGATATCGCTGAATCCGGCGGCGTCCAGCTCCACCACTTTGCCGCGGTACGCGACCAGGTGGACCGCTCCCGAGATGGAGCCGTCGTCAATGTATTCCTGCATGCGCGCGGGAATCAGTTTCAGACGCTCGGCATCGATGGAGCCGGCGCCGGCGACGGCCGGCAGAGAGGCCAACACGGCACAGGCTAAGCTCACACGCCGGCACAGTGGATCAATCGATCGCAGCATTGACACGATCCTCCTCGCAAATCATCTCACGTCGCGCAGCAGGAATGTTGCACTCGCTCCCACTGTTGCCGAAGCCGCTGGGCCTGGTCCATGCGCACAAATCCGGGTAGACAGTTGGAAGTGCGTTGGATGCTGTTTGCTACACGCAGTCATGAAAGCTCGCCCACGCGGTTACCCCAGGTGAGCATGACGATTGCTCCACAAAGAACGGCGATCCCGACGCCGATGATCAGACGCGTGCCCGCGCTCGATCCTCGCCATTCCTTCAACCAAACGGCCAGCAGGTTGCTGAATAGAACCAGCATGATCATGTGGATGGCCCAACTGGAGAAGGCGTAATGCGCGCCCAGACGGACGTGGCCGAGGTTGTAGAAGAAGAACTGACCGTACCACAGGGTTCCGGTCAGCAGGGCGAAGAGATAGTTCCAGGCGAGAGTCCGCGGGGCGGAGGAAGCCGGCAGACGAACCAGTTCGCCGATGGAATGGTGGCGGCGGGCGAGATACAGGCAGTACAAGAGGGAGGTAACGAAGGCGCCCGAATTGACGAGTACGTAGGAGACGTTGCCCTTCCAAATACCGGCGCCATATTGCTCGGCCAGGTTCGCTACGGGCGCGGCCACCTCCAGCGCCAGACCGTAGACCGCCGAGAGAATTCCGGCTACGAGGGATAACAACAGTCCTTTGCTCAGGGAGAACTCACCGCGCCGGCCGGCGGATCTGTCGAGGTCACGCTCCTTCAGCCTGCCCGCCACTCCGCAGATAGCGATTCCGAGCGTGCCGGCCGCCAGCCCGGCCACGACCCACGACGAGCCGGGACGGTGGAGAATCAAGCCCATTTGTCCGCGGACCAAAGGGGGCACCAGAGTGCCGAGGATGCTGGAAAGACCAACCGCGATGGAGTAGGTCAAGGCGAAGCCGATGTACCGGATGGAGATATTGAAAGCCGTTCCACCGACGCCGTAGGCGATGCCCATCAGGAACGCATACAGCAATCGCTCGGGGGGCGACTGCATGAGAACGAGCCACAGGTGAGGGATAGTGGCCGCGGCGCCGATGACCGGCCAAAGCAGCCAGCACCAGGCGGCCTGCGTTACCCAGAAGGTCTCCCACGACCAGCCTTTGACGTACTTTTGCGGGGCATAGCAATTGGCGGAAAGCAGGGCGCCGGTGGCGTGGAAACCGATGCCCAATTGGAGATTCGGTTGGATCATGCGCCGGAGTTCCCGCCTGCTAACTCGACCGAGTTCAAGGGACCATGAGCGGGATCCTGAAGGCAGCCGATGAGCACTCTCGATGTCCTCACTTGGGTCAAGCTATCAGGAACGAGTCGCCAACTCAATATCCGCCTCGCGCGGAGTGAATTGCCTTAGAGCAACGATCGCCGCTTCAAGCGATGCAAAACGGCCGTCATGTTGACTGGTCGCTATCGCAGGCAAACGTCAGTTCAAAAACGCCACCACGCCACAGCGCGCGCCGCCAGGAGGATTCCCAATCAGACCCACCGTCCCGATCCGGGCTTGAACTTCGGCCTGATTTGTGGCGCTGATTTGTGTCAAGATGATGATACGGAGCTGTAATAGAGACGAACACACATATGCCAACCAAACTCACGAATGAAGTCATCACTGCCGCCATTGAAGGCTACGAGTTCCAAAAGACGCGAATCGACCAACAGATTGCCGAACTCAAGAGCCTCCTGACCGGCGGCCGGGCCAAGACCGCGACCCCAGTGGAGAGCACTCCGCCCAAGCGCCGTAAATTCTCGGCTTCGACACGACGCAAGATGAAGTTAGCCCAACAGAAGAGATGGGCCAAGATCAAAGGCGGATCCGTCCCGCCGGCGCCAGCCAAGGTATCCGCCAAACCGAAGCGCAAGATCAGTGCGGCGGGTAGAAAGGCGATCGCAGAAGCGGCCCGGAAGCGTTGGGCAGCGGTCAAGGCGGCAAAGGGAAAGTAGCAAGCCTTCTCAGCATAGAAGGCCGCGCGCCGGAAGACTGCCAGACCGTCAATGCGCGAGCAGCGATCCGCGTCCAATTCCCAGGTTATGGCCCGGCGCGCGGTGTTGCTTATCGATCTGCGGGATACTCTTGGTTGGGAAACGGCGCCCAATCGCCATGCTTGTCGACTGCCACACGCACATCTGGGCCTATCCCGGCCATCTCTCCGATGAGTTCGTGGAGGAGGCGAATGCGCGGTCGCGAGGGTTTCCGCTCGACCTGAATATCACGCCCGAGCGGCATTTCCAGGCCATGGCGGGAGTGGACAAGGCAATCGTTTTCGGTCTCCGCGCGGCCCACTCCGGCCTCTCAGTCCCCAATGCCTACGTGGCGCAATACGCCGCGGGCCACGCCGGCAAGATGATCGGGTTCGGGGCGATCGATCCGGCGACGGACGACATTCGCTCGACTCTCGATGAAATTGTCGGGCTCGGGTTGCGCGGCGTAAAGCTCGGCCCGATCTACCAAAACGTCCACCCATCGGACCCGCGGATGCTCGAGATCTACGAGTACTGCCAGAGGTTCCGTCTGCCGGTGATGATCCATCAGGGAACGACGTTCGTTCGGACCGCGCCCCTCAAGTACGCGCTGCCGGTGCTGCTCGACGACATTGCGATCAGCTTCCCGGAGCTCCACATGATCGTGGCTCACATGGGACACCCGTGGATCAACGAGACCCTGGTGGTGATCCGCAAACATCCGCATCTGTATTCAGACATTTCCGCGCTGCACTATCGGCCCTGGCAGTTCTATAACGCTCTGATCGCGGCGAAAGAGTACGGAGTACTCGACAAGCTGCTGTTCGGATCGGACTATCCGTTCACCACGCCGGAAGCGCAGATTGACGGGCTTCGCAATCTCGATCGGCTCGTCGAGGGGACGAATCTCCCGCGCCTGTCAGCGGACGAAATTGACCGTTTGATACACAGCCCCACGCTGGCCTGCCTCGGCCTGGAGGACGCATGAGAATCACAGACGTCGAAGTCATCATCCTCGAGGCGCCAGGCGGCTACGGTACATCGGCGAACGAAAGCGGAGAGAGCTGCGGTTTCAAATACCTTGCCATCCTGCGAGTGAGTACCGACGCGGGGATCAGAGGCTACTCCGACCTAGAGACGCAGCCGCAGGTAGCGCGCGCCATCGTTGAGGCGTCCGGAGAAGGGCTGGCTCCCGGCTTTCAGGGATTGCGCGAAACCCTGCTGGGCGAGGACCCTTTTGAAGTCGAGCGGCTGTGGCACAAGATGTACATGGCCACGGTGTACTATGGCCGGCGCGGCGCTGCGATTCAAGTCATCTCGGGCGTGGACATCGCGCTGTGGGACATCATCGGCAAGAGCGTGGGACAGCCGGTGTGGAAGCTGCTCGGCGGCGGGTATCGCAACCGCGTCAGGGCTTACGCCAGCACGCTGTTTCGTGAGCAGCCACCGGAAATGGAAGAGGCGTGCCGCGAGTACGTCGAACAAGGTTTCACCGCCGTCAAGTTCGGGTGGGGCGTGTTCGGCCAGGACGCGGCGCGCGACGAGTGCCTCGTCTCCGCGGCCAGGAAGGCGCTGGGAAGTACGCCCGATTTGTTGATCGACGCTGGTTGGTATGTGCACCGGACTCCCAAAGAAGCGATTCGCATGGTACGGTCGCTGGAGCCATACAGGCCGTTTTTCGTCGAGGAGCCGCTGTCGCCCGAGGACTATGACGGATACGCACAACTCGCGGCGGCGGTCGACACGCCCATCGCTTGCGGGGAGCAGGAATCCACCGAGTGGGGATTCCGCGCGTTGATCGAGCAGGGCAAAGTGGACATCGTGCAGCCGGACCTGTCGCGTTGCGGCGGGTTCACCGCGGCCCGCAAAATCGCGCACCTGGCGGATCTGCACAACCGCCTGATCATCCCGCACGCCTGGCTGTCGGATCTGCTCACGGCCGCATCCCTGCATCTGAATGCTTTTCTTAAACGTTCGGTATTCCAGGAGTTCAACGTCACCCGGGGGCCCCTGAGCCGGGAGATCGCCGCCAATCCGATCGCGATGCGCGACGGCTTCCTGGATGTCCCGCAAGGGCCGGGGCTGGGTATCGAAGTGGACGAGGCGGCACTCAAGAAGTACCGAGTGGCTTAGCGGTTCTCAACACTCAGCACGGGAGCGAAGAATATGGCACGGCTCAAGGACAAAATCGCGATGGTCACCGGCGCAGCCAACGGCATCGGCAAGGCGATCAGCGAACTGTTTGCGGAAGAAGGCGCGTGGGTGCTCGTGACCGACATTGAAGACGAGGCGGGAGTCGAAACCGTCCGCGGTATTGTGGAGCGCGGCGGCAGGGCCGAGTACTTCCACTGCGACGTGTCGTCGCAGAAAGATGTCGTGGCAGCCGTTACCCGGGCGCTGAATAGCAATGGCGCTATCGACATTCTGGTCAACAACGCTGCCTATCTGATTGAAGATTTTCACGGGGCTCTGGACAGTAATGACGACGAGTGGCGCAAGTGCATCGACGTAGCACTTATGGGAACCCATCACTGCACGCAGTCCGTCCTGCCTCACATGATTGGGCGGAAACGCGGCTCCATCGTCAATGTCGTTTCCATCCAGGCGATGGAAGGCATGATGACTTCGGTCGCTTACACGGCCACCAAGGCGGCTTTACTCGGCTACACAATGAGTGTCGCGTATGATTACGGCCCGAATAACATCCGCGTCAACTCGCTTTGTCCGGGACCAATCCAGACGCGCATCGGGGCCGAACCCGGCGGACTGCATTACAAATGGCAATGCGACCAGACGACTCTCGGCCGGGTCGGGGAACCGCGCGAAGTAGCCTGGGCGGCGCTGTTCCTGGCTTCGGACGAGGCTTCCTATGTCACCGGCGCGACGCTTCCCGTGGACGGTGGATGGACTGCGAGCAGCGCGCGGCCGCCTCGCCCGGCCGACCATTCAGTCTAAAGGCAATCCTGGCACGCTCAATAGCTACAGCACGCCGTACTTGTCGTAAACTGCGCGCAGGTACGCGCCTGCGAGCAGTTCCTTACGGCTCTGATTCTCACTCGCCACCTTCTCCGTGGCCTTCCGTACTACTTCCGCGACGACGCCTGCCGGAACAGCGACGATGCCATCGTAGTCGGCGACGATCAAGTCGCCGGGGGTAACCAGCACTCCCCCGCAATCCACCGGAACGTTATAATTGAGCACGATTCCGCGACCCATGGAATCCACCGGTTTGATGCCGCGCGCGAAGACCGGGAAGCCGAGTTCCTCGATCTTTCTCACGTCGCGCACCAGTCCGTCGATCACTGCGCCGCGGCCGCCGCGCGCCTGCGCCGCGGTCGACAGCAGCTCGCCCCAGGGCGCGTTCTGGGTCGATCCGGCGGTCCCGATTACAACTATCTCACCGGGCAGAATGCTATCGACGGCTTCGATCTCCATGTCGTACGGATCCGCGGGCACGTGATAGACGTCCACGTAAGAGATCGTGCGAGCCCATCCTGCAAAGCGGCAGTCGGGAAACAACGGGCGTAGGTTCTCGCGCATGGCCTGGTTGCGAATGCCCAACTGATCGAGCGAGTCCGAGATCACGGCCGTGTAGAGTGTGCGCTCCACCTGCTCAAACATCGCGATATCAGTAGCGGAGGCCGCGGCGCCCGGTGCGCGTCCGGTTGTGTCGTTCATGGCATCAGATTAGCGGGATCCTTGCGTCCCCGACAACTCAGGCGCGATCTGGACCGGCCGGTTCGTCCTAAGGCGGGGACGCATTCGGCTTGTTATGTCGCCGCCCGAGCCACGCCAGGATCTCGCCTTCGTAGACGGTCACGATCAGGGTCCCCAGCAGAACGATCAGTCCTCCGGCCAGCATCATTGCGGTGATCGATTCCTTCAGCACGACGACCGCCAGCAGCCCGATAAAAAACGGCAACACGTAGTTACTCAAAGTGGCCTGCGTGACGTCCAGCCGTTTGAGGATCGCGAAGAACAGCAGCATCGATAGCCCGTACACGATGACCGCCAGCTCGAGGATCCCCGCCATGGCCCAACGGTCCAGATGCATGAGGACGGCGGGTTGGAGCGGCTCAACGAAAATGAAAAGGGGGATGCTCGCGATGCTGGCGGCCACCGATGTGTAAACGAGGATCTCCAGCTCTGTGTATTTTTTTTCTATGAGCAGCTTGCAGTAGGTGTTATAGAACGCCGAGCCCGCGCAGGCCACGAAGAAGAGCGCGTTCCCTGCTAGATATTGCCGCCCACCGAAGCTCGCGCCGCGCAGGTCCGGCACGGATGTGAGGAGCACGCCGCACAGCGCCAGCACGAATCCGAAGACGCGCACTGCATTCAGGCGCTCGTGGAGCATGATGGAGGCCGCGACCGCCACGAGGACAGGAATGCTCAGCGTGATAATGGCGGCGTTGGCCGCCAGAGTTCGCTGCGCGCCCAGCGTATAAGTGAGCTGAACCAGAAAGAAGCCGAAGACTCCGGCAATGGCGAAGTGGCGCGCGTCGCGCCAGCGCCACTGGAACGGGCGGCCCAGCCGGCGGCCCTCGTACCACAGCGCGGGGATAAACAGGAGCGTACTCAGGATCATCGGCACGAACGCGATCGCCACCGGGCCCAGCTTGTTGCCAATCAGCTTGATGACCGGCGCCTGGGTGGCCCACATGAAATTGATTGCCATCAGCAGCAGCCAATCCAGGTACTTGCGGGCTTGGAGCGTCACGTTATCTCACCTCGGACAAAGGTATGCCCGCAGATCGCGATGATTCGTTGCGGCACGATAAGACGATGGCAATCATTTCGAGACAAAGCCAAATCCGGCAATTGGCCAATACCCTCACTTCTGCCGACTGTAATACTCCTTCGTCAGAGCCAGTAGGTCGCGTTGCCTGGGCGCGCGGGCCAGACCCTTCAACACGCCTTCGCGATCCTGCTCAATGCGCTCCTGCCCCAGCTTGAACTTCGTCTCGACTCTCGCAATCGCCATCTCGTAAGCGACAATGCCGCCGCGCATTCCCTGTAACTGGCTTGTGGGCAGTTGATCATAGTCCCACGCTCCGCCCCCGCCATACTTGCCTTCATTGCGCATCACCAGACGCCGCAATCCGGCCGCCACAGCGGCGTCGTCGTCAATCCGGCGTGGGCTTCCGGTGACATGCACGACCGCGAAATTCCACGTCGGCACGGCGTTGTTCGTTTGATACCAGTTGGGCGAGATGTATTGGTGCGGCCCGTGGAAGACGATCGTCGTCTGACTTTTCATGGCCTCGTTCTGCGGATTGGCCTTCGCCAGATGCCACCAGATCTTGCCCCACCCTTCCGGAGCGCGCTCGAGAATCGTCGGAACGTTTGTGATCTGCACCGCAGGTTGCCCCGTCACCACCATGGCGAACGAGAACTCTTCCATGAAGTCGAGCAGGTACGCCCGGTCCTTTTCCGAATGCCGCTCAGGGATGTAGATCGTCCCTTGCTCGGGAACTTGCCCCGGCATGGCAGCCATCGTCATGCCGATCAGGAAATCTCTTCTGTCACCCATTACCAGAGAATAGCAAGCCGCTGCGCGGAGCCAGAAATTGATTCCATAGTGCCCCATGGTATCTGATAGGGTGGATGGTCTCAAACAGATGCGCCCTGCCCTCGGAACCGGCCTTGGCGCCCAGACGCGGCTACGGGTGCCCCCAAAGGTCCGGCTCTCTCAATAGAGAAGGAGCGTAATGAGACGATGGATCCTTCCGTTGGTGCTTGGCACTTGCCTGCTTGGTGTTGAACGCACGCCATTGGCGGTCAATGCCCGCGATTCCGCTGAGTACCGCTGGCTCAATAAGAAGGTTCTAGAGAGCCGCCTCCTGGACGACATGGAGAGCCTGAAGAATTGGACGGCATTCACCAACGCCGCCCCACTCGTAGTGGATGCCCGTTACGCGTCGCAAGTCACGCAGCAGGTCGAGGTAGTGGCCGCGATCAGTCTGACTTCCGAGCGTTCGCGCGACGGAGGGCACTCATTGCGGTTGAGCAACCCCGCGCGACTGGCCAAGCCCGGCCCTGCCAATGGGCGCGGCTGGGGCGAGTCCGGAGTACTGCGGCATTTCGACGGTGAAGATTGGCGCGCATTTAATCGGGTCTCGCTGTGGATCTATCCCGATTGTCCGGGGCACTACGTGGCCACCCTGGACTTGCATTTACGCAACGACGGTGTCGAGAAACTGCCCGCCGCTTTTGGGCAGGAAGGCGAGACATCGCTGGTCCTGAAGAACCATGAGTGGAATCACGTCGTCTGGGAGATCGGCAACGTGGCGCGCGATAAGGTGACGGGGCTGGAGGTTGTCTACGGGATGGCCGGTAACGAGCGCGATGGAGCGGACGCGGTGAGCTTTGATTTTGACCGGCTCGAATTGGAGCGCGTGGAGCCGGACTACATCGAAGGCTGGGGCGTGTGGCCGGGACGCATTTCCTACTCTCAGGCGGGCTATTCGCCCGGCGTCGAAAAAAGCGCGATAGCCAGCGGACTGAGCGCCCGCAAATTCCGCCTGGTCGACAGGCAAACAGGCCAGCCGGTCTTGACGAAACCTATTCACACTGTCAAGACGCACTTAGGCAGCTTTCAGGTGATGAACTTTTCCGAGGTCCAACGACCCGGTACGTACGTCCTGGAGGCGGGCACGGTGCGCACGCATCCGTTTCGCATCGGCTCTGATGTCTGGAGCGAGACCATCTGGAAGGCGCTGAACTTTTTCTATGCCGAGCGCTGCGGCATGGCCATCCCCGGCGTGCACGGAGCGTGCCACCGGGACTGGTTGGCGACGCACGGGGACCGGAAAATTGTCATCAATGGGGGCTGGCACGACGCAGGCGATCTCTCACAAGGAATCGGCAACACCGGTGAGATCGTTTACGCGCTGTTCAGCCTGGCGGAGCGACTGCACGCGCAAAGTGCGGAGCCCGAGTTATATGCGCGCGTCCTGGAAGAGGGCCAATGGGGACTCGATTGGATTCTCAAGACCAGCTTCGGCGATGGCTATCGCGTCGTGGGCTCCATTTCCAGCCGGCACACTAATGGCATCATCGGAGACTTTGACGACGTCACTTCGGCCACTGTCGGTAACGCTCCGATGACAAATATCCAGGCTGCGGCCGCGGAAGCTATCGCCGCCCGCGTGCTGAAAGAGCGCGATCCCAGACTGGCGGCGTACTGCCTGAAAATGGCGGAGGCCGACTGGCGCTTCGCGGTCGCGAGTCTCGACGAGACGAGCGTGCAGGCGTCGAAGGAGCTATTCTCAGGCTCATTCGATTCGGCCGGCGTCGTACATGAGCCGATTTCCGTGGCGGTCCGAGCTTCCGTCGATCTTTATCGCGCGACGGGCGACCGGAAGTATGCGGACAAGGCGGCGGAGCTGGCACGCATTATTCTCGATTCGCAGGAGCGCAGGATCCCGGACTGGACCGTCCCGCTGACAGGCTTCTTTTACACCAGTCCCGCCAAGGATCGCATTCTGCACTACTGTCACCGCGGCCGCGAACAGGAACTCATCCTCGCGCTGGTAGCGCTCTCGAACGAGCTGCCGAACCATCCCGATTGGATGAAGTGGTATTCCGCGGTCGCGTTGCATTCGCAGTATCTCAAGACCATTGCGGAATACACCGAACCCTATACAGTTCTGCCCGCCTCGATTTACACTGGCGACGACTATCTGCAAGTGCCCGCAAATCGCCAGGAGGCATTTAGGCAACAGGTGCTCAATGGGATCCCGCTCGGTGCGGGTCATTACCTGCGTTTGTTTCCCGTGTGGTTAGACTACCGCGGACATTTCGGTACCATTCTGCCGCAGGCGCTCGCGCTCGCGGGCGCCGCACAACTGCGCGGGGACCTGGAGGCGGCCCAGCTCTCCGAAAGGCAGTTGGAATGGGTGGCCGGCCGCAATCCCTTTGCGCAAAGCACGATGTACGGAGAAGGCTACGACTTTGCGCCGCAGTACACACCCTCTTCGGGTAACATGGTCGGGTCGCTGCCTGTGGGCATCCAGACGCGTGGGAACAGCGACGTGCCATATTGGCCGGTTCAGGCAACATGGACCTACAAAGAAGTCTGGGTCCATCCCGTGGCCTGTTGGATATGGCTTATGGCGACACTAAACGGTCCGGTAGTGGTCGAAGGAAGGGCCGGCGCTGCAGTCGAGTTTATGACAATACCCGGCGGCAACTCTGTTTTGGTTAAGCCCGATGCAACCTGCGGGCGATTCAGAGCGTCGTTGCCACAAGGCCATTACCTGATTCGCGAGAATGGCATCGATCTGCACAGAACGCTACTTTCTGGCGTGACGTATGACCTCGATCTGCGTCCGGGACGCGCAGTGGATTTCCAGCTCTCCCAGGAAACGTCCAAAGCTGGGGACGTGACCATCACAGTTACTGCTCGCGGCGAGGGTAAGCACCGTTTTACCGTGCGCACGGAGAATCTGAGGCTTGGCGAGAACGTGCGAGAGTTGACCCTCCGGCCGGGAACCGCGGGAACTGTAACTTGGAAAGCGAGCGTCACTGCGCAGGATACGCCCTGGGTCGCGGTGATTATACCGGATGACGATATGTCCCAACGCAAGGATGTGATCGGTAGTATCGCCAGGCGTTGAGACGCTGCCGGGCCCGTTGCGGCGCAAGCAATTGGAACCGCTGCGGATGGCATGGACTTACACGGCTCGACCAGGCTCCAGGTACGAATTGTCGACATTCGAATATTCCGGCGCCGGCGCAATCCGACCGGTGACGTTCCACGATGCGGACTACGCCTACGCGGTGGCCGGGCCCGCTGCGGTGGCGCAGTTCAGCGATTACTCCGAGAGCTTCCAGATTGGCTTCACAAGCGCAGGGTGGGGCGAGCTCGAGGGTAGGGGCGAGCGCGCCGGACTGGGGGGCAACTCCACAATGTCGGGTGACCTTTTTCGCCGCTGGAGTTCTACGCTGCGCACGGGGCGGGTCTTCCGATAATCGATTGGATGACGCGCTTCCCCCGGACCCGAGCACCACTACGTCTTGTTGCGGTCGTAGTCGAAGCGCTCATTCAGCAGATGCAGGCGCGGCTCGTTGTCGCGGGGCAGGAAGACCGTCCGGATTGGTGTGCGCTGAAAATCAGTCAGCTTGCGGGGAACCGCGCGTCCGCCAATCCACTCGAAGATGGGGATCTCATGAGGATTGAAGGTGTCGCTGAGACCACGCTCTTTGGCGATTCGATATAGGTTCACGTTACCCGGCTCATGGCCGCCGAGATAGAGGCCGATGACATCCAGGCGGAATTGGTGCTTGCTGAAGAGGACCAGGTTGGTGAGGTAGTCCTGGCCAAGATAGAAACCGTCTCCGTCACGACGGGAGATTCCCTCGATGAAGGCCAGTCCGGAGTTGAGCGTGCTTTGGTTATCGCACGTTTTGTGGGCCCAGATCTCTTGCGTCATGGGCGTGATCCTGAGGCCGTTCTGGTAGGCGCCCTTGGAGTCGTAACGGGCATAACCGCGCTTCTGGTGGCGCTCAAAGAAGTCCTTCAGGTAGCGTTCCGCATTGGGGTTGATTTCCGGTTGCATGATGTCCGGCACTCCCAATACACCTTCCCAGCCATAACAAAAGGCGGTGAAGGGATGGGCCACCAAGCCCTGCTCGTTCTTGACCGATTGGGATAACCCCATCGCGTGAGCCTTCCACTTGGCGATATTGAGCAGCCACGTATCGGCCTCGTTCACCGGAGCGAAGTGGGGAATGCGCTTGAACACGACGCCGTCGGGAACCTGGCTCCAGGTGATGCCATCGCCTTCGCGCAGGTGGCGCGGACGGCACTGGGATTCGTTTATGGCGATGCCGAGCCGCTGATTGATATCGTTAAAACCGCGCACATTCCAGTTTGGGTACTCGGTCGATTCGATGAAATTGAACTTGCTCAGCCCCAGTTCCTTGAGTCCCAGCACGAGGCCTTCGTAGAACTGAGGGTCGGTGCCTACGCCCCACAAGTCTTCGGGGCGAGCGGTGTCCGCCTCAAGGCCAGTGGCGTTCGGTTTGAGCACCACGCGATGGCCGATCGGAATGCCGGGATGATCCATCGGCACGAAAATTTCACGCGCTAAGACGAGCGCCGCTTTGCGCTTGGCATCGGCGGCCATCTTGTCAGGGACGTTGGTGCGGCGGATGAAAACCGCTTTGGGATTGCTCTCAATGTCAGGATGCAGACCGAAATAGGCTTGAGGCGTTCGCTCCGACGCCGCGCAGGGACCGCCAGGGACATCGACGTTGCATAAGGCTGCGCCGAGAGCGCCGACGCCGGTCTGAATGAATGCACGTCGGGTGAACGGCATGCCCATGTCCCTCCAAACCGATCTTACCCGACTGCGGCAAGAGTACCAAGCGGGAAGGACATCCCTCGCCGTCTTTTCGTCTGGCTACAAGATCGCTTACGGGTCAAAAAAAGGGACGTGTTGCCCATCTTGCGGCGTGAGTCACCCGCTCTCAGGCGAACGCGATCACAGCCAACAGATTCAGCGCCGGAATGGCAACTTCCGTGTTTGGGCCGCGTAACGCAACTTTAAGCGATAATGGCGGCGCTTCCGGGCGCAAAAGGTGGGCGCTGGAAAAGTGGCCCGGAACTTGGGCGAGGATTTCAGTGGCACGAAAGGGCGGACCATAATTGACAGCGCGCAACACGTCTTTGCCATCCTCGTTGCTGGCAGTCAATGCAATCACGGCGCCGTTATCCCATAGCCGCACGGGACGGTTGGTCCCAGCGAGATCGATTACGTCGAACGCAAAATCGCCGGGATCCTGGATCTTTTCCGCATAGGCGACCAGGCGTCCGCGGCCGGCTTTGAAAAAGGTGCGGTCCTCGAAGGCTCTTGCGGGTTTCCAGCCTTTGTAGCGCCACCAGGCGTCGTCTCCCGCGGCGTCGGTCACGACCGTGGCGCCCGCTTCGGCATGAGCCAGGATTCGATCGGCCACTGAAGCACTTGGCGAACGGATGCCAGCCGCCACCAACACAGCGCAATGGAGCGGGTCGGGCGCGGGTGGAATAGCGGCATTTACGAGTCGCGGCGAAGCATTCTGGCGGTACATCAGGTTAGCGAGTTCAGCCGTTGTGTCGCCGCGCTCCACAAGTAGGGTGATGTTGGGGTGGGTTGGCTGGCGGAACAAAGCGGCGTTTTCGCGCAGCCAACGCGCGGTCCGGCCCAGCCTCCGCCACACAGCGAGTGCCTCTGGCTTCCCGCTCAGCAGTTCCTGACGATGCTCGGGAGTGAGCGTCAGAACGTAGTTGCCTCCGGCCGCCCAGGCATCGATCAGCGCCAGCTCCAGACTGGCGAGTGCCGGCGGCTTGTCTGGTTTCAAGCCGGCTTCGGAATCGGGGGAGTAGCCCAGAATCGGCGGTCGGCCTGGATACAGCGCGTGGAGATAGCCAATCCGGTAGCCGTTTGCATTGACCCACGGACGCGCCGTGGCCCCGGCCGTCACCGGCTCTTCCCGCTCCGGCATTGAGGCGCCCGACCAGACGCCATCCTTGATGACGATGGCTGCGTCGCCGGTGGCATCGTCCAGATGCGCCGGACTGATCAGTTGAACATCGTGCGGCCCGAGCACGCTAATACCAGCCGCGGCGCAAGCCCTTTCCATGGCATCGTTCTGTTCGTCCGGCCAAAGGGCGGTGATCCCGCCACTCTTGAAAAGCGGAACATGCCACGGACTGGATTTATCCCAGCGGAGGATAATTTCAGAGGAGAGATCCACAGCCATTTACATTTCGTTCCAGGAGCATCAGCGTATCAAAGGCGGTGCTGGGCCCACGCATCTCACGGAGAAAGCACAATACTGGCGCGCCACGCCGGCCGAATGAGCGCCCTGCTTCCGAAACCAGTGCCGTTCACGATCCAGGCCTTGATAGGCTCGAGCCGCCTCATCAAAGGCTAAACCTACTGGCGCAAGCTTGAAGCAAAAATCATCAAGCGCGTAATGCAACAGTTAACTTTAGCAACTCAGCGCTAAATATAGGCGATGACGTCCATCTCGACCAGGGAGCCGCCGGGAATCCCACCGGCCGGCGCCACGGTGGTGCGCACCGGCGGTTCGGCGCCGAAGCGGCCCAGGAAGACCTCGTTCATGCCCGCGTAGTCTTTCAAATCGTTGAGAAAGACGCTCACCTTGAGCACTTTCTCCATCGACGAGCCGGCATTCTCGAGCTCGGCCTGAAGTTCGTCCAGCACGGTCTTAGTGTGGGCCTTGATGTCTCCTTGGTAGTGCGCGCCCTTGCCCGCGATAAAGAGCAGATTCCCGTAAGAAACCGCACCTGAAAACAGCGGAGTCTTGTCAGGCTTGGAGCCGCGATAGTGAACCTTCTTAGCGAGGGTTTCGGATTTAGCCTGGATGAGGCCCGTTCCTGCCACGGCAGCCAGGGCGCCCTTTAATATGTTGCGACGGTTGTTTTGCATAATTGACTCAGTCTCCTATCGATTTCAATCATAGATAATAAGGCGGTCCTGCCGGGCCGCTCGCTAGTGTCGAGGAACCGTCTGGTCCCAGTCCGGTGCGGCCGGCGGATTCGAGTTCGGATATTTTTTCCAATCGTCATGAGCGATCCCATTCAGATCCCACACCACTCGGCCATCCCGGATTGTCAGTTCGCAGACCAGCTTCCGGTCGCCATCCATGCGCATGCCGGAAGTGTCGACGAAGCCGAAGTTGCCCTTCTCTACGCGCAGGACGGCGAGGTCTGCATCGGAGCCCACGCTCAGCGAGCCGAGTTCGGGGCGGCGAATTTCTTTGGCCGGGTTATAGGTCGACCGCAGGATGACATCCTCCAGGCTCATGCCAAGGTTGAGGAACTTCGACATCACATTAAGCATGTCCTTCATTCCGCCATTCATACTGCCGGTGTGGAGGTCAGTCGAAATAGAGTCGGGCACCCAGCCTTGGCGCATCGCCGGCACAGCCAGACGAAAGACGAAGCTGCCACCACCGTGGCCGACGTCGAAGATGACGCCGCGCTTACGAGCCTCGGCGAAGTACGGTTTCACCTTGCCCTGCTCGTCGAGCAGGTCAATCATCCGCAGGTACATGTGGGTGCTGATGTCGCCGGGGCGTAGCTTCCGGGTGACCAATTCGCGGTAGGGACGTTCGGCTGGGAATGCGCCGAAGTCGACCATGACCGGAACGTCAGCGAGTGTCCCGGCTTCGATAGCGCGGTCCACGGCGGTCCAATCGGGCGCCTCCCAGTGCGCTGTCTTGATGCCCACAATGACTTCGGGGTAGCGTTGCACCATCGCCGCGGCCTGTCGGGGATCCATTTCGACGGCGTTTTGCTCCGCCGGTAGGCCGTCCATACCAGCGCCGACAATATTCAGGAAGGCGAGAACTCGGGTCTTGGATCGATCAATCACTCGATCTTTGAAGTCCGGGAAGTTCTTCCAGCCGGAACTGCCTGCATCGGCCACGGTGGTTACTCCGGAACGGAAAGTGAAGCCATCGGGATAAACGCTGTTGTCGCCATCGTACGCGCGGCGTCCAGTGCCGGCGTAGACATGGACGTGAATGTCGATGAGTCCCGGGGTGACCACCAGACCGGTGGCATCGATGACACGGCCGGCCTCATAGCTTGCAAGAGCGGGCGC